>Ga0315288_10001518_pt1 | contig 30043 bp, 24 predicted proteins | sample YL17G11_20_MG_FD_203454 | JGI IMG/M metagenome (GOLD analysis project Ga0315288, IMG submission 203454) | Sediment microbial communities from Yellowstone Lake, YNP, Wyoming, USA - YL17G11_20 | ecosystem: Environmental > Aquatic > Freshwater > Lake > Sediment | place: USA: Wyoming | collected... | reverse complement strand
GCCGACCTTGCCCGGTTGGATGACCCGCTGCTGGCTTTGGGCGGCCTCCGGGGGCTGGTCGTGATTGACGAGGTGCAGCGCCGGCCTGAGTTGTTCCCGGTGTTGCGGGTGCTGGTTGACCGGCCGCGAAACCCCGCGCGCTTTCTCGTGCTGGGCAGCGCCTCGCCCGGCCTGTTGCGTCAGTCGTCCGAGAGCCTGGCCGGTCGAATCGCCTACCATGAGCTCGGCGGCTTTGCGCTGGACGAGGTCGGTCCGGCCCGGGCCGAGACACTCTGGCTGCGGGGAAGCTTTCCCCGCGCTTTTCTGGCGCGGTCGGCGGCCGCAAGCGTCGAGTGGCGACGCGGCTTTATCCGCACGTTTCTGGAGCGCGACGTTCCACAGTTGGGGTTCCGGGCGCCGGCGTCGTTGCTCTACCGCTTCTGGATGATGCTGGCACATTACCACGGTCAGGTCTGGAACGCCTCGGAGTTCGGCCGGTCATTCGGCGTGGCGGACACGACCGCCCGTTCGTATCTGGATTTGCTGGTCTCGGCGCTGGTGGTGCGGCTGTTGCCGCCCTGGCACGAGAATGTGGCGAAGCGGCAGGTGAAATCGCCGAAGGTGTACATCGCGGACTCAGGACTGCTGCACGGTCTGCTGAACCTGACGACTCGTGATGACCTGCTGAATCATCCTAAAGTCGGCGCTTCCTGGGAGGGATTCGCGCTTCAGGAGCTTGTCCGCCGCCTCGGGGTGCAGCGTGAGGAGTGCTGGTTCTGGGCAACGCACAGCGGTGCGGAGCTGGATTTGGTTGTGGTGAGAGGTACGAAGCGCTATGGGTTCGAGGTGAAGCGCACCACGACCCCGAGGTTGACGCGGTCAATGCATTCGGCTCTGACCGACCTTCGTCTGTCGAGCTTGACGGTCATTCACGCCGGGCGGGAGACATTCGCGCTCGCGGACCGCGTGCAGGCGATTGCTTTTGACCGGCTGACCACGGATATTTCACCGCTTCACTGAGCAAGTCCGACCGTCCTGGTCTTACCAAGAGTTTCGGAGTTTCGGGGGAGTTTCGGTTTCGGGGACACTTCCCTATTTAGAACCCCGGTGTTCCGAACTCCGGTCAAGCGCGCCAGGAGTAGGGTGGTTCTGGCACTGACTCGCGTGATTCTTCTTGACTCCCCGCTCTGATTTGGCATAGTCAAGGGCGTGAAAACACGGCTTGCGGTCGTCAGCCTGGTCCTGCTGGTGCTGGTCCTGGCGACGTTGCCGGGATTGTTCCGTGGTCGCGGACGGGAAATCTTGAGTCGAAGCGCGGGAAGCGGACGGCGGGGGGCGATTGTGGACCGGAACGGGGAAGTGTTAGCAGAAGACAGACAGAACTCAAAGGTCAAAAGTCAAAAGTCAGAAGGCAGAAGTCAGAAGCTAGAACCGGAAGACACGAAGAACCGAAGTCAGAAGGCAGATGCGAGAAGTCAGAGGTTAGAACCGGAAAGCCAAGAGAAGCTAACCGACCCGAAGAAGTCAAAAGGCAAAGGTCAAAACTCAAAGCCGAACGGCCAAGTCCAACGGATCTATCCGCTAGCGGAAACGGCGGCATGTGTCATCGGATTCGTGAGCGCGGGCGAAGGCAGGAAAGGCGCGGCCGGGCTGGAATTGGGCATGGATTCGATTCTCCAGCAAGGGAGGAAGGGAGGAAGGAAGCACGGAGAGGTGCGACTGACGATTGACGCGGACGTGCAGCGGGATTTCTTCAAGACCCTGCAACGCTACGTCGCCGCGACCCGGGCCGCGCACGGCTCAGCCGTGGTCATCGCGAGCGCAACCGGTGAGATTCTGGCCCTGGCCGAATATCCGGGTCCGGACCCGGCCAAGACGCGCATCTACCCCCCCGAAGTCTGGCAGAGCCGGGCCGTGACCGAGGCGTTTTCGGCCGAAGCCGGCACACGCTGGCCGGCGAATGAAAACTGGCGGCAGACGGCGGAAGCCCTGGGATTGGGTCGGGCCCTGGGAATCGGCCTGCCCGACGAGACGACCGGAATGCTCAGTGAGAGCGCGTCGACAACCCGGGTATCCCTGCTGCAACTGGTCCGGGCCTTTTCGATACTGGCCGAAGACGGGCGGTTGAACCGGCCGCACCTGCTGGCAACGAGGCCCGCGCGCCGGAAAGCGCTGGTCGAACAGGGGCAGGTCATCCCCTGCGCCGAGGCCCGGGAGCTGCTGGCCCAGCTTGTCGCCGCGCCGCCGGTTGTTCCCGACACTGCCCTCGCGAAAGCCGCCGAATCGGTGATTGCCCATGTCGACGTGTTTACGAGTGAAGGACGGAAGTATGTCATCGGCACATTTCTCGACCAGCCGTTCGCCGGACATTACACGTTGGAAACCGCGCGGAAATTGGTATCTGAACTGGAACCCTGTATTAACCACAGATGAACACAGATGGACACACGAAGGAGAAGAGAGAGAAATCCGAAGCACGAATTTCGAATATCGAAACAAGCTCTAATGACCCAAGCTCTAAGGCACAAACTGATCGGAGTTTAGGATTTGACTGGTTTGAGATTGTTTCGGATTTCGGGATTCGGATTTCGGGATTCGCTTCGTATCTTGGTGTCTTTGTGTTGAGACTTCGGATTCCGGACTCTTGTTGACCTTGGTGCCTTTGTGTTGAATGCCCGGATTCTGGATCTTCCCTTGGTGCCTTTGTGTCTTTGTGTTGAGACTCCGGATTCTGAACCTCCCTCTGGTGCCTTTGTGTTGAATCTTCTTCGCGGCATAGCCTTTTTCCTGCTCTGCGGCTTCCTTCAGGCCGCGCCGGTCCCGGCCACGGAAACCAAACTCGGCACCGCGGACTCAACCTGCGTCGCAATCGCTCTCTTTGATGTCGCGCCGAACGGCAAGGACTTTGCCTATTGCGGACGCTGGCGCGCCGGGGCACCGGACACGGGCTCGGCGGTGTGGAGCAATGGCAAGGTCGTTGCCCGGGCCGACACCATCGTCCTGCTGCAGTATACCGAAACCGGCAAACTGCTGCTCGGCGGCCGCAGGTCAGGCAAGGACTTTGTCTCGCTGGCCGGTACGGAGTCACCCGGCTGGCAGTGCATCAACTGGCGTTCGGTTGTGCTGAACCCGGGCGGTTCCGAACTGGCCTTTGCCGGAGCAAAGCAGGGCAAGTGGACCGTTGTCAGGTCGTCGAAAGGTCGCTTCAGCGAGGGCAACCGATACGACGGCGTGGGCATGCCGAGTTTCACGACTGACGGCTTGACCCTCTTGTTCCCGGCATGGGAGGACTTTGACAAGGAGAACTGGACTGCGAAGTGGTTTGTGGTCAAGATAAAGACGACCACAGAGGACACAGAGAAGACACAGAGGACACAGAGCAAACCAATGACGCCGGGAAACAAGACGGCAGAGGACGCAGGGACAGCACGAAAAGAAACGCCTGCGCCGGATTCAGCTTCCTGGAATCGAAGCAAACAGTATGACTGCGATTTCGTGGGCTGGGTCAAGGAGGGAGCGCAAGTGCGCAAGAGCGCAAGTGCGCATGAACCCGTGCTCGCCTACGTCGTTGGGCAGGACGGCAAGACCTGGGTCGTGGACAATGAGCGGGCCGGGCCGAAGTACGACGATGTCGGTTGGCTGACCTATGCACCGGGCACGAACCGGCTGTATTACGCCGCGAAGTTGCGCGGCAAGTGGTTCATTGTGAAAGAGGGCTATCCCCTGCGCGCGCAGTATGACGACATTTCATTCCTGAGTTTCAGCCCGGATGCAAGGCGCATGGCGTTCACGGCCACCCAAGGCAAACAGCAGTTCTGCGTGATTGACGGAAGCCGGAGCAAGGGCTGGGATGAGGTGGTTTTGCCCCTTTTCAGCCCAGACAGCCGCCGGTACGGCTACTTTGCGCGCAAGGGAGCGAGCTGGTCGGTGGTGGTCCAAGAGCGCGCCAGGAAAGCGTATGACAATGTCTCGTGGCTGGTATGGGGCGCGGGCGGGTATGCGTATCGGGCCGGAACCGGCGGTAAGTATCGGGTCGTGCTCAATGGCCGCGAAGGCGCGGATTTCGATGCGGTCTGCCGGCTGTGGTTTGACTCGTCAGGCCGGACGCTGTTCTATGGGGCTAGACGAGGACGGGACGTAGTGGTGGTGCGGACGGATGGCGAGTAAGGTACCAGGGGATTTCAAAGTGCAAGTATCAAATTGCAGAGTGCAAATCGGCTCGGAGCATTTTGACTTCTGTAGTCTGTAATCTGCAATCCCCCTCTTTGTGCCTCGGTGTTTGAATTATTGGAGACGCAGGCGGGCGAAGGTTGCCGGGTCGTGGACGAACGGAACCTGATAGATGCCGACCGCCTGGTTGCGGGACTGGAAACGAACGAGGTTAAAACCCAGCGACCGCCCTGCGCTGACCGCTGACCGCAAACCGCCATCCGGCGCGGCGCCGAGGTCGACGAGCGGTATGGCGAGTTCCAGAGTCCAGTGGTCCTTGTCCAGGTTGTTGGCCACCCGCCAGTTGCCGTTCCAGGTATTGTCCCGCACGCTCTTGCCGTTCTGAATCGAGCACTTGCGGTCCCAGATCACTCCGGCCGGGTTGACGATGAGCTGATAGTAGACGCTTGAATCGGTGGTCGGAGGCCGGGGGTCGGGGAGCGGGGAGAAGAGGAAATTCAGGTTGTCGTCATTGGCGACCTTGCCATCGCGCTCGGTCTCGTCGGTCTTGAGCTGGGACATCTGCGTTTCAACGCAGCGGGCAGCAAGGTAGAGCATCGTGTCATCATGCGCCAGATAGACGTCGAGCGGCTCGATCGGGCTGACCCCGCCGTCTTTGGCCCCGAACTGCTGAATCGGTTTTACCCTCTTCCATGCCTTGTCGTTCAGGATGCCGTCCAGTCTGGGTGGTGCGATTTTCGGGCAGTCCGCGCTCCGGCGCACGGGCAGGGATTTTTCAATCTCGTGCTCTTTGTCCGGACCGTAGGGATAGCGCAGGCTGAGCGCTGGCAGAGGATAGGGATTGGCGCCGGCCGCGAGCTGCACCAGGAATTCGTTGCACGTGCCGACCCCGGGATTGCACACGACCACGACCGTCTCGGGTTCGACGCGCCAGTTGGACGCCTCCAGGTTCCAAGCGCAGCGCGTGCTCAGGATTGAACCTGAGACATTCCTGACTTCGGCCATTACCACGTCATCGAGCGCCGCGTCCGGGCTGATCGTAACCGCGGACAGCTTCAGTCCGGACCGGTCAATCGAGTCGAGCGCGGCGATGTCTTTGAGCGTGACGCAGTCCTGCGCGAGGAGATTGCCGGGTCTGACCACCTCCAGTCGGACCGCGCTGTCGCCGGCGTGAACCAGCAGGTAGTTCTGAAACGCGCCGCGTTCCTCGTCCTCATAGACCTTGTACCGGCTGCCGGTCGGCCCGACCTGGACATAGTGAATGCTGTCCCAGACCGCCGAGCAGTAGAAGTGGTCGTGCCCGGAGAAGACATAATCTACGCCGTATTGGCGGAAGATGTTGTGCAGGAGCTCGGCCTTCCCCTCGCGCAGGGCCCGGACCCAGTACGAGCGGTGCATGAACACGAAGGTCCAGCGGACCAGGCGATTAAGAGCCAGGTCCCGGTCAATCCAGGCCAGTTCGGTCGCGGGCATTGCCCCCGCCGAGTCCCACCGACTGTTGTCGATGACTAGGAAATGACTGCCGCCAAGGGTGAATGAGTAGTACGGCCCGCCGAGATAGCGGACGAACACGCTCTCGCTCATCGCGTCTGTGATGTCATGGTTCCCCGGGGTGAGGCGGTAGTAGACGCCAGTGTTGCGCAGGAGTTTCATGATGGTGTCCCATTGCTGAATCAGGGTGTCGTGAGACTTGGCATAGCCCTCGACCAGGTCCCCGACGTTCATCAGCAGCGCCGGTCGGAGCAGTTTCACTTCGCTCAAAGCGGTCTCGAATATCTCCTCGCGCGCATCGCCGGTGCGGTCGCCGAGCACCACGAAGTCGAAGCCGCCGTCCGCGAAGGCAAATGCGGCGGTCAGCAGAACCAGCGCGCCAAGCCGTCTGTCCATGACGCTTCATTATAGAGCCGCAGGGGGCGGGTCGCAAGCCCTGGAACAGAGGAGAGTTCAAAATGCAGATATCAAACCTGTGTACGTGACACGTGAAACGTCCCACGTCTTGATTCTGCAGTCTACAATCCCCTTCTTTGCGCCTTTGCGGTCATGTGCTGGGACTTCGGATTCCGGATCTTCCCTTTGCGCCTTCGTGTCTTGGTGCTGCAATTCAGATCTGGAATTCGGGCGCACGGTTGACTTTCCGGCATTTGCGCCTATCCTTAGCCACAATGCGTGTTGCGGGCGGTGTGAATCGGGGCCAGCGCCTGCGCTATCCCCGTTCCGGCCTGCGACCGACCCGGAATATCGTCAAGCAGGCGATTTTCAACATGCTGCGTTCGCGCCTGAACGGCGCGCGGGTCGCGGACTTGTTCTGCGGCGCGGGCGCGCTGGGTATCGAGGCGCTCTCGGCCGGGGCGGCATCGGCGGTCTTTGTGGAGCAGAACCGGCGGACGGTGAGCCTGCTGAAAGAGAACCTAGTGCCGTTTGCCCCCCGCGCCCGCGTCATCACCGGCGACGTGGTCCGGGTGCTGCCCAGGCTTGCCGGCGAGCAATTCGATATCATCCTGGCCGACCCGCCATATCAGCACGGCCAGGACACCAAAACCTTGAGGCTGATTGCGCAGCACGCTTTGCTGATGCCGGGCGGGGTCATCATCTTGGAGCACTGTCGGCGCGACCAGCCCGTGATCCCGGCGGAGTTTGCGCTGACCCGGACGCATAGGTATGGCGACACGATAATCTCGACGATTCGGAACGCGGAGTGTCGAACGCGGAATTCCGCTGTCTGCACTTCGCAGTCCGCCGTGAGATCAGGAGGAATTACATGAGAGTTGCGGTTTATCCCGGCAGTTTCGACCCGATCACCTACGGCCACCTGGACATCATCCAGCGGGCATCCCGACTGTTCGATAAGGTGATTGTCGCGGTCGCGCTACGGGAGGAGAAACACCCGATGTTCACGATGGAGGAGCGTGTCGAGCTCACCCGGAGGGTACTGAAGAAGTTCGACAATACCGAGGTGACCAGTTTCGATGACCTGCTGGTTGACTTTGCCCATCGGGTGAAGGCCCAGACGATTGTCCGCGGCCTGCGCGCAGTGCTGGACTTCGACTACGAGTTCCAGATGGTGCTCACCAACCGGAAGATCGCGCCGGATATTGACACCGTGTTCCTGCTGCCGTCCGAGAAGTACTTCTACCTGAGTTCCTCGATGGTCAAGGAAGTCGCCGTGCTGGGCGGACCGGTCTCCTGTTTTGTCCCACCCGAAGCGCTGGCCGCGCTGCAGGCGAAGAATCCGAAATGCCATTAGGCAGTGATCTAGTGCCCAAGTGGTCTAGTGGTCTAGTGAAAGAAGAAACACGTGGTCACGTGGTCACTGGGCCACTGGACCACTTTTGCTCATGAAATTCGTTGACGAAGTAACTGTCGCGGTCATCGCCGGCGACGGCGGCGACGGGTGCTCGTCGTTTCGGCGCGAGAAGTACGTGCCGCGCGGCGGGCCGGACGGCGGCAGCGGCGGCAACGGCGGTTCGGTCTTCCTGAAAGGCAGCCGGGCTCTGCAAACTCTGGCCGACCTGGAATATCACAACCGCTACGTGGCTTGGCCCGGTGGTCACGGCAAGGGCAAGGACATGACCGGACGGGCCGGTGAGGACCACGTGATCAAGGTGCCGCTGGGCACCGAAGCCTGGGACGGTGAACTGCGGCTGGGCGAAGTCACCCGGGATGGAGAGCTGCTGCTGGTCGCCCGGGGCGGGCGCGGCGGACGGGGCAACACCGCATTCAAGACTCAGTCTAACGTCGCGCCGCGCAACCGCGAGGAAGGCGAACCCGGCGAGCAGCGCAAACTGAAGCTAGTCCTGCGCATGATGTCGGATGTCGGCCTGGTCGGGTTTCCCAACGCCGGCAAGTCGTCACTGCTGGGGCGGATTACCCGCGCCCAGCCCCGGATTGCCGACTACCCGTTCACGACCCTGTCCCCGAATCTCGGCGCACTCCTCGGCGGCGAAACCCGTTTCACGGTCGCTGACCTGCCGGGTATTATCGAAGGCGCAGCCCAGGGCAAGGGGCTGGGCCTGCGTTTCCTGCGCCACATCGAACGCACCGGCGCGCTGGTCTTTGTGATTGACGCGAGCCTGCCCAAACCGCTGGGTCAGTACCGGGCGCTGGTTGCGGAAATCCGCGCCTACAACCCGGCGATTCTGAACAAACCCGGAATCCTGGTCTATAACAAGACCGACCTCCTGGCGAAGCTTCCGGCCAAGCCCCGGACCAGGCTGCCGTTTCTCGCCGTATCGGCCCTGACCGGCGCCGGCATCCCGGAACTCGTCGCCCTGCTGGAGCAGACGCTCGCCGGTGAAAAGCCTGCCTGATTCCGCCCGCGCGGCATGTTGAGCCGTGGTGCGCGAAGCGTTCATTGGCCTCTGCTCGATTCCGAAAATGACCCAGGTGCGGATGCGCGCCCTGCTCACCAGGTTTCAGACACCGGAGGCGATTCTTGCGGCCGGCGGCCGGGAGTTAAGGGAAGTGGACGGCATATCGCAGGAGCTGGCGCACGGGATAAGCCGCTATCGTCGGACCCCGGAAGTCGAGCAGCGCATTCGCAAGGCCGAAGAGCTCGAGTGCCGGATTGTCTCATTCCTGGACCCGGACTATCCGGCGAACCTGCGCACGATTGACCGCGCGCCGCCGGTCCTGTTTCTGCGCGGCGAAATCCGCGAATCGGACCAGGTCGCCCTGGCGATTGTCGGCACCCGACGCGCGACGCCGTACGGCATGATGGTTGCGCAACGCTTTGCCCGGGGACTGGGCGAGCAGGGCGTAACCGTCGTCAGCGGCCTGGCCCGGGGTATCGACACCGCGGCCCACATTGGCGCGATGGCTGGCGGCGGCCGGACAATTGCCGTGCTCGGGTGCGGAATTGACGTCTTCTATCCGCCTGAGAACCGCAAGCTCTATGACCAGATTGCGGCGAACGGGGCGCTGGTCAGCGAGTTCAACCTCGGCACCGAACCCGCGGCCTACAACTTCCCGGCCCGCAACCGGGTCATCAGCGGCCTTTCCCGCGCGGTGCTGGCCGTGGAATGCAAGGACTCGTCCGGCGTGCTGAACACGGTGCGCTGGGCCGCGGACCAGGGCCGGGACGTCCTGGCCGTGCCGGGCACGATTACCTCTGAAACCAGTCTGGGTACCAATCAGCTCATCAAGGACGGCGCGCGCCCGGTCACCGTGCTCGAGGACTTGCTGGAGGCGCTGGATGTCCGGCCCCAGCCCCGGCCCAAGCCGGAAATCTCGCTGTCCGAGGCCGACCACGCACTGCTCGCACACCTTTCCGAGAACCCGGTGTTTATTGACGTGCTGGCCGAGCGGACCAGCCAGTCCATGCCGCTCCTGCTGAGCCAGTTGCTGGACATGGAGATACGCGGCATTATCCGGCAACTTCCGGGCATGATGTTCGTCAAATCATTCGGATAGATGCTAAACCCGCCAGACAATGCCAGTTAGCGACCGGACAACTCTGGAAATGCCGTCAACGTCGAAGTTCCAGGAGTTGAATCTGGAGAACACTGCAGTAATCGGTGCCCGACCGTTCGCGACGGACAAACCGCAGAGTCCGCCGCGTGACGCAGTTGCGGCCGGGGCGGACGAATTCGCGACGATCTACGAAACCAACAAGGCGCGAATCTACAGCACTGCCTACCGGATGCTGGGTAACGGCGCGGATGCCGAGGATGTAGTTCAGGACGTTTTCGTCAAGGCCTGGCGCAAACTCGATACCTTCGAAGGCCGCAGCCAGTTGTCAACGTGGCTGTATCGCATCACCATCAATCGCTGCCTGGACATTCTCCGCAAGCGGAAGCGCCAGCCGACCGCGCCGCTGGAAGACGCAATGGGCGCCGTGGCCAAGCAGTCGAACGTGATGAAACTGATTGAAGGCTTGCTCCCGAGCCTGCCCCCCGGGTATCGGACGGTATTCGTGCTGCACGATATCCAGGGCCTGAAACACTACGAAATCGCGAAGCACCTGCACATCACCGAAGGCGCGTGCAAATCGCAGTTGCACAAGGCCCGGCTGATGATGCGCAAGAGACTGGCGCCGTATCTGGAAGGACTTAGATGACATGTGAACGTATTGAAGAACGCCTCTCCGAACTGATTGACAACGAACTCGACCCGGGGTGTCTCGACACCCGGACCGCCGAAGAAATCAATCGGCATCTGGCGACCTGTACCGCGTGCCGGCAGGAGTTCGAAGAGCTGCGGCTGATTGTTCAGCAGAGCGCGGCGCTTGAGCCGCTTGAACCGCCCGACCGCCTGTACTGGACCATCCGCAACCAGGCCCGGGCGGTTCCGCGCCGGCCCTGGTTCGACCCGCAACGCATAGGCTGGGTACTGGTCCCGGCGTTGGCCACCGCGGCCCTGATGCTCGTCCTGTTCCCGCGTAACCGCGCCGGAACCGAAAAGACCGATGCCCGCGCTCCCGTGGTTGACATCGGCCTGCCCGCGACGCCGCCCCGGGAACCGGCAAACAGCGAGCCGGCGCCGTTCGCGCGCGCCGAAATCCCGGCGTCCCGTTTCACGCCGCGTTCGGAAACGTATTCGTCCCCGGTCCGGCGCGAACCGACAATTGTACCGGTTGCGGCTTCGCCGGTGATGAGCGCCGCTCTGGTACAACCGATGCCGGTCTGGGCGGCCCCGGCGCAACCCGCCGCGAGTTCCGAGGTGCTTGCCAGTATGCGCAGCATCCAGCAGGCGCTTGAGGAAATCGAAGCGGCACTGCAGGAGAACCCGGGCAACGTACAAGTGCAGGTCGCCTACCGGGTCACCTACCAGAAGGGCATGGAACTCCGCCAGCGCTATGTGCTGGGCGCGAGATAGTTGTGGCGCACTATGGATTCGGACTTCCCTTGGTGTTCCTGATGCTGCTGGCGATTGGTCTCCGACGCCGGATGAAGGTCCGTTGCGCATATCGCGCCGCCAGCGTCCTCGGCCTGCTGACCGCGGTCGCGCTGGTCGCGGCCCAGCCCGGCCCGGCGGTGCGCCCGGCGCCGAAGTACCAAGAGAAGAACTCGGTCGAAAAACGCATCGTGCTGGGCACCGATGATACCGTCGTCCTACACAACCGGTTCGGTAACATCGTCTGTCTCGGCCGCCCCGGCGCCGAAGCGCAAATCAAGGTCGAGCTGACGGCCGGTGGCGAAACCCGGACCGACGCCCGGGATTTCCTGCTGCGCATGACCCTCGTTGCCGAGCGGGAAGGACGCCGGCTGAAGGTCAGGGTGGACTGCCCAGAAACCAGTGCCGCCACCGAATACCAGAGCGATTTCGACCTCAACCTGCCTGCCCGGGTCGTATTGCAGGTCGAGAATACCTACGGCGACGTGACGGTGGATGACATGCGCGGCGCGGTCGCGGTGCGCAACCGGTTCGGCAGCACCGGCATCCACAACTGCCGCGCGGCCAACGTCAGCAGTATCGTCGGCGATGTGAACCTCACCGGCGTCGTGGAGAACAGTGTGGTCGACAACCGTTTTGGCAACGTCAGCGCCCGCAACCTGCTGGGCAGCGTAAATATCACCAGCGAGAACGGCGCGCTGCGCGTCACCGGTTGCCGCGGTGTTTTCCGGCTCAACAGCAAGCTGGGCGACATCAGTATCGCGTCCTGCCAAGGCCGGTTCAGCATCAACTGCAATCTGGGCCGCGTCGTGTTCGAGCAGTCCGCGCGCGCCCCGGACACCGTGGTCATCCGCAGTTGGCACGGCGGAATCGAGCTCAACCTGCCGACTCAGGCGTCGGCGCAGATTGCCGCGCGCGCGAATCAGGGACAGGTGAACTGCTGCCTGCCCGGCGCGGCGCCCACCCGGGGGAGCGACGGCGAGGCGCTGAACTGCATCCTGGGTTCGGGCCAGGCATCATTCGACATGGAAACCAGCGGCGGCGGTATTGCCGTCAATGCCGCACCGTGAAAACGAGGAGGAATCGACATGAAACTTAGGAGTCTTGTTCTCGTGCTCGCCGCGACCGCCCTGTTCGGCCTGGCGCGGGCCGAACCGTCGGGCTGGCTCGGCGTTTACAGCCAGGACTTGAACGAACCGATGCAGACTGCGCTGGGCGTCGCCCGGGGCATACTGATCACCGAGGTGGTAGATAACTCACCGGCGGCCAAGGCCGGGCTGCGCACCGGCGACGTTATCCTGCGCGTGGACTCGCAGGAGATCTATACCCCGGATGACCTCAGTCACTACATCGGTGCGCATCCGGATCGGGCGGTCAGGGTCGAGTGCCTGCGCCTGGGCAAAACTGAGACGGTGGAAGTCAAACTCGGTACCCGGGACCGCCAGGTCGAGTTCTCGTTGAGCGATATTCCGCAGGTCGCCAAAGTCCAGTTGGAACGCATCCGCCCCAGCATTGAAGGCATGGTCGAAGACTACATCGACGAGATCCGCGCGCTGCGTGATGAAATCGCGTCGCTCGAACGGGAAATCGAGAAGCTTCGAAAGGACCTGAAGAAACTCGAGAGACAGCCTTAACGCATCCGCTGCCTGACCCGCATCCGGCAGCTTGCCTCCTCTCCGCAAAGCAGCACGCCGGCCACCCCCTCCGGCGTGCTGTCCTGTCCGGCCCCTCCGGCGCTCAGCCGTTCTCGGCGTTGTCGAACAGCTCAAACCTCGGGAATGACGGAAACAGACCGACAATGACCCGGGTCGGGAACTGCTCCCGGGCGTTATTGTACTCCAGAACGTTGTCGTTGTAGAACTGCCGCGCAAAGGCGATCTTCTCCTCCACGGCAGTCAGTTGCTGCGCCAGCTCCTGAAACAGCGGGTTCGCCTTCAGCTCGGGATAGCGCTCAGCGACTGCGGCCAGGTCGGGCACGCGGGCAGCCGCAGCGCTGCCGGTCGTTTCACCCACGGCCGGTATGTAGCGCAGGCGGCTCAGCGCCTCGATCAGCCCGCTCTCGTGTTCCTGATAGGCCTTCACGACTTGGACCAGTTGCGGAATCAGGTCATGGCGGTTCTTCAGGTCCACGTCAATGTGCCGCCAGGCGGTCCGCACCCGCTCGCGATACATTACCAGCCGGTTGTACAGGTGAATGCCGAGCCAGCCGAGAAACAGCAGCAGTGCGGCGAACAGGCTCAGGAGGGCACTCGGCATCGGACTCCCGGACTCCGGCACCGGCGGGAAGTTGAAGGTCGTGCTCAGGCCGAACAGGACACCGAACAGCCCGGCGAACAGTAGAAAGCCGCCGCCGAAGCGCAGCCAGCTCTCGGCAGTCTCCCGGCCGGCAATGAACGCACGCCGGTCGGCCAAGGTAACGAGCAGTGGGATGTTGCGGAAACGCTCGAGCGCCCGACGGTCGTCCGAGACCGAACCGACCGCGCTCGCATGGGACGGGCAGGGCATGTAGACCGCGCTGCGTCGCCGGTTGAACGCGTATTCCTCGGGTCCGCAGACCAGGCCGGCATTGAACTCGGCATCCACGGCCCGGACCGTGATGCGGCCGCTGCGTTCAACCAGGTCAAAGTCAACCCGGCGCGTTTCCTGGTGCCGGGTTTCCCAGGTCTGGAGAATCATGGGCCGGCCGTTTACCATGCGCGTGCGCTGGACCCGCTGTTCCTCCTTGTAGTCATAGTAGACGCACGGCTGGTTGAAATTCGGCACCGTCAGCGTCCGGCCGCATTCAATCTCGCCTTCCAGCCACGCGTCGTCGCGGGGATTGACGAGCCCGACCGGCATCGGCGGGGCGCGCTCGATAATCCAGTTCCGCTCGTCCGCGCGTTGCGCCCGCCGCAGCAGCATGACCGCCGCAACCAGTCCGGCCAGCGCAATCCAGAACCAGCCCGGAATCATTGTCGGCGGTTTGTCATGTGCCCGAAGGACCTAGCCGCGCGCCAAGATGGCGATGAGCGCCCCGAGCAGTCCGCCGAGCAGGAACGGGACGCCGATACAGCCGGCGGTCAGCCACTTGGCCTGGGCCGGCGCGCGCTCGACCTGCCGCAGGCTGAAGAAGACGCTGCGACTCTCGCCGGACCGGACCGCGATCCGGGTTGTGCCCTTGTTCACGCGGGCCAGTTGCCAGAGCGTGCCCAAGCGCTCGTCCAGGCTTCCGGACTGAAGAACGTAGTAATGACTCTGGGTTGAGTCCGGGTTGAAGATGCTCACCCAGTATTCGCCGGATTCCACCGGATGATTCAAGAGCGGGGTGGTGCCGATACTGTCGTTGTCAAGATAGACTACCAGCCCGGCGCGGTCGGCCTGCACGTTGAGCAAACCCGTCCCGGCGGCAGCCAGCACACCGGCCGCGACCATCAGCAATCGAATGCACTTACTCATGTCTAAACTTAGCTCCGCCCAGCGAAAAGTCAACAGACGGCATGCTGCAGAATCACCTGAGCTCGAAACTCGAAATCCGAAGCAGGCCTGAAATCCAAACGCAGTCTGTGGTTGAATGGTCAGGCGGCAACAACGAGTCGCAAATGATGATTGCGGGCCTGTGTTGATCTGTGTTCATCGGTAGTTGCATCCGAATCCCAAAGCTGCGCATCGGATACGACTGCTTGACAAACCGGTCAAATCAGCTTAGCTTAGAGGCGGTTATGCGGTCTCTACGAATCCGGGAAGGGCTGGCGATTCTTCTGCTGCTGGCAGCGGGCGCCCACGCACAACTGGACTGGGGGGTTGACCGGCAGTTGTTTGCCGGCACTGTCGGGCAGTACGGCATCGCGGCGGACCGGACCAGCGGCCCGGACACCGTTTTCGTGGGATTCGTTGCCAGCAGCCCGGCCGGCGATTCCGTGCGCGTCCTGCGCACAACCGACCAGGGCGAGACCTGGGAGCCTTTATGGTCCTCGGGTGAACCGAACCATTACTACTCCAATCTGGCGCTGCGGGTGTGCGGCCAAAGCCCGGGCTGGGTGATTGCCCTATGGCTGGACCGGGACGCAACGAACAACGGCGATGTCACCGGCGTTCGGATTGCGGTTGACGGCAGCGGCGCGTCGCTCCTCCATCCGGTCACGCCTTCCCGGGATACGATAACCTGGCTGGCGCTGACCCGGAGCTTCGACTCGCTCCCGCTCATCTATGCGTTCTGGCAGGATGAATTGGGGCGGTCTGGACCGGACCGCGTGCCCATGATTCGGATGGCACGCTCGAGCGACCTGGGAGAAACCTGGACCGCCCCCCTGGATGTATTAAGCGGGTTTGAGACCCCGGCCGTCGACCACGGCGCTCCGGACCATCTATACCTAGCGGCGCGCAGTCTCCCCTACGCGGACATCGTCGCCGCCTTCTCCACCGACCGGGGTCAGAACTGGGCGGTCACCATGCTCACCAGTGATTCGTTGGCCATCAACGACATGTTCCCCAGCGTCGCGGCAACCCATGACTCCGGCGCCGGCGAGCGCGTCTGGGTCAGCTACGATACGCACCAGTCAAGTTGGGACGTGCGCTATGCTTACAGCGCCAATGCCGGGGCGCTCTGGGTCTTGGACCGGAGGTGGGCTACGAGCACCGGCAACGAGTTCTTCTCGAACCTGGAATGCGCTGGACGCGGGTCGCGCCGGGTTCGCGCAGTCTATCTCACTGACGCCGACAGCACGTATCGCGTCCAATACTGTTCCAGCGAAGGTGCCAATCCCTCCAACTGGTCCGACCCGCTTACGATCGGCGACAGTATTGCCACCATCGCCCTGGCGCCGGTTGTCACCAGCTACGGCGTGAGCAGCGATACCCTGAACCAGGGATTGGTCTTCTATTCACAGCCCGGACCAATCGGCCTCTGGTATGATGCGGCACAATTCGTCGGCGTGGCTGAGCCGGAGCCGCGTTCGCGGCAGGAACCGTATCTGCTGTCCACGGTACTCGCGCGGGGTGAACTGACCATCAGGCTCTACCTCGCGTCGGCAGGTCAGGTTGAACTGGATTTCTTCGCCCTTGATGGGAAGTTGATGCAGCACCGGATGCTGGGTGACTACCCGGCAGGGAACCTCGTCCTGCGCGTACCGGTCTCGGAGTTGCCGGCCGGCGCTTACTTGCTGAGGGTGCGAGCCGGAAGCGGGACCACTATCACCCGAGTCGTCTGCATCCGTTAGAAATCAGGAGCGTCGGGTCCGACGAGCTGGCTCGGCAGTTCAGGTTCAAATGCCCCCGGTCGCGGAAAACTCGAATTCCGAACCTTGGTGGCTTGGTGTCTTGGTGTTGAACCGGAACGCTGTCGTCTAGCCCTGGCGCTGCTTGTGCCGGGGATCGCGCTTGCAGATTATGCGCACCACACCACGTCGTTTGACAACTATGCAGTGCATGCAGCGCTTCTTGACTGACGGTTTGACCTTCATGCGCTAATCCTACCGGAAACCGGCCTGAACGTCAAGGAAGTAGTGGTCGAGTGTCCTTGCCCATTCACCGGGTCACAGGGCCACCTGGCCTTTCGGCTTCTCGGGCTATTTGAAGCGGTAGATGATTCGGCCCCGGCTCAGGTCGTAGGGCGAGAACTCCACCGTCACTCGGTCGCTGGGCAGAATCTTGATGAAGTGCATCCGCATCCGGCCTGAGACATGAGCGAAAACCAGTTGCCCTTTGTCCAGTTGGACCCGGAACGTAGCGTTGGGCAGGCACTCGGTGATCATTCCCTCGAGCTGAATCAGGTCCTTCTTCGGCTTGCGCGGCTCCGGGGTTTCGTAACGACGACCACGGGCTTTTCTCATAGTCCTCCTGGTGGCTCGAGCTGCAGGTTGCGGGCCGCAAGCTCAAGCCGATTAGTACTAGTCATCTTGTCAGAATCTCCGCAGGTCCATCCTGCACAAGGATTGTATGCTCAAAATGCGCTGATGGCAAGCCATCTCGTGCAATCACCGTCCAGCCGTTCCGCTCGGTGTCAACCTCAAACCCGCCCATATTGACCATTGGCTCAATCGCCAGGGTCATGCCCTTGACCAGTTTCGGCCCGGTACCGGGCTTGCCGAAGTTTGGTATCGGCGGCTCTTCGTGCAGTTCGATGCCCACGCCGTGGCCGCTCAATTCGCGCACCACCGAGAATCCCTGGGCCTCCACGTAGTCTTGAATTGCGCACGACACCACGGACAGCCGGTTGCCGGCCCGCGCCTGCTCAATGCCCAGCGCCAGCGCGTGCTCGGTTGCGCTGACCAGCTTCTGCCACGGCGCAGGAATCTGGCCGACGATGAATGTCCGTGCCGCATCGGCATACATGCCGTCCTTGAGCACGCCGATGTCCAGCTTCACCAGGTCGCCCTCCTGCACCTTCCGCGGACCCGGAATCCCGTGCACCACCTCTTCGTTCACGCTCGTGCAAATCGCGCCCGGGAATCCGCGATAGCCCAGGAACGCCGGCTTAGCGTCATGTTGCACAATGAACTCCCGGCACGATTCCGCCAGTTGTTTCAGCGTCACGCCCCGAACGACCCGGTCGCGAATGTAGTCAAGCGTCCGTGCGACCAGCGCGCCGGCCTGCCGGATGCGCGCTACTTCGCCCGCGTCCTTGATGTAGAAACCCATCAACAGACTACGCTCAACGCTTGACGCTCCGCGCCATACCGGCGTATCGCGTACAGCGCAAGGCGTATAGCGTGAGGCGTACAGCGTACAGCGTATAGCGTAAGGCGTTATGCGTCACTTCAGCTTGCCAACCAGTGCCATGATTTCCTGGTGCAGCCGGTCCTTGCCGATTGAACCGTCCAGCTCGAAGAGCTTCCCCTGCCTACGGTAATATTCCTTCAGTCCGCTCGTTTCGCGCTGGTAGACGCTGAGGCGATTGCGAATCGTTGCCTCTCGGTCGTCATCGCGCTGATACAGCTCGCCGCCACAGACGTCGCACGTGCCTGGCGCCTTCGGCGGCTTGAACTCGAGGTTGAATATCGCGCCGCACTTGCGGCAGGTCCGGCGGCTCGTCAGGCGCCGGACAATGATATCGTCCGCCAAGTTGATGAAGACCGTCAAGTCCACCTTCGTGTTCAATTCGGTCATCACCTGGTCCAGGCCCTCGGCCTGGGGAATCGTCCGGGGAAAACCATCAAACAGCACGCCTTTGCCCGCCGCGGTCTTCAGAAACTCACGGGCAATCCCCAGGACGATTTCGTCGGGCACCAGCTTGCCCGCATTCATGAATTCCTTCGCCCGCTGCCCGATTTCGGTCTGCCGGCGGACATGGTCGCGCAGGACGTCGCCGGTCGAGTAGTGCGTAACGCCGGTTCGGGCAATCAGCAGTTCGGCCTGAGTGCCTTTGCCGCATCCCGGCGGTCCGGAAAGAATGATCTTCATCGCTCATTCTAAGACCGCCGACGACGAAGTCAAGCCAGCATGACCCCGGAATCCCAAGAAGATTCACCACAACGACACAACGGCACAGAGGGAAGGTCCAGAAATCCGGAGATTCAACACGAAGGCACAAAGGGAGAATCCCAATGCAACCTCAACGCGGCGAGTGCCTGCGTCTGATGTCGGCTTCACATGCCTGGTGCGGTTTTGGCCGCACGTCCCCTATCCGATCCTTGTGTCTTGGTGTCTTTGTGTTTATGTTCCGAATTCCGGGCCGGACAGCGCTCTTGACTTTTCCCCCCGCCGCCCTTTAATACCACATGGCGCAGTCCGCTCCCCGCAGTCCGCAGTCTGCATTTCTCAATTCCCAATTCTCAATTCACACTTCTCTTCTTGCCTGCGCTCTCGCGCTCCTTCTCGCCTGCGCCCGCAAACCCGAACCGCAGAGCCTGCCGTCTGCCCGGTCGGTCATCCGGCAGGACGTCACGCTCCTTGACGTCTCGCTGGCGTTGCGCAGAGGGTCGGCGGATACGACCCGGGCAAACGACGACGCCAAACAGGCCGGACCGGACGACACGGTCTGGGTATTCCCGGTGGTGCGGGTTGTGCTGGGCGAGCGGGAGACGCTGTGCCTGGCAAATACCGCACACCTGGGCCGGGTGGGTCGGCAGGACGAATTGGACTCAGGCTGGAATCTGGCAGGCAGAGTCAGCATCTGGAACCGGCTGAAGAAAGACCTCCAACTCGAATGGTACGAGGTGCGGCCGGTCAAACAGTTCTTCGGTCGGAACGAGCGGCTTCGCTATCGCATGGTTCCCTTGCCCGGGAGCAAAGGCCGCGAACCGGCTGAACAATGGTACCGCGAACTCCTGGGCCCGAGCGGATTCACGAGACTGCTCGTTCGGGTCACTTACGGCAGCCAGTCGGTCGCGAGCAGCAACCTGAGTTTCGAGAGCGACATTGCGCGAATCCCCTGGGTCAGTTTCCGGCGGGATGCGGCATGGCCGGGCCGGCTCACCGGCCTGCTTGGAGCAATACCCTATCGCTCGGGCAGCACGCGGGAGCAGACTGACCGCTATCTCTGCTGCGATTCCCGCAGCCTCATTGCCTCGGGCCTGGCGCAACTGGGCTATGAAATCAAATCCACGGAAAGTGAGCGGTGGCTGGATACCCTGACCGAAGAAGTGTTCTCCGGCTACGTCCGACTCGGCCGGCTCTATGACCGCAAAGGCCGGCGCTCGGGATTCCACGAAATCCGGTCCGGCGACATCATTCGTTTCTCTACCCTGGGCAGTTACGCGGTGGTGCTCGACGGCACAGCGAGTCGCGGATATCACTATGGCGGAATTCCGGCGCGTCTCCGGCTCTTCCGGGCGGCACACGGCAGTCCGGAGTTAGTGACCTTCTCCGCCGCAATCTGGTCGCTCAGAACGCTGTTCGGCCGGTCCTACTTCTCAGTGCACCGGCTTAAGCCGCTTGTCAAGCAGCAGGCACCGAGCCGCAAGCCGCAAACCACGGTCCGCAAACAGCCGGCCACCCGGCAGCGGAAATTTCCTCCTGCCCGACCTCGCCGCTAACCGCTCGGGCCGGGCGCGAGGCCCTGGTTACGGCCGTCGGGCGTAATGCGCCCCAAATTCCGAGATAGGAACTCACCACCAAGACCACCGGGGTCGAAAGAAACCCGAAGCACGAATCTCGAATGTCGAAACAAATCGGAATGACCCAAACTCCAGGGCACAAGAGAACCGGAAATCAGGACTTGGCCGGTTTGAGGTTGTTTCGGATTTCGGCATTCGGATTTCGGGCTTGGCTTCGCACTTGGAGTCTCCATTCCGGTTTCCGGGGATTCTTTCCGGCTTGACTGAGCCGGCCGAGATGGACTATAATGATACTAACGTGCTTGTCAGAACAGGAGTTTGGCTGCCGTCCTTTCGCCGCGCCCGCCGCCGCGAGCCGCGATTCCGGTTTCCACGCGGCGGGCTGCTTGTGCTTTGCTGGTTGGCGGCAGCGACAATGCTCTCGGCGCAGGAGGGGGCACGGTATCTGGTAATCTGCCACGACAGTCTCTTCTCCGCGATTCAGCCGCTCGCGGCATGGAAGACTCAGAAGGGGATGCTCAGCCGGGTCGTGAAGTTGTCCGAACTCGGGCCCAACCCGGTGGACACGGTAATCCGGAACTACATCCGCGACGCCTATCAACACTGGACGATTCCTCCCGAGTACGTCCTGCTCGTTGGGTCTCCGGGCCTGGTTCCCGCTTCGCGTAGTTCGCCCTTCCAGATTGACGACGGCTACGGCGACATGTCCGGCAACTACCTCGTCGAGCTGCCGGTCGGCAGATTCTTCGCGACCAATCCGACTGAGTGCAGCACCCTCGTCGCCAAGACCCTGGTTTATGAGCAGGCACCGTTTGCGTCCGGCGATTCCTCATGGATGGCAAAAGGCACGACGCTGGTCATCGAGGACAACCCGCCGGATCCCTACTACCAGCCGGATACCCGGTTCGTGCGCGGTTTGTGGACTGCAGCCGGCTTCGCCCGCGCCGAGAGCCTGATGGACATCTGGGGCGACAACTCGACCGACGTCCGTGACGCGCTCAATGAAGGACGGGGCTTTGCGGTCTTCCGAGGCCAGTGCATCGTCAACTGGTATCCGCCGTTTGACCACGTCAATCCCGCCACGCTGGATAACGGCGACAAACTGCCGATTGTCGTCACCGGGTCATGCCAGACCATCACGCTGTATCCGGGCCAGTCGATGCTGGGCGACCAGTTTGTCCGGGCCGGCGACCCGCGCACGCGGCGCGGCGCAGTGGCTTATTTCGGCACGGCTTTCACCGGCGGCCATATCTCCGAGTTTCGCAGCGCCGGCACCCGCGGATTCTTCGCGGCGCTCTTCCGCGACGGACGCTGGCATCTCGGCGAGGCCTGCCGGCAGGGCAAGTTCTGGATCGATTCGCTCTATCCCGGCAACCCGGACCGCTACCAGGAATGGACGCTGCTCGGCGACCCGGAACTGAACGTCTGGACCGCTCGCCCGCAGGCCTTGACGGTGGCCTGCGAAACCCTGCTGAGTACCGGGCCGGACACGCTGGCGGTGCTGGTGGAGCAGCGCGGCGCGCCGGTCTGCAGCGCACTGGTTTGCGTGCGCGATACGGCAAGCACCTACCGGTACGGGTACACCGACGCCGGCGGACGGCGGAGTTTCCCCTTGAACCAGCCCGGCGCCGGCTTTCTCCAGGTGACGGTTACCGCGCACAATGCCCTGCCCTGGACCGACACGGCACGCGTTGCCGCGCCGGATTGCGGCGTGACCGGCATCAGCGCTCCGCCCGACACCGTGGATTCCGGCGTCGTGGTTACGCCCTGCGCGCGGGTGCGGAATTTCGGTCCGTTCGCGGCAACTTTCCCGGTTCGGTTCCGGATTGGCGGGGTCTACGCCGATACCGAGACCGTGGCCGACCTGCCGCCCGACAGCACGTGCGTTATCAGCTTTGCGCCGTGGCGTCCGGCCGTACTCGGCACCTTCCTTGCCCGGTGCACGAGCGCGTTGAGCGGCGACCTGGTTCCGGGAAACGACACGCTTTCGAAATCGGTAACCGTTGTCGTGTCGGCCCGGGATGTCGGCGTCACCGCCATCTATGCTCCGGTGGGCACGGTTGATTCCGAGAGCGTGACCGCGCCCCGGGCCCGGGTCCGGAACTTCGGCACCAGCCCGGCATCGTTTCCGGTCACCCTGCGCATCAGCGACGGCTATGCCCGCACCCGAACGGTCAGTGACCTTGCGCCCGGGAGTGCGCTGGATGTTGATTTTCCGGACTGGGTTGCGCGCGTCCGGGGGCGGCACACGGTTCGGTGTTCGACCGCGCTCGTCGGCGACCAGAATCCGGCCAATGACCTGTTGGCGGACAGCGTTCGGGTGCGGGTGCGGGACGCCGGTGTCACCCGCATCCTGCGTCCGAACGGCGGGGTCGATTCGGGCGCAACCGTGGTTCCCGCAGCGCTCGTGCATAATTTCGGAACCGAGGCCGAGCTCATACCGGTTCGGTTCCTGATCGGTTCGCTCTACGCCGACGACACGCTGGTCGCGCTGGCCCCGGGCGAGTCCGATTCTGCCTGTCTCGCCCCCTGGATTGCGTCGCCGCTCGGCACCTTCATCATCCGTTGCTCGACCCGCCTGGCCGGCGACATGGTTGCCGGCAACGACCGGGCAGAAGACTCAGTCCGGGTTCGCCCCCTCAACGCGGTCGAAGAGCCGGTCGGCGCACGACTGCTGCCTTCCGCGCCGGCATTGCAGAGCGTCGCACCGAATCCATTCTGTGGCCGAGTCGGCGTGGTCTTCACGCTCCCTGCCGCGCAACGGGTATACCTGGAAGTCTTCAGCGCCGCGGGCCGGCCCGTCCGGACGCTCCTGACCGGAATTCAGCCTGCCGGCCGCCGCAGGATAGAATGGGACGGTCGCGGCGCCGACGGTCGGCCGGCAGCAAGGGGAATCTACTTCTGCCGCATGAGAGCCGGCGATTTCACGGCCGAACGGAAACTGGTGAAACTGTAGCCGTTAGCCGTTAGAAGTCTACCGAAGAAGAGAACCACAGATAAACACGGATAAACACGGACCTGCCTGAAATCCGGAATCTGTGCTCATCGGTGTTCATCCGTGGTCATATCTAGCCAACCGGGGAGCGTCCCAAATCCGTCAGAAAGCTACCGTTTCTCTGCCCGGATTTGTTTCGCCCGCTCTTCAAGTTTCTTCGCTTCTTCGCTCCGGCCGGTCTGGTCGTACAGCTTCGCGAGGTTCTCCAACACCTCGGCCACGCCGGGATGTTTCGGCCCGAGAGCTCTCTCGCAAGTCGCCAGCGCCCGCCGAAACATCGGCTTGGCCTCCGCATGCTTGCCCTGAGCATCCAGCAGCGCGGCCAAGTTGTTCTGACCCTCAGCAACACGCGGGTGCTCATGGCCCAGCGCCTTCTCGTAGATGGCCAGCACCCGGCGAGACAGCGGTTCAGCCTCGGCATACTTGCCCTGTGCTCTCAGCAACTCAGCCAGGTTATTCAGGCTCGTGGCAACATCCGGATGCTCCGGTCCCAGTTTTGCTTCCAGGTCGTGTCCCACCTGCTCATAGAGCGGCACCAGCAACCGGTACTGCGCAGCCTGGCGGAACTGCTCTGCCGGCTTCAAGAACCACTGGAAGAATTCCTGCACCGACAGCAGTACCCGACCGTGATAGAATGCTTCGGCCAGCGACGCTTTTTGCTGGTCAGTGATGCCGCTGATGTCGATGTCCTCGAGCTGTCCACGGTAATGCCCAAACAGGAGGCGGTGCACCCGTTTGACCAGTTCCGGGGATGTGTGCTCCTGGAGTGACTGCCGCATCAACTGGTGCATCGTCCAGGTATCCGGCGCTGCTCCCTGGTTCATGAACGAGAACCGACACAAGTCATCAAAGGCCGTGAGCGGGTAGCCGGTCTGAAACTCGGTGACCAGCCGCTCAAACAGGCGGGTATCCCAGAACCTGGGCACGGCCAGCAGTTTGAGGGTTTCGACCTCGAACTGAGTTAGGTGGCGCAGAAACCGGGTCAAGACCTCTCGGGGCGTGCAGGCAAAGTCGACCACGGTCGGAGTCTTGTTCTGGCGCTCCTGGATTTCCAGCCAGGTGTCAACCGCCAAGTCAAGGTAGTACGGCAGACCCTGGCTGCCCTCGACAATCACCTGCTGGATTGTCGGCTCGGTTATGCCGCAGGACTGCAGGAACTGCCGGGCGTCGGCCTCGGCCAGGCCACCCACCAGGTGCTGGCTCAGGCACTTGGTCCAGTCCGGGTCACTCTCATCCCAGCGCAGTCGTTCCCGGCCGCAGATGACCCAGAGTACTTCCGGTAACTGGGAGACCAGCTCGCGCACCCAGTCATCCCGCCGGAGCACCCTGGCCTCTGTCCGTTCACCCTCGGACAAGGCTTCGTAGGTATCAAGAAACAGTACCGCCCGGCTCTGCTTAGTAGTCAGATAGTCCTTCAGGTCGGCCGCCCAGAACATAGGCAGGCGCTCGGCAATCTGGACCGGTTCCATTCCCGGCAGGTCGCGCAGTTCCTTTGACCCGCGCCTGGTCCACCAGTCCCGAACGGTCCGGCTGCCCTTCAGCGCAACGCCGGCGAGCTTGGGGACAAGGCCGACAACGGTCAGGTTGCCAAGCACGTCGAGCAAGTCGGAGAGCACGGTACCGGATTCGAGCAGCGGGAAGCTGCCCCGCGTCAGCGGCACCTGGGGTCGGACTTTCTGCCAGTACACCGCATAGGCGATGTCGAACGAGGGAAACTGCACCTTGAACCGGTCCCGCAGGGCCTTGCGCAGGACGAAGAGCGCCGTTTCCGGTTCCCGGAAACTGGCGATGTCGAAGTCAAGCGAGGCCGAGACGCAGCCGGGCCGCGCTGCCAGTTGGCGGCTCAATTCCTTGCGCAGGCTGGTCTTGCCGCTGCCGCCGACGCCGTAATAAACCAGAGCTTTCGGTTCAGCGGTCACCGCCTCAGCCAGAGCCTTATCGAATGCTGCGATGAAGTCTTCCCGGTCCGTGAACTGGCGTTGGGCAATCGGCCGGTTGCCTTCAGCAGGGTGTTTCGGTCTTATCGGCATATCGTTCTCCTCAAACCTGTCAGGGAATCCGGGACGTTCCCCAACTCCCGCGTTGAACTTTGTTCATGCTTCTTCTTCTGCAATCCTGACTTCACCTTCGTACTTCCTGACATCTCGCGTTCCTTCTCTTGGCCATCAGCCGTTAGCCGTCTACCGTAGGCCTATCCGCCAACCGGGGAGTGTCCCGAATCTCCCTTCGACCTAGTCGAGCACCAAGAGCTTCCCGGTCACCTGGCCGTCCCCGGCGTGCAGTCGGCAGAAATAGGCTCCGTGCGGCACGGGCCGGCCCGCCGCATCGCAGCGATTCCAGACCGCGCTGAACTGCCCGGGTTCCTGCTGCCGGTCAACCAGTGTCGCCACTTGGTTGCCCAGCGCGTCATAGACCACAAGCTTCATCCGGCCCGGCCGGGTCAGCACGTAGCTGATTTCAGTCCTCCGGCAGAAGGGGTTGGGGCTGACCTGCAAGCCCATGTTCCTGGCCCCCGGTATCGGGCCGGGTTCCCGGGTCGCCGAGGCCGGGACATACCTGAGAATCGTGCCGTGGGCACCGCATACCCAGGGTTCCTTGCCGCAGTGGGTAACAATCGCGTTCAGGCCGGAATTCGGCCAAGGTGCAGTCCAGTCCGACTGCCAGCTCAGACCGCCGTCCGTCGTGCGATAGATCACGCCCAGGCCCGGCTGCTGGGAATTACCGTTGTCGCTCGCCAGCAGCCAGCCATTCAGGCTGTCGGTCATGAGAATGCCGTTCACGAAATCCCGGTTCACCTGACCCAGCATCTGCCACGACGCCCCGCCGTCAGTGGTGCCCTGCACATAGCCGCTCACTGCCCCGAGCCAGCCCAGCCGGGAGTTCAAGAAGAAACTCGCGTAGAAGTGATTATTGGCGGCCGGGGGCTGGCTGGTCCACGACGCCCCGCCATCAGTCGTATGCCCGATGTAGCTGTTGCCGCCGCCGTAGCCGCCCGCGACCCAACCTTCGGTTGAACTGAGGAAGTAGCCGGTTTCAAGGAAGGCCGAATTCCCGACGTTGCGCGACGCCCAGGTCACGCCGCCGTTGCTCGTGAACCGGACGTTGCCGCTGCCGCCGAACGCCCAGCCCGACTCCGGTGAAGCAAAGGCCATGCCGCCAATCCACGCGCTGCCGCCGATGCCGAACTGACTCCAATTCTGGCCGCCGTTGGTCGTGCGCCGGATCGTGCCGCCATTCCCTTCGGTGAGCATCCAGCCGTGCAGCGCGTCCGCGAACTGCACCTGTTTGCCGCCCGGCATTCCCGCAGCATGGGCCCAGGTCTGCCCGGCGTCAGTCGAGCGCCAGCAATAGCCGTCCGTACCCGCGTTGCTGCCCGCCACCGCCCAGCCGTTCAGGGAATCCTGCCACGCGATTGAATTCCAGTACGGAGCCTGATGCTGCCACTGCCAGGTGTTGCCGTTGTCCGGGCTGTGGATAATCGCGCTGTTCAGGCTCGCGACCCAGAGGTCACTGCCGCGATACTCGATGCCGAAACTATACTGGTTGATCGGCGGGGTGTAGGAGTTCCAGTTGTTGCCGCCGTCGGAAGACGTGAATATCCGCTCCAGCGAATTCGGGATGACTTCGGTCGAAACAATCGCGAGATGGAGCGAGTCGCGAATGTCAAACGCGTAGTTGTAGGTCAGGCCGGTGCTGTATTGCACCGACCAGGTCGTTCCGCCATCGGTTGTGTGCAGCACCGAACCGAACGGCGTCTGATACAGACTCGATGTTGTGGCCCAGCCCTGCAGCGGGTCAATGAACTGCACGGCCGAGACCTCGCCGTTGCCGGTCGGAAGATTGGTCGTCTGCCGGGTCCAGGTGGCTCCGCCGTCGGTTGTGTGCTGGATGAACGGGTTAATCGTGTTGTCCATTCCGGTCAGCCAGCCGTTCAGCGAGTCCGCGAACCAGAGTCCCTGACCAGCATAGAAGTCCGACCCGAAACTCAGGTCGGTCCAGTTCTGGCCGCCGTTGGTCGTCTTGAGCAGGAGATAGGAAGAACCGTCCTGCCAGCCGCCGGTAATCCAGCCCAGCCGGCGGTCGACGAACCGCACCCGGTTCAACTTGCGCAGGCTGCCGCTGGTCTGCAGCGTCCATGTATTCCCGCCGCTGGATGTAGCGTAGATGGCGCCGGCGCTGCCGACGACCCAGCCCGAATCTGGGCTCGTGAACCAGACGCCGTTCAGACCGGTTGTGGTCTGGCCCGGGAACGAGAGTCGTTCCCAATTCGTCCCGCCGTCGGTTGTGCGCAGAATCAGGCTGAGGGTCTGGCCGCCCGCGCCGGTGCTGCCCACGGCCCAGCCGTGAAGACCGTCGTCAAGCATGCACAGGTCATTCAAATACACGCCGGGCGCCATGTTCACGGCATTCCAGCTCTGGGCCGAGGCCACCGCCGCCAGACCCAGGGCCAGCATGACTTGAGTCAACTTCATGTTTGCTCTTCTCCTTACCCGACCCGCGCCGGAGCGCGCGTCGATCTGGCTCACTTTCCAGACTGCAATTCTACCCGCGTCGCTAACGACGTCAAGCCGCTGGTCAGGTATCTCGCCGCAACGCCTCTCTTGTTCTACACGTGGGGCGGCACGAGCATGATAGCGGTCGAGCCGCATCACGCATCGAACAGGGCTTCAACTTCGGCAATCCTTAGCCCGCTGACTCGGCGAAAAAGGTCGTACACCCGGCCGAGGGCGGGCAGGGCCGCGCGCATCTCAGCCGCCGCGCCCGGCCGCATTCCCAGGCGCTCGGGCCCGTGCCCGAGCGAGGCGGCAACGTCGAACAGCCGCCGGAGCGCCATTGCCGCGTCAAAGTACTCAATGCCCTCGACCCGGGTCCCGGTCCGGTGCTCATACCCGGCAAGGACCTGCGCAGGCCATTCCGGCCGGCCATGGACGCCCATCAGCAGCCTGGTCCAGGCGAGGTCGATGCGCGGGTCGGTGACGGTGCCGCCGGTCCAGTCAATGACGATTGCACTGGCGTCTTCGCGTATCAGGACGTTGCCCGGATGGAAGTCCCAGTGCACGACTGCCGGCCGCGGGCAGGGAAACCCGCCGGCGCGTGTCTCGATCCAGTCCAGGGCCGCGTCGAAGCCCGAACCGGGGAGCATCGCCCCTGCGAACCGGCGGAACCGCGTCAGCTCGCGCCGCGTCCAGCCCAACGGGTCGGTGGTGTCAATTGTCGGGTCAACGAGGAACCCGCGCCAGTCGAGCCGGTGCAGGTCGGACAGCAACCCGCAGAACTGGTCCAGCAGCCGCTGTTGTTCCGCGCCCTGCGCGCGAGCAAGCAGCGGCCACATCTGCTCACCGTGGATGCGCTCCATCAGGATGAACGGGCCGCCGGCCGGGGACTCGCTCTCGAACAGGGCCAGCGGCTCCGGTGCCGGGTAGCCGACGCGGTGCAGGAGGCCGAGAACCCGGAATTCATGGGCGGCCTTGGTTGCAGCGGAATCGCCCGCGTAGACCCTGATGACGACTTCCCGCCGCTGCGGCCGGCCCGGCGGGCTGGATTCAAGGACGAAAGCCGTATTGTCGGTCTCCCAGCCCTGCGCCAGCGGTTCCACCGCGCTGACGCGAACGTTCTCGCGGCCCGGCAGGGCGCGGGCGCATGCGGCCTGGAGTCGTTCGGCGGTCAGGTGCGGGTCAGGGCCGGTCATCAGGGTGCCGCCCCGGCAATCAGGCTCGCCCGGGGCGCGCCAGCCCGCGCGGCCGAAGCCGAAGCGGATGTTCTGCTCCAGACCGCTCGGTCAACGCGCGTCGGGCTCCCGGGTTTTGATGAATTCGGTCATGCCGCCGTCGAGGCGGAAGGTCGTGCGCAGCGTCCCCTTCGCGCAGGCGTTCTGGCATTCGAAGCAGAAGATACACTCGGTCGAGAGCACGCGGCGGCCCTGCGCGACGTACTCGTGAACCTGGACATCCATCGGGCAGGCCTTCGAACAGGCGCCGCATTGGGTGCATTTCTCCCGGTCGCCGGCCACCTTGAGCAGCGCGAAGCGGGAAAGGACCTTCTGCAGCGTGGGAATCGGGCAGAGGTACTTGCAGAACGCCCGGTTGTCCTTCAGGACAAAGGCCAGCACGATGCTGCTCGCATAGTAGAGGACGTTGCCGACGAGGAGCCAGTAGAGCGACCTTAGGTCATTGGTCCTCACCTCGTACCGGAACCCGAACCAGAGCACCAGCACCAGGCCGAGGCTGAGGCCGAAGTGGAGGTAGCGCAGCCAGCCCCAGCGGCCGGGCAGGCGCCCGGCCGGGTTGCGCTTGTAGGGCAGCAGGTCGAGCACCATCGCGGTCCAGCATCCCCAAGCGCACCAGCCCCGACCGAAGAACAGCGGCCCGAACAGCTTGGCGACGGCGTAGTGGATGACCGCCCCGGCATAGAAGCCCGCCAGCAGGAAATGGAAGAATCCCTCGAGTTGCATGTTCTCCCGGGCAAAGAAACCGAGGAACCCGAGCATGTAGGCGCCGATCAGGAGCTGCGCGATACGCCGGCCCCAGAGCTTCTTGCGGCGCGGGAGTAGCGTGTAGAGTGTCATGCCGCCCCCGACCGAGAGCCCGATGTAGCCGAAGTTCACGAGGTAAAACACGTAGCCGGTCAGGCGCCAGAGCAGGACCGCGATGGCCCAGAAGACCGCGGTCATCACGATCGGAATGGCCATGCTCGCGCGCCGGGGTCGCTGAGCGTCAAGCGATTGTGACTTGTCGTTCATGATATTGACTATATCTGACAGTCGAGCGGTGTCAACAAGCGCATGGGGCGGTCAGTCGGCTGCAAACGAGAAGGTCCGGAATCGAACCCGGCCTCGCCGCCTATCCCGATGACCCGGGGTCATCGCCGGATTCGCCGACACCGGGACCCTGACGAACGTGCCGGTCCGGCGTGCTCCGGGCGACGCGGCGCGTAGGGTTGGTCGGTAGCGGCAAAGAATCCGGGCAACGTGGGGCTGTTGAAAAACCCCTCATTGAGCCCGTAGACTGAGCTGCCTTTCTGGCGTCTAAATGAGTGAAAGATGCTAGACCAAGGAGGCTCAATCCATGGTTGGTAAGAAGGACCGTTCCCGCCCGTC
>Ga0315288_10001515_pt1 | contig 30064 bp, 20 predicted proteins | sample YL17G11_20_MG_FD_203454 | JGI IMG/M metagenome (GOLD analysis project Ga0315288, IMG submission 203454) | Sediment microbial communities from Yellowstone Lake, YNP, Wyoming, USA - YL17G11_20 | ecosystem: Environmental > Aquatic > Freshwater > Lake > Sediment | place: USA: Wyoming | collected... | reverse complement strand
TGCTGGCTCGCGCTGCAGGACGCGGGCGAGGCCAACGGGTGCTTGTGGGCGGTGCCGGGGTCGCATGCAGGGGCGGTGGTGGACCGTTTTGTGCGGACAGAGGGGGAGGAGGGCGTGACGCTCGGCTTCGCGCGCGGAACCCGCCCCGACCTGCCGTCGGCCGGCGCCATCCCTCTTCCCGCCACCGCCGGCACCCTCATCCTGCTGCACGGGTCCCTCGTCCACTTTTCCGCGCCCAACACCGGGGCCGCGTCGCGGCACGCGTTCACGGTGCACGTGGTCGAGACGGGGAAAGGATCCCGGTGGTGCGAGAGGAACTGGCTGCAGCGCCCGCCCGACATGCCGCTGACGCCGCTGTATGAGGAGGGTGGGGATGAGGCGGGAGGCGAGTGAAATGCGCCCGGGTGTGTGTGAGGCGTCGCTTCTTTTCGCCCACGCTCGCGCCGCCTCGCCGCGCGAGCGCGCCACTCGCAGGCGCGGCGCGCGTCGACCGCCGCGCCCGCCCGCCGCTGCACTCCCCGGGGCCCCTGACGACACTCGTCCGTGACCCATGCCGGCGCCGCCGCCCTCCCAAAGCGTGGGCGGAGAGAGGGAGAGGAGAGAGTGAACCGGACGTTGACACGCGCAAAACCAAAACCAGTCACCCCCCGCTCCCGCCCTCCCCACCCCCGATCGTGCGCGCCACCAGCTTCTTCAAGTCGGTCAGCACGGCCGCCTCCTTGGCGGCGGCTTCTTCAGCGGAATATAGAGCGAGCGCTGCTTTCTCCTCCGCAGTGTAGACCTGATTCTCTTTCCGCACCCGCACCGCGTTCATGCGCGTGTGCCGCGACCCCGACATGACAAAGCCCGCGGACTCGTATTTAACGATCTCGTCCGCGGTGAGCCCAATCTCGCCGCGGCGCGGGATGCGCTTGCCGTCGGCGACGTAGGAGGCCATCGCCGCGCCTTCTCCCGGGAGCAAGGCTTTGCCGTAATCACGGGGTACGTCGTCGGTCGAGGGCGGCGGCAGCGCAGGGCCGACGTCGGCGTCGGCGTCGGCCGCTGCGGCGGCGGCGGCGGCGGCGGCCGCGGCGGCCGCCCGGCGCGAGCGCAGCCAGACCGTGAACATGGCGACCGCGGTCTCGTTGGCCTTGGCCTCCGCGGGTGAGATTTCGGGCTCGGGCGCCGACGGGCCGGCGGCCGCCTCCGCCTCGGCCTCCGGCTCCGAGTCGGGCTCCGGGCTCGGCGTCGGCGACCGCGGAAAAATGCAACGCACGCACCGCGTTGCGAGCTTGATGCGCATGAGACGGCGGCTGGGGAGAGAGAGGGAGGTGGAGGCTGGTCGGTCGCGGGCGCGCGGTCGTTCGACCCACCCTCTCTTCCCCTCTCCTTCACACTCACTACTCGACAAAGTCGCCCGCGGCCTGCTCCCGAACGTCGTCGTCCGACACGTCGGGGTCGCCCATGCCAAAGCCGGGCGGCGGCCTGAAAGTGAGAAAGAGAAGAGGGGAGGTCGGCGTCAGGCTCCCGCTTGCCGCCTTTCCCAACCCTCCGCCTTCCCCACCTCCCCGCCCACCTGCCCGACGACCCGCCACGCCCGCCGCCTCGGTCCCAGCCGCCGCGGCCGCCGCCGCCGCGGTCCCCGCCGCCGCGTCCTCGGTCGTCCCTCCCGCCCCAGCCGCCGCTGTCGCGAGGCGGCGGCGGCGGCATGGCCCTCTCTCCCGCCCTCGGCGGCGGCGGTGGCAGGCGCTGCCGCTCGCGCGAGCGCGACCGCGATGGCCGCCGCCGCGGCGACCGCGACCGGCGACCGCGGTCGTCGCGGTCGCGGCGAGGCGACCGCGACCGCTGGCGGCGGCGCGGGGAGGACGCCATTCCGCGAAGGAGTGAGGCGGTGGCGGCGGCGCCGGCGCCGGCAGAGAGACGCCGACCGGCCACTGTCCCCGCCTTGCCCTCGCCGCCACGTCGCGTTACACAAAAGTTCGCAGCGGAGCGTGCACCTGGTGCAGCGGCGGCTCGCTCGCTCGCCGGCGAGCGAGCGACGCCGCTCGCGCCCGCCGCATCTGTCGTCGCGCCTGGGGGGGAGAGAGGGGGGGGGAAGAGGCGGCGGTTAACGCGCCGCCCGCCGCGTGCGCCCGATCACCGCAGCCCGATACCCCCCACCCCCTCCTCCTCTGGCCCGGCGCGTGTGCGTCAGGCGACAGTTGTGTCGAGCCTTTTATCGCCAGCGGGCGCGCGCCCGGGGGCGCGCGCCCGGGTCCGCAGACCATCGTGAATGAGAGCGTGCGTCGTCATCATGCGCAGGCCGGGCCGGAGGAGGAGGGGAAAGGAAAGGCGGGCGCCGCGGGCCGATCCAACCCGCCGCCCGCGCTCTTGCGCCTCAGACACCGCCAAGTTGTGCGTCACGCCGGTGCGGGGCGCCCGGGTAGGTTCCCCCGCTCAAGGGCGAGGACCCGGGCGGGATCCCGCGGGTAGGACAGAGGCTGGCGGGCGCGTGGTGCATCATCGGCAGCGGAGAGCGCGAAAGAAAAGAAAAGAATCGAAACCGCCGGCCAGCAACCTCCCCCCCTCACCCCCACGCGGCGCTCCAGCAGCAGCGCTCGGTGGAAGGAGAAGTCGTTATGAGTAAGTGAGATTTCGATCACGGGGTCAGAAACAGCCTCACGGGGTCGTCACAGCGCGGGGAGCGGCGCGCGAGGGGGGCGGGTGGGTCGGGCGGTGGCCGGCGGTCGAGGGTGGAGCCACCCGCGCACCTGGGCGCGGCGCAGTGAATGTTGATGCCGCCTTCAGATGGCCTGAGGGTGGCGGAAAGGTGGGGATGAGATCTCGTTCCCCCTCGGAAAAAAAAAAGAGTGTGGCAGCACTTATACGGGCGGGCGGCGTGAGGGCGCCGTGTGCCCCCCCTGAAACGCGCCGGCGGGTTCGTGTCGCTACGGCGCCCAGTGGGGCGCATGTTGGGCGGGGGCACGCGGCGCGGAGCGCCAAGCCGCCGCTCGACCGTCTCTGTAGCTTTTTTTTAGGGGGGGGGCGATCCGCCCCACCCTTCCCTCTCACCTGGGAATGAGGAAAACCCGTGTGTCGGCCGCGCGCGCGGCGCCGGCGGACCGCGGGGGCCGGCCGCGGGGGCGCGGCGCGGGCGCGCGCGCGCGCGCGGCGCGCGGTGTGCGGCTGGGAGAACGCCGGTCGGGGCCGCGGGAAAGGGCCGGCCGCCAGCTGCCTGATGACCACAGCCAAAGGGTGTGCCGCGGTGGTGGCGGGCGACGGGCGCACCTGGGGGGTGGGCGAGAGGGTGTCGACGATTCGCGCCCCCCCAAAAACGAAGCTGTCCGGGCGCGTCGTCCCGGTTCCGCGTGGGCGTCGCGGGCCCGGGATAGCGGGCCCCCGGGTCGGCAGCGGCGGGGCCGCCTTGATCGGGACAGCGCCCGCCGCCTCGTGAGTCTCGCTTCTGGGAACGGGCCCCGCCGCATGGAGGGCGGCGGAACCAACTATTAGAAGCCGTGGTGGAGGGGGTGGCGCGGCGCCAGAGGGGCGCCGCGTGGGCGCGGGAGCGCCAAAAGGAAAAGGGCGTGGACGGAAAGAACGCGCCGCGGCGTTCCTCCCGACCCCGGCGACGGTCGACGCGTCAGACAGCCAAGAGAATTGAAGTGGTCGTCAATGAAATTGAAGAGTTTCTCGGAAACTCTAGTCCGTTGAAATTCTCGCTTCATCATCGCGGAGGCGCCGGGGGGCAGGGAGGGGGGCCCCAAATGGGGCGCGCGCGGCCCTCCCTCTCTCCTCGTCGTTTTGGGATCGGAGGCCGCCTCCCGACCAAGGGAGTGTCGGCACCGTTTCTCGGCATCAGCTGATATGGACTGAATGCAAAACACGGACCAAAGGTGGACGATCGTCACGCCCCGGAGCGAGGAGGAGGAAAGGAGGGAGGGGAAGGGCGCGGGCAGAAATAGAAGGAGTTTGCGCGGCCGCCACGGCCCCGCAACGCCGCTCACCTTGCTAGCTCAGACGCGACGCGCGCGGTCGGCCGCCTGATGTGTGTTTGGGGTGGGTGGGTGCGCGTGCGCGGGCGCGCGGGCGCGGGCGCCGGAGCCAAGCCGCCGCGCGCGGCAGGCTCTCAATCTCTCTCCCTCTCTGCTCAGCGCCAACAAAAACGTGAGCATTGGGACGGTTGTCTCTCTTCAGCGCCCTCGCCACCCGCCGGAGTGGGTGGGGGCTCGAAGCGAGCTGGGATTATAGTATGGTCGTCACCGCAGAGAGAAGAAAAGGATAGAGGGCACCGCGCACCGTGCACCCCTTCCGCGTCCACCCGCGCTCTCCGGGGTCGGATCGCCGAAGCGACGCGTGTCTCGTCCTCAGCGCTGGGTCCCCGGTTTGGCTGGTGGGGGCGGGTAGGACTGGGGCGACAAAGCGGTCGTCACTCCCCGGGGCGCGGGTGGAAGGAGAAGGGGTGCAGGTGGAGAAGGAGGCGCCAGGACGGGAGGAGGGAGGGCGGGCTGCTTGGGCTCACCGGGAATGCGGCGTCGGCCGCCGAGCCGGCGAGCGTCGCGCGGCGGCCGCCGGGGCGGGCACCGCCCCAGGCGCCGCCTTAAGCATGCACACTATGTTGAACTAGGGGGCCAGGCGCCGCGGCGGCGGCCCGCGGGCGCCACCGCGCGGCGGCCGGCGGCGGCCGGTGGCGGCCGCCGCCGGCGGCGCCCGTGCGGCCGGCAGCCGCCCGCCGCTGGACCGCAACGTTGAGCGCGGGCGACCATGGGTGGTTGGGGGCGGTCGGCTGAGAGTGTGACCGCGCCGATGTGGCGGGCGCGTTCACTGCCCGTCCCCATGGCGTCCCTCGCGCCGCCCGACGCCCTGGCCGCCGCCATCTCCGACGCCCACGCCGACGCGGCCCGCGTGCGCGTGGCGACCGCGCTCGCGCGTGCGGCGCGCGGCGCGCGCGCGCCTCTCTCCTTTTGTAGGGCGGCCGCCCTGGGCGACGTCGCGGCCGCCATCGCAGACGCTTGTGAGGGGGATGGCGCCGGCCGGGGCGCGCTGGAGGACGCGCTGGGAGGCGCGGCGGGCGTGGGTAAGATTTTTTTCATTTGTGCGAGGGGGTCGCGCGCGCGCCCGCGCCCCGCCCTCCTCACCGCCCTCTCTCCACCTCTTTGCAGCCGTCGTCGACGCCGTTGTCGCCCCTTTGCTCCACCGCGCGGCCGCGCCCACAGCCGCCGTCACGCCTGCGGCCGACGGTGTCGCGCCGACGGCCGAAGAGCAAGCCGCCGCCTGCCGCGCCCTGGAAGGCCTCTGCCTCGTGTCCGACGCCGCCCGCCTGGACGCGGTGGCGGCCGGCGCGCCCGCCGCGCTCGCGGCGCGCCTAGCCGACGCGGTCGCCGCGGCACCCGCCGCGGCCGACGCTGCAGCGCCGCCTCTCTTCGCCGCGGCAGGGGCCGTTCTGCTCGCAGGCCCCGTTGCGGTCGCCACTTTCGACGACTCCGGCGGCGTGGCGGCCGCCGGGCGCGCGGTGGCGCGCGGCGGCGCGGCGCGCGCGGCGAGCGCCGCGGCCGCCGCGTTTGTCAGACTCCTCCTCCTCCACGTCGTACCCGCCGTCGGCGGCGACGCGGACGCGGTGCGTTCGTCCCTGGACGGCGTGCTGGGGCCGGGCGCGGCGGACGCGCTCGCCGCCGCGGCGGGCGGCAAGGAGTGAAAGAGCGAGGGGTTTTCGGTCGGCGCCGCCGCCGCGCCTCGAAGAGCCGGCCCGCGCATTCGAGTTGCAGTGATCGCCAGAGCCATGAAAATACGCCCGCCCGCTGATGATCTCCCCTCTCCCTCTCTCCCCTCCCTTTAAAGAATTTCCAGCGGCACGCCCGCACACCCCGCCGCCGCGGCGTGCCGGTCGTACAGGTCCCGCATGGCGTCCACGAAGCGGTTCAGGTGCAGGCGCACGGTGGCGTCGTCAGCGTCGGGCACGAGGGGCACCGGGACGGGTTTGCCGACGACCACGGTCACGCGCGCCGCGCGCACCGGGAACGGCAGGTACGACCCGTCGTGGATCCAGAGCGGCATAAACCCGATGGCGCGCGCCAGGGCGGCGCGGGCGCGCGGGGGGAGGGGGAGGGGGTGCGCCCAGCGAAACGCGGCCGTCTGGCCGAAGCCGAACGCGGGGACGAGGGGCGCGCCCGCCGCGAGCGCCTGCCGCACGAAGCCGAGGCGGGCGGTGAGGAACACGGTCTCTTTGGCCGCGTCAAGCATGGCGACTTCGCGCACGCCGCCGGGGCAGAGCGCGACGGGGGCGCCCGCTTTCAGCAGCGCGGACATCGACGCCCGCGTCGCGGGGCGGAAGCCGAGCCACCACCAGACGTGGCGCACGCAGGGCACAGTGAAGCACTGGGGTGGGTGGGGGGGATGGGGTGTGTGAGCGTGCCGCGCCGCCCACACAACCCGCGGGCCCCGTCTCAAACCGCGCCCCCCCTCTCCCCTCCTCTCTCACCAGCGACGACGCCAGCAGCCGCACGCCCTCCAGCCCCGGCGGCACGCACCCGGTGACCGAGTTGAAGGCGAGGACGGCGCCCATGGGGAGCGTCGAGTGAGGCTCAAACCCGATGACGTACGCGCGCCCTGTTTCAAACGTCGCGCCGTCGTCCGTGACGACCCTGAACTCGGCCAGCAGGTCCTGGGTGCGGGTCAGGATGTAGCGGCAGAGGGCGCGGCCCCAGGGGGGGGTGGGGCCGAGGGGGAGCGCGGCGAGGGTGGCCTGCGGGCGGGGAGGGGGACGAGGGCGTCGCCGCCGCGGCGCGCGAATGCGGCGCCCGCCTCCAGCCTCCACCGCCGCCTCCCCCGCTCTCCCCCCCCCCCCCTCTCTCGCTCTCTCTCACTCACCCAAACCACCAGCACGCCCGCCGCCCGCCCCGCGACCGCCGCCGACGGAAACGCGGCCGCGGCGAGCGGCGCGAGCAGCGGCGGCCACATGCCCGCCGCGATGACGACGACCCACAGAAAAAACGCCCAGTACCGGTCAAACTCGGCGGCAAAGCGGAAAGCCATGCCGGGGCGCGCGGGCGGCGCGGCTTTCGCGGGCGTCGCCGCGACGAGCGTCACGGTCGTGCGCGCGTCGCCCGCGCCAAAGGTGGGGTGCGCGGCGTGCGCGGGGGCCGTGCGCCGGTGCGCGGCCATCGTTTGGGCCGCAGAGGGCGGCGTGGAGAGTGTCTCCGCGCGCAGACCGTCGGCCGAAGGCCTGTGAGCGCCCCGCGCCGGCCGCCCGCCGCGCGCCGGATCCAGGCCGCCCTTGCGCCTTTCACCGCCGGCGCCCCATGGTGCTCGTCCTGTGCATCGGCGACGCGCACATCCCGCACCGCGCGCCCGGCCTCCCGCCCAAGTTTGGGGCGCTGCTGGTGCCGGGGCGGGTGGCGACCGCGCTGGTGACGGGCAACCTGTGCAGCCAGGTGAGGAGGAGGGGGCGTGGGGAGGCGCGCAGGCGTGCGCGCGCGGAGGCGCCGCCGGGGCCTCGTGCCGGCGCCGGCAGCTCGGGGAGGACGCCATGCGCGGTGGCGTGGGCGCGGGAGCGTGGGCGCGGCGGGGCCGGGAGCCCACTCTTTCTCCCCGCGCCCCCCCCTCGTTCTCCCCTTCAAAGGACGTGCTCAACCACCTGCGCTCCATCTGCGCCGACGTCCGCGCCGTGCGCGGCGATTTCGACGACGCCGCCGTCAGAGGAGGCGACGTGGAAGTGGTCTCGATCGGCGACTTCCGGGTCGGCCTCTGCCACGGCCACGCGGTCGTCCCCTGGGGCGACGCGTCCGCGCTCGACCTGCTGCAGCGCCGCCTGGGCGTCGACATCCTGGTCACCGGCCACTCGCACGCGCTGTCCGTGACGGCGGCCGGCGGCCGGTTGAGGATAGACCCGGGGTCGGCGACCGGCGCGTGGGCGCCGCACGCCGCCGCCCCGTCCGTCCCCTCGTTTGTCCTCATGGACGTGACGGGATCGCGCGCCGTCGTCTACATGTACCGGCTGCCGGGGGGGGCGGGCAGCGACGAGCTCAAGGTGGAGAAGCTCGAGTTTTTCAAGGGGGGGGCGGGGGCGCCGCCGGCGTGAGCGTGGATGAGGAGCTGTTGCACCGATGGTGTCGCGATCACATGGACTCTTTCGGGTCCTCTTTCTCTCAACCCGCGACAGCCGAAACCGCCCACGCCGCGGCGTCTGCCGCGTCGGCCGCCGGATCCACCAGCGGCACGTCCAGGGACCGCACCGCGGCCTCGCCGCACGCGGGGTCTTCGGCGGAGAGGTCGGCGTCCAGGGAGGCGATCGCGGCGGGCGGCGCGGCGCCCGCGGCGACGGCGGCGGCGCGCGCGCGCAGCGCGGCGGCCGCCGCCGCGGGCAACGCGGCCGCCGCGGCCGCGGCGCAGCATGCGCCGTGGTACGCCGCCCCCGTGGGGAACAGGTAGACCGGCGCCAGCCCCCCTCCTGCCGGCCCCGCGCGCGCGGGCGGCGGCCCGCCGACCGGCCGCCCGCACGCCGCGCACGGCTCGCCGGCGCCCACGGCGCCCGAGCGGCCGCCCAAGGCGGCCAGATCGGCGCGCGCGGCGTCGGCGGCGGCCGCGGCGGCCGCCGCAGACGCGCGCAGCGACTCTGCGCGCGCGTCGGCGCCGTCGAGCGTGCGCACGACCGCCGCCTTGAACGCGCCGACCGCGGTCGCGCCGGGGAACAGGGGCAGCACATCCTCCAAGCGCAGGCAGGCGCCCGCATCGGACCGGAGAAAGGCGTCGACTGCGTCGACGGTGGCCGCGGGGGGGGCGCCCGCGGGCGCCGACGCGACCGTGTGCCGCACGACCGCCAGCGCCAGCCGGCGCCGCGTGTCGGCGTCCGCGCCCGGCGCGAGCGCGACCGAGGCCGCGAGCGCGGGGTCGAACGCGAGCGCGGCGTCGAGCGCGTCGTCCGGCGCGCGCGCGTCGAGGAGGAGGGCCACCGCGCCGCGCCGGCAGCGCGCGGTCGCGGCGTCGGCCAGGGCGAGGGCGGGGTCGTAGCGAGGGGCGCCGGAGGGGGTGCGGGCGGCGGCGAGGTAGGCGAGGAGGTCGGACTCGGGGTCCGGAGGAGGAGAGGTCGAGGCGTCGGCGGCGGCGGCGGCGCCGCCCGCTTCGCCCCTGCCCTCCTCTTGAATTCGTTCCCCTGCTTCCTGGGCCAGCAGCCCGATGGCCAGGTTGTGCAGCGCGGCGCCGCCGCGCCCCGCGTCGGCCACCGCGCGGCAAAAGCGGAGCGCCGCCGCGCGCTCCACCTGGGGCGCGCCCGCCACCCGCGCGCGCGCCAGCGCGGGCAGCAGCGCGTCCGGGTCCAGGGGCGGGTCGGCGTCCAGCCAGGCGTCGACGGCAGCGTCGGGCGCCGCGTGAAAGAGCGCGGGCGCAAACCGGGGCGCGAGGTCGGCCGCGCCCGCCGCCGCGCGCAGGGCGGCCAGCGCGCCGCGCGCGTCGCGCGCGGCGACGAGGTGCTCCAGCACGGCCTCGGCGTCGCCGCGCGCTCGGGCGTACGCCAGCAGGTCCGCCGAGCGGCCGTACCCCGCGAGCAGGCCGACCGCGACGCCCGCGTCGAGCGCGTCCGCGTGCTTGGCCAGGGTGGCGGCCAGCGCGGCGTCGGCGGCGTCGGCGACCGCGGCGTCGGCGGCGTCGGCGGCCGCGGCGTCGGCGCTGCCGCCGCCGCCGCCCGCGCGCGACAGGGCCGCGCGGTTGACCGCGTCCAGCCGCACCTCGAGCAGCCAGGCCGCCAGGGCGGCCGCCTGGGCGCGGTATGACGGCGGTAAAGCGGCCAGGCGGGACGAGAGGAGGGTGGCGAGCGCGGCGTCGTCGCCCGCGTCGACATAGCGCAGCGCCGTCGCTTCAAACGGCGCGTCCTCCGCCACCGTGCGCCCGTGCAGCGCCGCGGCGGCCTCCAAGTCGCCCGCGGCAAACATGGCGTCCGCGTGGGCGAGGGCGACCGCGTCGCGCGCCGCGCGGTCGGGCGCCGCGCGCGCGGCGGCGGCGAAATCGCCGCGGGCCGCGAGCACGCGCCACACGTCGCGCGCCTCGTTGGTCGCCGCGATTTCGAGGAGTCCATCTCCAACGACCGCGTAGACGGCGCCGGTGGAGGCGTCGGCCGCGAGGCCGCGCCGGGGGAGGAGTGGAGGGGGGGCGGCGGTCGCGGCGGCGCCACGCAGCGCGGCGCCGGGCGCCAGCGCCTGCACGAGCCCTCCACCAACCCGCCCCAGCGCGATGATGCGGCCACCGTCAACGACGAGCGCGTGGTGCGCGGTGGCGGCCAGGGCGCGCGGGTGGGCGGCAGGGCCGAGAGCGCCGGGCGGGGGGAGGGCCACCGCGCGCTCGGCCAGGAGCTCGTGCTCGCGCCCGGGCACCGGGTCGGACTCGGGCGCGGCGGAGGGTAATAGGGCGGTGGCCAAGCCGGCGGAGGAGAGCCAGGTGACCGCTTCGCCGCGGCCCGGCGCAGGCGTGACGGCGAGCGCGCCCGCGCCCTCGACGCCGGGGGGTGTCGCGCCGTCCTTCCCCACCCCTGCCGGCCACCACGCGTTGGTCAAGTCAGCGCCGTCGGGCGTGTAGCAGGCAACGAGGGCGGCGAGGCCGGCCGGCGCGCCGCGCGCACCGACGCCGGCGGGCGCCGCGAAAACGTGGAGCCTCTCCGCGGTCGCCGCCAGCACCACCCGCCGCCCGCCGGCCCCGCGGCCGATGTGCAGGCCGGTGACGGGCGCGCGTGCGCCGCCGGGGGCCCGCAGGGTGTAGAGGGTCGCGCCGCCCCTTTCCCTCTTGTCGCGCTCGTCGCACGAAAACGCGACAATCTCCCCCGCCGCCGTGCCCAGCAGCGCCTCGCCTGTCGTCGTCTCGGTGACAGCGCCCGCGTCGAACGCGGCGGCGGTGAGCGCCGCGTCGCGCGCGGCGGCGAGCGGCTTGGCGCGGCGCCACTTGGCGTGCAGGTAGAGACTCGAGTCGGCCCCGCCGGCCGTCAGCGCCACCACAGCGTGCGTGCCGGTGGCGTCCAGGAAGATGGCGGCGACCGCGGCGTCGGGGGCGCGCGAGAGCTCGACCTCGGCTGATGAAGAAAAAAAAGGTGGAAACGGCGTCGGTTGCGCGCCGGACGCCCGTCACGAGCCTCACCACACCCCTCATCCATTCCCCGCGCTCACTGGGCGCGCCGCCAGCCGCTAGGTCGTAGCGCAGCAGGAACCCGCGCGCCGTGCCGGCGAGCGCGGCGTCGCCGCCGGCCGCCAGCGCGGTGGCCGCGCCCCGGCCGCTGATGATGGGATGGATGGATGGTGTGTGAGGTGGCGAGGCGCGGCAGGCACGCGAAACCATTGCGCCATCGCCCCCGCCCCCCATCCGCGCACCGGGTGACCTCCCGCTCCAGCACGTCGAGAGAAAAGATGGCTCCACCATCGTCCGGCGGCGCCGGCCCCGGCGCGGGCGAGAGCGACCGCGGCGCGGCGCGAGCGTCAGTCGGCGCGGCCTCCGAGCGCGCCCAATCGTCCAGCAGCGAGTGCGCCGCCATGCCCGGGATCGCGGCCGGCGGGCGGGAGGCCGCTGGAGTGGCGGAGAGAGGGCGACGCCGGCTGGCGTCACTCTCTCGACGCGACGCGCCCTGCTGCGATGACGGGCGGCGGCGCCGCCGAGGGCGACGTGTGCGCCAAGTGAGCCGCGAATGGGTCCTGGGGCGCGGGGCACGGGCGCGGCCGCTGGCGCCGCGGCGGCGGCCGATTTGGCAACGCCCACGCCTCCCCGCTCTCTTTTCCCACCAGGTGCGGCCTGGCCGCCAAGCTGCTCTGCCCCAAATGCTTGGAGCTGGGCCTGCCGCGCGCGCCGGCCTGCTTCTGCTCGCAAGACTGTTTCAAGGTAAGGTGGAAGCGGTGGGCGGCGGCGTGGGGGCGGGCGGTGGCGCCTGTGGGCGTGCGACATGCCGTGGCACGCCGACTAGGGGGTCGGAGGGGGAAAAGGAGGCGTTCCAAGCGCCGACATCCCTCGCTCCTCCCTTTCAGGCCGCGTGGCCCGCCCACAAGTCCTCCCACAAGCCCGCCCCCGACACCTGGGCCTATGTCACGCACAAGGGCGCCGGGCGGGCGTTGACGCTGCCGGCCTACGCGTGGACGGGGCCGCTGCGGCCAGACGTCGTGTCGCCGACGCGCGCGGTGCCCGGCGCCGTGCCCCGCCCCGACTACGCCGCCACGGGCTATCCCGAGTCCGAGGTGGAGTCGAGGCAGCAGCGGTCGGTGCCGGTGCGCGGCGAGAAAGAAATCGCGCGCGCGCGCGCGGCGTGCCGCGCTGCGCGCGAGATTCTGGACGCCGCCGCGGCCGCGGTGCGGCCCGGCGTCACGACCGACGAACTGGACCGCATCGTGCACGAGGCGACGGTGGAAAGGGGCGCGTACCCGTCCCCTCTGAACTATTTCAATTTCCCCAAATCCGTGTGCACGTCGGTCAACGAGGTCGTGTGCCACGGCATCCCCGACGCGCGCGAGCTGGTCGACGGCGACATCGTCAACATCGACGTCACCGCGTATTTGGGCGGGTACCACGGCGACCTGAACGAAACGCACGCGGTCGGGACGCCGTCGCCGGCCGACATCAAACTGGTCCAGACCACCGCCGCCGCCCTGGACGCCGCCATCGCCATCTGCAAGCCCGGCGTCCGCTACCGGGACGTGGGCGACGCGGTGTCGGCGGTGGTCAAGCGGGCGGGTTTCTCCGTCGTCCGCACCTATTGCGGCCACGGCATCGGCGACCTCTTCCACTGCGCCCCCAACATCCCCCACTACGCCGGCAACAAGGCCGTGGGCGCCATGGCGGCGGGCCAGATCTTCACGATCGAGCCGATGGTCAACGCGGGCGGGTGGCGCGACGCGACGTGGCCCGACGGGTGGACCGCGGTGACCGCGGACGGCTCCCGCTCCGCCCAGTTTGAGCACACGCTGCTCGTGACGCGGGGCGGGGTGGAGGTGCTGACCGCGCGGTTGCCGGACAGCCCGGCGCTCTGCTTTTGATAGGGAAAGAGAACGGGGCGCGCGTGGACCCCTGTCACTGATGACGCACTCCCTCCCGCCGTGGAAATCGGCTCCTCCGCGGTCTACACAGGCCCGCCCGGGGCGGGGCGGCGGGCGGGAAGAGGGCGCGCCGCGGCGCGCGCGCGCCGCGGCGGCGCGCGCGCGCCGGCGGGCCCGCCGCGGGCCCGGCCCCCGCGCCGGCCCGGCGTTGCGGGCCGGCGGGGTCGCCGGGCGCGCCCGCAGCGGAAGAGCGCGGCGCGCGCGCCGCACCCACCGTCGCCACCCCAAACAGCCGCACGACCCCCTCCCCACTCACACCTCCTTGACCTCGTCCAGCGCGTAGTTGTTCGTCGCCACCCCCGCATAGTTGGGCTTGTCGAACCGGACGACGACCGGGTAGAGGACGCCGCCCGACTGGTCGACGGAGACGACTTTGCCGGTGTCGTTGAACCAGTAGGATTCCGGGCGCAGGATCTTGACCTGTCAGGGGGAGAGAGAGGGGTGCATGGTGGGCGGCGGGCGGGCGCAGCGCGGCGCGGGCCTCACTTTGCCTCCTCCCTTCTCTCGTCTCTCACCGTGGAGCCGCGCTTGGGGCCGATCTGGGGCTTGGCGGCGGGGGGCGCCTTGGCCTCCTCGGCGCGGACGACCAGGCGGGCGCCTGGGGGGGGGGGGGAGGGGGTGAGAATGGGCGCGCGGGCCGCCGCGGGCGGTTGCGGCGCGGGGGGGCGGCGGCGCCCGCCCCCGCTCCCCTGAGCGGGAGCACACTTCCAGCCCAGCGATCCGGGGCGGCGCACGGCGGCGTGCGGCGTCGCGCCGGGCGGGCAGGCGGCGCCAAGCGATGGGTCGACCACCCGCCCCGCCCGCCGCCCGTCGTCCGTGGCGGCGCGTGCGCCGCCGGCGCAGCGCGGACGGTGTCGACGTCGCGCGTTGGCCGGGGCGGCAGGCGGCGCCACGCCCTGGCACGGCGGCCCCAGCCCCGACCTCGGCACCCGTCGCCCGGCGGCCCCCGCCCGCCGCGGGCGCCGGCCTCACCACGGGCAGCACGAAGGGCCATCATGACGGGCGGGGGAAAGTGGGGAAGCGGAAGAGACGGGGCGGGGGAGTGGGGAGACGGCAGCGGCGCGCCGTCTGAGACCCCCCTAAAAGCGACCCTCCATCCCCTGTTTTGGTGCTACACTCGGTCGGCCGCGAGCGGTACGAGCTCCGCATCCCCCGCAGGCGCCAGCTTGCCGCCGCGCGCCGCGAGCGACGCCTCGAGCTCGGCCGACCAGTCCCTGTCTCTCTCTCCACCCCAAAACTGTGCGCAATTGAGAGCGAAACCCCGGTCAAACCGGTTGTCGTACGTGGAGGCGCCGTCGGTCGGGAGGAGGTAGGCGTAGCGGTGGCGGTTGTGGAATTCGTTGACGGTGAGGTTGACCGCCGCGAGCGCGAGCGCGCGGCCCGCCAGAAAGACTGATCCCGCCGCCAGGGGCGCCATCTTGAGGGTGAGCAACAGCAGGCCCGGCGAGTGGGCCGAGGCGTGCGCGAAAACGGCGCTGGCCTCCGCTCCGGCCGGCGCGGCCGCGCGGAACGACGCCGCGGCCAGCGCGCAGTACAGCGGCTGCCCCACGGCCGCCACGAGCAACAACGCCGTAAACGCCCTTTGATTCCCCTCCCCAACACAGGCCCCGACGACGGGGCAGTGGTGGTCGAACCGCGCGACGCACGCGCGGCACGCGGGGCAGTGCTTGGAGCGCAGCGATTTGAGCACGCGGCACGTGGAGCACACGCCGGCGTGGTGGAGAGGTGCGGTGGGAGGAGAGGATGTGATCGTCCCAGGGTCGGACCGCGATAGAAAAACGTGCAAAACGAGGTACGCCCCGAAAATGGCCACCTGCGCCGCCGCCCACGCCGGAGGCAGCAGGGGCGCTTGCCACGCGAGGAAGCAGGCGCCCGCGAGGGCGGCGAGGGAGAAGGCGGCGGAGGAGACGAGCCGCGTCTCGTGCAGGCGCCGCGCGTCGACGCCGGCGCCGCGCACGACGCAGAGGTATGCGCCCACGCCCGCCAGCGGCGGCAGCGCGATGGCCGCCACCGCAAACGGGGCGAGGCGCACGACGATTGCCGAGAGCGCGAGGAAGAGCGGGGGGTAGAGCGCGTCGACCGCGAAAGGAGGGGGCGCCGGCGGCCGGCGGCCGCCCGGGCCTGGCGGCGGGGGCAACACGGCCGCCGCCATCCAAGACACACACTCCGGCCGGCGGCCGGAGTGGCGGGGGTAGGCGCGGCGCCGTCTTGCCTCTCCACTCCCGCTCTCGCATGCAGGCTGCCGCCCGCCGCCTCGCCGGCCGCTTCGTCGGCCGCCTCCTGCGCCCAGGTGGGGAGCGCGCCGGCATCGGTCGGCGCGCCCGCGGCCGGCGCCAGCGCGCGCGCGCCCATCCGGCCCCCTCCCTCACCAGCCGCCCGCCCCGCCCCGCCCCCGTCGCCCGCGCGCGCGGCCAGCGCGCGCCCCGGCGCGTCCCCGCCCGCCAGCCCCGCCCCGCCGGCCGCGACGGCCGCGGCCGCCGCGCCAGGCGCCGCGATGGTCGCCAACGAGTCGCACAAGGCCATCCTGCGCGCCGACTATGCGCCGTTGCCGTACACGGTGTCCAAGGTAGGGAGGGAGTGGTAGCCGAGGGGGCTGGGCGAGGCGCGCGCGTCGTGGCGCCGACCCCCCCCCTTCTCTTTTTCTCTTCTTCTCTCTTAGGTCGACCTCGACTTCCGCCTCGGCGACGCGACGACCGTCACGTCCACGCTGACGCTGGCGCCCGCGTACGAGGGGGCGGCCCCGCCGCCGCTGACGCTCGAGGGTGAGAGAAAGGAGGTGAAGAGGGGAGGCGCGCGCGCGCGCTCTCGCCGCTGCCCTCTCACCCCACTCACCTCCTCTCTCCCAGGCCGTGACGACATCACCCTCGTCTCCGTCAAGGTCAACGGGACCCCCTTCCCCACGCACGAGGTGACCGCGGGCGGCGCCAAGCTGGTGCTGACGGCGCTCCCCGCCGGCCCGATCGACCTGGAGATCGTCACCTCCCTCGCGCCCGCGTCCAACACGTCCCTCGAGGGCCTGTACGTGTCGGGCGGCAACTTCTGCACGCAATGCGAGGCGGAAGGGTTTCGCGGGATCACGTTTTTCCCGGACCGGCCGGACGTCATGGCGCGCTACACGACCCGCCTCGAAGCCGACGCGGCCGCCTGCCCCGTCCTCCTGTCCAACGGCAACCTGGTCGACTCGGGCGACGCCGGCGGCGGCCGGCACTACGCGGTGTGGGACGACCCGTTCCCCAAGCCGTGCTACCTCTTTGCGCTGGTCGCGGGCGCGCTCGCGCGCACGGCCGACACGTTCACCACCGCGTCCGGCCGCGCCGTCGACCTCCACTTTTACACCGAGGCCAAGGACGCGTCCAAGACGGGGTACGCGATTGAATCCCTGAAAAAGGCGATGCGGTGGGACGAAGAAACGTACGGCCTCGAGTACGACCTCGACCTCTTCAATGTCGTCGCCGTCTCCGACTTTGTCATGGGCGCCATGGAGAACAAGTCGCTCAACATCTTCAATTCGAGGCTGGTGCTGGCGTCGCCCGCGACGGCGTCCGACGGCGACTACGCGCGGATCGAGGGCGTCGTCGGGCACGAGTATTTCCACAACTGGACCGGCAACCGGGTCACGTGCCGGGACTGGTTTCAGCTCACGCTCAAGGAAGGGCTCACCGTGTACCGGGACCAAGAGTTTTCGGCCGACTGCAACTCGCGCGCGGTCAAGCGGATCGAAGACGTCGCGCGGCTGCGCGCGGCGCAGTTTCCGGAAGACGCGGGCGCCATGGCCCACCCCATCCGTCCGGACTCCTACATCAAGATGGACAATTTCTACACGCTGACGGTGTACGAAAAGGGGGCGGAAGTCGTGCGCATGTATGCTGCGCTCCTCGGCAAGGACGGTTTCCGCAAGGGCATGGACCTCTACTTTCAGCGCCATGACGGCGCCGCCGTCACGTGTGACGACTTTAGGGCGGCCATGGCGGACGCCAACGGGGTCAATCTGGACGCGTTTGGCGCGTGGTACGCGCAGGCGGGCACGCCGGAGGTGGTCGTCGAAACGGCGCACGACGCGGCGGCGGGCACGTTTACGATCACCGCCACCCAATCCACTCCTCCCACGCCCGGCCAGCCGGCCAAGGGCCCGGTTCCGATCCCGATTGCTGTCGGCCTGCTCGGCGCCGACGGGCGCGACCTGCCGCTCGCGCTCGCGTCCGGCGGCGGCGCCGCCGGCGCCCTGCCCACGGGCGTGACGACGGCCGTGCTGCTGCTCGACGGCGAGACCGCGACCTGGACCTTCACCGGCGTGCCTGGCCGCCCTGTGCCGTCGCTCCTGCGCGGATTCTCCGCGCCGGTCAAGCTCGCCGTGCCCGGCGCGACCGAGTCCGACCTCCTCTTCCAACTCGCGCACGACGCCGACGAGTTCAACCGGTGGGAGGCGGGGCAGCGCCTGCTGCGCGGGTTGATGGCGCGGCTCTACTCGGCGGCGACCGCCGCGGGCGCCGACGCCGACGCCGGCTACGCCGCCGCCGGCGGCGTGCCCGCCGGCCTGACCGCCGCCTTCAAGTCCATCCTCACGGACGCCTCCCTGGACGGCGCGTTCGCCGCTGCCGCGCTCGCGCTCCCCGCCGCGTCGGAGCTCGTTGCCGAGATCGACGACGCCGACCCCGTCCTCCTGCACGCCCTGCGCAAGAAAGTGGTCAAGGAGCTGGCCACCCAGGCGCGCGCCGAGCTCGAGGCCGCGGTCGCGGCCAACGACGACGACCCCGCGGCGCCCTACTCGCCAGCGTTTGCCGCGGCCGCGCGCCGCGCGCTCAAGAACAAGGCCCTCGCCTACTTGTCCGCCCTGGACAATCCCGCCATCCGCCAAGGCCTACTCGCCCGGTGCCGCGCCGCGACCAACATGACGGACCGCGTCGCGGCGCTCGCGGCGCTCGTCGACGCGCCGTCGCCAGAGCGCGACGCCGCCCTGGCCGAGTTTCACGCCGACTACGCGGACGAGCCCCTGGCCCTGCTCAAGTGGCTGGCGTTGCAAGCCGGCTGTGACGCGCCCGGCAACGTCGCCGCCGCGCGTGCGCTCGCCGACCACCCCGCGTTTTCCCCCACCAACCCCAACTGCTGCTACTCGCTCTACCTCGCCTTCCAACGCTCCGCCGTCAACTTTCACGCGGCCGACGGGTCGGGGTACGCGTTTGCGGCGGACGCGGTGCTCGCCGTCGACCGCGTCAACAAGCAGGTCGCCGCGCGCATCGCGGGCGGCTTCACCTCGTGGCGCCGCTACGACCCGGCGCGCCGGGCGCTCATGCAGGCCCAGCTGCGGCGGATCCTGGAGGCGGGGCCGAGCGAGAACGTGTTTGAGATCGTGTCGAAATCGGTGGAGAAATGAGAAAGAGGGATGGTTGGGGGTGGCCGGCGGCTCTGCGCGCGCGCGGGCGGGCGCGCTCTTCCTTTCGGGGGGGGGGGCTCCTCCCCGTGTGCAACCCGCGGGCCGGTCGCGGGGCGCTCGGTTGCTCTACCCCGAAATCAGGCACAGCCGTCGCTCATCTCGTCTCTCCTCTCCCAGCCCCAGTGCTGTCTCGTCACCGGACAAAGCCGGCCGCCGCCGCCGTCGCCCGGCGCGCCCACTCGGCCGCGCGCCCCGGCGCGCGCTCGGCGCCTAGGCGGCACGCGACGGCGGCCGCCGACAGCGACGCGAGCGCCTCGGCGCCGGGCGACAGCCGGGGGCGCGCCACGCCCGGGGGGGAGGCCCACAGGTTGAGCGCGCCCTTGGCCGGCGCGGCGCGCTTGGCGGGCGGCGGCGGCGGCGTTGCGGGCACCGCCGGCGCCGCGCGCCGCGCCTGAAGCATTTTGGCGGCGCCGCGCGCGATCTTGGCAAACCACCACACGTTCAGGCAGTAGAGGCCGGCCGGGACGGTGACCATGAGGGCGCGCGGCAGGGCGTCGAGCGCGGCGAGCGCGCCGCGGCCCGCGGGCGACGCGAGCGAGAGAAGGAACGCGGCGCCCAGGCCCAGCCTCCCCACGGCCCACGAGATGACAAGGATGAGGCCGTTGACGGCGTACAGAGGGTGCGACCGCGCCCCCGCCCTGTCGAGCCACGCGCGCGCGTTGACAAACGGGGTCGTCACCTCGCACGCCAGCAGCGCCAGCGTGGGCGCGTGCCCCTGGCCGGTGGCCAGAGCGACGCCGAGAGACAGCAGGGCGGCGGCGTGGTGGGCGGCGACGTCGGCGCCGCCCAGGGCAGGGGCGAGGGCCGCGACGAGGAGCGCGTCGGCGAGGAAGTAGCCGAACGAGGCCGCGAGGGCGGCGCCGGCCGTAGGGGACGTGACCAGGGTAATCGGCAGTCTGCCGCCGTCCGTCGCGGCCGCCAGGCCGGGCAGGAGGATCGCAGCGGCCACCACAGCCCCGACCGCGTGCGCGGTGCTCGCACCGCGCGACGCCCAGTCAGCGCGCGCGGCCGGGGGGAGGCGGCGTAATGGGGGGTGGGCGCGGGCGGAGAGGGCGGCGGTCAGGGGGAAGCAAGCCAGAGTTGCGAGGAAGGCGGCTGCGAGAGGAGGGAGGGTCGCGTCGGCGGCGGGAGAGGCCGCAGCGGTCCCGCGGTTTCTGGAGGACGCCCGCTTCAGCCTCGGACGCGCCGCGCGCGCGCCGTTGTTCGGCAGGCGCGCCAGTGGCGGCCGCGGGCGGTCGCGGGCCGCGGGCCACGGCGCCGCGATGCCGCATCGCGGCGCGCCTCGTCGCCGCCTCTCACGCCCGCCCCGGCCGCCTCTCGCACCCAGGGCGGCCGCCCACGCGGCGTGCGGCTCCATGGCGCGCAACTGCGCGGCGTGCGAGGCCGAGGCGGCGGCGCTGCGGTGTGAGAGCGGCCCACACGCGGGCACACTGGGCGCTCCTTTTGAGAGTCGCTTTTGCACGCCCACCCCCACCTCTCCCTCACTCACAGCACGCCCTGCTTCTTCAGGTCCTCGTACGTGCGCCGGTCGTACACGTTGCCGTCGGCGTCCTCCACTTCCTCGACCTCGTCGCGCGGCGCGGCGCCGCCGCCCGCGCGCGCGCGCGCCTGCAGCGACGCCCACAGCGACCGCGCGTCGTCGATGGAGACGACTTCATAGAATTCTTTGGTGTTGGGGATGCCCAGGGACCGCATGCCCTGCGCGTGGCGCGCGTCGCGAAAGTGGCGCTCAAACTCGCGGCGGCCCCAATACGACGCCCCCCCGCAAATCTCGCACCGAAACTCTTGGTTGAGCCCGTGCAGCTTGTAGAGCCAGTAGGGGATGGGGCGCCCGTCAAAGCCGAGCGGGAGGGCGAGCGGGTTGTGCACGCGGTCGTCGTCGTCGTCGTCCGAGGGCAGGTCGGCGCCGTCGGCGTCTTCAGCGTCGGCCAGCGCTTCCTCGTGCGTGCGAGCGTGCTTGCGCTCGATGGCGGCGACGGTTTCGTCGAGGGCGGGGGCGAGAGAGGCGGCCAGGAGGCCCGCGCGCGCTTCCAGGCGCGCCGTCGCGCGGCTGGCCGCGCGCGCCTTGGCGGGGTCGGCCGCCCGCCTCGGCGGCGCGGCGCCCTTGGCAAAGTGCTTGCGGTCCAGGTCGGCGAGCGGGGTGTCCCGGGTGAGCCAGAGGCGGGCGGCGCGCTCGGCAGGGGCGCCGCCCGCTTTCAACCCGAGCGCGGCCAGCGCGCCCTTGAGCGCGTCGGCGCCCAAGGCTTCCAGTTCGGCGGGCGAAGAGAAAGCGGCGAGGTCGAGCGTGGGCGCGGGGAGGGCCAAAGGGGCGCCGGGGTCGGTGGGGGGCGGCGGCGCGGCGGCGCCCGCGGCCGCGCCACCCCCAGTTCCAGCCGCCGCCCCCCCTTCACCCCGGTCGGCCCAGCCCGCCACCTCGCCCGCGTCGAAGCGCGCGTCAAAATCGGCCAGCGGGGCGTAGACGGCGGCGAGGGAGGTGAGCGGCTGGGTGCGGTCGAAAAAGGACTCGAGGTACGAGACCAAGCTCCCGACATAGTCGCGCCACGCCGCCGACCGGCGGCCGGCCGGCGGGATGGATTCAAGCGCGGTGAGCCGTTGGACGAACGATTTGTAGTCCAGGCCGGCCTCCGGCAGCCCAAACCGCGCGCCCTGCTGGAGGAGCGCACGGTGGAGCTCGTGCAGGTCGAGGCAGCGCCCACCCGCCTCCTCTCCGGAGAACTCGGGAGAAAAAGGCGCCACGGACGGCGGCGCCTCGCCGGCGCCGTCGAGCGTGACGTCGGCGTCGGGGCGCGCGCCGTGGTGCGCGCGCACCTCGGCGAGGCGCCCGTAAAACGCGGCGAACGGGTTGCCCCCCTTCAAGGACGCGATCTCGGCCGCGCGCTCACCATCCGCATCCGCGTAGAGGCGCAGGAGGAGCGCCGCGCGCGCCTGGAGGCCGTCCATGAGCGCACGCACGCGGTGCGCTTGGGCCAGGCGTTCCGAGTGCCCGCGCGCGTCGGTGTGGTAGTCGGCGACCATGGCTTTTTCCAGGCGCTCGATCTCCTCGTGCGCGGCTGGTTGGGCAAGTGAGGAGGGGTCGGTCAGTCCGCGAGCCGTCGGCAGCCGTTGCGCGATCTCGCGCTCGCCACGCGTTCACGCAGGCACACACAGCCACGCCACAATGTCCCCTTGACGACTCACCGCGCGCCTGCTCGAGCAGGGTGGTCGACATCGCGGCGGCCCGCCGCGCGGCGCGCGGCGACGGCGCGGCGGCGTGGCCCCGGTGGCGCCCGGGCGACGCGCGGCACGGCTGACGGGGCGGCGCGGGGCCGGCAAGGGGGGCAGCGCCTGGTGTGGTGTGGGTAGCGCCGGCAGTCCGCGCGCCGGCAGGCTTCGCTCGCCGCCCTCCGGCCTGCCATGGCCCGCCAATTGCACGCCCTAGAACCGTACGCGCCCCCGCCTTCGCTCGTGGGCCGGCTGACGCGCCCCCCCCCCAAGGAACGCTTCGCGCTCGGGGTGCTGCCGACGCCCCTGCACGCCTGGCACCTGCCCGCCGCCTCCTCCCTGGGCATCAACCTGTGGATCAAGCGGGACGACCTGTCGGGGTGCCTGCTGAGCGGCAACAAGGTCCGCAAGCTCGAATTCCACCTCGCGGCCGCGCTCGCCGCGCGGTCCGACGCCGTGCTCACCATCGGCGGCGCCCAGTCCAACCACGCGCGCGCGACCGCGGTCGCCACCGCGGTCGCGGCGTCGGTGCCGGGGTCGAGCGTGAAAGGGTGCCACCTGATTTTGAGGACGGCCGAGAGCGAGGTCGGCCGCGACCCCGGCGTCGCGGGCAACCTGCTCCCGTCCCGCCTCGCGGGCGCCACGTTGCACATGGTGTCTAAACAGCGGTACGCGGCGGAAGGCGGCGACGCGCTGCTCGCGTCGCTCGCCGACTCTCTCGCCGCGGCGGGTGGCCGCCCGCACATCATTCCCCTGGGCGGCTCCGACGCGCTCGGCGCGTGGGGCTACGTGGAAGCTGCCTTTGAGCTCGTGGCTCAAACCGCGGGCGCGCCCTTTGACGACATCGTGCTGGCGACCGGGTCGGGCGGCACGCTCGCCGGGCTCGCCGCCGGTCTGCGCCTCGCCGGCTGGGCCGACACGCGCATCACCGCGCTTTGCGTGTGCGACACGCCCGACTATTTCTATGACAAGGTGGACGCCGACCTAGAGGCGTTGGGGGTGCCGGAAGGGTGGTGGCCGGGGGCGCGGGAGGCGCTCGAGGTCGTCCAAGCACGCGGCGCAGGTTACGGCATCGCCCGCCCCGCCGAGCTCGACACCCTGATGGCCGCCGCGGCCGCGACCGGCATCGTGCTCGACCCGTGCTACACGGGCAAGGCGCTGCACGGCTTCCTCGTGGCGGCCGCCGCGGCCCCTGCGCGCTGGGCGGGGCGCCGCGTCCTCTTCCTGCACACGGGGGGCTACCTGGGGGCGGCAGGGTCGCCCGAGCTGGCGGCCCGCGTGGTGGCGGCGGGAGGGGCGAGCGCGCTCGAGTGACGAGAAAAGAAAGAGGGGGGAGAGGCTGCTCGCCCTAGACTGATCACTTGCAACACACAGACACGGAAATTAGTTCCCCACCCCTACTTCTCTTCATCTCACATGCCCGCCGGTGGCGCGCACGCGCAGAGGCGGCGCACGGCGTCGGCCTTCGCCCCGCACGCGGCGGCGCGCCGCCCCGGCGGCGGCACGACGCACAGCGCCGGCCGCGCCTCCTTGCCCGCGGACGGCAGCACGTACGATGGCGTGATGTGGCCGCCGTCCTCGGCGCAGCCGGCCTCGCAGGGAAACGCGGCGCGCAGCGCGTTGCAGTCGGCCGCCGCGTCGCCGTCGCCGCAGTCGAGCCCGGCCGCGGCGCACGCGTCCGCGCAGGAGACGCCGGGGTCGGCGGGCAGGAACGAGGCGCCGTCGGGCAAGGACGGCGTGCCGGGGCGGGGCGGCGTGTGCGGGCGGCCGCCAGGCGCAAAGCAAAAGTGCGCGGCGGATATGTACTCGTTCTCGTGCGCCGTCGAAGCCCCGGTCGGCCGACACGCGCCCGCGCAGTAGGCGAAAGGTGTGGGCCAGTGGCCTGTTTCGGGGCTGAGGGATTGGAGGCGGGTGGTGGGTGGGCGGGCGTGGCGGCGGCGGCGCGACCGGCCCCTCGCCCCCCCCCCACCTCTCTCTCTCTCTCTCTCTCTCTCTCTCTCTCTCTCTCTCTCTCTCTGTCTCTCACCGGCCCGCCCCCCCCCGAAACTCGGCGCGCGCCCGCTCCTCGGCGCCGGCCCCGGGCGCGAGGCAGCAGGAGACGCAGTCTTCGTACACGGCGCAACAGCTCGCGCGCGCGTCGCAACGCCCGCACGCGTGCGCCACCGCGCCCTCGCCCGCGCAACAGCCCGTCGCCCAATCAACCGACGCCCGGGGGCAGACGTAGCCGGCCGAGTCGGCGATGAAGCGGCTGAAAGAAGGAAATAGGTGAAACGAGGTGGTCTCGCGGAGGCGGCAGTTGTTGCGCCTCGCGCACCCCGCCTGCCTCCCTTCCTCGCCCGCGGTCTCACCGGCCGGCCTGAGTGTTGTTGCAGCGCGTGCTGTCGCCGGTCGGGATGGGCCTGGGGCGCGGGAGGAAGGAGGGTGGGTGCGGTTCGCAGCCGCTGCAGACCCTACCGCCACCCTTCCTTCTCGCACCTGGTCGCCATGCGACGACCGTGCGCACGGCCGACCGCGGGCGCGGCGGCGGCCGCCAGCAGGAGCACGACGAGCGCGGCGCGCATTGGAGACGCGAGCCGCGCGGCGGGCGGGCGCCGGCTTGACTATGGCAGCTGCCGGGCGGGACGGGCGGCGCGCCCCGGGGCGGCCGGTGGGCGGCGGAAGGAGCCGGACAAGAGTGGTGCGCCGCGGCGAGCGGCCCCGAGCGCGGGCGCCGCGCAGCAATCACTCCCGCCCGCCTCCCGCCGAGCCCGCCCCGCGCGCGCCCGGCCCGACACCGATCCCAACCGCCGCCACCGTGGCGTGCCTGCCCACCAACGTGACCCGGGCGATCCGCGTGTCCGCGATGGCGCATCCCTCGCGCGCGCGCGACTGGGAGAACCCGACCGTCACCCAGCGCAACCGGTGCGATGGTGGAAGTCAGAGAGTGGGGGTGGGGGGCGGGCCGGGCGCGGACGACACGCGCCCCGCCTCACGCCCCGGCGGCCGACCCGCCTCCTCCCCCCTCCAGCTGCCGCCCGCACGTCCCGCTGCGCTCGTTCGACGACGCGACCCAAGCCCTGTCCTACTTCACGGCCGGCCCCGCTTCGGCCGCCGCGCGCACGCGGCACGTGTCGCTCAACGGCGCGTGGAGCTTCAAACTGTTTGGCAAGCCGGAGGACGTGCCTGCGGGCGTGGCGGCCTCCGACTTTGATGATGGAGACTTTGCCGAGGTAAGGAGAGGAAGAGAGAGGAATGGTGGCGAGGGGAGGTGGCGGGGTGGAGGCGTCGGCCCGGCGTCGCCCGCCCACCCTTCCCCTCCCTCCTGCCCTCCCAGATCCAAGTCCCCGGTAACTGGGAGACGCAGGGGCACGGCACCCCCATCTACACCAACTTCAACTACCCGTGGCCCGTCACGCCGCCGTTCGTCCCGGCCGCCAACCCGACGGGCGTCTACCGCCGCTGGCTCGACGTGCCGCCCTCGTTCGTCAGCGGGTCCCACCGCCTCTTCCTGCATTTTGCCGCGGTCAACAACGCGTGCTACGTGTCAGTCAACGGGACGGAAATCGGCTACTCGCAAGACTCGTGCCTGCCCGCGGAATTCGACGCGACACCCTACCTCGTCCCCGGCCGCAACCTGGTCACGGTGACCATCATGCGCTTCTCCGACGGGTCCTACCTGGAGGACCAGGACCACTGGTGGCTCTCGGGCCTCTACCGCGACGCGTTTTTGCTCGCCAAGCCGTCGACGCACGTCGCCGACTACTTTGTGCGCACGCCGTTGGAGCTGGCGGACGATGGGAGCGTGGTCAAGTGCTGGTGAGGGTGTGGTGGGGGAGGAGGAGAGAGGGTGGGAGCGGGGAGGGTGGCCGACCGTCGCGGGCGCCCCTCTTCTTCTCTCAGGATCGACGCCGACGTCCAGCTCGTGGCCCCCACCCAGGACGCGCTTAAAGGGTGCAAGCTGCGCGCCGAGGTGTTTAAGCTGGACAAGGACGACGCGACCAAGGCGACGCGCGCTCTGGACGCGGTCGACTTCGTCGTCGCTGACGCCGACTTTTGGCCCGCCGTCGACGCCGCCGACAAGCCCGACCGCGCCGCCGCCGGCTTCGGCGGCCTGGTGCAGGTGCGCGGCCTGGACATGATGGCGGCCAAGCAGGCGCCGGAACTGTGGAGCGCCGAGGCGCCCAACCTCTACGCGCTCGTGCTGACGCTCGTCGCCGCCGACGGCGCCGTCCTCGAGTGCGAATCCACCCACGTCGGCCTGCGCGTCGTGGACATCGTCGATCGCCAGCTGCGGGTCAACGGCAAGCCCATCCTGGTCAAGGGCGTCAACCGGCACGAGCACGACGCGGCGCGCGGCAAGGCGACGACCGACGCCGGCATGGTCGAAGACATCAAGCTCATGAAGCGCTTCAACTTCAACGCCGTCCGCTGCTCGCACTATCCGAACGCGGAGCGCTGGTGAGGGGAGAGGGGAGGAGGGGGAGGGTGATGGGGAGATGGGGGGTCGGCCGAGGCCGCCGCCGACCCGCCGCCCGCCCCACCCTCCATTTTTCAGGTACGAGCTTTGCGCCCAGTACGGCCTCTACATGATGGACGAGGCCAACCTGGAGACGCACGGCTTCGACCCGGGCCTGTCGAACAACGCGGTCGTGCCGGCGTCCAACCCGACGTGGCTCAACGCAATCGTCGAGCGCGGCGTGCGCATGGTCGAGCGCGACAAAAACATGCCCGCCGTCATCGTCTGGTCCCTGGGCAACGAGGCGGGCTACGGGCCGGGTGAGAGAAGACGAGGAGGGTGGCGAGAGGTGGGGGAGGGGAGAGGCCTTCGGCGGCTCTTAGCCCCCCGAACTCCGAACTCCGCAGCGCACCTCGCAATGGCCGGCTTTATCCGCGAGCGCGACGATTCGCGCCCCATCCAGTACGAGGGAGGCGGCAGCCGCACGCGCGCGACGGACATCGTGTGCCCGATGTACGCGCGCGTCGACCAAATCGTGCGCATCGCGGAAGACCCGACCGAGACCCGCCCCGTCATCCTCTGCGAGTACACGCACGCCATGGGCAACTCAAACGGCAACTACAGCCACTACTGGGACGCATTCAAGAAGTACCCGTCGCTGCAGGTGCGTGCGGAGAAGTTGGAGTGTGGGGGATGCTCCGCCCGCGCGCCGCGATGCGGCTTTGAGTCTTTTGGCGCCCCACTGCGTGCGCCGCGCACCACTTGCAATCTCCGACGCATGTGCCGCACCCCACCTTCAACCGCTCACAGGGCGGCTTCATTTGGGACTGGGTCGACCAAGGCCTCGACAAAACCTTCACCACGCCCGACGGCACCCCCGTCAAAGGCTGGGCGTACGGCGGCGACTTTGGGGATGAGCCGCACGACGCCCAGTTTTGCATCAACGGCATGGTGTTCCCAGATCGCACGCCGCACCCGAGCTGCTGGGAGGCGAAGGCCGCCATGGTGAGTTCGCGCCCTGTATTTCTCCGCATTTTTTGGTGCGCATGTGCGTGTCTTACACGCGCACCCTCCTCCCAAATTGCTGCAGGCACCGATCGAGTTTGCGGTGCAGGGCGCCGATTCGGCGACCCTGACCCTCAAAATCGACAACGAGCACACCTTTGCGTCGACCGACGACCTCGCCTTTGACTGGCGGGTCGTCCTAAACGGCGCGCCCCTCTCTCTGCCCGGAAAAGAGGGCGCAGAGTGGCGCAAGCTGTCACCTGCGCCGATTTCGGCCCAGGTGCGCACTTGCCCGCATGTTTTGCTCCGTCCGCGCTCCGCACTGCGTCGCGCGCCCTCCAAAACCCACTCCCTTCCTCCGCATCCGTCCCAGGAATTCGCCACCGTGCCCCTGGGCGTGCCTGTGGCCGCCATTGTCGCCGCGGCGTCGTCCGAGTTGGCCAAGGCGGCCTCAATCCGCTCCCCGGAGCTCTTTCTGGAAGCCCGCGCATCCGTCAACCGCAACACGCCGTGGTGCGACGAAGTGAGTATGCGGGCGTCGGATGCGGCGATATGGGGGCGGTGCGACGATTGCGCGAGCCGGCGCGGCGTTTTGGAAGTTCGTCCCCAACGCGGCTGTCGTCCCCCCCCCCCTCCTCTTAGGGCCACCTCCTCGCCGACGCTCAGCTCGAGCTCACCCTGCCCGGCGTCACGGGCGCCCCCCCGGTCTCTCCCGCGCCGGTGGGCAGTGCGGTCGTCGTCTCGGAAACGGCGGCCGGCGTTGTCATCACAGGCGCCGACGGCCTGCGCGTCGAGGTGCGTGGGTGTTGCTGCTGACCCGTGTGCGTGCCCGTTGTTTACAGTGCGCATACGCCCATGCCTGCCCCCACCCTCCCTCCTCTCTCCAGGTCGCCGCCGACTCGGGCTCGGTCTCCGCGTGGTCGGTCCGCGGGCACGACCTGCTCCGCGAGCCCATACTGCCCCTCTTTTACCGCGCCCCCACCGACAACGACCGCGGTGGGTCGGGCGGCAACAGCCACGCCAACCGGTGCGGTCGGCGGCGGGTCGAAATAATGGGGAGCCGGGGTGTGCGCCCCCCCCCCACTCGCCCACACCCCACTCCTCGCCACAGCTGGAAAGAGGCCGGCCTGGACCGCATGGCGGTGCAGCCCGACACTGTCAAGCTCGCCACGACGCCCGGCGAGGGCGGCTCGGTCAAGGCAAGAAAGAGGGAGGGAGGGTGGGAGGAGAGAGAAGAGAGGTCGGCGGCCCGCCTCTCACCTCACCTCTGCACCCGTAGATCACCGCCACCTTCACCATGCGCCCCACCGGCCCCGAGATCAAGGAGGCGTGCGTCGCCCTCGTCGGCGTGACCGAGGCGGGCGGCGGCCACTTTATGGCCGAACCGCTGCCCGCCGCGGGCGCAGCCGAAGAACCGCACGACGGCCGCACCAACGGCTCGGTCGCCGTCTCCGCCACCTACGCCGTCCACCCCGACGGCTCCCTGGCCGTCAACTGGACGCTGGACGCGGGCGACGCGATGCCGGCGGCCATCCCGTGGGGTTTCAAGTCGCTGCCGCGCGCGGGCGTGCACGTCGCGCTGCCGGGCGACCTCGCCGCCGCGGCCTGGTACGGGCGCGGCCCGCACGAGTGCTACGCCGACCGTCTGTCGTCCGCCAAGCTGGGCGTGCACGAGGCGGCGGTGGAGGATTTGCACGTGCCCTACATTTACCCAGGTCGGTGGAAGGAGGGAGGAGAGAGAGAGCGCGGGCGGCCTGGCGGCCGACCGCTCCTTTTGAATCCCATACACCCCTCCTCTCCCCTTCTCTCAGGCGAATGCGGCGGCCGGTCTGGCGTGCGCTGGCTCGCGCTGACCGGCGGCGCGTCCGGCGGCGTGCTCGCCGCGGCGACCGCCGCGCCCGTGCAGGCGACCGTCTCCCGCTTCCCCCTCGCCTCGCTCGCCGCCGCGTCGCACGACCACGAGCTGACCCCCGACGGCGCGACGCACGTCACCTTGGACGCCGCCCACATGGGCGTCGGCGGCGACGACTCGTGGTCGCCGTCGGTGTGGGAACGGTACGCAGTGCCGCCCGCGGCCTACACCCTGGGCCTGGTGCTGGCGCCGGTGGCGCCGGGGGAGGATGCCGGTGCGGCGGCGGCCAAGCGGTGGCTGGCGGGGCGGTGAAGGAGACAAAGAGAGTGGCGAGGGGGCGGCGGAGGGGAAGGGGCGCGCGCGGCGCGGACGCGCCGCCCTCGGGTGGCGAGCCCGTGCAAGCGGGCGCGTGTGTGGCCGGTGGGAGACTGGGGAGAGACGGGCGGCAGGCGGTGACTGGGGAAGGCGCGCGCTGCCATGGCTGAACGCACACCAGCTTTCTTAAACGCGCGGGGCAACGCGTCCCGGTCCGTTTACACGGCGCCACACCCGCCAAGGTGGCAAGCATGCGGGCGCATGTAAAGCGGGCTCGGGGCACGCGGAACGCGCGCGTGCGCGCGCTTGCGGTGGACCTATGTTCAGGGGTTCAGTGTCCACGCGCCCAGACACCGAGGGCCGGCCGGCGTTGCTCAGGCTTAAGGGCTTTCAGGCGCGGTCGCCTCGGTTGCGCGGTCCGCGGACGCGCCCGCTTCGTCGGCAAGCGCCTCAGAAGCGGGGCAGCGCCAGCGGTGTCGCGTCTCAATATTTCAACGCCTCAGTGCCGTGGAATTCATTGATGCACGTGCAATCGCTCTCTCTAGAGCTTGACGGGCGAGCAGTAGGCGCGCGCGCCGATGGCGGTACCCGAAACAGGGGCGGCCCCGTTGATAAGAATTTGGCCCGTGCAGAACTGGGTCGTGATCAGGCCGGTCGCCGCGGGATTGCCACCTTGCACGGCCGGGTCGAGCAGGGCCGTGGACAGGCCCTGGGCAAAGGCCGGCGCCGAAAACGCGCATTGCCCGCCGACGGCCTGGAAGCCGGCGGGGCAGACGGCCTGGACGGTGTTCAGGGTAAGGGCGGCGCTGACAACGGAC
>Ga0315288_10001514_pt1 | contig 30079 bp, 30 predicted proteins | sample YL17G11_20_MG_FD_203454 | JGI IMG/M metagenome (GOLD analysis project Ga0315288, IMG submission 203454) | Sediment microbial communities from Yellowstone Lake, YNP, Wyoming, USA - YL17G11_20 | ecosystem: Environmental > Aquatic > Freshwater > Lake > Sediment | place: USA: Wyoming | collected... | reverse complement strand
GCATCAATGGGAAACTTAGGAGGGAAAGGAGCGTTTGGTGATGGCGTGTAGGGATCATCTTTTCCTTTTTCAGCCCAAGCTTTGCCTTTTCTAATTCTATTTTCAGTCAGCCTTTTATATTTTTCAAAGTCCATTTTCCCGGCGGCATAAGCTGTCAGCTCGCCTAGATACTGCATCATTCCCGAATGTTTGACATCATCAAAAGTGTTGGTTTTTCTGTCATATAAAGTAGGAAGAGCCTTCCCCGTTTCTTGTTCATATTGAGGAATATAAATGTCCTTGACCCATTTTTTATATGCATCAATTCTATTTTCACCCCAAACCGCATCAAGGCCTGGTCTTTTATTTAAACTAGAATATTTTCCTAAAGGCTTAAGTTCTAGTTCAGCCTCAAAACTTGCACCCAGGTTTTCCAAAACACTCCTTAAAATTTCAGGCGTTACTTCTCCTCCAACTATTCCTTTTTCTGAAATTGTTTTAACCCAGGAGTTAACAATTACGTTTTTTTCCTCCAACTCTTTTTGTCTACCTTCAGGTTCCATCATTTTTATATTATATCATCTTGAAGATAAAATGCAGGTCCGAGAGGAATCGAACCTCTACTAGGGGTTTTGGAGACCCCCGGTCTACCGTTAACCTACGGACCTAATTCTTACTTAAGCTTTGATGTTTCCTTATGTTCCGTTGTCTTGCGGCACTTTTTACAATACTTCTTGAAAACCAACTTATCAGGAAGATTGGTTTTGTTTTTCTCCGTGATATAATTTTGGCTTTTACAAACCGTACAAACTAAACCGATAATTTGTCTGGGACCCTTTTTAGCCATAGAAGAATTTTAACAAAAATTCTTTTAAATTGCTATAATGAAGTTAATGAGAAAAGGTAAATTTTGGCGAATTCTTCCATTAGCTTTTTTAATATCATTAATTTTCTTTTTGATTTCTGCCTGGCCAAAAATTTTTGGTTTTCCCTTTGGTATCCGGGAGGCATGGGCTACCAATATTGCAAGCACTGCTACGGGTGGCAACTGGAATGCCACGGGGTCGTGGACCGGGGGCGTTGTTCCGGTGGCGGGCGATAACGTCACCATAGCGGTTAATGCTGATATCGCCGTGACTGCCGATGCAGCATGCGCTACACTGACGTGGGCTGGAGCACAGACAACCAAGACAAACCACGGCATTACGATCAACGCCGGCTTTAAACTAGATATTTCAGGTGCGGTGACATATGTAAATCCTGGTGCTGCAACTACAAACCGTTTCATCAATGTCCTTGGTACTCTTAATGCTGCTTCGATCTCGATGCCCACAACAGGCGGTAATGCACAAGACTGCTATCTAGCAATTGGCAATGCTGGAATCGTTACTGTTAGCGGTTGGATTCATATGGCCGCGACTTTTTTGAGAAACCACATTGATATCACTGGAGCTGGCACGATCAATATTGGTGGAGATGTTAATAATGGAGGTGGTACACCAGCAGAAGGTGGCGGGTTCTCATTTACTACTGCGGCAGGCGTGATAAATCTGAATGGTACTGCCGCCCAAAGTGTATTTCTGTACGGCGGTGGTACAGCATTAGGTATATTAAGTATTAATAATACTGCGGGTGTCACATCCGCTGAGGCAATGACAGTAACGACTTTGACTATTGGAAATATAACTGCAAACAGCATTTTTAATGACGGTGGTTTTGTAATAACTCCTGGTACTGGAAGCGTATTAAATCTTACTTCCGGAAAATATAAGCTTGGCTCTGCTACTGTTGGAACTCCTTGGCCGGCTTGGGGGACGCGCAACATTATCGCCGGAACGACAGTTGAATATGGAAGTGATGTTGCACAAACAGTTTCCGTTACACCGGCATATAAGAATTTAACATTCTCCGGTGCGGGCCAGAAAAACGTTGCAGGAGCTCTTTCTGTTACCGGTGATTGGTCAACAACGGGTGGTTTAGCATCTATGACGACATCAACAGCAACGGTAACGGGAAATGTTATTGGTACTGGGGCAATCACTTTTACATCAGGCACACTTGCTATTGGCGGTAACTGGACCAATAACGGAACATTTACGGCAGGTACGAGTACTGTTACTTACAACACTGACACTGGCAATCAAACCGTAGGAGGAATAACTTACAACACTTTAACCTTGAGCAATACGAGTGGCACCGATACGGCCGGTGGAGGTATCACAGCCACCACTTTAAATACTACGAACAATGGCATTTTGAACATGGGGGTTTATGCCTTAGTGGTGACTAATGTCACAAACAATGGCACGATAAGAACGCAGAATTTAACCGCCGCTCCTTTAACAGCAAGCAAAACCTGGGCTGGCACGGTTCAATACGATGCTGCTGGCGGTCAAACTGTTGTGACTGGAACGTACAATAATCTCACACTTTCTGGTAGCGGCGACAAGACCATGACTGGTATCGCCACTATCAATGGAAATTTAACCTTAAGCGGCACGGCGACGGCGACGACTGCTGCTGTGATCACGCTCGGTGGCAATATTATTATAGGCACGGGGACGACTCTTACTATTGGGGCTAATATTACGGTCAACGGGGGAAATATTACGGTTACCAGTACCGGTTCTTTGGCCAGTTCCGGCACCCCGAAAGTGACGATGGGTGCAGCTGGTGCGATTAGTGGTACAGGTAATGTTACGATTTATGATCTGACCATCTCCGCTTCTGGCACAACGGTTTTAAGCGCTACCGGTACCAATACGATTACCCATGATGTGGCTGTTAGCGCTGGATCAACCATTGATATTCAGAAGTCGGTGGCAATTACTGGCAGTATTACTACTACAGGCACGGGAATTATTGACAGTACGTACGGGACCCCAACCGTGACGGTTTCCGGAGCCAGTATTGGTGGTGGCTCAGGAAATATTACTTTTTATAATCTGACTAAATCAGGTGCCGGCACGACGACATGGACAGATGCCACAACGAATACCGTGGATAATAATCTTAATATTTCTGCCGGAACTTTTGTGGCGCCAGCGGGAACACTTTATATCGGTGGCAATTATTCAAACAGCAACATCTTTACCCACAGTAATGGTACAGTTATTCTTAACGGTTCTGGCCAGCAAACGCTTTCCGGCACCATGATTGGGGCAAATGGGCAATTCTATAATTTGACAATTGCCAATAGCTCCGGCAGTATTACCGCTTCTTGTCCAACCACATCTTCTTTTACTCCGGGTGTTATCTTTGGTGCGGCCGTAACCGTTAGTAATAATTATAATATTGCCACTACGGCATTAGTTGCCGGCGTTTTTGTTCAATATAATTCGACTTCAACTTACGCTTTCAATAATATTTCTTGGGTTGGAACAGCAGCTAAGAAAATATATTTCCGCAACTCTAATCTCACTTCCGGGACTTGGGTTCTAAACGTTACGGGTTCCCAGAACATATCTTATGTTGATGTGGCGAGTTCTAATGCCGGAAGTTACCCTCAAATTAATGCCCAAATTACCGGAACGAGTACCGATTGTGGCAGTGGCAGCAATGCCAATACGAACTGGGTTTTTATTCCTATTATTTCAGTCACAATTACGACTGTAGATAAAACAATTGCTTATGGAAATCTTGCTTTCGGAGCCCAAAAGAGTACGCTGACTTTGTTACAAACCAAAACCGCCCAAAATGACGGTAATGTGGCTGAAGATTTTACTATTAAAACTAGTAATGCCACTGGGGGAGTCGATTGGGATCTTGATTTTTCTCCCGGACCCAATGTTTTTGTTCATGAATTCTCCAGCAACGGCGGCGGGGATTGGACTCAATTTACCACCGCTGGTGAATACTCACTAACAAAACTTGCCACTAATGTGGCTATCAATGGTACACAAGACTTTGATTTGAGAATTACGACGCCAACGTTATCGGATGCGGTTCAAAAAACGATTACCATTACTATTATGGCGGTTCAGCATAATTAAAATTACCCCTTGACAACATAGTGAAAAATTCTCTAAAGTATAAAGTAATGAAGAAAATCGTTAAGACTTTTGGAATTTTTCTAGGACTTTTTACACTTCTTCTTATTTTCGTGACGGTTGTTAAAGCTATAGACACAGGTTCAGTGACGGCGACGGTTACAGCTCAAAATATTTCGCTTTCTATAACCGCCAATCCCACATTTGATTATGGTACCCTGGCGGTGGGGACAACAGAGAACACGGTTCATCTAGCTAAAACAGCAACGGCTTCTAATGATGGGAATATTGCCGAAAAGTTTAATATCCAGGGTGCAAATACAACTGGCTGTGTTTGGACACTTGATTCCACAATCGGAACAGCCAATCATTATGTGCATGGGTTTTCAACTACCGGAGGAGTTCCATACACAGCTTTAACAGCAGGCTACCAGGTGTTGGCAGCCAGTGTGGCCTCGAGTGGAACCAAAAATTTTGATTTACAAATAACCGTTCCCTCATCGAGTTCATGTTATACCACCGCCACAGCCGTAGTTACCGTTCAGGCCACTCTTCCGTAAAATACCCATTGAACATCTATTTTTTTTGGTATATTATCGATTTATGAAGCGAATTTTTCTTATTTTTATTGCCTTTCTGCTTTTTGGTTTATCAACAAATGTGGCTTTGGCCAAACTTGGTGTCGGAGTAGGCATCGGGCAAATCAAAGTTGAAAACAAACTTTTTCCAGGGACAATTTATAAACTCCCTTCTTTTACTGTCTTGAATACTGGTAATGAAGAATCTGATTATGAAGTTTCGCTTTCTTTTAACGATAAGCAGAATGAGCTTAAACCAAAAGAAGAATGGTTTATCTTCAGCCCTCAAAGATTTCATCTTAAACCGGCCGAAATTAAAATGGTTGACGTTAAACTCAATCTTCCTTTAAGAATGGAACCTGGAGATTATTTTGCCTATCTTGAGGCACGACCGGTAATGGACTCGAAAGGTGGAGTATCGATTGGTATTGCCGCCGCCGCAAAACTCTATTTTACGGTGGTGCCGGCGAATATTTTTCAAGGTGTTTATTACAAACTTCTTAGTTTTTGGAAAATATATGCTCCATGGCCAAAACGGGCGGCAATTACTTTATTAATAGTAGTGCTGCTGATTATTTTTAAGAAATTTTTTAATATTAATTTAAAGGTCAAAAAACCTACCGATAAAAATTCCCAAACTGATCAAAAAGATGAATGAGTCTGGTAAAAGAAAAAAAATTTCCATTAATCTGCGTCATAGTTTTTTTGACGTTGGTCATTACTTCTTTTTTAGTGAGGGAAGAAGTTAAGGCAGACCTTTCTACTTCTGTTAATACGACAACTAAAATAAGTATTTGTGGTAATGGAGTTGTGGAGGGGGGAGAAGACTGCGAGGGAATAGATCTAAACGGTCAAACTTGTGAAAGTCTTGGATATGGACCTGGAACTTTAAGCTGTGATATTGCTTGTAGTTTTGATACTTATAATTGTTCTCCAGCCCCAACTCCCACTCCGACACCCACGCCAATCCCAACACCAACTTCAACACCTACCCCAACGCCAACTATGACACCGACACCTACGTTAACACCAACGCCAGTTCCCACAACTACTTCTTTGGTTTCATCAGTCACATCAACGCCGACAATTGCTTCCGTTTCAACTCCAACTTTAACCCCGACTCCAAAACCGATTTTACCTCCAGCGCTGCAAATTTTTGACTTTGGGGGTATTGGCAAAATCCAAATTGCTGACTTGGCGGTTGTTGTCAGAATTTGGGTTGATGACTGGAAAAATGCTTTAATGGAAGAGCTTGGGCAAAAAAACAATGAGCAACTCGCCCAAAATAAAAGCAAGAAATGTGATATAAATGGTGATAAGAGGTGCGATTTGAAAGACTTTTCAATTTTAATGGCTTATATCGGAAGATAAAAACATTTTTAATGGCTTACATTGGCAGATGATAAAATATATCGAAAGATGAAGAATAAATTTTCAAGATTAACTTTGATTTTTGCGATTTTAGGGTTGCTGATTGCCTCCTGGTTTTTGGTTCATATTTTGGCTGTTTTGGGAATTTTTCTGGCTGTCGCCTATCCTTTATGGTGGCTTTTTGCTCCGGAAAAAACAATCTGTTTTTTATGCCGGGCAGAGAAGGAAGGAGCAAAATGTCCCTTCTGTCACAGAGAGATTAAAAAAAATGAGGGAGTTTCTCCTCGAAGCTTGTCTTCTGCAATTCTTAATGGTGTTTTGATTTTAGTTTTTTCGACTATTTCGTTTGGAGTTGTTTTTGGCGAAAGTCAACTGCTTTTTAAACTTGGTTTCCCTCCAACTCCAAAAACGGCCTCATTTGTTATTCCCCCAAAGGGCCAATATCGGCTAGGCGAGATTTTTCCCATGAAGATTGAAATTAACAATATTAAAAATCCGATTAATGCACTTCAGGCTGATATCGGCTTTGAGCCACAAAAGCTCGAAGTTGTTGATATCTCTACTAATGATTCCTTTGCCAATATTTTTATCCAGAAAGAGATTAATAATGAAGGCGGCTGGGCAAGACTTACCGGAGGTTTGCCAAACCCGGGCTTTTTTGCTAACAGTGGAACTTTCGGGACAGTTTTTTTCAAAGGGAAAGCTCCTGGCTTGGTCAAGATAGAATTTTTACCCTCATCGCTAGTTTTAGCCAATGATGGCAGGGGGACAAATATCCTTAAGGATTTACCGTCCGCTTCTTATTTAATTTTGCCTGAAAAAATCTCCACGGAAGAAGAGGAACAGCAAAAAAAACTTATCTCTCAAACGAGCGTTTTAGGAGAAAGTACCAATAGTGCTCAAATGAAATTTTATGATGAGGGAAGTGTTTTGGGAACAACAGTTGGAAAAGAAATCCAGGAACAAAAAAAATTCAGCATATCTAAAATACTTCTTACAGGTCTTGAAAAAATTGATAGGTTTTCCCTGGGGTTATTGGAGAAATTATTAAGCATTTTCAGAAAAACTCCTTGAGCCTGAGTCGGGAATCGAACCCGAGACCTCGTCTTTACCAAAGACGTGCTCTACCAACTGAGCTACCCAGGCAGATTAAAAAGGTGCCGAGAGTAGGGCTCGCACCTACGAAGGCTTGCGCCAGCAGTTTTACAGACTGCCCCGTTTGACTACTTCGGTATCTCGGCAAAACACCTCTATTTTAGCATAAATGAGATTTGCCTGGAAGTTTTAAACTTTAAGTTTGTAGGATTTTCTGGTAGTAATTCCAGATTTGAGTTTAGAAGTAATAACCAAACGGGCATTGATAATACCGGTATGGTAACGACAAGTTCCGTGAGAACACGTTCCAAAAAGCAATTCACGGCTATCAGAACTGCCGGCAATATTTGTCATTGTTCCCATGGCTCCCTGGGCAATACCATTGGAATCATAGGTTAAAGAATAATTAACAGAATTGGCATTACTTAAGCCGGCAAAGCTGATGATAGCAGCTCTCCGGTCGCTTCTAAACCTGACTGAAGTAGTGACTCGGCCACTGGTGGAAACAGAGCCGGAAGTTGAGCCTGTTCCTCCGCCCCGGCTGGTTCTGGCTTTGGCCGCTAAAATCTGGTGGGGGATTATCAAAAAAAGAATCAAGGCTAAAAAGAAAGAAATTTGTCTTTTCATTACCTTTTTACTTTAGCTAATTGCGCTTTTTTTGTCAATTTATTAAAATAGATCTAGTGAAGAAAGTAATCTTTATCATTTTAGGGATTTTAGTTTTGCTGTTAGCCGGAGGTAGTTTTTATTATTTTAAATTTTACCAAAAGTCTTCTTCAGGCTTGGTGAACCCTTTAACTAATCAAAAAACAGAATCAGAAGCTAAATTATTGGTTTGGGAAGATCCGGCCGGTTTTAAATTTTCTTATCCTGAAGAAGTTAAGATTAATAATCATCCTGAAGATGAAGAAAACTATGCCCATCTGGAACTAACCGTTGCTTCTCATCCCGGCTTGATTTTGATTTGGATGAAAGATACCAATTATAAAAATATTCAGGATTGGGTTAAAAAGGAAGCTTCAGCTTCTTCGGCTCAAGTTTTTGATTCTGATTTAGGCGATCATCCGGCCCAAAAAGTTGCCTTGACTAATCCCCAAAAAATGGTGACGGCGGCTTTAGATGGCAATGCTTTGGTTTTGGTGGAGGTTTATCCTGAAGATTCTTGGTGGAACCAAACTTACAACCAAATTCTTTCAAGTTTTGAGTTCATCCCTCTTCAGGGTGAAATTACCCCACCACAAACATCTGGTTCTTCCGGCCAGAATAGTGGGGGAGGGATTATTGATGAAGGTGAGGAAATTGTTGAATAATTGATAAAGGAGGATTTTCTCCGATGAAAGTTGTTTTCACTACTTTTTTTAGAGAATCAAAAGGCGGTGGCTGTGGCCGGGTCCCTTACGAAATTGCTCAGGCTTTTGCTCAGCAAGGCCATGAAGTGGTTTTAGTCAGGCCTGGCGAAAAAACCCAAATTAAAAAAGTGGCTCTTCACTTAAAACACTTGGAAATTAAAAGTTTGAGTGAAGGAGAAGTCTCAATTCCTTATTTGACCGTTAAAAATCTTCAGTTTCTTTTTAATTTTTTGGAAAAATTTCATCCCCAGGTCATTCATGGTCAAGATTTTGGTCCGATTACCTTAGCGGCCCAGTTTTGGGCGATTAATCATCAAATCCCTTTTATTTATACTTCTCATGTTTTGCCGACCAAGTCAACTGATTTTGGTATCGGTGAAATTTCCAAGGTTTTTAGTCGGTTGATGGACACAAGCTTAATGAAACGATACTTTTTAACTTTTTTTAAGAACTGTGATGCCGTGATTGCCCTTAATCAAGAGGTTAAAAAGGACATTTTAAAATATGGTTTTAAAGAGAAAATTTTTATCATTCCTAACGGTCGTGATTTAAAGATCTATTATCAGTGTCGTTTGACTCGATTGAATGAAAAACAAAAACAACTGACTTTTATTGGCTATCTGTCTAAAAGAAAAAACCAAAAATATCTTTTAAAAGTCATGGAATTTTTGTCGGATAATTTTGTCTTGAACCTGGTTGGACCACCAATCAACCCCCGATATCTTCAGGAATTAAAAAATTATGTCCAAAAAAAACACCTCAAAAATATTAATTTCTTAGGAGAAATTCCCTACGAGAAGATCCCTGAATTATTAGAAAAGACTCATGTTCTTGTTTCTGCCTCCAAAATGGAAGTTCAAAGCTTGGTGATTATTGAGGCTTTAGCTTCAGGGACACCGGTTGTCGGCCTTTCTAACGAGACAGTTGATGAATTGGTTGATAGCTCAGCCGGTTTTCGTCTGGAGAAAAAAACCTCTCTCAAAGTTTTTGCTGAAAAGGTCAAAAAAATTTGCTCACTCTCCCAAAAAGATTATGAATCCTTAGGCCGGCAGGCCCAAAAGAAGGTGGCTCATTTGGATTGGTCAGAAATTGTTAAACAAACAAAACAAGCTTATCAAGAATTAATGACCGAGAAAAAGAACAAAGAAGATTTGAAAAAGAAATCTAAAAACATTAAAGAGATTTTAAATTTACTGCCTCCTTCCAAATTTAAGTCTTTTTTGCAAAAACAAGTTGAAAGACCACAAGTTAAAAACATCAAAAAGAAAAATGTGTGGGCGTTTATCATGACGATTGTAGCAACCTTTTTCTTAGGTATTTCTTATTGGTTTTTGAACAAAGTTAAAAAGTCTCCCTCTTCAATCTAAGACATGCAGAAAAAGAAATTGCTTAATGATGAGAAAATTTTAATCTCGGTGGTGGTACCGGCCTTTAATGAGGAAAAAAATATTGCCTCCTGTCTGAAGGCTTTGAAAAAACAAAATTTTTCCAAACAAAATTACGAAATAATTGTTATTAATAATGCTTCGACTGATAAAACAGGGGAGATAGCTGACAAAATAGGGGTCAAAGTTGTCTTTGAACCTCAAAAAGGCCTTGTTTTTGCCCTTAAAAAGGGGTTTGATAACTCAAGGGGCCAGATGATCGCCGTCACTGATGCTGACACTATTGTTCCTCAGGATTGGTTTGAAAAAATGGTTGCTACTTTTCAAAAAAATTCTTCTTTGGTGTCTTTGTCAGGAAGGATTATTTTCCAGCCCAAGAACTTTTTGATATTAATGGCCGAACTGACAATGAATGTTTTTTCTTTATTTTCTCATTCCGGCTTTGGCTGCAATTTTGCTTTTAAAAAAGAAATTTACCAGAAAATTGGTTTAAGCGAGAACCCTCTCTGTTGGGAGACAGATTTTAACACCAGAGCCAAAAGGTATGGCCAAACAGCTTTTCTTTGGCGCAACCCAGTGATAACCTCCTCTCGTCATTATCGAGGCAGGGAAGGGCTTAAATATGCCTGCAGGGCGGCCTTAAATGGCCTGTCAATCACTTTGTTTAAAAAAACAATCTTTAACAGCTTCAGTGATATAAGAGAATGAAGAAAAATTGGCCTTTGTTTTTATTTGCCTTTCTTTACTTGGCTTTGATCGGAGCCTTGTTTTTTCTGCCTGGCCAATCCGGCCAAAAAAGCTTTCTTTCTCCTTTAGGTTCTGGTTTTTTTAATCAGCCTAAGCCTTTAGAAAAATATAGCTTTGAGAATTTAAGGAAAAGACAATATCAGGGGAGTGAAATCAAGCTGGAAAAAATAATTAAGGAAGAAGACAAATATACTTCTTGGCTTTTTTCTTTTCAGTCAGACGGGGAAAAGGTCACTGGCATGCTTAATCTGCCCAAAAAAGAAGGGAAAAGACCGGTAGTGGTGATGATTCGTGGTTATGCTGATGACCAGGTTTATTTCACTGGTTTGGGGACGAGAAAAGGAGCCGGAGTTTTTGCCGAAAATGGTTTTATTACCTTAGCGCCTGATTTTTTGGGCTTTGGCGGTTCTGATACCTCTTCTGCTGATATTTTGGAAGCCAGATTTGAAAGGCCAATCACGGTTCTTAATTTAATAGCTTCGGTTAAAAACTTGCCTCAGGCTGACCCAAACAAAATTTTTCTTTGGGCTCATTCCAATGGAGGACAAATTACCCTTTCAGTTTTGGAAATTTCTCAAAAACCTATTCCGACAGTTCTTTGGGCACCAGTCACCAAAGGTTTTCCGGAATCGGTTCTTCAATACATGGGGGAAATGGATGATCAGGGTTTAAAAGTTAAAAAGGCGATTGATGATTTTCTATCTCTTTATGATTCAAAAAACTATTCTATAGATCAATATTGGGGAGATATCCAAGCTCTTTTGCAAGTTCATCAGGGAACAGCTGATGAATATATTCATGCCGATTGGACAGATAATTTTGTCCAAACCTTAAAAGATTTAGGTAAAAATGTAACCTATTATAAATATCCTCGTAATGACCATAATTTAAGCCGGGATTGGGACTTAGTTATCCAAAGAGACCTGGAATTCTTCGGGAAAAAGTGAGCCGACGGTCAGGATTGAACTGACGACCTAGTGTTTACAAAACACTTGCTCTACCACTGAGCTACGTCGGCATATCTAGATTTTATCAAAAATTGGAGAACAATCAAAATGAAGTCCAAGAAAAGTCCCACCGTCGAGGCTTCCTAAGGATATTTTCCCAAAATTAACAAGTGGGTATGCTGTTCAGTATCATCATAATACTGAAACTTTGCATTCCCTACCTAAAAGGTTGTAGAGGAAAAACACTTCCTCAGGTTTCTACCTACTCCGGCAGGACATTTTCACAATAACACTTCTTATGGTGCCAGTCAAGACGACGGACTATATAAAAATAGGTCAATTTTTGTGAAAAAAATTGATTAAATTAAAGGAGCTCCTGGAAGGAGTAAAGAAAGAATTAAATTAATAATGGGGGAGATAATTAAGCTGACTAAAGAATAGCCACCAAAAAGAGGGATTAAAAGAAAAATAATGATAAAAAAACCAAGACGGTCCAGAGTTTTATCCCATTGATAAGCCAATTTTTCCGGCAAGAGACCAATTAAAATCTTGCCGCCGTCAAGAGGATGAATGGGAATAAGGTTAAAAATAGCCAAAGTGGTCGCCAAAACAATAAAAGGCGTCAGAATAAGTTCAAGATTATAAGCGATTTGTGGAACAACGGTTAAATGGGCCAGGCGGATAATGATGGCCAAAACGGTGGCCAAAATTAAATCGGCGGCCGGGCCGGCAAAAGAAATAATGGCCGAATCCCTACGAGGATGTCTTAAATTAAAAGGATCAAAAGGCACTGGCTTGCCCCAGCCAAAACGAAAAAGCAGCAGCATTAAAGTTCCCAGAGGTTCAAGATGAGCCAGGGGGTTAAGAGTGACTCGTCCTTGCAGACGGGCGGTTGGATCACCCAGCCGATTAGAAGTCCAGGCATGGGCAAATTCATGGACAGTGATGGCTGATAATAGAGCGGCAATCCAAATAAAGAAATATAAAGGATTGGTAAAAAGGTAATTGAGCATAGGTTAGCTTTATGTTATTATAACAGATAAGATGTCATATCGATGTGATTTATGCAATAAAGGATGTTTGGTCGGGAAAAATGTTTCCCATGCCAAAAATCGAACCAGAAAAGTCAGTTCGCCCAACTTGCATCGCTTTAATGGTTTTTTTCAGGGCCAAAAAGGCCGCTGGCTTTTGTGTACCAAGTGTTTAAGAAAAGTCAAAGCTAATCAACCCAAACCTGCTCCAAAAAAAGAAACTCTAGTCGAAAAATAGATAAGAATTTTATTTTTTGATCTTTACTTCTAGGGAATAATGGGAGAAGATTTTTCTAGTTCAGTAATTCTTCCTTCATGATTATCCAGGCGTTTTCCTTGACGGTCGCCACGCTCAAAAAGAGCGTCAATTTTACGGTTAACACCTTCGAATTCGTCATTCAGAGAATCAAATTGAGGAAGAATCTGATCGCTGATAAGATTACCGATGTCTTGGTTAATTTTCTGTCGTTGACCATCAAGCTTATTGTCAAGGAGTTTTCCTATTTCTTTTAAATCTGTTTTAGTTAGTGGCATGTGTTTATTATCTGGGTGAGAAATTTTTCTGTCAAGATTCAATTTTCGTCTCCGGGTAGCCTTCTTGGAACTGCTTCCAGGTAACCGGTTTTTTGCCTTCAAGTTGAACTTGGTCAAGAATGAGTTTTTTGTTTTCTAGATGAACCTTAAGAATTTTAAGGCGCTTAACTTGGTTGTCTGTTTTAACTTCACTCCAAGCCCCAGGCCAGGGGAACATGGCTCTGACAAACCTTTCCTGGTAGTCAGTTGGTTTTAACCAGTCAATTTTTCCGTCATCACGAGTTAATTTTTTAGTAAAAGTTGCTTTTATATGGTCTTGTTTTTTGATTTCAATTCTATCTTCAAGAAAAGATGGGATAATAGTGACAAGAACTTCACTTCCCATAGCAAAAAGACGATTCAGCAACGATTCACTGGTGTCTTCTTTCTTAATGGTTTCTTTAAATTGAGCTACAATCGGTCCATGGTCAATTTGCTCATCAACTTTAATAATCGTCAGCCCGGTTTCTTTCTCACCATTTAAAATAGCGGTTGGTACCGGGGTTGGCCCTCGATATTTAGGCAGTAGTGAAGGATGAAGGTTTAAAAGGCCTTTTTTGGGCCAATTAATGACTTCTTGTGGGATTAAAGCCCCGAAAGAAGCCACAACACCTAAATCAGGCCGGAAATCGGCCTTTTCAAGGCTTTGTAATTCATTTTTATCCTTAATAACTTTGATAATCTCTAAATCTGGAGATTTTTTTAGAGTCTCAAGAACAATTTGGCTATATTGGTCAGAACCAAAAAAGATGATTTTAATTTTCATTTTTATAATTCAACTTCCTCAAAAACTTCTTTACCCTTTTTATCTTTCTTTGATTCATAAATCTTACCTTTTTGTTTTAAAAGGCGATCAATGAAAAGAATACCGTCTAAATGATCTTGTTCATGCTGAAGACAAACCGAAAGCTTGTTTTTAAATTCTTTGACTTTTTTTTGTCCTTTTTCATTCTGCCATTCCAATTTGATTTGATAGGGCCGGTCAACAAAGCCATAAACCTGAGGCACAGAGAGGCAGCCTTCAAAAAAGAGTCTTTCTTTTTTTAAAACCTCACTTAGATTTTCTTTGGAAGCTTTAATAATTTTAGGATTAATAAAAACCTCAAAATCTTTTTTGGTTTTAGCCACAAAGATACGGGCTGGTTGGCCAATTTGAATAGCTGATAAACCCAAGCCTTCAGGTTCACTGGCGCTTTTGACCGTTTCGATTAAATCAGCAATAACCTTTTTGATTTTTTTATCGACATGAGCCACAACTTTTGATTTTTGTCGCAAAAGCGGATTAGGGACAGTAATGATTTTCTGAGTAGCCATGTGACAATTTTATCACACGGCTAAATTTAATGCTCGTGATGGCGTTCAACCGTGAAGATTTGGTAGGAAACCGGCTCCCAGGGATTAATCCCGGCTTTCATACGACAAATTTTAATTTGGTCTTCAATAGTGTCAACCCTCGGCAGGTCGGGGAGAAGTAACCCCCTTCTTCCGTCTTGCGCGGAAACAATTAAACCATATTTTTTTGTATCAGAAAGAGCATCTTTTGATACATTTTTTGAAGCAGAAAGAATATCAACAGAATAATTAATTTTTGAGAGTTCTTTTTCCGTTACCGGCGGAAATCTGGGGTCTTGAGCAGCGGAAGAAATGGCATTTTGGCTAATTTCTTGAGCAATATTGGCTTGGGTGGGGAAAAAAGTGCCAATACAACCTCGCAAAGAACCATCTTTTAAATGAAGAGAAACAAAAACCCCAGCTTTTTTGACTAACATTTCCTTGGGCAAATCTTTTGGCAGAGAAATAACCTTTCTGGTTTTAATAAAGGTTTCAACTGTTTGTTTGGCTAATTCAAGATATTTATCTTTCATACTAATCTGGCAACTAAATAACCAACGCCAAAAGGCCCCTCATAAGACAATATTTCCGGTTGCCAGTTGATTTTTGAAGATTCCAAAGCTCCCAAAAGCATACAAAAACTTCGGAGGCCACATTCTCCGGCTTCTTGGACTAATCTTTCCGGTAAATTTAAAATACCTTGAATGTCTTTAACCTTTAAAAGTTTAATAAATTGTTCGTCAAACTTTGGCCCTGAAGGATCAAAACCATAAGGACCATCTTCTTTAAGCCGATGACTCATATCACCGGAAGCAATCCAGGCCATTCGAGCTTCTTTAGGTAGATTTTTGATAATAGATTGGCCTCTTTCAAAATGGACTTGAAGTGATTCTAAATCAGTGAGATATGGTTTGATTTTATAAGAATTGTGATTTTTGATTAAAAAGTGAAGAGGTACGTTGAAACCCCAATCAGGATGGGGAGAAGAAATGATAATTAAGTCTGGGTTGGCCCTTTTTAACTTAGGAGCTAATGATTCTAAAGATTTAATTGTCTTTTTGACTTTTAAACGGTCAGTGGGAGAACCAACGTTGGGTAAAATCAAAGGTGGATGAGGTGAGAAACAAGCAAAAGTAATCATTTTTATTTGGGAAACAAGATTCTTACATTTTAATATTTAAATCCTCTCCACAATCAGAACAAGTGCCATCTTTTTCCACGCCTAGAATTTCGGTTAAATAACCGGTTCTGCGGATGGCTAAATTGCCACATTTTGGACAAATCGTATCGTCTTCTTTCTCAACCGGCATATTGCCGATGTAAACGAATTTCAGACCTTGTTTTAGACCAATTTCCCTGGCTTTAAAAAGAGTTTCCGGCGGAGTCGGAGGAACATCGGTCAACTCTGCATCAGGATAAAACCTGGTGACATGCCAAGGGGTTTGAGGGCCAAGGTTTTCTTTAATCCACTTGGCTAAAGAAGTTAAATTTTTAGGGCTATCATTCCATCGGGGGATGATGTTTGTCACACACTCAAGATGAATCTGAGGATATTTCTGGCTAAGATATTTGGTGGTTTCAAAGATAGGCTTGGCCTGAGGCACTTTGATTAATTTTTGATAAAACTTGTCATTAAAAGACTTTAAGTCAACACGATAAACATCAAGGAAAGGGGCAATCAAATCAAGAGCTTCCTTAGTTCCATAGCCGTTAGTGACCCAGACTGTATATAAATTTTCCTTTTTAGCTAGTTTAAAAACATCCAGTGAATATTCCAGCCAGATGGCTGGTTCATTATAAGTCATGGCAATTCCTTGGGCGTTTGATTTTAAAGCCATTTTAATTGCTTCTTTGGGTGAAAGTAATTTTTGCCCCTCCAAATTTAAAGAACTAGCATTAGCGTGGGCAATCTGCCAATTTTGGCAAAAGACACATCTTAGGTTGCAACCGTAAGTGCCTAAAGAAAGACAATTTGAGCCAGGCTTAAAATGAAAAACCGGCTTTTTTTCAATCGGATCAAGGTTAACTGAGGAAACAATACCGTAAATGGAAGTGTAAAGTTTGCCTTTTTGGTTGACTCTGGTTTGGCAGTAGCCCCATTTGCCTTCAGAGATTAAACAACGTCTTTGGCAGATACCACAAAGAGTTTTTTCTCCAGGTAATTTTTGATAAAGAAGTGTTTCTTTCACTAATCCTGATTATATCAGTTGATACCAAAGATTTCGTCTTCCTTAAACCAAAGCTGACGTTCAAATTTAGCTTCTTCTGGCGAACCAGAGGCATGGACTAAATTATGAACGGCTCTTAAGTTAGTGTCAGCCAAAAGGGGAGAATCATAACTAAAATCGCCCCTGATAGTTCCTGGAGGGGCAATTTGAGGATAAGTTGGCCCAATGATTTTTCTGATGATTTCCACGGCGTGAGGTCCTTGCCAAATCATAGCTAAAATTGGACCTTCAGCCAAATAATCAACATTCCATTTTTGGACCAATTTACCGATTTCTTTTACTTCCATGGTGCCAATTTCTTCAATGGGGTCTTTACCATTTTCCTTGTAAAATTCAAGTAATTTTTTCCCGACGCTTTCAAACCATTTTTCATTGCCGCCACCATAATGTTTAATAGCCATGTCAGCATCGACCATCACTAATTTACAGGCAATCGGGTGTAGTCCGATTTTTTCAAAACGGGTCACAATTTCACCGATAAGACCTTTTTGAATTCCATCAGGCTTGATTAAAACGACACTGTATTGACGATGCATAGATTTAATTTACCTAAATTTCTTTAATTTTTCAATGGCTGGCTCATAATTAGGATTAATTTTTTCCAGAATATATTGATATTGTTCTTTAGCTTTGGCATTTTGGCTTTTCTTTTCATAAAACAAAGCCAAAGCATAGCGAGCCTGATCATAATTAGGTTTTAACTCAACAGTTTTCTCCAAAATTTGAATGGCTGTTTCCTCTTGTCCAAGTTTGGAGTAAAGAACGCCTAGATTATAGGCAATTTTGGCATCAGTGGGGGCTAATTCTGAAGCTCTGATAAGAGATTTTAAAGCTTCCTGATTATATTTAGCATCAATTTCTGATAAAGAATAAAAAAGGCGAGTTCGGTTCTTCCAAAAATTGACATTATAGGGGCTGACTTTTAAGGCTAAGTCTGATTGTTTGATAGCCAGCTCAGAAAGCTGAGCCGAAAGAGTGGCTTGCTCTTGTTGAAAGGCGGCGACCGCCAAACTGGCCGTGGTAATGCCCAGTTCGTCACGATAGGCTGGTTCAGGACGAAATCTAATGGCTTCTTGGAGTTTCATAAAGGCTTGATCAGTTTGGCCACCTTTGCTTAATTTCTCGCCTAGGGCAAAACGGGCATCAGCCAACCAATATTGGCCAAGACGTAAAACAAAAAACATGGTCGTAAGTATGAGAAAGAAAAGAATTGCCAACTGAATTTGGTTGAAACTGAAACTTTCTTTTTTATAAGGTTTTTCTGGCATCTTTTTTTCTTCTTGAGAAAGAACAAAAGAGACAGCCGGCAATAAGAAGAAAAGCAAATTGACAGCAACGACTGAGAAACCGAAAAAGTTAGTGACTAAAATACTGGCAAAGCCAGACAGAATGGCAACTTTGAATTTAGACTTCTTCAGGTTGAGCTGTTTTAAACTCCAGAAGATAAAAACACCAATCAGGCCTAAGTAGGCAAGAAGGCCAATCGTCCCGGTCGTGGCGGCGTAATTTAGATATTCATTGTGGGCTTTATTGTATAAGAAGTCCCATTCCGAAAGATCGTTGTGCTCTCTTGGCCGCTGCCAATAATAGGAATAGGCAAAGGTTTCGACTCCGGTGCCAAAGATAGGGGAATGTTTCCAAACCTCAATGGCCCCTTTCCAGACAACTTTTCTGATGTCACTTGATTCACTGATAAGAATTGGGGAGACTTGGTTGTTTTCTGTCTTTTTTTCTTCAGTTTTGACATTTGCTTTCTGGTTTTTGAAATTGGTCAGGCTTGGCGTCCAGGGGGTGCCCACTAGAAGGGCAAAAATAAGGATTAAACCAGTCATCACCCCTATGGGCTTGGCCATATTTTTAATTTGTTTTCTTTTAAGCCAAATGGTTATTCCCCAAAAAACAACCAGGGCGACCCCAAAGCCCAAAAGACCGGAACGTGATTTGGTGTATAAAAGGCAGAGAAAGTAAATGACAAAAGCTAGGGGATAAAGGTAAAAACGCCAATTTTTAAAGCCTAATGGCCATTTTTCTAAAGTCAAAGCCCAGGTTAAAGGAAGAAGGGCAATTAACCAGGCCGCCAGCCAGTTTGGCTGGCCTAAGGTTGAAAAGACACGATTGCGGACATCCTGAACCCAGGCGTTGGCGTCAATACCAAAATGTTCGGCAATACCGTAAAAAGAGACAATAACGGTGCTGGCAAGAACGGAGTAAATCACGTTTAAGGTTTGCTTTTTGTTTAAATTACTAACCAAAGCCCAATACAAAAGAAGGTAGGAGAGAATAGAAACCAAGCCACCGTTGAAACGGGAATAATAACCCCATAAAGAAGTATGGTGGTCAATAGAAATTAAAAAGCTGATAAATTGGGAGGCAAAAAAGATTAAAAGAGGAATATCCCAGAAACTTTTCTTAAAAATGAATCTTTTTTGAAGAACCATTTTCATCAGCCAGGCACTGACAATGAGAATGGTGAAGAAATAAACCAAAAGCATTTTGTTAAATTCAAAAAGTTCATAATTCCAGGGAGTCATAATTAAGGGGACAAGGAAGAAAAGCAGATAAAAGGAGTATTCAATCACGCGGCTGCCAATAGTATCTAATTTTCTCATTAAGAAAAAGTATATCATAAGAAGGACAGGTATGATAAAATTAAATAAAGTTCCTTATGAAATCATTTTTTTCTTTAGTCTCTTCTGATATTGGTATTGACTTAGGCACAGCCAATACTTTAGTTTTAGTCAAAGGCAAAGGGATTGTCATCCGTGAACCTTCAGTCGTGGCCAGAAACAAAAAGACCAAGGAAATCTTGGCGATTGGCTCTAAGGCCAAAAAGATGATTGGCAAAACTCCAGCGATGATTGAAACAGTTAAACCTCTTCAGGATGGAGTCATTGCTGATTTTGAAGCCACGGTGGCTATGTTGAGTATTTTTTTCAAAGAACTTTCTTCAGGCGGCCAAGTTTTCTCTAAATTACTTAAGCCCAGAGTGGTTTTAGGTATTCCAACAGGTGTCACTGAGGTGGAACAAAGAGCGGTTCAAGATGCCGCCTTAAGTGCTGGGGCCAGAAAAGCTTTTCTTATTGAAGAACCCATGGCCGCCGCCATGGGCATTGGTTTGCCCATTGATCAGCCTCAAGGGGTTTTGGTGGTTGATATTGGTGGGGGAACAACCGAGATTGCCCTTATTTCATTAGGAGGCATTGTTATTGATCGGTGTTTGCGGATTGCCGGTGATGAAATGGATGAAACTTTAATTAACTTTGTCAAATTAAAATATGCTCTTTTATTAGGCCAGGCTTCAGCCGAAGATATTAAAATTCAATTGGGTTCAGCGATTCCACCAATTAAATCTTCTCCAGAACAAAAGGAAAAACAATTAGTTATCAGGGGCAGAGATTTGGAAAACGGTTTGCCCAAATCAATTAAAATTAGTTCAGAAGAAGTCAGGGAAGCCATTGCTCCGGTGATTCATCAGATTGTGGAACAAATTTCAGAAGTAATTGAAGAAGCACCCCCGGAAATGATTAATGATATTGTTACCAAAGGCATTGTTCTTTGTGGCGGTGGGGCTTTAATTAGTGGCTTGGACAAGTTAATCTCTGAAGAAACAAAGATTCCTGTCTGGGTGGCTGATGATCCTCAGACTTGTGTGGTTCGTGGCTGTGGTAAAGTCTTAGAAGATGAATCTTTATTAAAAAAAGTTAAAGTTATAGGAGGACTGAGATAATTTGACTGAAATGATAGGATTATTTTATAATTCAGGAGCCTGAATCCTTAGGCGCTCTTTTATAAATCAAGGCAAGAGAGGGGTGAGTTTTAATGAGATGGAAGAGAGTTTTATGTCTTATTGTTCTAGCGATGGTTTTTATATCAGGGGCATTTTTAATTTATTGGTTCGCCAAGCCAGGAGAGGTTGAGCCTGTATCCTTTGAGTCTCCCAAAAGCAGTAATCCCAATATTAGCCAGCAATTTATTGAAGGCTCAGTTATAAAAGAAGGGATGAAAATTTATGATCCACCCTTGGTTAAAGAACTCTTTCGGGAAAAAGATTTTGAAACAATTTTTCTTAATTATTCGTTGACTGAATCGAACAGGAAAGTAATTTATCTTAATTGGCAGGCAGTTAATCCCGACAACGAACAGGAAGTTTTTATTGCCACAGAAGAAATAAATTTACCGCCGATAAAGGAATTAAATTTGATCAAGACGATAAAATTCCAATTTGAGGAGCAAAAATTCATCATCGAAACTAAGACATATAATCTTTTAACTTTACTTTTTAGTTCTATTTTGGTTGGGATGACCATTATTCTTGGATTTTGTATTGTGCAATTTATTAGGTAGTGCTGTGCGGTAACTTGTCTTCATTCCGATGGAATTTAGCGAAGCTAGTTACCGCCTTCATCTTATTATTATTAATAATCTCAAAAATCTTTCTTGCCTTGTTTTTTCCAAGAAAGTCGGTTTAAAGCCGGCTTTTTTGTTATTTTTTGGGCCTAATTGTTATAAGCTTTTAAATCTTTAGCGTTATAGGGCTAAACTTGACAAAAGCTATAGGATATGATATGATAACAACTAGAAAAGTGAAGCTAAATTCATCTTTTCAATCGCAGTTTAACAAATAGGGCAAGGGAGTAAAAATGAAGAAATTCATCATCGCAGCAATCTCGTTGGCAGCTATTCTGACGATTGGCGCACTGATAATCATTGGCGTTGTCAATAGTTCAGAACCAAAGGTTATTTCTTTTGAGCAATTATATCCCAGAAATGACCTCGAAAGTTTTATCGGCAAAGGCAAAATGGAGAAAAATATTCCATCCGAAGAAGTCAGCTTTTCGGAATTTCGAAAGCTATTTTTTAAAGATAATATTTTCTTTATTGAGCCGAATTATAGTTCCACCAATGTTTACGTTAAGCTTTGGGGCTTAGTCAATAATAAAGTTTATTACACTCAGGAAAGCAGAAATTTGTCTTTCTTTAAAAAGGTTGATGAAGTTTATCCTCAACTTGGCGGTGGCTTAATCAAGATTAATTTTATCTTAAAGCCAAACATTGAGAACATTATGATTGTTTTTGCCGGATTTTACGCTTTAATAATTATTTTAGCCTACCAATTTACGCAAATGCGTGCGGTTGGCAATACAACGAGATGGTAGTTTTAAGCAACGATAGCAGGGGAATAATTTACCAAAACGCGGTATTTTTCCTGCTATCAACTTAATTTAAACATTCTTGCCCTATTTTTCTCAAGAAAGTCGCTTTAAAGGCGGCTTTTTTGTTGGCCCTTTGTGCTATCATAACTTCATGAGGGGAGAGAGTCTCAAAAAAACAAGTTTTTTAACAGGTTTGCTTCTTTTAATCTCTTTTCTTTTCTTTCTCTTATCTTCAAAACCTTGGTTTGGTAAATTTTTAGGTTTTTTGGCCAAGCCCATTCAACCTCTTGAGAGAAATCTGCTTTTGACTTATCAAAAAAGTGCTTCTTGGACAACTTACTTTTCGACCCTAAAGACTAAAGACCAACAAATTTTTCAGCTTCAGGGTCAGTTGAATCAATTAGCCTTGCAACAAAATCAACTTTCTTCCTGTTTGGAGGAAAATGAAAAAATCAAAAAGTTATTAGGCTCACCCTTGCCAGCTCAATGGCGTTTTGTGGAGGCCAGAGTGATGGGGATGACCGAGAAAATGAGAATTGATAAAGGCCAGAAAGATGGAGTTAAAGAAGGAATGATGATTGTTTCTGAGAATATTTTAGTTGGCAAGGTGATTAAGGCCAATGAAAATGATGCTTTGATTCAGCTTTTGTCTGATGCCAATACCAAAATTCCGGTCGTGGTCAAAAAACCCAGCCCGGATAAAACCAAAACGTTGGGTGGCGTCCAGGCCAGAGGTTTGCTTTCTGGCCAGGGTGGCGAAAAACTGCTTTTAGACCGAGTTTTGCAATCTGAAGATATTCAAAAAGGGGATTTGGTGGTGACGGCCGGAGAAGAAGGCTGGTTGCCGGATTTGTTGGTGGGGCAGATTGTGGATGTTGCCCCCAAGAGCGCCGAGGTTTATCAAAAAGCCAGAGTTTCACCTTTAGTTGAAGCCCAAAATTTAAGAATTGTTTTTATTATTTTAAAGTAAATTTAATGAAGCCTTATTTAATTTTAATTATTATTTTTCTTTTTGTTCTTCTCCAAGGGTCTTTTTTGTCCTTAAATCTGGTTTTAATGACGATTTTGGTTTTTACGGCTTTTAATTCTAGCCGGCAAAGCTTGTGGGTGGCCTTTGTTAGCGGTTTGCTTTTGGATTTGGCTCAAGGAACCACTTTTGGCCTTTCCAGTCTGTTGTTTTTAGTATTGACCTTTCTTTTGCTTTTATATTCAAAACGTTTTGAACCAACCCATCTGTTTTTCTTGCCTTTTTTTGTTTTTTTCAGTGCCATTTTATATTCTTTGGTGGTTTGGCAGCAAATTTATCTGCTGTCTTCTTTGGTTTTATTTTCATTGACGATTTTGGTTCTTTTTATTCTTAAGTTTTTCCCGATAGAAAGAGCCAGAGGTTTAAAGTTAAGGACTTAATTCTTTTATGAATAACCACCCCAAAATTTATTTTTTTCTTGGCCTTTTGGTGATTGGCTTTTTAGTCTTGTTGGGGCGTCTTTTCGAACTGCAAATTATTTTTGGGACTAAAAATCGAGCCTTGGCTGAAGGCAATCGGATTAAAAGAGAAATTCTGCCAGCGCCAAGGGGCATGATTTATGATCGAAACGGCAAAGAATTAGTCAGAAATGCCCCGATTTATCGAAAAAAAGTAGGAGAAGATTGCCAAGAGAAAACCGGGGAATGTTTTGTCATGATTTCCAGAGAAGAGGCTTTAAGAATGGAAGCCAAGGGAGAAACAGAAGGCTTAAGAATGGATATTGGCCGGGAATATCTTTATGGTGAAACCCTGGCTCATGTCTTGGGTTACTTAGGTGAAGTTAATGAGGACGAAGTTAAAAAAGGTTTTTTTAAGCCAGGAGATTTGGTGGGAAGAATGGGGGTTGAAGAACAATATGACCCTCTTTTGCGCGGCCAAGATGGTGGTGAAGTTTTTGAAGTTGATGCTCAGGGTAATAAAATTAGGGAAATTGGCAAAATTGAACCCATTTCCGGGAAAAGCCTTTATCTTTCAATTGACGCTGAAATTTCCAAAGTTGTTTATGAGGCCTTAGAGAAAAAACCGGGAGCGGTGGTAGCCACCGAACCGCAAACCGGCCAAATTTTAGTTTTGGTTTCCAGCCCCTCTTTTAATCCTAATGATATTAATTCTCAAAGCTTATCTGATAAAAGCTTACCTTTTTTTAATCGGGCCATCGGTGGTGTTTATCCGCCTGGCTCCACTTTTAAGATTGCCACCTCAGTGGCTGGTTTAGAAGAAGGGAAAATTGATAGTCAGACGACCTGGAATGATACCGGAGAAATCAGGGTTGGTGATTACAGTTATAAAAACTGGTATTTTACCCAATACGGCAAAACCGAAGGAACGATTAATTTGGTGAAAGCGATTCAACGTTCAACTGACACCTTCTTTTATAAAGTTGGGGAGTGGGTTGGCCCCAAAAAATTATCCCAATGGGCTTTGGCTTTTGGGTTGGGTAAAAAAACTGGCGTTGATCTTCCCAGCGAGGCGACTGGTTTTGTTCCTACGCCTGAGTGGAAAGAAAAATTCAAAGGTGAGCGGTGGTTTTTGGGCAATACTTATCATTTCGCCATTGGCCAGGGAGATTTACTGGCGACTCCTTTGCAAATCAACATGATGACCGAAGTCATTGCCAACAATGGCAGACTTTGTTCACCTAGAGTTGAGAAAGTTGATGATAAAGGCAAAAAAGCTTGCCAGGATTTAAAATTAAAACAAACAACCATAAATTTAGTTAAAGAAGGCATGAAAGGAGTTTGTTCACCCGGCGGAACAGCTTTTCCTTTTTTTGAATTTCAACCTCAGGTGGCTTGTAAATCAGGGACAGCGGAATTTGTTAATGCCGAGGGAAAAACTCATGCTTGGCTAACTTCTTTTGCTCCAGTTGATAATCCCGAAATTGTCGCCACCGCTCTTTTAGAAGGTGGAGGAGAAGGTTCTTATGAGGCAGCGCCGGTAGTCAAGAAATTGATGGAGGCGTGGTTCCATGGACGTTAGGGAGAAAAAGTATTGGCTTGGTTTTAGTGCTTTCCCCGGTATTGGACCAAAGAGATTTTCTTTATTAAGAGATTATTTTGGCTCAGCGGAAAAAGCCTGGAGAACCGACTTTAAAGAACTTCTTAAAGTTGGTTTAGAAGAAAAACTTACTCATAAATTCGTTAAATTTAAAGAAAACTTCAATCTAAATTCGGTTTTTCTTCGGTTGCGTGAAAAGGAAATCGAGTGCCAAACTCTAGTAGATAAAAATTACCCAGAAAATCTTAAAAAAATTGATAATCCACCTTTTGTTTTGTTTGTGAAAGGGGAGATTAAACCTCAAGATAGACTTTCTCTGGCTGTGGTCGGCACCAGAAAGATGAGTCTTTATGGTCGGGAGGTAACCCAGAGCTTAACCCAGCAACTAGTGAAATCTGGTTTAACGATTGTTTCTGGTTTAGCCCGTGGGGTGGACACCATCGCTCATCAGACAGCTCTTGTAAATGGGGGTCGGACGATTGCGGTTTTAGCCGGTGGTTTGGATGATATTTATCCACCGGAAAACCAAGAATTATCAAGGCAAATTGTTAAAAGTCATGGAGCTTTGGTTTCAGAATTTCCCCCAGGGCATCAGTTAACCATCAGTGACTTTCCCTTGAGAAATAGAATTATCTCCGGTTTGTCTTTAGGAACCTTGGTGATTGAGGGAACAGAAAAATCAGGCTCTTTGATTACCGCCCGGCAGGCGGCCGAACAAGGCCGGGAAGTTTTTGCCGTGCCGGGGCCGATTAATTCCCCTAACTCTCAAGCCCCTTTGTTTTTGATTAAACAGGGAGCCAAGGTCGTTCAACATGTTGAGGATATTTTGGAGGAGTTGAATTTTTTTAATAAGGATATGTTATAAATAATAAATAGTATGAAAAGCTTGATTATTGTTGAGAGCCCTACGAAGGCAAAAACCCTAGGAAATTTTTTAGGCAAGGATTACCAAGTGATTTCCACCATGGGCCATATCAGAGATTTGCCTGAGAAAAAATTAGGCATAAAAATTAAAAAAAACAATAAAACGGGGAAATTTGATTTTCAGCCGGAGTATGTTTTGATGGATAAGAAAAAGGAAGCCATTGATAAATTGAAACAAGAAGCAAGCAAAACCGACAAGATTTTTTTGGCAACTGACCCTGATCGTGAAGGCGAAGCCATTGCCTGGCACACCTCAATCATTATTGGTAAAGAAGATGCGGCACGGATCACCTTCCATGAAATTACCAAAACAGCTATTGAGAAATCCCTAAGCCATCCTGGAAAAATTAATTTATCTTTGGTTGATGCCCAGCAAGCCAGGAGAATGTTAGACAGATTAGTCGGCTACAAACTCTCGCCGTTGTTATGGCGGAAAATTCGCCGCGGTTTGTCGGCCGGAAGGGTCCAGTCAGTGGCGGTGAGATTAATTGTTGACCGCGAGCGGGAAATTGAAAAGTTTCTGCCCGAAGAATATTGGGAAATTTTTACGGAATTGAAAAAACATGTCGGTGGCTTAAAAGAGGGGACCCCAAGTTTCTTGGCAAAGCTCGGCAAGGTTAACAGTAAGGTTGTTAAAATTGGCCATGAAACTCAAGCCAAAGAAATCACTGATGAACTTCAGAAGGCCAGTTTTGAAGTTTATGAAGTTGAACAAAAAGAGGTTCTCCAAAATCCAGTGCCGCCTTTCACCACTTCTACTTTACAGCAAAAAGCTGTCCAGCGCTTAGGCTATTCCAGTAAAAGAACCATGAGTTTGGCCCAGGCTCTTTATGAAAAAGGCCTAATTACTTATCACCGGACTGACTCTTTTAATCTCGCTACCGAAGCGATTAGCCAAATTCGTGATTATGTTCAAAAAACTTTTGGCCAAAATTTTCTGCCAGAGAAGCCTGTTTTTTACAAAACCAAATCAAAAGTGGCTCAGGAAGCTCATGAGGCCATAAGACCAACCGATATTAAAAAATTGCCTTCAGAAGTTAAGCTGGCCAGACAGGATGAGGCTCGTTTGTATGATTTGATTTGGAAAAGAACGCTGAGTTGTCAGATGGCTTCAGCGGTTTGGGACCAGACCAAAATTAATATTCAGGCGGCTGGGGAAAAGAACCTTTATAATCTCTTCTCTGAAGGTAAGGTGGTTAAATTTAAAGGCTGGCTGACTCTTTATAAAGAATTTAATGACGAAGAAGACAAAGATGAAGAGGCCCAGTTGCCGGAGTTAAAGAAAGGTGAGGAGTTGGATTTAATCAAAATTAATCCTGAACAGAAATTTACCCAACCACCAGCCCGCTACACCGAGGCAACTTTAATCAAGGCCTTAGAAGAAAGAGGCATTGGCCGTCCTTCAACTTATGCGCCGATTGTTTCCACCATCCAAGTCAGACAGTATGTCGAAAAGGAAGAAGGGAAATTTAAATCAACCTCTTTAGGGGAAGTTGTTTGCGATTTTCTGGTAGAATATTTTCCCACGGTTTTTGATTATCAATTTACCGCCAAAATGGAAGATGAACTGGATGAAATTGCCAATGGCGAACGCCAATGGCTGCCGGTGATCAATGAGTTTTATGGTCCTTTTGAAGAAAAATTAACTTCTGTAACTCAGGTGGCGGAAAGGGTTCAAGTACCCACCGAGACAACTGGCAAGGAATGTCCTAAATGCCATGAAGGCCAATTGGTGATTAGAGTCGGCAAATTTGGCAAATTTTTATCCTGTTCAAGATTTCCTGATTGTGATTATTCGGCCCCCTTTGTCCAAATACTTGAGGGAGTGACTTGCCCTAAATGCGGGGGAGAAATTGTCATTAAAAGAACCAGGAAAGGCAAACAATTTTACGGCTGTTCAAATTACCCCAAATGTGACTGGGCTTCTTGGCGGAAACCTTTCCCGGAAGATAAAAAATGAAAAGAATTATTCCCCTTTTTTTGTTAATTACTTTAATTGGCTTGATTTTCTTTTGGTTTTTTCAAAAAGAAAAAAACTCTGAAGAAAAAAAGAAAGCTTCCCAGTTTGGTTTGATGTTGGACCAAAAAACAGCCACTCAAGGCAGTGAGCTTAAGCCAACGCCTCAGCCAACCATGACGCCTGTGCCGACAATTGATGTGGCTAAATATGGACCTTGTCGAAATGTTCCGGTTTTAATGTATCACCATGTTAATTCTTTAAGTGGCAAGGAAGCCACCAGTCAAAGTCTGACCGTTAGGACCGAAACTTTTCAGGAACAAATGGATTTTTTAGCTAAAAGGGGCTATCAGACGATTACGCCTAAAGAGTTATATGAAGGTTTGAATAATAATGCCTTGCCAGCCAAACCGATGGTGATTACTTTTGATGATGGTTATGCGGATATTATTAGCCAGGCCTTTCCCATTTTAAGAAATCATAATTTTAAATTTACCATTTTTCTCCCGACCGGTTTGATGAACAGCGGCCCATCATATTTAACTTGGAGCCAGCTCAATGAAATGAAAGGGAGCGGTCTTTTAACGGCCGGAGCTCATACCTGGTCTCATAAAGCCTTAACCAAGCTTTCTCCAGAAGAATTAAAAAAAGAAATTTCTTTGTCTAAAAAGCAAATTGAGGAATTTTATGGTGGCCAAGTTGAGGCTTTTGCTTATCCTTATGGTTCAGACAACAAGGCAGTTGAAGAAGAATTAAAAAATCAAGGCTTTTTGATGGCCTTTTTAACAACCAGAGGTATACAATGCGCCAAGCTGCCTTTTGATTTTCACCGGATAAGAATTGGCAGTGCTTCTTTGACAGCCTATGGTATTTAATAATTGACGAAATTTATTAATTGGTGTAAAAGTAGCTTATCTATGAAGAAGGATCTAATTCATTCAGAAAAATTAAGGAAGATAAAGAATCGTCCCGCTTGGGATGATTATTTTATGGAATTAGCCAAATTGGTGGCTACTCGTAGCACTTGTTTACGTCACGCTGTTGGAGCAATTTTAGTCAATGAAAAAAGAATTTTAGCCACAGGATATAATGGTTCTCCGCGCGGTATGGGTCACTGCCTGGAAGTTGGCTGTCTTCGTGATAAACTAAAAATTCCCTCTGGAACAAGAGCAGAAATTTGCCGAGCTATTCATGCTGAACAAAATGCCATGATTCAATGTGCTGTTTACGGTGTTCAATCTGAGGGAAGTACTATCTATACAACTCATGAACCTTGTTCTGTTTGTTCAAAAATTTTAATCTCCGCCGGGATTAAAAGAATTATTTATGAAATACCTTATCCTGATAAATTTGCTCAATCACTCCTAAAAGAGGCCAAGGTTAAAGTTGAACAATGGAAGCCAAAACAAAAAAAATAATTATTGGTTTAACTGGACCCATGGCTGGCGGCAAAGGTATTGTCGCGGAATATTTAAAGGGAAATGGATTTTATTATTCTTCAACTTCTGACAGAATCAGAGAAGAATGTCGAAAACGCAAAATGGAAATTAACAGGGACAATCTGCAGGATATTGGTGATGAGTTGAGAAGAAAATTCGGGCCGGAAGTGTTGGCTAAAAGAACTTGGAAGATGGTTGAAAAATATCCCCTGGCCGTGATTGATTCAATTCGAGGGATAGCTGAAGTTGATTTTTTAAAAACAAAACCTAATTTTTATTTAATTGGCGTGACAGCGCCTCGAAAAATACGTTGCCAAAGATTAATAGCACGCCAGCGTGAATTGGAAGACCCCATCACTTGGAAAGAATTTTTATTTTATGATAAAAAAGATTTTAAAAGCGGTCAGGGAAAATTTGGCCGTAATATCACTGCCTGTCTTAGTAAAACAGACTTATTACTTCATAATAATCAAAAAGTTAAAGATCTTGAGAAAAAAGTAGAAAAATGGTTGGTAAGTTTAAATAGTAGATAAAAAGAATATTTATGCGAGCCCCTTGAAGACAATCTTCTTAAATGTTAAAATAACTTATTACACACATCGACACTAGTTTTTCTGATTAACTTCTTGTCGATGGAGGCATAAGAAAAACTAAATATTTTCTGATGGTAAAAAGTAAAGATAAAACAGAGGTTAAAATTGAATTAAGAGACCTGTTGGATGCCGGTTGTCATTTTGGCCACCAGTCTGAACGCTGGAATCCAAAGATGGCTAATTATTTGTATGGGAAGAAAGAAGGTATTCATATTTTTGATTTGGCTAAAACCAAGGAAGGTTTGGAAAAAGCTATGGAGTTTGTTCAAGAAACAACCGCTTCAGGCGGCAAGATTATTTTTGTCGGTACCAAGCGCCAAGCCCAAGCCATGGTTAAAGAAGAAGCGATTAAAGCCAAGATGCCTTTTATTACTGAACGTTGGC
>Ga0315288_10001513_pt1 | contig 30082 bp, 20 predicted proteins | sample YL17G11_20_MG_FD_203454 | JGI IMG/M metagenome (GOLD analysis project Ga0315288, IMG submission 203454) | Sediment microbial communities from Yellowstone Lake, YNP, Wyoming, USA - YL17G11_20 | ecosystem: Environmental > Aquatic > Freshwater > Lake > Sediment | place: USA: Wyoming | collected... | reverse complement strand
GGCAAGCTTGCAGTGCTGTTGAGTATGGATAATGTAAAATTGCGTAAATCTGTTGTCCCCGGCGACCAGCTTATTCTTATCTCAGAAACGAACAGATTGAGAAAAAGAACCGCACAGTGTCAGTGCAAAGCGATGGTCGGTGATATAGTAGTCGCCGAAGCACAGATCAAATTTATGCTCGTCGACGATGAAAAACTATAGAAAAAGTTTTTAAAGAGGTAATATGACTCAGATACATCCCAGTGCAGTAATCCATAAAGACGCCCAGTTGGCCGACGATGTTATCGTTGGACCTAATTGTGTAATTGGTAGCGGAGTCACGATCGGCTCCGGTACGATCCTTGAGGCCAATGTAGTAATCAATAAGAACGTCAAGATCGGCCGGAGGAATCAATTTTTTCCCAACTGTGTGATTGGAAGCCGGCCGCAGGTTCTGCGTTTGAAGCCGGATTCCGAGATCGGCGGGCTTGTAATAGGAGACGGAAACGTAATTCGCGAACATGTCACAATCCATCCGGGTATTCATCCGGGCGATCTGACAACAATTGGGAATGATAATTTTATGATGGTCAGTACGCACATCGGACACGACTGCACAGTGGAAGATAATACCGTAATGAGCAACCTCGTGCAAATCGGCGGTCATTGCAAGATCGAAACGGGAGTTTGGTTCAGCGGCCTGGCCGCTTCACATCAGTTTGTGACGATCGGCAAGTGGTGCTATGTAGCCGGTTTAACCGGGATTAACCGGGACGTTCCGCCGTTCCTGACAGTCAGTGGACATTATCCACCGAAGATTCGAGGGGTGAACAAGCGAGGTCTGAATCGAGCCGGCATAAGCGAGGAGCAGCAACAGCGAATATTCGAGGCGTATAAGAAGCTATATCGGCAGGAAGGCACCTTACTTGAAAATACAAAAGCTTTGGCAATGGAGGATGGACTGGATGATAATATTCGAGCCATGATTGATGCGATAACCAAAAGCAGTGAGCACCAGTTTGGCAGGTACCGGGAGAAGTTTAGAAACGATTGATAGTTCAACGACGAACAATAAACAACGAGAAATGAACAATGAATGAATCTATACAAAATACGAAAGTGCGAACCGCCATTATCGGCGCAGGCAAAATGGGGGCAATACACGCAAAGGTCTATAACCAATTACCTCAGTGCGAACTTGTTGCCGTGGTGGATATCGATCATGGCAAGGCTCAGCGTCTGGCCGATCAATATCACTGTCTGGCCTCGACTGATTGCGCAGAGATCATGGACAAGGTCGATGCCGTAACAATCGCGACTCCGACGGTGACGCATCTGAAGCTGGCGAAGATCTTTATCAAGAAACAAATTGCGGTACTGATCGAAAAACCGCTGGCGGCCAATGTCAGAGAAGGCAAGAAGATCGTCGCCCTTGCGAAAAAGCACGGCACTGTCGTGGCGGTGGGTCATTCCGAGCGATGTAATCCGGTGGCCCAGGCAATCAAAAGGCTCAATATTCAACCGAAGTTTATCGAGGCCAACCGTATCAGTCCATATCCGTTCCGCTCGACCGACGTCGGGGTTGTGCTGGATGTTATGATCCACGATATAGATATTATCCTGTCCCTGGCGGCAAGTAAAATTAAGAGAGTGGACGCCGTCGGTGTCAACGTCGTTGAAGACAGGGAAGACATCTGCAATGCAAGGATCGTTTTCGAGAACGGCTGCATCGCGAATATTACCGCTTCGAGACTTGCTCTTAAAACCGAAAGAAAGGTCAGGGTTTTCAGCCGGCAGGCGTATCTGAGTGTGGATTATCTCAAAAAGAGCGGGATTATTATCAAAGCCGATCCAAATATTAACGTTCTCAAGTGGATAAAAGGGCATAAAGAATCCGGGGATTTTGACCTGACTACGGTAAATTGGCCGGATTTGCTCCACATCGAACAGCTTAATGTCGATGATAAGGAACCCATCCGTCTGGAACAGGAGGCTTTTCTGCAGGCAGTTACCGATAGAGCATGTATGCCTGAAGTCAGTGCCCAGGAGGGACTGGCCGCACTGGAATGTGCGCAGAAGATTCTGGTCTCGGTCAGGAAGCACAAGTGGAAGGAAAAAATCGGTGATAGTACGTAGCGAACGGCTTGTGAAATAAATAAAACCGTGCGATTGTAAAAATTTTCTTTTGAGAGAGATATATATATGATAAATAGAAAATCATGGTTCTATGGATTATTGACGGTTGTTGTACTGGCCTGCGGCTGCAGCGAGAAAACGAACAAGGCCCAGGCCGACAAAAAAGTAGTAAACTCGGAAAGGAATATTGTGAAGTCACAAAGCAACGTTGTGAAGCTGGAAACAAGCATGGGAAATATTGTCATCGAGCTGAATGAGCAGGCAGCCCCTGTCACGGTTAAGAATTTTCTCCGATATGTCGAGGCAGGATTTTATGATGGTTTGATTTTTCACAGGGTCATCCCGGGCTTTATGATCCAGGGGGGCGGTTTCACAAAGCAGATGGTTAAAAAAGAAACGCGCGATCCGATCATCAATGAAGCCAGGAACGGCCTGAGCAATAAGCAAGGCACAATCGCAATGGCCCGGTCCAGCAATCCCGACAGCGCAACAGCCCAGTTCTTCATCAATCACAGAGACAACGATTTCCTGAACTATGTCGATGATAAAAGTGCCGGATATGCCGTGTTCGGCAAGGTCACCGAGGGAATGGACGTTGTGGATGCCATCGCATCGGTAGAAACAACTACAAAGAACGGGATGGATGATGTTCCCGTCGAACCTGTAACAATACAATCGGCAAAAGTTGTTCAGGAATAAGTTCAAGGTAAACTGAGAACTATATATCGCCAGGTATTCCGTAGGGGCGGTTCACAAACCGCCCCCTATCTGTTTTTAGGCCGGGCGGGCCAGTGAAAGTAACCTGGAGGGCACGAATCGCTAAGTATATGCCGATGAAACACTTAGATATGTGTTGCGTCCGCAGAACGGCCGATGACACTTCATCATGCCGAGAATTTTTTTGCTTGTATCATTCTTATTTTATTTTTTCTGTAACGAAAATCCACTTTCGTGCCTCTTTAATATTGAACAGTCAAATTTGAACGAAATGAAATTTCAAAGGAAAGAATCATGGCAAAAATCTCAAAAAGCATTGTAGTGTTAGTCGCGGCAACACTTTGTATGGTGTTGCTGGCCGGCCGTTCCATCGAACCGACTGCCGAAGCACAGACAAAGATTGAAGACCCGTACCAGGATGTGTGTGTCCTCGTCGAAGCATTCGTCGTTGAGGTCGATCTCTCGGAGCTTTACAAGCAGGGAGTCAGTCCGATCGGCCAAAAGCCCGATTCCGTGTCGGTGGAAAATATTCTCAAATGTTTGGACACCAGTGACATAGCACAGGTAACCACAGGTGTAAAAGTGGCAATTCAATCAGGTCAACACGGAGAGACCAAAACTGCAGAGACTATCTACCAAGAGCGACAAGTGGCCGTTCCGAGCGGCAAAAAAGCTCCCGACAATTTACATTATGTCAATTATGATATTGGCAAGACGTTCAAAGCCACGGCATCTGTCTGCCCCAGCGGTGAAATACTCGTGAGTTTTGACTTCAGCGAAAGTACATACCGGAAGATTACCTCCACCGATGAAACACCACCCGACACCGTGAACAGGGGATGGTCGGGCGCGGTAAATCTCCATGCCGGCCGGCCCGCAATCGCCGGTGCAACGCAAAATGAAGAGACTGCGGTTTTTCTGATTCTCTGTGCCGACATAAAGGATAAGTAGAACTCGTTCAGGCCTTTAGCTTCAGCTTGCTGACTGCCTGGTGGGCCAGCCGGGTCGGCTCCGGCAGGCGATACTTCACGGAACAGTCAAGAACTACTCTGATCGCATCTTCCAGGAGGCACTTGTGCCCTACCGAGACAAAGACCGGCTTGACGTTTGTGCGGGTTCTTACAACCGCCCCAATTATTTCGGATTGTGTGTTCTGCTTTCCCTTTTCATCTTTCAAAAGGCTGTAGGCCCCCTTATCAAGCGGAGGCTCTTCATAAACTCCAGTGAGTCTGCTTTTTGCGCAGCCGATTGTCGGCTTATCGAAAAACAGGCCGAGATGAGCAGCAAGTCCAAGCCGTCGGGGATGCGCAATTCCCTGCCCGTCGATGATAAACACATCCGGCTGATTTTGCAGTTTCTCGACCGCAGCGAGACAGACCGGAGCCTCCCGAAAAGAAAGCAGTCCCGGTATATAGGGGAAAGTTACCTTTCGCGAAGCACTTACCGTTTCCACAAGCTCAAATTGAGGCAGCCGCAAAACAACTACCACAGCGAAAATTCTCTGGCCGTTCTTGCTGAAAGCACAATCAATCCCGGCAATAAGTTTCGGGCCTTTCTTTAAGCGCGTAAACTCCACTTTGCAGGCCAGGTCCGCCTGCACCTCTCTGGCCCGCGAATAAGACAAATTCCAACTATGCAACTTCTGCGTTTCCATACAGTACTTAATCTAATTTCGCCAGCTTTTCTTCAAGGTCACTAACTGGCGTAAAGTACCACGTCCTGCCTATTTTTTGATTAGTGAGAAGACCTCGATTCTCCAAGTCCAAGAGGTCAAGCCGGCTCGTTTGATAAACTATATTGTGGCTTGTTTGATGAGATCTCATCGTGTACTGATGATACGGATGACGCAAAGCATGACTGATCAACGCGCGCTGGCGATGGTTGAGCACTGCAATACCGCGGAGTTCTCGTTCAATCACCCGCAGTCGTTCGGTTCTCCGCTTAATATACTCATGAAGTTCCCTTATCGCTCGATGGATAACGTCCACATGGTATAGAATGAAATATGTAAGGTCGTTGTCGTCAGTTTCCGTATAAAGAAAAGCCCGACCATACTTCGCCGGTGCCTTTAAGATAATTTGGGAGATAGAGATAAACTCAAAAAGCCAATAACCGTGACGAAGCATTGACCAGTAAAACAAAGCTCTCGCTACTCGGCCATTACCATCTACAAATGGATGGTCGTATGCGAGCCAAAAGTGTAGGATGATAGACCGAATCACAGGATGTATAAAGTCGCCAGTCTTTTTGCAATTGGCAAAATCGCACATGGCCGCCATTCTGCTTTCGAGTTGTTGGGCAGGAGGTGGATCATGAAAGACTTCATTGTACATGTCACCAATAACGATCCGCTCGTTGGCATTGCGAAAACGCCCCGCCGCCGATTTGTTCCTAAGAGTTTCATCAGTGATTATTTGGTGAAGAAGAAAGATCAGTTCAATGGACAAGGGCTTATCCTTAAGTTTTCCAATGCGTCGCATCGTTTTGAAGTTATTGAGAATCATTCGCTCGCTTTTATCGCGGGGGGCTCGGCCCGTCTTTATCATCTCCTTCGCAACCTCACGTGTCGTTGCTGCCCCTTCAAGCTGACTCGAAGTAATCGCTTCCTGGATGAGCGAACCAACATAGTACTGGTCTTTCGTGTCCGGATTTGTGATTTGTTCCGGCATCCGGATGAAACCCCCGGCACCTTGATCTATTTTGTGTAACATTTCAGGGACCGGATCTGTAATCAAGTATTTGAATAGGGTTCCATTCTTATCACGCAAGGGAACGGCCTTGAATAGAAACTGACGTTCTCGTTTCAAGGCATACCACCACTCTTCGTGGGAATAGCCTTCTGGAGGCTGGTGATAGCGCAGTTTGTCCCAATGTAAATATCTCCCTGCGGTTGGAAGGCCTTTGATCAATTCGTAAATCCGAAAGAAACGCTTCGGATCATCTCTGATTTTCTCCCAAATCATATCCTGCTTAGGAGGTTGTTTCGGCATCTTCATCAGGTTAACACCTTTAATAGAAACAACTTATGCAAATACTGATTATGTACTAATTTATTAGAAATTAGTATATAGATTCTTCCGCCCCTGTCAAATACTAATTTTAAAAATTTTAGTATTAAATTAGTATAACGAAGACTCAACTCATTGTGCCGATAATATCGCCCGCCTCAGCAGAAAGCAAGGGATTTCAGACGACAAAAAAACACCTTTTACCTTTTCGACGTGCTGTGCTACAATGACTAATTTGTGTTAATGTCGACTTTGTGCAATATTGTTACTGAACTTGGTAAAGAAGTAATATGGCCGGAAAAGCAGAAAAAGTAATTAGAATTACAGGTGCCTCCGAGCACAATCTCAAAAATATCAGTCTGAGCATTCCTCGTGATAAAATGGTGGTTATTACCGGTATCAGCGGCTCGGGAAAAAGCTCGCTCGCGTTCGATACGATTTATGCCGAAGGTCGCAGGAAATATGTCGAATCGCTGAGTGCCTATGCCCGGCAGTTCCTCGAACAGATGCAGAAGCCGGCAGTATCCGATATTACGGGTTTGCCGCCGACGATTGCCATCGAGCAGCGAAGCGCCAGTCACAATCCCCGCTCAACCGTAGCTACAACTACAGAGATTTATGACTACTTCAGAGTGCTTTTTGCCCGTGTTGGCAAGCCCCACTGCTGGGTTTGCGGCAAAGAAATCACAAGTCAGCACTCTTCGCAAATCGTCGAGTCCATTCTTTCCCGGCCGGAGGGTACGAAAATCCAGATATGTGCCCCGCTGGTTCGCGGCAAAAAAGGCGAGCACAAGGATATCTTCGCCAATATACAGCGAGAAGGATTCGTACGTGTCCGTGTGGATGGCACGATTTACGACATACGTAACGTGCCGCTTCTGGATAAGAACAAAAAGCACAATATCGCAGCGGTGGTCGATCGGTTAATCCTCAAGGATGAGATTCGCATCCGGCTGGCTGATTCGATAGAGACTGCGCTGAAACTGGCTGATGGCGTGATTCTCGTATTGATGCAGGAATCTAATGCGGACAAAAAAAATGGCGGTGACGGAAAATGGAAAGAAACTATCTATAGCGAGAAATTTGCCTGCCCAAAGCACCCGCAGGCAAGTCTCGAAGAGTTGTCGCCACGGCTGTTCAGCTTCAATAGTCCCTATGGCGCCTGCAAAAGCTGCGACGGTCTTGGAACCATTCTGGAGTTCGATCCCGATCTGATTGTGCCGGACAAAAGCGTCTCGCTGGAAAACGGCGCTATCGACGCCTGGCGTAAAGGCGGAAAGAGAATGAATATCTTCTACAACAGGCTGGTCAAACGGTTCTGCAGGAAGATGGATATCAACAAATCAATACCATTCAACCAAATACCGGAACAATACAGAACGGTTCTGATGTACGGGACGACCCCAGCCGACGTGAAGACATACGGCGTGTCGTTTGAAGGAGTGATTCCAAACCTTAAGCGGCGATGGGAAAACACAACCAGCGAGTACGTAAAAACCAGATTGACCAGCTACCTGTCACAGCACCCCTGCCGGAGTTGTGAGGGCGCCCGGCTTAGGCCCGAGGCGATCGCCGTTACTATCGGGGGCAAGAACATCCATCAACTGACCGCTCTTAGCATCGAAAAAGCACAGACTTTCTTCAAGAAGCTGAAATTAGACGAGGAGCAGTCACTGATTGCCGCCGCGGTGTTAAAAGAGATAAAAGCACGGCTTAAATTTATGTTCGACGTCGGCCTCGGGTACCTGACTCTGGATCGGATGAGCAGCACCCTTGCCGGCGGAGAAGCACAGCGAATCCGCCTGGCCACGCAGGTCGGAAGCGGGCTGGTCGGGGTCTGCTATGTGCTCGATGAGCCGACAATAGGCCTGCACAAGCGAGACAACGACCGATTGCTGGGAATCCTGCAGCGGCTCACCCGGTTGGGAAATACGGTAATAGTGGTCGAGCACGACGAGGATATCATCAGAAGCGCCGATCATATAGTCGATATCGGCCCGGCTGCCGGTGCATATGGCGGAGAACTCGTAGTGCAGGGCAGCCTCAGTGACATTACCGACTGTGAAAATTCACTGACGGGCGATTATCTGAGCGGCAGAAAAAGTATCGCACTTCCGGCAAACAGAAGGCCTTATAATCTGGGAAAATGTATCGAGGTAAAAGCGGCGGCCGAAAACAATTTAAAGGATATCGATGTCAAGTTTCCGCTTGGCGTCTTTACATGTGTCACTGGTGTCTCCGGCTCCGGCAAGAGCACTCTGGTCACCGAGATTCTGCTCAAAGCCCTGAAACGCCGGCTCTATCAGTCTCGCGAGAGACCCGGCAGGCACAAAACACTTCTTGGCACGTCGCAGATTGACAAAGTGATTGAGATCGACCAGTCACCTATCGGAAAGACGCCGAGAAGTAACCCGGCAACGTATACCGGAGTCTTCGATGTGATAAGAAAACTGTTCAGCATGACGCGCGAAGCGAAAATTCGAGGCTATAAACCGGGACGGTTCAGCTTTAACGTCAAGGGCGGACGCTGCGAATACTGCAAGGGACAGGGCACAAAGAAAATCGAAATGCACTTTCTGCCGGACGTTTACGTCACCTGCCAGAGCTGTAAGGGCAAAAGATATAATCCGGAGACCCTCACAGTGACATACAAAGGCAAGAATATCGCCGATGTGCTCGATATGCGGATTGAAAAGGCGGTGGATTTCTTTGCGAACTTTCCGACTATCGTTCGGACCCTGCGGACGTTGACCGATGTCGGGATGGGCTATATGCAGCTTGGCCAGGCCTCTACAACGCTCTCCGGAGGCGAAGCCCAGCGTGTCAAACTCTCCTCTGAATTAGGCAAAGCGGCGACGGGGCACACCCTGTATCTGCTCGACGAGCCGACTACGGGGCTGCACTTCGCCGATATACATAACCTCTTGAATGTGCTTCAGCGGCTGACAGATTGCGGCAATACTGTAGTCGTTATCGAGCATAACCTTGACGTAATCAAGATGGCAGATTATATAATAGACCTCGGCCCCGAAGGTGGCGAGGCCGGGGGCAGAGTGGTCGTCACAGGAACGCCCGAGCAAATTGTCAAAAACCAAAACAGCTATACAGCCAAATTCCTGAAAGAGAAACTCGTTAAGAGCAAATAATGAGGCGAGCGATAAAATGTGGGAATTCAGATTGCGTAATATTGAGGATTTGAAACGATTAAGCAAGCGGCTCGGCGTTAACGTCCAGGCGATTGAGGACGTCTCGATTTTGACCGAATCCGTGCAGGTTGGAGAATTAGTAATACCGAATTCGCTGGCCGTGCATCCGATGGAAGGCTGCGACGGCGATTCCCAGGGTCGGCCGGGAAAGCTGACGCTCCGGCGGTACGAAAGATTTGCCGCCGGCGGCGCGGGGCTTATTTGGGCGGAGGCCACAGCGGTCGTCCCCGAAGGCCGAGCGAATCCAAGGCAATTATGGCTTCACGAGAAGAATAAGGACAGTTTTGCCGCGATGGTAAAAATGATGCGGCAGGCTGCCGTCAAGAGTATGGGGCCGGGCCATCAGCCCGTAATTGTGCTGCAGTTGACCCATTCGGGCCGGTACAGCAAACCGGAAGGTAAGGCAAATCCAATCATCGCTCAGCGCGATCCGTACCGCGATCCCCTGGCCCCTCAGCAAAAACCCGATCCAAATAGAAAAAGCAGGATACCAGACGACTGGCCCCTTGTGACGGACGACTACCTCGACAAGCTCCAGGATGCTTATGTCGAAGCGGCAAGAATCGCCTTTGAAGTCGGATTTGACGCCGTCGATGTTAAGTCCTGTCACGGATACCTGATCAACGAGCTTTTCGGCTGCCGTAACAGAAATGGAAAGTACGGCGGCTCATTCGAGAACCGAACCAGGTTTCCGCTGGAAGTTATCGATAAGATTCATCGGGAACTCGGCGAAGACGCTGTCGTTGCGATGCGCCTTGGAATTTACGACGCGATTCCTTATCCTTACGGCTGGGCTGTCGACGAAAAAGATTACACGAAGCCGGATTTGGCCGAGCCGAAGAAGCTGATCGGGCTCCTGCGACAGCGAGGGCTCAGGCTGATCAATGTTACGATAGCGAATCCGTATTACAATCCGCACGTGGGCAGGCCCTTCAATGAAACGATCGTGGGCGGATACGAGGAGCCGGAACATCCGCTGGCAGGTGTCGACAGGCTCGTCAACCTGACGGGTGAGATTCAAAAGCAATTCCCCGATATTGCCATGGTCGGCACGGGTTATAGCTGGCTGAGAACTCTTTTTGCGAATGTTGCTGCGGCAAACAAAACAAACGGCCTGACCACGCTGGTCGGTGCCGGGCGTATGGCCTTTGCATATCCCGATTATGCAAAAGACATTATCGCTAACGGCAGAATGTACCCGGAGAAAGTGTGTGTAAGCTGCAGCGCCTGTACGCAGATTATGCGCGACGCCGGCATGACGGGTTGTGTAGTGCGGGACAATGAAGTTTACGGGCCCATTTTCGAGCATGGCCGAATGAGTGACAGGGACAATCTTGTCCGGCTCGGGTCAGCCTGCCGCAAGTGCCAGGAACCGACATGCCGGCTGGGCTGCCCTGCCGGCGTGGATATTCCGAAATTCATCAGCCAGTTTCTGGACGGCGAAGAAAAGGCCGCTTACGAAACACTGAGAGAAGCGAATATATTTCCGGAAGTCTGTGCCTGGCTGTGCCCGGCCGAGCGGCAGTGCGAAGGTCACTGTCTGCAGAGCTTTATCGGCGACGGGCCCCTGCCGATTGCCGAGATACAAAGGTATCTGGCCGAGCAGGCCAACAGGAATGGCTGGTCAAAACTTCGTATACCAAAAGTGAGCACCGGAAAGAACATCGCCATCATCGGTGCCGGCCCCGCGGGCCTGTCCTGTGCGGCAAAAATCCTCGAAGCGGGGCATACGGTGACAATCTTTGACGCAAGCACCGAATTCGGCGGTATGATCGCTTCGGTCATCCCGGCGGACAGGCAGAGCAATTCGCTCAGGAACGAGATCGCGGCGATTTTCGCCGACGTACCGAAAGAGCGGATAATTTTGCGCCTGGGCAAAGAGTTAAATGCCGATTTCAATCTGGATAACATAATCGAAGAGGGATTCGACGCCGTCTTTATCGGGATGGGCTTGCCGAACTCCGTCAGCATCGGCGGCAAAAATGAGAAAATCGACGGCTTGTGGAATGCGATGGAGTTTCTTTCGGCAGCCAGAAAGCCGGGTACGCTGAACCTAAAAGGCCAAACGGTAGCGGCGATCGGCGGCGGCAATACCGCGATGGATGTCGCAACCACCGCCAGGCGGCTCGGAGCCAGGGATGTTTACGTAATCTATCGCCGGTCGTTCAAGGAGATGCCCGCATGGAGCGCCGAACGCAATCGGGCGATCAACGAAGGCGTGCATTTTCTGATATTGACTCAGCCGGTCGGCTTTAATTCTACCAATGGGAAATTGACGGGGATTAAGGTTTGCCCGACGAGATTGGGCGAGCCGGACAAGAGCGGACGCCGCAGGCCCGAAACGGTCGAGTCGAGCGCTTACGTGCTTGATATGGATATCGTCGTCGAAGCAATAGGCCAGGAGCCGCCCGAGAACATTGGTGAACTCCTGCCGGGCGTCGAGCTGGATAATGGTTTGATCCGGACAGAGAAAGGGGCTTTGGCAACATCCAGGCCCGGAGTTTATGCCGGCGGCGACTTTGTCAGGGGAGCATCGACTGTCGTCGCCGCCGTGGCGGATGGAATGGCCGCCGCGATCGAAATAAATAAATTTTTAGGACAATAGAAAAAAAAGAGGATCTTTAAAATGGCAGAACGACCTGTAGCAATCGTTACCGGAGCAAGTCGCGGCATCGGAAAAGGCATCGCGAAAGAATTAGCGTCGCTGGGCTACAACCTGGTCGTAAACTACTTAGGCTTTACCACCGAAGGCAAACAGGATGATTCCAAAGCCTTGCAGACACAGAAGGAAATCAAGGGCCTCGGTGCAGAATGTGAAATCCTGCCAGGTGACATCAGCAGTGCCGATGCTCGTAACAGTCTGGTTGCTCTTACAAAGTCCAGGTTCGGCCGATGCGATATGCTTATGAACAATGCGGGCGTCGCTCCTTCAAAACGAATGGACCTGCTGGAGGCCACAGAAGAGAGTTTCGACAGGGTGCTTGGAATTAATCTCAAGGGCCCGTACTTTTTAACACAGCAGGTGGCAAACTGGATGATCGAGCAGAAAAAGGCACATCCAGAGCGTGCGTATCGGATTGTCAATACCGGCTCAATCTCGGCGTACACCAGCTCGCCGGCGCGCGGTGAATATTGCGTGAGCAAGGCTGGTGTCTCAATGATGACCAAACTTTACGCGGACAGGTTGGCCGAATACGGTATCGGAGTATTCGAAATCAGCCCCGGTATTATCGCGACCGATATGACCAGCGTTGTAAAGGACAAATACGACATGCTGATCGCAGAAGGCCTGACTCCGATTAAACGATGGGGCCGGCCGGAAGATATCGCAAAAGCGGTTGGAGCCATCGCAGAAGGCAGGCTCGATTTTTCGACCGGCCAGGTCATAAATGTCGATGGCGGCTTTCATTTAAGAAGACTTTAGGGAGTGACAATGAATATTAAAAGTACAATCGAAACGCTGTTAAGAGACGGCTTTATTCTCGTTTTCAACCAGGACAAGCTCGACGTTGTGAAGACCGCCGAGGCTCTGATCAAAGCAGGCGTCTACAATATGGAAGTCACCTGCCGGATCAAAAAACCCCTTGAGAAACTGTCCAGGCTGCGGAAGGAGCTGCCTGATTTTGCGACCGGCTCGGCAAGTCTGATCGACTCGCCGCAGATGCTCGATCTTTATAACAAAGCCTATCCGAAAGACCCGCTGCCTTCGCTTGCCCAGGTTGTGGACGCCGGTGCATGCTATCTTGTCTCGGCGATTAATTTCAGTGACACCGGCTTCAAGAAATTCGCCGGCCGAATTCCCATGATACCCGGCTGCGGCAGCACTACTGAAATTGTCAGCCAGTTCTCCAAAGGAGCGAACCTCTGCAAAATATTCCCCGCCAAGGAGCTTGGCGGCCCGGCCTTTATCAAGGCCATCGATCCGGCAATTCATAAGACTATCAGCCTGGTGCCGACGGGCGGAACCAACGCCGATAACATTCCCGAGTACATAGATGCGGGCGTCCTGGTCCTGGGCGGCTCCTTCAGCATGATCGAGAAATCCAAGTTGAAGAAAATCGTCGATGAGCAGGATTACGAGCTTTTGGCCGGGGAGCTGAAAAAGATAAAAGAATTGATCGACAAGCTGCGGGCGATCAAATACCCCGGCATTGATTTTAGATTCGCTTCAATTGAGCAGATAAGCCGGGTCACCGGCAGAAATTTCAACCTTACGCAGGAATACAATTTGTGCTGATTAAGAAACCATCAATTTGTCGGATTGAAGCAATAGAAGCATGAAAACGAAGCAAATAGCCAATCAAACCGTAACCTTCCATTGCTATAATACGATCATTGTCGGTTCAGGTGCCGCCGGTATGAACTGCGCTGTACACCTGTGCGAGTTTATGAAAGGCAAGGGCATCGAAAAGCCCGCCGAGAGGATTGCCGTGGTAACGGCAGGTCTTGGGCTGGGCGCATCGCGTATGAGCGGCTCGGATAAGCAGACCTACTATAAGATGGGCACAAGCCCGGACGTTGCCGACAGTGCCGAAGAATTTGCTAAGAGCCTGACCGCGGCCGGCTGCTGCCATGGTGACTCGGCGCTCGCCGAAGGGATCGGCTCACTTCGCGAATTCTACCACCTGGTCCAGGCCGGAGTTCCGTTTCCCACGGATTCGATAGGCACTTTCATCGGCTATAAAACAGACCACGACCCATACGAACGAGCCACGTCGGCCGGTCCAAAGACCAGCAGGTTCATGAGCGAATGCCTGCAAAAACAGCTCGAACAATACGACGTCAAGATTCACGATGCGCAGGAGGCCGCCCACCTGCTGACAGTCGGCTCCGGCGAATCCAAACGAATCGCAGGTATCGTGACTGTAGATAAAAATAGCATCAATGACTCGAATCTTGCCATAAACGTGTTCCTCGGATCCAATATCGTTCTGGCCGCCGGCGGGCCCGGTGAGCTTTACAAAACCAGCGTCTATCCAAAGGGCCAGTTGGGCATCCACGGACTGACCTTCAAGGCGGGCCTAATCGGGGCAAACCTCACCGAATCACAGTTCGGCCTGGCCAGCATCAAGTTTCGCTGGAACGTCTCCGGCACGTATATGCAGGCGGTGCCGCGCCTGTTCAGCACGGACGCCAACGGCAAAGATGAGAAAGAATTCCTGCCTGACTTTTTCCCAACGATGAGCAAGATGGCAACGAACATCTTTCTCAAAGGTTATCAGTGGCCCTTCGATCCGCAGCGGATTGAGAATCTGCAATCGTCACTGATTGATATCCTCGTCTTCAACGAGACACAAAAGGGCCGGCGGATCTTTATGGACTTCCTGCATAATCCGGTCGGCAGCGATTCAATGGAAAAGTTCGACATCGACGCCCTGGAGCCGGAAGCCAAAGAGTACCTGCAAAAAGCCGGAGCGCTGCAGAAAACGCCTATCGAACGGCTGGCACACATGAACACACCCGCCATCGAAATATACGAGGAAAACGGCATAGATTTGTATTCGGAGCCGCTTGAGATTGCGGTTTGCGCCCAGCACAACAACGGCGGCTTTGCCGTCGACAAGTGGTGGCAGTCCAATATACCGGGAACTTTTGTAATCGGAGAGATGGCCGGCACGCACGGCGTCAAACGGCCGGGCGGCTCGGCCCTTAACGCCGGCCAGACAGGCGGGCTGCGTGCGGCGCAATATATCGTCAATGTTTACGGCTGCGAACTGCCGGACTATTCAGATGCCCAGTCTGAGATCGACCGGCAGCTCAGCAACATTATCGTCGGCTTCGAACGATACAAAGGCTCATCCGGTTTGGTACCTGAAAAAGTGTTGGAGGAGATCCGAAGCAGGATGACCGCATCAGGCGGACATATCAGAGAACTGAATGACGCCCGAAAAGCACTAAAAGAGGCGGTCAAGCTATACAAGAACATCCGGCAGAAAGGCTTCAGCGTAAAAAACGCCAAGGCCATCGTTGGAGCGATACAGGCCGAACATCTGGCCCTGACGAGCGCAGCGTATCTCAAGGCCGTCACCGAATTGCTTGCCCAGGGCAGCGGCTCTCGCGGCTCGCATCTGGTCCTTGCCGAAGACGGCGTTGAAATCCACCCCGACGTGATTGACAAAGCCACCGGCAAGCCGCTGAAGTTCAAGCCCGAGAACCAGTCGCTGCGAAACTCCATATTGCATATCGAGTACGACGAAAGCTCGCCCGATTTGTTCCGCAGCACAACCTTCAAGTTGAGACCGGCGCCGAAAGATCGCAAGGCCTTCGAGCCGGCCTGGCAGGATTATCGAGAAGGTAATATTTTCAGCTAACACAGAACAGTTAGGAGAAACGCCATGGCAGTCATAAACGTCAAACCCAGGGCAGAATGCAAATATGACATCGTCTCGCTGGGCGAAATTATGATTCGACTGGACCCGGGAGAAGAAAGGATTCACACGACCCGGCACTTTCGCGCCTGGGAAGGCGGCGGAGAGTATAACGTCGCCAGGGGCCTGAAACGCTGCTTCGGCAAACGGGCCGCCGTTGTCACCGCCATTGCCGATAATCCTATCGGACATCTGCTCGAAGATTTGATCTACCAGGGCGGCGTCAACATGGAATACGTCAAATGGGTACCGTATGACGGTATCGGCAGGAAAGTCCGCGTGGGATTGAATTTCACCGAGCGAGGCTTCGGTGTCCGGGCCGCCGTCGGATGCTCGGACAGGGCAAACAGCGCCGCCTCGCAATTGAAAAAGGGAGATATCGACTGGGAGAATATCTTTGGACGGGACGGAAGCTACTGGTTCCATACGGGCGGTATCTTCGCGGCTCTTTCGGAAACGACGCCGGATGTCATCATCGAGGCGGTAAAGACGGCGAAAGAGCACGGCACCATCGTCTCCTACGATCTGAACTACCGCAAGTCGCTCTGGCAGGATATCGGCGGGCAGGCAAAGGCCAGGCAGGTCAATCGGGCAATCGCCCCTTACGTCGACGTGATGCTGGGTAACGAAGAGGATTTCACGGCGGCACTCGGATTCGAGGTCAAAGGAATGGATAAAGGTTATTCCAAGCTCGATCCGGCAAACTTCAAGAAGATGATTGCCGCGGTCGTCAAAGAGTTCCCGAACTTGAAGGTCGTCGCCACAACCCTGCGGAACGCCAAAACCGCTTCGGTCAACGACTGGGGTGCGATCATATACGCCAGGGGCGAATTTTACGAAGCCGCCTTGAGGCCCGATCTGGAAATCTACGACCGGGTCGGCGGCGGCGACAGCTTCGCATCCGGGTTGATCTACGGCCTGATGGAAGGAAAGACGCCGGCCGAGGCGGTCAACTACGGTGCCGCACACGGAGCGCTGGCGATGACGACACCGGGTGACACCACTACGGCCAGCATCCGCGAAGTCGAGAAAGTCATGCAGGGCGGTAGTGCAAGAGTCGATAGATAGCTAAACGCAATTTTAAAGAGACGATGCTAATGATTGTCGAGGCGATAAAATGGATTGGTGAAACCGACGGTTATTTGGAGCTCATAGATCAGCGCCGGCTGCCGGCGGAATTTGTCAAGCTGCAATGCCGGGACGTCGAGACGCTTTTCGAGGCGATAAAGACGCTCGCCGTTCGGGGAGCTCCAGCCATAGGTGTCTCTGCCGCTTACGGACTTGTCCTGGCCCTGCAGAAGCCTGGCGCGGTTGATAGCATAGAAAAATCTCTCGCCGCATTAAAACACGCTCGCGAATATCTTGCATCATCCCGCCCTACCGCTGTGAATCTGTTCTGGGCTTTGGATCGCGTTTGTCGGGCTGTAGGGTGGGCAAATGCCGTTTTTGCCCACGCGGAACTCTCGCGTGTGCAACAAGTTGCACACCCTACAACTCTACAGCAGTTGCGCGAAGCTGTTTTGAGAGAGGCCAAAGCTATTTATAATGAAGATGTGGATATGTGCCGGCGGATCGGCCAACATGGTGAAAAGTTTATTAAGGATGGTTCCGGGATTTTGACGCATTGCAATGCCGGGGCTCTCGCGACCGCCGGACAGGGGACCGCCCTGTCGCCGATGTTCGAAGCGCACAAAAAAGGTCGCAAGTTCAGAGTTTATGCAGATGAGACCCGGCCGCTGCTTCAAGGCGCGCGACTGACGGCCTGGGAATTGAAACAGGCGGGAATAGACGTCACGGTGATCTGCGACAATATGGCAGGGTGGTTGATGAAGCAGGGCAAGATAAGCGCCGTCATAACCGGCGCCGACCGAATCGCGGCAAACGGCGATACGGCCAACAAGATCGGCACTTACAGCCTGAGCATTCTCGCCAGAGAGCACGGTGTGCCGTTTTATATCGCAGCTCCTTCGAGTACGTTCGATTTGAACATAAAAAACGGCTCCGAGATACCCATCGAGCAACGGTCCGCCGAGGAAGTAACAACATTCGCCGGCATACAAACCACCCCTTCTGGCGTCTATGTGTACAATCCGGCTTTTGATGTAACAGATGCACGCGATATCGCCGCGATCATCACCGAAAAAGGTGTTATCGAAAAACCAGACACAAAGAAGATCAGCGAGTGTTTAAGACGTCGCGACACCTAAACCACGGAATTCTCATGCCGGGCGGATAGTTTCTGCACTTGCTCACTTGACGGTAACAGCCGTCATTTGATATACTGCATTTCAGTGATGTAGAAAAGCCATTTCCGGCCAGATTGTTGTGTGGTATTTCTATTGAGTGAGAGGTGAATTATGCAAACTGTAAGTAAATTCAGAGGGATTGCCGGATTACAAGAAGCAAGATCGAAGATGAATACCAAACGTTTTAGCATCGTTCCGCCAATTATTGGTCTGGTGTTCGCGTTACTATCCCATTACTCTGTTTTGACGCCCTTAAGTGCTGCCGAATCATCTCCAACAGCCATTACAGAGTGGAAATTGTATGAGCCTGTTGCCGAAGTCGTGGTTCCCATCGGCGACGCTAACGCCCCAAGGGCCGTCGAAGAAAAGGACGACTACGTCTATTTGCTGGCAAGGGAGGGGATTCTGTATACGTACGACATCTCGGATTTGCCGCTCCAGCAGTCTTTCGCCACATACAACACGCCGGTCTATAAACAAACTTTGTATAGTGGTAATGGGAACGGCCTCCTAAGACATGGAAACTATCTCTATGTATTCGGCCGTAACGGACTGGACACTATAGACGTGCAGGACCCATGTTTGCCCGCACCGCTCGACTTGAAAAATGACCTGAATATTTACAACATGGTCAGGCACGAGAACTATCTGATCGCCGCCGGACAGCGGAGAATCGCCGTCTATTCGATTGATGAGCCGTCAAATCCCACTTTGCTTTCAGATTTGAACATGGGCGAAGAACAGTTGGTATGGTCGGCGGCAGTATACGGCAGCATGTTGTACGTGTGCAACTGGACATCAGACTGGCAAGGCAGCTATACGAATTATCTGAGCATGATTGATTTCTCTAATCCTGCGAGTCTTTCAGTGCTGAATACTATCAGCCGCGATGATCAGGCTTATCACCTTCGAGTTGTTGGAAATCAATTGGTTGAAAGCACGAGCAACCAGGTCGGCCTGTGGGATTTAACCATGCCGGCTAACCCAGTTTTGCTGACGTCGAAGGCAGCGGGCGGCCGGGTATGTGCCTTGGATGGCGACAATATCGTCACCAACGGCACCGTGCTTCGACCAAATGGCAACGAACTGCAAATTGTCGCGACCTTCACGCCCGGGGGCAGTCAGCGGGATGGTTACCCCTACGGCAGTGCGGCCAACGATTCGTTCATATTCATAGCCCAGCACAAAAGAATACTGATCCTGAATGCGAGCATGCCCCCTCTTTCCATCAACCACGCAAGCGGCGGCCCCGGCAGCTTCTTCACCATCACCGGTCATGGATTCCCGCCCAACAGAACGGCGACCTTCGTCGTGAATAGCTATACACTCGGCGACGTTGCCATGGACGCGGCAGGTGACTGTCTTTTTCTGCTGGACACCGAGCAGGCCGACGAAGGACGTTACGTTGTTTCAGCGACTGTGGACCGCAGCGCATCGACAAGCTTTGTAATTGCATCAGGTGAGCCGGTGCATCCGCAGGAGGGCAGCGGAACGGTATTCCAGGTGCCCTCAGGAATTGCATACGGCAAATACGGCGGGGGCAACGGCTTGCCCGAGGACCCGTATCAGATATGGACGCCTGAGCAACTGAACGCCCTCGGAGCTGAGTCGAACGACTGGGACAAGCACTTCAAGCTCATGGCAGATGTTGACCTGTCAGGCTATTGGTACGAAGCGGCCTTGATTGCTCCGGATGTTGACCCTTGCGACCCGAGTTTCATAGGGACTTCTTTCGCAGGCGTCTTCGATGGAAACGGCTACGCGATCTCAAATATGACGATCCACGGCGGAGGTTATCTTGGCCTCTTTGGCCGGACAGAATCTACGGCCGTAGTCGAGAACTTGGGATTGCTGGACGTCAACATAGCCGGAACGGATTATGTCGGCGGATTGGTAGGCTTCAACAGAGGCCAGATCGCAATCAGCTACGTCACAGGCACGATCAGCGGAAATAAGCGTGTCGGCGGCCTGACGGGTAGGAATTGGGGCAGCATCGCCGCCAGCTACAACAAGGCAGAGGTCACAGGCAGCGACGATGTCGGCAGCCTAGCGGCCGCAAACTATGGCAGCATCACGAACAGCTACAATACCGGGCCTGTTACCGCGAATTGGGATGTTGGGGGGCTGGTGGGTGAGAACTATCGAAGCGTCGCGTCAAGCTACAGCACCGGCACAGTCAGTGGAGTCACCAGAGCCGGCGGGCTTGTGGGCTACAACTACCCGGACTCCGGCACTGTAACCGACTCCTTCTGGGACATCCAGACCTCAGGCCAAACAGAAAGTGCTGGCGGCACAGGCAAGACCACAGCCGAGATGCAGACGGCCAGCACATTCCTGGAAGCCAGGTGGGACTTTGTGGACGAGACGGCCAATGGTACAGATGACATCTGGTGGATTCTCGAAGGCCAGGACTATCCGCGCCTGTGGTGGGAAGCCGAGTAGATTTACGATTGACGATCCATTCGACTGCGATCAGGACAGGTTTTCGATGCCCGCTTTCGCGGGTACAAGTTTGCGACTTATTTCTCGGTGCATTCTGTGTCCTCCTTTGACTGGGCTCAGAGCATTCCCTTCGCCTGTAATAGGGACGGCACCTGTGGTTACGATCCGCGTTTATCGGCGTCCATCGGCAGTTTCATAACGCAATTTAGCTCACTATGACATGGGCCTTTTGTTGAACGATAGAATATTAGCTTACCGCGACGACTTGCTTGACTTCGGGCACCCTTTCCTTCAGGATTCTTTCGATTCCCATTTTCATCGTCATCCTTGCACCGGGGCAGCCCTGACAGGCGCCCTGCAAACGGACATTAACTGTATTATCCTCATCTATACTGACCAGCTCAACATCACCGCCATGGCTTTGCAGAGCACTACGAAGGTTCTCGATTGTCTCTTTGACCTTTTCTTCCAACGTCTGGTCGGTATCAGCTTCGCTGCAACCGCATTTATCACACATAAAAAATCTCCAAAAAATTCTTCAACTGTGGCATTATATTGGATAAGCTCGCAAATTTCTATTAATGTTTCCGAGATAAATTCAATATTTATGCCCTGCAAACCGCAGATTTCAGGTTCGCATCCGGCACGTAACTCCTTTTTTTAGAAATATTTACACACAATGCTACAGTCGGAGCTTTATAATTGTTCATAAGAAATTTTAAGATTAGCCGATAAGCGCAGGTATAATAGGTTTTTTAACAATCCCTGGCGAACTCACGGCAGCAAAGCGTCGTAGGGATTAGCTGTTCACAATTTTGGGTATTGGTTTATGCGTACAAAGTATTGGAATTTTATCCGCTTTTTGAAATATGTCCGTCCTTATACGAAGTATCTGGTCATCGCTACGATAGGAGGAATCGCCAAGTTTGTAGTTCCCCTGCTGGTACCACAGGTCACACGGCATCTGCTCGATAATGTCTTTTTGAATTCGACATTGCCCGCCGATAAGAAACTCCACGATCTGCTGCTGTATGCAGGGGGCATGATGTGCATTTTCGTGTTTATATACGCTCCGTTCGTGTATCTGCGGCATTTGTACGCCGACAAGGCAAGCCATCGCGCCGTATTCGACCTTCGATGCGACCTTTACTACAGAATTCTGCGAATGTCGGCATCGTTTTTCAATCGCACCAGGTCCGGCGAGATTATCACCCGGCTGATCAGCGATATTCAATTAGCCCAGAACATCATCGGAACCGCTCTGACCAACGTATGGATGGACGCTATCGCGGTTATTGTTGTGCTTTATTTTCTGTTCAAGATCGACATGGCTACGACTCTTGTGGCACTCTCGACGTTCCCGGTGTATGTCCTGGTATTTCGAAAATTCAGCGACAGGATCAGACGCACGACGCGCCAGGCCCAGGACCAGCTTTCGGTCATGAGCAGCAACGCCCAGGAGCGAATTTCCGGCAGCATGGTGATACATGCCTTCGCCCAGGAGGTATACGAGAAAACGAGGTTCCGGGCCGAATCGGAAGAGCTGTTTTCCACCAACATGCGGCGTGTTCTGATCCAGAGCCTTCACCAGGCTATGGCGGGCGCCCTGGTCGGCCTGGCTCCTCTGGTGATTATATGCTACGGCGGCTACAGAGTCATACACGGCAACATTACCGTGGGCGAGCTGATCGCAATCACGATGTACCTCGGCCCCCTTTATTTGCCGCTGCAGCGCTTCTCGGAGTTGAACATTGTCTTTTCCAACTCCATGGCCGCACTTGACCGCATTTACGAAATCATGGACGAAAAGCCGGAAATCGTGGACGGCCCGGCGGCAATTGAGCTGTCCCAGGTCAGGGGCGATGTAACTTTTGAGGGTGTGAGTTTTGCCTATAACCAGGGCTGTCCGATTCTCAAAGACGTTACCTTCTCGGTCAGGGCCGGCCAGAAAGTCGCCCTCGTCGGACCGAGCGGGTCGGGAAAAACCACCATCGTGAATTTGATACCGCGATTCTATGACCTCAGCGCAGGCCGTGTCATGATCGACGGGCACGATGTCCGCGACGTAAAAATCAAATCGCTGCGACGTCATATCGCAATGGTTCTGCAGGACCCGGTGCTGTTCAGCGGAACGATTCGCGAGAACATTCTTTACGGGAATCCGTCCGCCTCAGAGAAGGACATTATAAAAGCCACCGAGGCGGCCAATGCTTACGATTTCATCGGGTCCCTGCCGGAGGGCTTCGAGACACAGGTCGGAGAAAGGGGAGCACTTCTATCCGGAGGTCAGAAGCAGCGAATCACCATTGCCCGAGCCTTTCTGAAAGACCCTGAGATACTTATTCTCGACGAGGCAACCTCATCTCTGGATTCGCAATCGGAATATTTGATCCAGGATGCAATGGCCCGGCTGGTCAAAGGCAGAACGACATTCATCATCGCGCACAGGCTCTCAACAATAATCCATGCCGACCAGATTTTCGTCCTTTCCGCAGGCTCGGTCATCGAATCTGGAACACACGAAGAACTTCTGGACAAAGAAGGCGCGTACAAAGACCTGTACGAAGGGCAGTTCAGGGCCGCTATCAGCACGGTTCGTTCGTGAATCAGGTGTGCTCCGTCGGCCGGTAAAACAGAAAAATTTCTGTTGAAGCTACTGTAAATTGCCGAAAATAATTGACAGAGGATGGTGGTTCTTGTATAATGTTCGCGTATTTGTATGAAAACATGCAAATACAACCCTGAGACATCTTTATATAGGATGGTTACGGGATTATGGCAGGGTTTATAATCTTCGGCTGATTCGGTTGTTTCTCTCCTGAAGAAACGATTGGCTCGCCGGAAGGGCCCATAAAGCCATAGTTAACGGTTCCCGCGAAGCGGGATTCCGCCGGGATAACAAAAGGGCGCCGATTTTGCCTATTGGTAAAAGGCAGCCCCGATAACGTTTGTCAGGAAAGGAATAGAAAAATGAAGACCAAGTCTCGTGACTCGGCTTGTACAGCCGGCAAACCCTCTATTAAAACAGGTGCCCAGATCGTCGTCGATACGCTCATCGAACAGGGTGTGGACACAATGTTCGGCTATACCGGCGGCGTGGTACTGCCACTGTTCGATAGATTGTACGATGCGCCGATTAATTTTATAGTCCCGCGTCACGAACAAGGCGGGTGCCACATGGCCGACGCCTATGCCCGCGCCAGTGGGAAAGTAGGCGTTGTGCTGGCGACCAGCGGGCCGGGAGCGTGCAATCTGGTAACAGGTCTCGCTACGGCGATGATGGACTCGGTGCCTTTGGTCGCCCTGACGGGCCAGGTTCGTACGGAACTTATCGGAAACGACGCTTTCCAGGAAGCCGACACGACCGGCATTACCCGTCCGGTTACGAAATATAATTGTATTGTCAAGGATGTTAAGGACCTGGCGCGAACCGTCCGCGAAGCATTTCATATTGCTTCGACCGGCCGGCCCGGCCCGGTACTGATTGACCTGCCTGTTGACGTAACGGTTGCCAAGTTCAATACCGACGGCCCGGTGGAGATGAAGCTCCCCGGCTATCGGATACAGACCAAGGGACACGCCCGGCAAATATCGATGGCGGCCAAAGCGATAAATAAATCCAGGCAGCCGGTGCTTTATGTAGGTGGCGGTGTTATCACGTCCAACGCCGGCAAAGAACTCAGCGTATTGGCGGAAAAGGCGCATCTTCCCGTAACAATGACCCTTCTTGGATTAGGCAGCTACGATCAGAGAAAAGCCGAATCTCTGGATATGCTCGGTATGCACGGTTCAGCATATGCCAATTACGCAGTTCAGCAGTGCGATCTGTTGATTGCCGTAGGCGCCAGGTTCGATGACCGGGTCACCGGCAAGATCGAGACCTTCGCTCCGAACGCGAAAGTAATCCACATCGATGTCGATCCGGCCAGTATATCGAAGAATGTCGGTGTCGATATCCCTATCGTCGGCGACGCCAAAGTCATCCTCGAAGCATTGGTCAGGGAAGTCGAATATCGGGAAAGAAAAAGGTGGTTCGACAAGATCACCGAATGGAAGAAGAAGTTTCCATTTCGTTATGACCAGAACTCAACAACGATTAAGCCGCAGTATGTCATCGAAGAGGTTTGCCGTCAGACAAAAAACGAGGCGATCGTCACGACAGGCGTCGGCCAGAACCAGATGTGGGCCGCCCAGTTTTACAAGTTTGTCAAGCCCAGACAGTTTATCAGCTCCGGCGGACTCGGAACAATGGGCTTCGGCCTGCCGGCTGCCATCGGCGCGCAGATCGCCAAGCCCGACGCCACTGTTATTGACATTGACGGTGACCACAGTTTTAATATGACAATGACGGAGCTGGCCACGGCGGTCGAGCACGAGTTGCCGATTAAGGTTTGTATTTTGAACAACGGCTATATGGGAATGGTCCGGCAATGGCAGGAGCTTTTCTATGGACGGCGATATTCCAAGAGCTACCTTAAAAATCCTGAGTATGAGGCCCTTGCAAAGGCTCTCGGTGCGGTCGGAATGACTGTCGAGAAAAAGGCCGATGTTCCGAAAGCTATCAAGCAGATGCTGAAAGAAAAGCAGCCTTGTGTGGTTGATTTTAAAGTCGAACCCGAAGAAAATGTTTGGCCGATGGTCCCGGCGGGCAAAAGCCTGGATGAGATGAGCGGGCTTGACATATTGGAAAGGTTAATCTGATATGAAACATATAATAAGCGCATTAGTTGAAAATAAACCGGGAGTTCTGGCCCATGTCGCTGGAATGTTCGCAGCCCGGGCGTTCAATATCGATTCGCTGGTTGTCGGCCGAACCGAGGACCCGTCGTTGAGCCGTATGACTATCGTTGTAATTGGCAATGACAGAGTCCTCGAACAGGTAAGAAAGCAATTGGCCAAAATCATTCCGGTAGTTAAGGTTCAGGATTATGCCGGCCAGCCGGTAGTCGCACGCGATTTGATGCTTATAGCCATTTCCGCGCCGCCGGAAAAACGAGCCGAGATTCTCTCGCTGATCGAAATGTTCAAAGGCAAAGTCGTGGACATCGGCCAGAAGTTCGTCATGGTCGAAGTCAGCGGGCCCGAGGACAAAATCGAGGCCTTCATCAACGTATGCAAGCCGTACGGCATCAAAAGCCTCGCCAGAACAGGAACTATCGCAATGGTACGGCATTCCAAAGCAGACATGCGACCGGCACAGGCCTCGAACGGACAAGACGACGGGTAAGGGCACTTCGCAAATCCACCAGTATTACGATTTGCAGGCACCTGGCGAAACACAAGACGTTTAGGAGCGGTTAGCAAGCCGCTCTTAAACGGACAAAACGAGCAATGTTGTTCGATTAACGATGCCACGTTACGTAATATGAATAGAATCGGGTTTTTCAGTACTGATACGGCCGACTTTAAGCAATTTTCTTTGATACAAAGGTAATTTACAGCCAACTCATACCACAAACTCAATTCACAACTTTTCCACAATCTAACTTTACAATGTGTAAAACCTGTTAAAAACATTTTTTTTTCGCGCGCAAAGTCAATGCTGACAGCAACCTCCAATAAGTGGAAAAGAAATTTTACAAAACACATTTGATTTGCACTTTTATTGCTTAATAATATAGAAAACGACCAACGAATTACGAACCAGGGATTGAACGATGCAAAGCACAATCACGGATGAAAGTCTTAGTGCGAGTCAGAAGGACGGAACCTGCCGGAGCGAGGCGGAATCCCAAATACGGGCAATCAACGAAGCTCTTGCCAATAAAGTGGGACAGCAGAAATATCGCATCTGGTTCAAGAACTCAACGAAACTGACTCTCGCCGGCGGATACCTTAAAGTCGGCGTGCCAAACCTTTTCGTCGCGAACTGGATTGAAAATCACTTTCTCGATGAAATCAGCCAGGTTGTTCGATCGGTGGCCGGCAAGAATGCAAAAGTTACATTCACCATCGATCCGGAGCTTTCCGGTCGCAGGGCTGGTTCGGAAGCCACTTCTTCATCGACGGCGAAAAAGGACCGGCACCAATCCCGTTTCGTAACAGACCAAGGAACCAAAATATCCGCCGTGGGTGGACAACAAAAGAAAAGGCTAAAGCTCAACCTGGATACGTTTGTCGTCGGTTCGTCAAATGAGCTGGCCTATAACGCCGCCAAGGTCATAGTCAACGAGCAACAAAGCCCATTCAATCCGCTTTTTGTTCACGGGGGATACGGCGTCGGCAAAACACATCTACTGCAGGGGATATGCAATTCAGTATGTGAGAAGCGTCCTGAAACAAATTGGTTGTATCTTTCGGCAGAGGATTTCGCCAACCAGTTTATCCTTGCCCTGAAGACAAAAAAACTTGAAACTTTCAGGCAGCGTATGCGTCAAACGGACTTGTTGGTAATAGACGATATACATTTTCTGGCCAGCAAGTCTTCGATGCAGGAAGAATTTCTGCATACATTCAATACTATCAGTCTGGCCGGTAAACAGGTGGTCCTTGCTTCCGATGCACACCCGAAGATGATCGGCAAACTGTCCGAAAAGCTGGTGAACCGGTTCGTCTCGGGAATGGTCGTTAAAATTGACACCCCCGACATGGAGACTCGCTGCGAGATATGCAGACAATATGCAAATAATATTCACAGGGGCGGTTCGCAAAACGCTTATACAAAAGCAAACGCCAATAAACTTGTTCCCGAGAGTGTCATAAGATACATCGCTGAAAATATTCGTACCAACGTGCGGGAACTGGAAGGTGCCCTGCTGAAATTAATTGCGTTTACAGCACTGAAAAATGAAAAAATCACAACTGCATTGGCCAAAGCTGTTCTGACCGAACATCTGGAAAGATGCGACCCGATTGTGCACGTATCGGATATCGAATCAGCCGTAGCGACTTTTTTCGGGATCACGCCGACGAGTATACACTCTTCCAAGAAAAACAGGACCGTGGCTTTGGCCCGCCATTTCAGCATGTACCTGACGAGAAAGCACACGAAGATGTCCTCATCCGAAATCGGCCGGGTAATGGGCAATAAAAATCACGCCACCGTCCTTTTAGCCTGCAAAAAAATCGAAGGGATGATCCAGCAAAATACCGAGCTTCGCTGGAACGGACCGGAAGGCAACAAGATCTCAAAAACCAGAACCATGCTTGCCCAGCTTGAACAAGATATCTCACGCTAAGCACCCAACTATGATATGTGAGTTGCCTCCCGGATAGCACTCGGGGGCCTGCGCTTGTCACCGTCGCATCATCATATTGTCAATAGTAATTTTCATTGCCTGTAAAGCCGGTGACTCCGGCGTCTTCTCATAGGCGGCATCGATCGCCTGTTTCGCCCGGAGAAGCTGGCCCGTTCGGTAATAAACATAACCAAGGAGAAATTGCAGCTGGCTCGAACCGCTGCGCGCCAGCCATTGCTCAATATCGGCAATCCTGCCGGCGAGTTTGTTCCCGTCACCAAGCATGGTTACAAGGTCAACTCTCATCTGCAGATACTCGGGACTAATCGCCAGGGCCCTGGAGAGAAACAAAGCGCTGCTGACGTATTCACCGGCAGCTAATAATGCATGTCCCCTGCCTGCAAGGGCCAGGGGATTATCCGCCTGATACACAGACGCCAGAGAAAAGCTGCTCGCTGCACGATAGTACCTGCCCGCCTTCAGATGCTCTTCGGCATCGCGCATGTGCTGATTAAACTTGGACTCCGATAGAGAATCAAAACCCCTATGCCGGCCCATAATCCGGTTCGCTTCGGCGGAAATCTCGGCTCGTGAAAGTTTATTCAGCTCATCCAACGGAGAATTATTCTTTTGAGAATTTTCGTAGTTCGGTATCCCTGTAAATTCCAAACCGGTTTGCATGCCGACATCGGTTCGATTAAGTCCACCCCCTGCTGCCGGGGCAAGCTCCTCTCCGTTGAAACCGAGTTCGGCTCCCTGCTGCTGGTAATAGTTCAAAGCGTCGTTCGAATTAATCCGCTCCCGGCCGGCGGCCTGGCGGGAATCAGGCACGTATCGCTGATATCCCAAAGGCATCTGCTCGCGTTTTGCGACCGGGTCACTGCTTACATCCTTATTGGCATCACGTCTCTGCATAGTCGCATCGAGGGACTTCGTCAAATCTTCGAGCTGCTGCCTTATCCGCTCAAGAACGTCGCCTTGTTCCCGATCCTGCCCGGTTCCTGTTAGGTTTGAACTATCGCCTCCTGCTCTCTCAAGTGTCCCGAAAGTACCGGCGACAGTTCGTCCCAAATCCTTTTGAAACTCTCTGCTCGTGGCGGACCAATTTGTGTCCTTTTGCATAAAAAGATTCTTCTGCGAGGTGGAATCCATCGAGGGCGCAGACTGATCCAAAGCCGAAATCCCCTGATGGGTCAAAGCAGTTTGCTTTCCATCCCCATCACGATTTTGCGGGGGTATCTGCATCTCAAAATTCGGCCTGAGATTCTCGATGTTTGTCTCTTGATTCGGTAACTTAGAAGACTCGTTCTTTTCCCACTGGCGTTCCAGATTCGGAATAGCTGTTGAGTCCGCCCCTGGCCATCCAGCGGACTGCGTTCTGTCCCTTATGTCTTGAACCTGCTCCTTGAACAGTTCAGTCGTCGACGTTTGGTCCTGCTGACGTATGCCGATTTGAGCCGGCATCAGTCGTTCCGTATTCCGCGGACTCAGTGACATACTTGTCGGGAATTTGCTTTCCAGCATTGACCGTGACTGAGCCAACTGGCCATATTGAGTTGCAGGTCCCTGCAAACCCGAATCCGCGGCTGCGGCAGCCTGGCCGAACAAAGTCTGTTCCTGCTGCATGGACTCCGAATCAAATACGCCGGTTCCTTCGGAGCGGGTGTCCTGCTGCGCACGGGCGCTGGCCCTTGTACTTTCCGGCATGAAAATCCCGGACCGGTCCGGCATCATAGTCGTGACAGTTTCGGTCGGAGAATAATAAGGCTGAGTTCCGTATTTGTTGGAATACGTCTCCAAATCTTCCGAGCCGGCTGTATCTCTCAAAAAAGAGCTAAGCGAGGATGACCCCAGGCTCGAACCAAAGCTTGTAGGCGATCGGTACGGCACATCGCCGCGGAAGTGCCTGCCGCGGCGCACATTGCCGGTAATTAACAAATTTCCATTCATATCTATCGGATCAGGAGTATTCACCAGAGAACTGCCGAAAGTGCTCGGAGGTATTGTGCTTGGGCCAACCGGATTGCCGATCCCCGGATTTTCTATCGACCAGCTTGTCGGCCAACAAAGCACAGCCGACAATATTACTGCGATCATGAACATCCGATTCTTCATTATACCAAATACCTTACAACGGCCCAATTGGGTAATCTACAAGCGCCCGATGTTTCTATACGTTCGGGTATTGCTTGTACTTCGGCTGTTCCGCCCAACTGAGTTTAGTAGCTAAAGTATCCCATTTACTACGAAGCGGATTATTCACAATCAAAAAATCACTATCTTCCCTCTCGATCCTCACAACATCATTAATCGTCAGGTTCAGTGAAACCTGCCCATCAATAGAGATAGTGGTCCCTTCATTGACTCTTACGCCAAAAACCTCGATTGTACTGTCGGCATTTATAACAATCGGTCTGAAGCTCAGCGAGTGAGGGCATATCGGCGTAATCACCACAGCCTCGATTTTAGACGAGAGAATCGGTCCCCCCGCGGAAAGATTATAGGCCGTAGATCCGGTCGGCGTGGAAATTATCAAACCGTCAGTAACGCAGCCGGCCAGCGGTTGACCATCCACCAATATTTTAAGTTCGATCATTCTAAAAGGCGGTCCGGCCGTGATATAAATGTCATTAATCGCGCCCGAGCAAAACTTCTCATCCCGGTCTTTGCCCCGGCCATCGCCGAAAACCCTGCAATTCAGCATCATGCGCTTATCTATCGAGGCCGTACCATTCTTTAAGCGAGGAAAAAAATCTTCCAGCTCAGCTACGCTGAATTCCGCCAGGAAACCAAGCTTGCCGA
>Ga0315288_10001511_pt1 | contig 30120 bp, 29 predicted proteins | sample YL17G11_20_MG_FD_203454 | JGI IMG/M metagenome (GOLD analysis project Ga0315288, IMG submission 203454) | Sediment microbial communities from Yellowstone Lake, YNP, Wyoming, USA - YL17G11_20 | ecosystem: Environmental > Aquatic > Freshwater > Lake > Sediment | place: USA: Wyoming | collected... | reverse complement strand
CCGTAGATGGTGGCTCCGTAGTCGTGGGCGCCCGCCCGCATCCCGCGGTAAGTGCCGATCCGACCGTCCTTCCAGACTCCGACCACATACTCGCTGTCGGCCGTGGAGGTGCGGCTCACGCTGACACAGCCCTTGCCCATCGCGGCGTAGAGGATCTCAACACCGTGGACGCCATACCAGAACAGGTCGGGATGGTGCTCCTCCAGCGCGCAGGGGGAGTAGGCATCGCAGCCGAGCACGTCGCCGACCTTCTCCGGGTCGAGGGCCTCTCGAACGCCGGCCCACCAACGGAGGCTCGACCCGCCGAACCACGGCACATTGTGTTGCTTCGCCAGGCGCGCGATCTCCAGTACATCCTCATAGGTGCCGGCCACCGGCTTGTCGATGAACAGCGGCTTGCCCGCCTCGATGACCTGCCGGGCCTGCTCCAGGTGAGGACGGCCGTCAACGCTCTCGAGCAGAATGCCGTCGACCTTGGCGCACAGCTCTGGGATCGTGTCGACGATCTCCACGCCCCAGGTGTCCTGGAGCTGCTTGGTGTACTCCTCCACTCGGCTCCAGCTTGAGTCGAGGTCGGGGCTGCCCCCTTTGAAGGCCGCCACCACTTTCGCGCCAGGCACATGCTCCGGGTTGTCCGCGTCGTTGATCATGCCGGTGAAGGCGATAACGTGCGATGTATCCAGTCCGATCAGGCCGAGCTTCAACGGTTCCGCCTCCTGTCCCATCGCGGCATGCCCGAGGAGCACCATCATCAGTGCCACTGCGCCTGCCCACGCGCTGTACCCGCGCCCCGTCGTTCCGTCCATCGTTGGTTCATCCCTTCCCAACACGCCTGCCGTCATCGCCCCACGGAGAACTCGTACGCGTGGTCGACTCGGATGCTGCTGCCCGGCTCGAGCTGCACCGAGGGCGACCACAGCTCCAGGTTCACCCGGTGGACCGGACCGTTCCAGTTGAGGTAGCATGTCGCCACCTCAGCCGGGTCGAAGCGCGACGTGATCGTCACCTTCCGGGCCGGGTCCTCGATCCGCCATTCGCCCGCAGGCTTCGCGGCATCGCGCAGCCACAGCTCAGTCTCCTTCTCCGCGCCGGCCTCGAGGCTCGTCCGCGTTCCGCCCACGACGAGAGACGCGGTGCGGGCGTCCTCGAGGTACATCGCAGGATGCACGCGCAGGCAGGCTGCGACTGGTCGGTCGCTCGCGTTCACCAGCCGGGATCCCACTTCCACCGCCCGCGCGGCGCCGTCGAGCTCGTACCGGCGTTCGAGCGTGAGCCCGTTCGGCAGGCTCGCACGTAGCGACACAGCGTTCGGCGACTGCTCGATCACCTCGAAGGGTTCGGTCCACCCCGGCGATCGGTACTCCGCCTGGCTGAACTCCTCATAGCCGCCGACAAGCGGGTCGATGCCCTCGCCCTCCTTGGTGATCAGCATCATCTCCTGGCCGTCCACGGCCAGGCTGAGGATGCGGCCGCCGAGCGAGGGCACGACCGCCGCGGACATGCCGCCGGAGGCCAACCGCACCACCGCGTGCTCCCCTGCGACCGTCGAGACCCGCTTGAGCCAGTCCTCATAGCGGCCGCCCTCTGATACGGCAGTGAGGCCCTCCGCCTGTGCGATCGTGGTGAACCGGTCGACGTATGGGCGGATGTCGCTGCCGCCCACCGGCCGCAGCGCTGTGTCGGTCAGCTCGTAGACCGGCTGGGAGGCCTGCGCGATCCGCGTGTAGATGATCGGCAGCCGCGCAACTTGCACACGGTGCAGCCTTACCGGATCGTCGGCCACACGCTTCTCCGCATCGTCGAACAGCTTCTCGTAGCGGCGCAGGGCCTCGTCCGTCTGGAATGGGCTGTAGCAGTCCACGTAGATCGGCATGTGGAAGCTGTCGTCTGAGACTGCCGCCTCGTGGATGAGGTCGATGTACTCCTCGACCCGGTCGGCGGCGGCGCCGTAGTAGGCTCGGCAGAACTCATTGATGCCCCGCTCGACGTCCCAACCCGGGTTCCAGAGGAGCTTCGCCATCAGGTACGTCCGCAGCTCGGCGAACTCGCCCCCGTGGGAGAAGTAGTTCGCCTCCTCGTAGACCCCGGTGACGCCGTTCTCGGCGAAAAACCGGATGTTCGGCTGGAGCACACGTAGGTTCGGGAACGGCTGCACACAGTGGCGGTAGTTGATGACATAGTCCCAGATGTGGAGTCGATCGCAGATCGCGTTCCAGCCGCGGATGTCGTCGACGAACGTCTTGTTGTACTCCGAGGTCGCCAGCGGGCGGTTGAACTCGCACTCGATGCTGCAGAGCCGGATCGCCACATTCGGGCGAGGCTTCGTGACCGTCGGCGGCTTGCGCGTGTACTGGTAGGCGAGCGTGTCGATGATGATGTGCGGGTAGTCCTTCTCGATGTCCGCCGCGATGGCATTCACGAAGCGCAGCAGCGGGCCGCTCTGGGAGCCCTCCTCCTCGGCGACCGCGGAGCACTGCGGGCACGTGCAGTAGTTCTGCCAGTCGTTCTGCGAGACCGAGATGATCGTCGCCTCCGGAGACTCCGCGATCCACTGACGTACGGTCTGGATGGCGACGCGAAGCACATCGGGGTTCGTCAAGCAGAGCTGTGTATAGTCGCGAACGCGGACGCCGTTGATCTCGGAGAAGTACTCGGGGTGCGCGTCGAAGTGCTGCTCCGATGGCACCAGGGCGTTGAATGTGTGGACGAAGCCGCGGTAGCTGATCTTGCCTCCCCACTCCTCCGACGCCTCGATCTGCGTGCCGTTGAGCTTGTTCCGAACGGCGAACTCGGGCGGGCGCGACTTCGGGTAGTCCGTGGCGCGATACTCCAGCGGCGGGACGTAGGTCACGTTGAGGTCGCCGACGGAGAGGCTACCCTCGGTGGGCCAGGTCGCGCAGTCCGGTGTGTACCATCGGCACCCGAGGTGGTCCTCGAGGAACGTGTAGACGGCATAGAGCACGCCGCGCTTGCTGCCGCCGAGAGTCAGCTCGCCAGCGCGCGAGACGATCCGAATGCCCTCATCGCCCAGGTCCGCGAGCTCGCGGCGCGACATCCCGGCCCGCCCAAGGCGAATGCTGTGGTCGGTGGCGGGCTTGCCCGCGACGATCGGGAGCGCCTTGCCTGTGATCCTCTCGATGTGGCCGCAGAGCTCACGGGCCGCGAGCGACTCCTGAGGCGTGGGCTCTTCCGGAGTGACGATGGTGTAGCTCTCGGGTGTGACCCGCACGCCGTCGATGCGCAGCGTGCAGTGCCCGAGTGCCGCGCGATCGCGATCCAAGTTCTTCCGCATAGCGTCCGCCTCCTTCACCAGCTCCGCGGCCTCCGGCGAACCGGACGAGCGCACGACGTCCGCGATGGTCCCAACCGCCGCTAGCAGCCGCTCCCTCTCGGCCACGGTATGCGCCTGTGTGTTCTGGCGGGTCCAGGCGACGTACTTCGCCGTCCCCCGGATGAGGCGCACATCATCGGGCCGCGCGGCCATAGCGCCCCTGAGGCGAGCTAACCCGTCCTGCGCGTCCATCCCCTCGGCGATCCCAGCCACGCGCTTCGCGCCGTCGTTCAGGTCCGTCGCGCCTGAGGCTAGCATCGTGGTGAGCATGTGCGCGCGGGTGCCCTGGTCCTTGCTAGCCTGACCGATGACGTATGCCACGTCAGCGCGAGTGGGGTCGTCCAGGTCGCCCTCCAGGAGCTTGAGCGCGGCTGCCGTGTCGCCCTCGCCGATGTAGTGCCTGACGAGCAACCTCGCGGCATCGCCTTGGGGCTGCGCCTGCGCCATCAGCTCACGCAGCGTCTCCTCCGGGGACTTCACCCGCTCGATCACGAGATCGTCGATCCACGCCTCACCGTGCGCGGCATCCATGAATGCCAGTGGGTGGAAGAGGACGGTGTTCTGGGGCACGCAGAAGGTGATGCTCACCTGCGTCCAGTCCGTGGCGTGGGAGACGTCGACGGACGTCGAGAACCGCCATTCGTAGGCATCCCACTGGTAGACGTACAGCGCGAGGGCGGCGCCGGCCTCCACGGAAGCCTTCGCCCACGCGGTTGCCTGGTAGGTCGCGAACGGTTCGACGGACAGCGGCCCGCCTATCTCGACCCAGTGGTTTGGCTCCCCGATCGCCAGGTGTCCGGCGCGTTCTCCCGAGTGAGCCGTTCCCGCCACGCCCGTTTTCTCGAAGCCGGCGTCCGGGTAGAGGTTCTGTGCGCACGCACAGGCGCAGGCGAGCACCACCGCAACGCAGCATGGCACTTTCCGCAAGCGTATCGCCTCCCATTCACCCGGGGGTTCTTGCGCGTGCGCCTGCGGGCCTGCCTGGACGCGAGAACTGGATGCCGGCGATCCATATCGCGCGGCGTGTGGTAGGATTGCTGCAAGGTGCGACATCGCTGACTGCCCCACGGCGGCGCTCTCGCTCGTGGGCGAGCGGGTGAGTGCCATGGAGTGTCCGTTCTGCTGGGCGCCAATCGACGAGGGTGCCGAGAAGTGCCCCTCCTGTGGGCGCGTGATCGCTATCGGACAGGCGACCACGAGCCCGCCCCCCGTGACAACGGACTCGGGTCAGCCCGACCAGCCGTCCGAGCAGCCGCCCGTAGCGGACGTGGCGGGGCCCGGGGACACTCCCGAGCCGGCTTCGACGTGGCAGGACGCCGGCATCGCCGCAACCGCGCCAGCGGCTCAGCGCACCCGCCCGGTGGTACCTCGGGTGCCCGTGGCGATCGCGCTGATCGTTGCTGTGCTCGCCGGTGCCGCAGCCATGTGGATATCGCGTGGCAGACAGGAGCGAGCGCTCATGCGCGGCGCCGATCTGCGTATCGACGGCCAACCGGTCGGCGCGAGCGAGGGGCGGGCAACCGGCGGGGAGGGGGTGCGCCCGGGTATCACGGCTGCCCCCAATACGGCGCCCTGGATTGCCCCGGGGACGGGGGGAAGTGCGCCGCCTGCACCGACGCCGCCGACGGCCCCCACGTCTCCCGCTCCCTCGGGCGGGGAGGCGGCCGCGCAGGCCTGCCAGAGCAACCTGAAGCAGATAGCGCTGGCGTTCCTCATGTATGAACAGGACTATGGCGACACACTCCCGCCCGCCGGCCGATGGAGTCAAGTCATCGAACCCTACATACGGAACAGCCAGGTCTTCGCGTGTCCGGGAGTCCCGGGATCCACCCAGGGGTATGCGTTCAACAGCAATCTGAGTGGGAAGAAGCTGCAAGACGTGCGCTCTCCCGCAGAGATCGCGCTCGTGTTCGACTCGAGTGCCGGCCAGGCGAACGCGGCCGATGCTGGCCAAAGCTGGCCGACACCAGGACGGCACGATGGCCGGAACAACTGCGCGTTCGCGGACGGCCACGTGAAAGCCAGTGCGTCACCGCCTTCGTTCAAACCATAAGCGTGGGCGCGAGAGAGGATGGGTCGGCGTGAGGGCGCCAAGCTTCCCGCGGGCCGTGAGCCCCTGGATGTTGCTGCCGGCCGTCGCTGTCACACTCGCGGTAGCGGGGGCCCACCCCGAGTTCCGCGTTCGCGTGAACTATGTGACCGTGAACCTGAGCACCCCGGTCGAGGAGATGCTCGGCACGGTGTTCGTGCCGGTGGGCGACGTGTGCAAGGCCGTTGGTGCCCGGTGGGAACATGATGCGGGCGGGCAACGTTTGATTGTACGGCGCGGAGAGCGGCGGCGCGAGATCCCGCTCCGGCGATCGCGCGGTGGGGCTTTCCGGCGGGACAAGTGGTTCTTGGCGGACTGCCAGGCGTTGGCGAAGGCACTGGCGGGGAGCGTGATCTACAAGCGCGGGGAGCGCGAGGTCATATTCGTGGTGCCGACGTCCGGCGGCTAGTCCTCCGGGCGGACAGAGGGCCGGCATGGCGGGTTCACCTATGGTACCCCATTCGTTTGAACCCATTTGAACGTCGGAGCGATTTGCGGCATAATACGCGCGTTGGCTGTCTTGGGCGGTAGAAGGAGTCTGCCGGACGTGGTCAGAAAAACGCTTGATGGCGGCCAAGTTGTGCTGCTAATGCCGGCAGACCGGGAGTCATCTGGGCCGGGAGGACGATGGCGGTCCCCAGGTGGGGATGGCGCAGAGCTCGCGGCCACGGAGCCCTGGTGTCGTAGTGCAGGCTGAGAGCAGAGGAGGTGAATTGAATTGAGGCTGTCGTTCGCTATGGTAGTTCTGGGTCTGGCGCTGATGGTCGGGGCGGTGGCGGCTGAGCCCGCCTGGGAGGTCTACCTGAGCAAGACTCAGGATATGGACCTGATCGACTGCAAGACGCCTGTTCCGGTACGCAATACGGTGTTCGTCCCGTTGGATGACATCTGCGCTGCCGCAGGCGCGACGTGCGAGTACAACGCAGATGCCAACAAGGTCATCGTGACCAAGGGCGATCACACACGCTGGGTGCGGGTGAACGCGTTGAACGACGGGGCGCGTCGCATCGGTGGGGTCTACTACGCTTCGCACGATGTCGCAGCGGCCCTGCTGTTTGGCAAGTCCTACTACAGCCGCGGCGAGAGTGAGATCAACATGGTCGTGGACGTCGAAGGCGACTAGCTGAGAAGTCACATGGCCAACCAGAGGCAGGCTTCCCTTCGGGGGCCTGCCTCTTTCCTATGTTGGATGGAAGATGGAGTGCCGGACCAGGCACGACGGACCAGGCCCCTTCCCTCGGACGGCGAGAAGCGGTAAACTGTTCGCCGCGCCGCAGATGCCCCGTCTTCTGGCGTGGGCGTTGCGGGCGTGCGGAATGAAGCGCGGTGCGCGACCCCCTATGCGGTCCGGTCTCCCCTGCGCATCGCCGTGGTCAACGTCAGTCCCCCCGTGAAGGTCGCACCGACGTATCGGGCCTGAGTGCGGGGTGAGCACACGGAGGGTTACCGCCATGGAAGTCATCCTGACCGATGAGGTCGAGAGCCTGGGCTACTCCGGGGACATCGTGCGTGTCCGCGACGGGTATGCTCGCAACTACCTATTCCCACGAGGGCTCGCGGTCCTGGCCACGCGGGGAGCCCGCGAGGACGCCGCCCGGATCAAGGCCAATCGCGAAGGTCGGCTCGTCAAGCGCCGGGCCGAGTTCGAGGCGCTCGCATCCCAGATCGCCAGCAAGTCCGTGAGGATCGAGAAGGCCGCGGGGTCGGGCACGAAGCTCTATGGCTCTGTCACGGCCACGGACATCGCCCAGGCGCTGGCCGCGCAGCACGGCCTGGAGGTCGATCGCAAGCACCTGGTGCTCGCCGCGCCCGTCAAGACCCTTGGCCAGCACCACGTCGCTCTACGGCTCACCCATGAGGTGCAGGTCGAGATCACGATCGAGGTCGCTCGCCAGGGCGGGGAGCTGGTCGCCGAGGGGGCCGCGGAGGAGGCGCCGCTGACGGAGCCCGTCGAGGAGTCGTTCGAGGCGGTCGAGGAGACCGCGGTCGACGAGCCTGCAGCCGTGGAGTGACCGCCGATCCGATGGAGTCGCATCCTACCTCAGCAGCGTGCGCAGCCCCGCGTGGCCGGCGCACGCTGTTCGCTTGTGTGCGCTGCCGATGAGCTAAGCCTTGGGTAACCGCACCCTCCACGAGGCATGGTCCCCGTTGGTGAGCCCGGCCTCGACCTGTCCGCCGTAGGGCTCGAGTGTGCGTCGCGCGAGGTGCAGTCCCAGCCCCATGCCGCCGCCGGGCCGCGGTGACGTCCCGAGCAGCGCTCCCATGGTCTCCGCGGTGGCGTTGTTCGCGCCCAGTGCGGCATCTGGCGCGAAACCCACGGACAGGACCACTTCCTGAGCGTCCGCCGTCTCTCGCACAACCACGGGGGCCTGCCTGTCGGCCCGAGTCAGGGCGTCGAGAAGCAGCTGGCGGACCCCGAACTCCAGCGCGCTTCCGGGCGCCCGGACATCGGGCGATGGATCCAAAAGGCTGAGCTGTAGCTCCCGGTCGCAGAGGCAGTAGGACAGTCCCGCCACTGCCGTCCTCACGGCTGGACCGACGGCGCCGCGCGGCCCGGTCTGCGGAGCGTCCACACCCTTGTCGGCAGCGGCGAGCAAGCCTTCCACGGCGTCGGTGAGCCGGGTGGTCTGCTCGCGTGCGATGTGCAGGAACTGGCACCGCGTCTCCGGGTCGAAGTCCCCGGCGCGCAGCAGCGTGTCGAGGTACGCGCGGATGGCAGTCAGTGGCGTACGCAGCTCGTGAGAGACGGAAGCCAGAACCTGGTCCAGCGCCGCTCGGGCTGCGGCCTCATCCCGGGGGTGGGCCAGCAAGAGCGAGCCGATGCGCTGATCGTTCGCGAACAGAGGCATCACCTCGACCTCGGACCAGGCGGCCCCCGGAGGTGCGACCCTCAACGCCCGAGGCGCGTTGAGGTCGCCGCTCTCGCGAACGAGCTTGTGGATGGTGTCATCGGCGATCCGGGCCGACGCCTGCTCGCCCGCCGCCTCGGTATCGAGCGCGAACAGTGCTTCCGCGACTGCATTGAACGTGACGAGTCGCTCCCTCGGGTCCAGGATGACGGCGGCCGTGTCGGCGGCCTCGAAGGCCGCCTCCATCCCGGCAGTGATGATGGGCTCCGCGGCGGCCGGGTCCGTCGCGGGACTCCGCAGGGCGCTGGAGGCCGCTCCGGTCGAGGCCAGGACTACGAGGGCGGCCACGCCCGCATCCTCCTCGGTGAAGGCCGCGGCGATGCTTCGGGTCAAGACGATGACCGACGCGACCGTCGCGTCGGCGAGGGGGACGGGCACTACCAGCATCGTCCGAGCACCCAGGCCCACCACCACAGGGTGCGGCAAGCGCGGCTCGGTAGCGGAGTCGCCGACGGCGATGGGGCGTCCTGACGTCAGGGCGGCTCGGAGCAGGTCCGTGCGAGCGAGGTCGTTAGCGGCGTCCGCCTCCGCGTCGCCCATGTCGAGCGGAGTGTCCTCAAGGATGAGCCCGCCCGGCCCGGGAACGAAGACGAGGGCCCGGGCCGCACCGAGGAACGCCTGGAGCACTTCCGCGACGCGCGGCACGTCATCGACGGGACGGATCGCGCGACGGCGATGGGGGAGATCGATGAGGGCGCGCCAGTCGTAGGCATCGTGCGCGCGGATGGACGCGGTGACATGTGTGGCCGCCCCGATGAGCCCGAGCACGGCCGCGCGAACGATCACGTTCGAGAGAGTGTGGGAGTCCCCGACCGCGTCCGGAGCCGAGAAACCCGATAGAGCAGCGGCAACGACGACGGTCCATGCCGCGTCCGTCGCTGACAGCCACGCCGCAACCCAGATGACGGGCACGCACACGAGCCCGAACAGGTCCGTGCCTACCAGAGCGCCCGCGGACGCGAGGAACAGGATGTCCGCAGCCGCGTAGGCCCGCAGCAGCCCCGGGCCGGACCAGCTCAGGCTGCCGAGCATGAGCGTGCCCTGTACCAGGACCAAGCCGACAAGCCACAGCCAGGGAAGAATGTCGGTGGGGCGCACGAACGCCGGCGCTGTCGAGGCGAGTGCAATCACAAGGACGGCGGTGCGGATCCTGCCCAGATGGCGCCGTCCGGCCTGTGACTCACGCATGCGCGCGTCTCCGTGACTGGGGTGACGACTGCCCGGTTGGGTTCCTGCGCGCCGTCACGACAGGGCCACTATATCGGGGCTGCAGGGCCGGCGTCAACGCGGCTCGGGCACCGCGAGCGCGAGCGCCGGACGGAGGTGAGAGGGTTCTCGGCACAGAAAGTGATGCGGGTGGGTATCCCCGCTGGTGTGGCTGATGACGGGTAGCGGACGGGGCGGCATCCGGTCGTGAAGCAGAGGTGGGTCCGTGACGGGCTCGATGGACCGGACGGAAGTCCTGACCCAGCTCCTGGCCCTGGCTGAAGGCCAGCTCCGGGCACTGGCGGCGGACGATGTGACTGCTGCGCAGGCGGCGATGCGGGAGCGTGGCCTCTTGATGGCACAGTGGGGCCGAGCTCCGTCGCCGCGTACCGAAGAGGAGCTGCAGCGTGTGCAGGCGCTGGCGCACCAGCTCCTGGAGGCCGACCGCAAGCTGGAGGAGCGCCTGCGGTCGGCACTCAGCGGCGCCGAGACCGGTCTTGAGCAACTGAGACAGGCTCGCCGGACGTTCCGCGCGTACCGTGGTCGGTCGTCAGAGCCCTCGCGCCTTGTTGACCGACGAGGCTAGTTCGTCTCACCGCCGGAGGGGTGGCTGCCGAATGGGGATGTCCCCCTCGCCAGTCAGCGTATCGGTCATCACAACAGTCGCATCGCGGACGGTGGTGCCGCAGTCTCGCTCCGTCGGTGCGGCCGCCGCAGCGGCGGGTGGGCGTCTGCAGTCCATCCGCCGGACGGCTCGGCTGCGGGGCGGCACCGTGATCGGCGGGCACTTTGGCGTGGCGGTCGGCTCGGCGGGTGGCCGCATGGTTGCGGAAGGGGCGCTGGTCCGGTCGGTACACCAGTACCGGCGGTCGCTGCGCCCGCCACAACGGGCGCCGGGCCGACGACTGGATGTGCGGGCGTAGCCGGTGGCCCTCGGCGAAGAGTGCGGGGCGTCGCGATGGCGACATTCCGTTGCAGGTGGAGGCTAGTACCATGGCGGTCGATGCGAGCAACCTGACGCTGCTGCAGCTCGATGCGCTGAAGGAAGTGGGCAATATCGGCGCCGGCCATGCGGCCACTTCCCTGGCGGACTTGCTTGGGGAACACGTCGTCATTACGGTCCCCAATGCGAGCATCGTGGCGACGGCGCAGCTTGCCACAGCCGTGAGCCGCCCGGAGTCGACCGTCGTGGGCGTGCTGCTCCGGATCTCGGGCCAGGCGGGCGGGGTCATGGTCTACGCATTCGACGAAGCGGACGCACGGCGCATGGCGGACACCCTGACCATGCAGCCGCCGGGTACCACTCAGGAGATCGGGGAGCTGGAGCGCTCCATGGTAGGCGAGGTCGGAAACATGCTCACAGGGGCCTTCGTGACGGCCCTCGCCGAGTTCACGAACCTGCGGTTCGAGATGTCCCCGCCGATGATCGCCGTGGACACGCTGGCGACCATCCTGAGCGAGGTATCCGTTACTGCGGCCGCCCTGGGCGACTATGCTCTGGAGATGGACACCACCTTCGTGCAGGCACGGGGCCGACTGGAGGGGCGCTTCTTCTACCTGATGGACGAGAACGCGCTCACCGCTATCCTCACGTCACTGGGTATGGCCGGGTGAGGTAGATAGGGGACGGATGTGGCTGGTGCGATTCCCGTAGGGATGTCTGAGATCAGGATCTCCAGACAGGAGTTGGACGTCCTCTCGGCGATGGGGCTGGGGTCGTGCATCGGGTTGTGTATGTACGACCCGACGGCCCGCGTGGCGGGCATGGCGCATGTGATGCTCCCCGAGAGCCGGTCGGGCAGTACCGGTTCCGAGTCGCTGCCCGGCAAGTTCGCAGACACGGCGGTGCCAGCTCTCCTCCAGCAGATGGAGCGGGTGGGAGCGAGCCGAGCCCGTCTCAGGGTGGCCATCGCGGGTGGCGCAGAGGTGTTCGCGTCGAGCTCGGTGAGCCCGATACTGGCCATCGGCAGGCGGAACGCGGAAGCTGTGCGCGCCGCCGTACAGAGGATTGGTCTGCGTCTGACGGCCGAGGATGTCGGAGGGTCGACGGGACGGACGGTGGTCCTCGAGGCGGCGACAGGTCTGGTCCAAGTCCGCATGGTCGGCGGCAAGGCGGCAGACTTGGTCTGCCTGGGCCAGGCCCGATAGGCCCAATCGGGCGTGGACGAGCGCTCATCCGCGCGGGAACGAGTTGGGATGACATGGGACAGCTGACGGCAGATGACGTGGTCGCCCGAGTGAGAGACTTGCCGGCATTCCCGGCTGTGGTCACACAGGTCCTGAAGGCCACCCGAGACCCGGACACATCGGCTGTGGGTGTCGCGAACATCCTCGCAACGGACCAAGCGTTGACCGCCAAGGTACTCCGGCTGGCGAACTCAGCACTGTTCGGGTTCCCGCGGCGCGTCAGCACGCTGACGGATGCGGTCGTGCTGCTGGGGTTCAGCACGCTACGCGGCTTGGTTCTCGCTGGCACGGCCTTTGGCATGCTGAACAGAAGGGTTGACGGCTACTCCCTGGACAAGGGCGTTCTCTGGCAGCACTCGCTCGGTACTGCGCTTGCCTGTCGCTCACTGTGTCAGCGTGCCCGGAGGCGTGCGCTGGCCGATGAGGCGTTCGTCGCGGGTGTGTTGCATGACCTGGGCAAGGTGGTATTGGACTCGTATGTCGGCGAGGCGTTCTCTCAAATCATCGAGATCGTCACTGAACAGCATCGGCCCTTCATGGAAGCGGAGCGCCAGGTGCTGGGTTTCGACCACGCGGAGGTTGGCGCACGCGTTGCCGAGGCCTGGTCGCTGCCCGTCGAGCTGTGCGAAGCCATCCGCTTTCACCATGAGCCGGCGAACGCCCCGCCGGAGAACCTCCTGCCCCAGGCCGCCCACTTGGGCGACATCGTCGCGCTCTCGCTCGGCATCGGTGTCGGGGGCGACGGTCTGAACTACCCGATGGATGGCGGCGCCCTCGTCGCGCTCGGTCTCGCTCCCGAGGACGTCGAAGCCGTCATGACTGAGTTGCCGGACATCATGGTCGACGAGTCGGCCTGGCAGGACCTCGACCGGTGAGCCGCTCTCCGGCGACAGCTCCGTAGGAGCCGTCTGGTGGCCAAGAGCAACATCCGGGTGCTCGTCGTTGACGATTCCGCGGTGATGCGCAAGCTCATCCGCGACCTTATCGAGCGTGAGCCGGGCTTCGAGGTCGTGGGTGTCTGTCGCAATGGGCAGGAGGGTGTCGAGAGAGCGCGGCAGTTGCGGCCCGACGTGGTCACCATGGACGTCGAGATGCCGGTGATGGACGGGCTGGCCGCGGTCCGCGCGATCATGGCTCAGGACCCGGTGCCGGTGGTCATGCTGAGTGGCCTGACGGCGGAGGGAGCGGAGGTCACGCTCAGAGCCCTCAACGCGGGGGCGGTCGACTTCGTGCGGAAGCCATCGGGCACGGTTCCCATTGACATTGCACGGGTCGCGGAGGAGCTTACGGGCAAGCTTCGGGCCGCGGCGCTCAGCAACGTGCGCGCTCTGACGGCGCCGCCGCCGCCGACTCCGCAACCGCGGCTGGCGGCGCCCAGAGTTCCGCGGGCCATCTGCGATCGGGTCGTGGCCATCGGCACGTCGACGGGCGGACCCCGCGCCCTACAGGCCGTGGTGCCGCGACTCCCCGGCGATCTGCCGGCGGCGGTTCTCATCGTTCAACACATGCCCCCCCGGTTCACCAAGTCACTGGCCGATCGGCTGAACTCCGAGTCGGCGCTTACGGTGAAAGAGGCGGAGCCCGGGGATGAGGTCCGGAACGGGATGGCTCTGGTCGCTCCCGGCGACTATCACATGCGTGTCGCCAACGGCAGGAGGATCGAGCTGACCCAGGAGCCTCCCCTCTGGGGGGTACGCCCGGCGGTCGACATCATGGTGGCCTCAGCGGCGGACGTGTTCGGCGCGCGGACGCTGGGGGTAGTGATGACCGGCATGGGGCACGATGGGCGCGACGGCTGCGGCGTGGTCCGGAGGGTCGGCGGTCGCGTTATCGCCGAGGATGAGTCCACGTGCGTGATCTTCGGGATGCCGCGCGCCGTTCAGGAAGCCGGCTACGCGACAGCGGTCGTGCCTCTGGATCGCATCGCGCAGGCGATTGTCGGCGAGGTGCCGAAGCTCTAGGGGTGAGCAGAATGGCGGTGGGCGGTTGGACGAGCAGCAGGACTTCGCCGTTCTCGCGTGCAGGGTCAAGGCGCTGACCGGCATTGACCTGAGCCGCTACAAGCCCAACCAGATGCACCGACGGTTGGGGGCGCTGATGGCACGGCGAGGGTGCACAAGCTTCGCCGAGTACGCACATAGACTCGAGACGGACGCTGCGGCTCTGCAGCAGTTCGTGGATAGGGTCACCATCAACGTCTCGGAGCTGTTCCGCAACCCGGAGAAGTTCGCCCAACTCGAGGCGGACTTCCTGCGGCCACTTGCGAGCCAGTCTGGCGCGTTGACCATCTGGAGTGCGGGATGCTCCTACGGGGCGGAGATCTACTCGGTGGTGATGCAGCTCGAGGCGATCGCGCCCGGACGTCCGCATCGGTACCTGGCCACGGACATCGACTCGACGATCCTCGAGCGCGCGCGTGCTGGGCGGTTCGCGGCGCAGGACGTGCGCAGTGTCTCACCGGAGCGTCTGCGGAGACACTTCACGCAGGAGGGCGACCTTCACATCATCAGCCCGGCTGTCCGGTCCAAAGTGCAGTTCCGCAAGCACGACCTGCTCCAGGACGCGTTCCCCCCACGGGTCCATTTGGTTCTGTGTCGCAATGTCGTGATCTACTTCACCGACGAGGCGAAAGACACACTGTACCGTCGCTTCTTCGATAGCCTGGTGCCCGGGGGCGTTCTTTTCATGGGTGGGGCCGACCGGATCCCGAATGCGCGGGAGATCGGTTTCGAGTCGCCCAAGCCGTTCTTCTACATGAGGCCGCGGGAGCGCGATCCGGGTCCCCACGATCGGGTCGCGGCGTCTCGGAGCGTTCCGCGAGGTGTTCGCACACCGTAGCTGCTGGCCGGCATGGTAACGCAGAGCAAGTGGACGGGAGGTAGGAGTCGTTGGCGCGTATCCTGATCGTGGATGATGCGATGTTCATGCGCGTGACGCTGAAGAACATCCTCACCAAAGAGGGGCACGAGGTGGTCGGTGAAGCGGAGAATGGCGAGGAGGCCGTCGCGAAGTACCAGGAGCTGAAGCCCGATGTTGTGACCATGGACATCACGATGCCGAAGATGGACGGCATCGCGGCTGTGAAGGCAATCATGGGCAACGATCCCAGTGCGAAGATCGTTATGTGCACCGCGATGGGCCAGAAGAACATGGTGCTCGAAGCCATCCAGGCGGGGGCCAAGGACTTCATCGTGAAGCCATTCCAGCCCGAGCGCGTTTCGGAAGGGATCGCCAAGGTGGTCTCGTAGGTGATCGTTCCTGCGGACGGGCTCATCCGCCAGTATTCCGTTGTCATGGCGTTGTCTGCACTGTCCGCGGTGCCTACCGGAGCAGCTCCCCAGGTTGCGATATGGGAAGGGAAGTAGCTGGTTGAAGGCCGAGTTTGTGAATCCGTTTGTGGGCTCAGCGTTCACGGTCATCGAGACTATCACGGGTGACAGGCCCAAGCGAGGCGAGCTTGCGGCGCGAGCTCGGATGTTCAAGTCGCGAGAGGTGACTATCGTTACGGGTGTGACCGGCGGGCTCCAGGGCCAGGTCTTCTACGGGATGACGAACGACACGGCCAGGAACGTGGCCGGAGCCATGTTGGGCAGCCCCGTCACGGACCTTGACGAGCTCTGCATCAGCGCATTGGCCGAGTTGGCTAACATGATCTCCGGCAATGCGACGACGCGCCTCGCCGAGGTCGGGTACGTGACCAACATCACGCCTCCGTCGGTTGTGCAGGGCGAGGGGATCCGCGTGCTCACCGTTGAGGCGGCGCTGATCATCCCGATCATCACGCGCTTTGGGGAGATCGAGATCAACGTCGCTCTTCAGAAAGGGGCCTAGTGGCGCGCCACCTGAGCGCGGCCCGTGGCTGCAAGGACATGACGCGTTCAGAGGGCTTGTTGCTACTGCAGGTTCGTCCCAACGCGACCCTCGATGAGCTCAGAGAGGCGCGGAGGAGGATGCTTCTCCGGTATCACCCGGACCACAACCCGGGGAGAGAACAGTGGGCGGCAACTCAGACGCGGCTGGTGCTTGAGGCCTTCGAGCTCCTCCGCAAGGGTGCTCCCCTCGCGCCTCGCTCCCATGGCACACTGACCCGGCCCCCGCATCCTTCCGCACCGAGGTCTTCCTCCCTCCCGGGCACTCCGTCCGCGGGTGACCGTCTGCGCGAGGCCATCGATCGCCGGCGACGCGAGAACGCGGCCCGCACGATGTCCCGCTCCACAGTGCCGGAGATCGCGTTCATCCTCTTTTCAGTCCGCGACTTGTCCTTTGGCCTGCCGGTTGGCTATGTCGTTGAGGTACTGCGCTCCCTGCCGGGCTCTCTGGTCCCGTCGGGCGGCCCGCGCCGACGCGGCTACCTCGGCCATGTCGCCTACCGGAACACGCTTCTGCCCGTGGTCGACCTGGCAGCGGCACTCGAGATCGGTCCGGACCGCAATTGTGACACGGAGCATGTAGTGGTCGTGGACTCCCGCGGCTCTCGGTTCGGGCTGGCGGTCACCCGGGTCCGCGAGGTCACCGCGGTGCGCCCATCGGCGATCGAGCCGCCTCGCGCATCCGTGACTCGCCACCGACAGTGTCTGCGCGGCGTCTTCGCCCGCGACGGCCAAGAGGTCTACATCCCGGACGTGGATGCCATGGTGGGGCTGTTCGGGTAACCCGTGCCGCCCGCTCCCCCCCGCGCCACGGAATGTGCCCAACTTTTCCCCGCAGAAGAAGGAGGGACGTGGTCGCCCACGGAAAACTGCACCGTGAACTGGGGTGTCACGGTCCCAGGACCGGGATGAGAGAACGGGGAGTAATGGCTCCGGCCGGACTGCATGGCAGAGGCCGAGCGTCGCAGACCGATTGATGTGGCGCGTATGAGCAGTCAGCAGGGCGTGCGGGGACTCCGCATGTCGCCCTCCCCTCTTTCCTCCTCTTCCGGGCCGATGTGGTGTTCGTGGCAGCCGCCAGTCCCAGCGGGGCCTGAGTGATTCCGTGACTCGGGCGTACGCAAGCGAAGCGGGAGGGAGAACGATGCCGGGACTCATCGCCGGTATGGTCGAGCGAGCGCTCGCACGGGGCCTCGACGTGGCCGCACTTCGTCACCAAGTCATCGCCAACAACATCGCCAATGTCGATACGCCACACTTCAAAGCCAAGGACGTCGCCTTCGAGGAAACGCTTAGAGGGGCCATGGCGGGAGAAGAGGGACTCGCCGAGCAGGACCTGGACGCCGCCCAGCCGACCATCTACACCATCCCCGCCACTAGCTTCCGCAACGATGGCAACACGGTCGACATCGACTGGGAGACCGTGAAGCTGGCGCAGAATACAGGGCGCTACACCGCGTGCGCCGAGATCCTGCGACGACGCTACGCCATCCTGCGGTACGTCGCGCGCGAAGGGCGGTGACATGGGACATGAGCCTGCTGACAGGCATGGAGGCGAGTGCATCCGGGCTCACGGCACAGAGGTTCCGGCTGGATGTGATCGCCAACAACATTGCGAACGTGTCCACCACTCGCACGAGCGAGGGGGGGCCCTATCGTCGGCGGTTCGTCTTGTTCATGCCCCGCGAGGCGCCCACGGGTCCGCTCGTGCCCGGCTCCTGGCAGGGGCCGCTGGGCGCGCCCGGCCGGGGGGTCCGCGTGGTCGCCGTCGGGCAGGATCGGGCGCCTCTCCGCCGCGTCTACGACCCGGGGCACCCGGACGCGGACGCCGAGGGCTATGTGGACTACCCGAACGTGTACGTGGCGCGAGAGATGGTTGACATGATCTCGGCGACGCGCGCCTATGAGGCCAACGCCACGGCGGTATCCTCCGCCAAGGATATGGCGCAGCGCGCGTTGCAGATCGGCGCGTAGCCGCTGAGGAGGCGAGGCAGATGATCGACCGGATACCGTTGGGCGCGCCCATGGGCATGCCGGTTCCGAGTGCGGGCGGGCCGTCGGAGACCAAGCCGGCGGGTACTCGTACCTTCGGCGAGATGCTGAAGGATGCCATCAACCAGGCCGAAGCCACCCAGCAGCGAGCCGACCAGGAGGCTATGAAGCTTGTCAGCGGCGAGGCGGAGAACCTGCACGACGTGGTGATCGCGGCCGAGGAAGCATCTCTGATGCTCACGCTGGCGGTGCAGATGCGCAATCGTGCGGTGGAGGCTTACCAGGAGCTGATGCGGACGCAGATCTAGCGCCGGCACGTCTGGGGCCGCCCCGGTGGCGGCAGGTTGGTGGATAGGGTGCAAGGAACTGCTCCCGTCAGCCCGGTTCCGCTTCTACGTGTATGCCTCACCGGCCTGTGGGGTGTGCTGACGCCGGCGGCTATCGTCGCTTCGCCGGCTCCATGGGCTAGTGTCCGGTGCGCCGGAGATCAGGTCCATTGGGGGAATCACCTTGGCTGCTGGTGACCAGCCAAACCTGCTAGGCCGTTTCCAGGAGTTCTGGACCTCGCGGGACGTCCGTCAGCGAGGGATCATCGCGTCGGTGGTCGCCGTCGTCGTGGTCGCTGTCGCCATCGGCGCGTTGGCCCGGCGAGGGCAGTGGACCCCGCTGTACACGGACATTGAGCCGGCCGACTTCAATGCGATCGTCAGCCAGCTTGAGACAGAGCGCGTGCCGTACCAGGTCCACGGGGACGTGCTGTTCGTGCCTCGGGACCGAGTGCCGAGCATCCGCGCCTCGTTGTTCGAGGCCGGACTCCCGGCGGGCGCGGTGAAGGGTCTCGAGCTGTTCGACGAGCGGGAGCTAGGGCTGACAGAGCAGGAGTTCGAGCAGAAGCGCGAGCGCGCGGTGCAGGGCGAGCTGGTTCGCACGATCCGGGCCATGCGCGGCGTGCGGGATGCGAAGGTCGGCATCGTCTTCCCTAAGGAGACCCTCTTCAAGGAGGATCAGACCCCGTCGACGGCCGCCGTCCAGGTGGACTACGCCGGCACCACAATCCCTCAGAAGACAGTGGACGCCGTCGCCCTGATGGTCTCCCATTGGGTGCCGGGGTTGGGCGTCGAGAACATTGTCATCACCGACACCGCCGGTAGCTACTACAAGCCGGCGGGTCAGGCCCAGGATGGCATCAGCCCGTCGGAAGTGGCCGACCGGGAGCGACACCGTCGTGACTATGAGGAGACCCTGGGGAACCGCCTCCAGCAGTTGCTCGACAAGGTCGTGGGCCCGAACCGGGCGGCCGTGAGTGTGTCCGTGGCGATGGCCTGGGAGCGCCAGAGCGAGGAGACGGTCAACTACTCCAACGACGAGGGCACCGGCAAGCCGTACACGACGCATGAGAAGACCACAACGTCCACCTACGATGGGACGTACCCCGGCGGGCTGGAGCCCGGCGTGGGGCCGAACGTCCCGCCGGCGTCGCCCGAGAGCCCCTTGGCTCCCGTTCCGCCTCCCGGATCGCCGACCGCCCTCACGCCCGGCGGGACGGCGGCGGCCGGCGCCGGCCCAACTTACCCCTCGGCGGGCTCCGGGAAGGCGAAGATGGAGTACTCCGGCGATGAGGTGGACCGCGTGTTTGACACGAGTAAGGTTACCAGACAGTCGGTGCCGCCATCCATCAGCCGGGTGTCCGTCGGTGTGATACTCGATGAGTCCCAGGTCGACGATGCGCTGGCTCAGCAGCTCGAGCAGGCCGTCAGCAGCGCGGCGGGCATCGACCTCGCGCGTGGCGATGTGATTACCGTCTCGAGGATCCCCTTCTACAGCCCGCCCGAGGGCGGCGGGCCGAAGGGGGGCCTAATGGCGGCGTTCGGTTCGTGGCTGATCCCGATCATCGTGGCCCTGATCGGCCTTGGCGGGATCGTGGTCACCCACCGGGCCTGCAACCCACAGGCCGCCGAGGAAGCCGGCCTGGCCGGGGAGATGGTCGAGGGCGAGGTGCCGGCTTACAGCCTCGACCAGTTGATCGCCGAGCACGTTCCGACCGAGGACGAGCTCGTGCAGCAGCAGGCGTCGGAGCGTGTCCGAGAGACGTTCGCCGCCGTGACGGACTACGCCAAGGCCGACCCCGAGTCGTTCGCACAACTCCTCAGGACGTGGCTCGCCGAGGACTAGGGCCGGGAGGTGATGGACCGTGGCGCTCAGAGAGATCTCCCTTGACGACCTGACGTCGGCGCAGAAGGCCGCCGTTCTGGTGGTGTGCCTTGGGCGGCAGCTCGCCTCCAAGGTTCTCGGTTACCTCAACGATGAGGAGATTGAGCAGCTCACATTCGAGATGGTGAACCTGGGTACCATACCGGGGGTCGTGCGCACCCATGTGCTGGAGGAATTCCGCAACATCCTCGAGGCCCGGGAAGCCATCACCATCGGGGGCGCCGAGTTCGCGCAACAGGTACTCGCGGAGGCACTCGGCGAGCAGAAGGCCCTCGAGGTGATCAACCGCCTGACGTCGATGCTCAAGGTCAACCCGTTCGAGTTCGCTCGGTCGGCCGACCCCTCGCAGATCATCACGTTCATCCAGGAGGAGCACCCGCAGACCATCGCGCTGATCCTGGCATACCTCAAGCCGGAGCAAGCCGCGGCGGTGATCGCGGAGCTGCCGCAGGACACGCAAGCCGACGTGGCGCGACGCGTGGCCACTCTCGGCCGCACGCCCCCGGACGTCATCCGCAAGGTCGAGAACGTGCTCGAGCGCAAGATGTCCAGCCTCCTCCAGGAGGACTTCACTCTCGCCGGCGGCGTCCAGGCGCTTGTGGACATTCTCGGACGCGTGGACCGGGCGACGGAGCGGGCCATCTTCGAGCGCCTGAGCGAGCAGGCGCCCGAACTCGCCGAGGAAGTGAAGAACCGGATGTTCGTGTTCGAGGACATCGTGAACCTCGACAACCGCACGATCCAGCAGATCATGATGGAGATCGAGACCAACGACCTCGCTCTGGCCCTGAAGAGCGCGAGCGACGAAGTCAAGAACTGCATCTTCCGCAATGTGTCCACCCGCGCCGGGGAGCGGCTCCGCGAGGACATGGAGTACATGGGGCCCGTCCGGGTTCGGCAGGTTGAAGAGGCCCAGCAGCGCATCGTCAATGTGATCCGCCGCTTGGAGGATGCCGGCGAGATCGTGATCTCCCGAGGTGGAGAGGACGAGGTTATTGTCTGACCTCATCAAAGCCGAGGACCTGCGGCTGGATGGCGAGATCGTGCTGCGCCCTCCGGATGCCGAGTCCATCGACCTGCTGGGCGAGGACGCGGATCCCCAGGCCTCGGAAGCCACGCGCTACGCGCGCCTGCACCGCGCGCTGTCGGCGCGCAGGGACGAGATCATCGCCGAGGCTCAGGCTGAGGCTGACAAGGTGCTCGTCGACGCGCGGGAAAAGGCGGACGTGCTTCTGGCGGATGCCGCGTCTCAAGCGGAAGCGGAGTCGGCGCGGGTTCTCGCCGCGGCTCGCGAGGAGGCCCGCCGACTGCGCGAGGAGGCCGTCGCGCAGGGGCAACGGGAGGGCGTCGCGGAGGTGCGTGCGCAGATGGCCGGCGCCATCGGGGACCTGACCGCACGGCTTGCTGAGATCGTGGCGGACGCGCGCCACCAGGTGGACGACCTCCGGGCGTCGGCGGAGCCGCAGGCCGTGGCGTTGGCGTTGGCGATCGCGCGCCGCGTGCTGGAAGCCGAGCTCTTGGACGGGGGCGCCGCTCTCCCATCGATGGTCGCCGCGGCCCTCGCCCGGCTTCGCGACAAGCGGGACCTGCGCCTTCGCGTCTCCCCTGGGGATCTCGGGCGGGCCGCTGAGGTGAGGCAACAACTCCTTGCCGCACTGGACGGCGTCGACGGGATCGAGATCGTCGGGGACCCGCGGGTCGATGCGGGCGCCATCATCGAAACGCCGATGGGCACGGTCGATGCATCGCTCCGCGGTCAGTTGGCCGAGGTCGAGAGCGTGCTTCGCGGGCTGCTCGGCGAGGACGGAGGCGAGCTGTGAGCGCATCCCAGCGCGCCGATGTCGTCGGCGCCGAGCCGCTCCCCCTGGTGGACCTCGAACGGTTCTGCGCGGCCGTGCAGGCGTCTGACCCGAAGCGCTACAACGGGAAGGTTGTCCGCGTGATCGGTCTGACGGTGGAATCTGTCGGCCCGTCCTGCCAGGTTGGTGGGATCTGCGAGGTCTCGCGGCGCCACTTCGATCCCATACTCGCCGAGGTCGTCGGCTTCCGCGATCAGCGTGTCCTGCTCATGCCGCTGGGCGACATGGACGGCATCGAGCCGGGCGGCGAGGTGCGTGCGACCCGGAACTGCTTCCGCGTCGGGGTGGGGTCCGAGCTGCTGGGGCGCGTCATCGACGGCCTCGCCCAGCCGCTCGACGGGCGCGAGCCACCCCAGACTGTCACCCACTACCCCGTGAACGCCAGTCCGCCATCGCCCCTCAGAAGGCAGCGCATCACGCTACCCCTCGAACTCGGGATACGGGCGATCGACGGACTCCTCACCGTGGGGCGCGGGCAGCGGATCGGCATCTTCTCCGGGAGCGGCGTGGGCAAGAGCACTTTGCTCGGCATGATTGCCCGGAACACCGAGGCGGAGGTGAACGTCATCGGCCTCGTCGGCGAGCGGGGTCGAGAGGTCCGCGAGTTCGTGGAGCGTGACCTCGGAGCCGAGGGCCTTCGGCGGTCCGTTGTCGTCTGCGCGACATCCGACCAGCCGGCGGTGGTTCGCCTCAAGGCCGCCTTCGTCGCGACCGCGGTGGCGGAGTACTTCCGTGATCTGGGGCAGCACGTGCTCCTGATGATGGACTCCATCACGCGTGTGGCCATGGCCCAACGCGAGATCGGCCTGGCCATCGGTGAGCCGCCGGCGACCCGGGGCTACACCCCATCGGTGTTCGCCATGCTACCGCGCCTCCTCGAGCGGGCCGGCGCCGCTGACCGGGGGACGATCACCGCCCTCTACACCATCCTGGTCGAGGGCGACGACATGAATGAGCCCATCGCAGACCAATCCCGAAGCATCCTGGATGGGCACATTGTCCTGTCCCGAGGCATCGCCGCGCGGAACCACTACCCGGCCATCGACATCCTCCACAGCGTCTCCCGAACGATGCCCGATGTCACCCGGGACCGCCATCGGGATGCCGCGGGCCGGTTGCGAGAGGTCCTGGCGACCTATAAGGAGGCCGAGGACCTGATCAACATCGGCGCCTATGTCGAGGGCTCGAACCGTCGCATCGACTATTCGCGGGCCATGATCGACCGCGTGAACGACTTCCTCCGGCAGGGCGTCAACGAGGCCTCGCAGCTTGAGGGCGCGATCACCATGTTGGAGGGGATGTTCCTCCCCAGTGAGGCGAGGGCCGGTGGCTAGCAGGGCGTTCCGGTTCCGATTGCAGAGGGTGCTGGACTATCGCGAGACCGTGGAGCGGCGCGTCCAGTCCGAGCTCGCGGCGCTGGAGTATGAGCGCGTGCGCGCCGAGGAAGCGTTGCGACAGCTCGAGGCGGAGCGCGAGGATGTGCTCATGCAGCTCGTGGAGCTACAGCGCGGGACGCTCGACCCGTTCGAGGATGGGCTGCTGCGCGCCTACGGCCGCGACCTGGATGCCCGCATTGACGGCAGGATCCGTGAGGTCGCCGAGCTGGACCGGCGGATCGTGGCCAAGCGCGAGGAGCTGATCCAGGCCAGCAAGGGCCGCAAGGTCATGGAGCGCCTCAGGGAGCAGGCCTGGCAGGCCTTCATCGCCGAGCAGTTGCGTGTGGAACAGGCCACGCTCGATGAGATCGGCGGGCAGCTCTTCGTGCGCCAGAGACGCGATCGGCCGGTCGCGGGAGACGAGGCCTCGTCGTGAGCATCAGGGACGTGACGTCCATCATGGACCAGATGCGCGCGCAGATCGAGGCGGCGCAGGAGCAGGTGCGACGGCTGGACCCGCGCCGCGTCGCCAAGGAGATGGTCGTCGGCCGCTCGTTCGACGCTCTGCTTGAGGAGCGGTTGGCCGGAGCGACGCCGGCGAACGAACCGGAGCCGGGGACGCCCGCCCTTGCGCCCGACATCGCGGGATTCGATGCGATGGTCGAGCGGTACTCGCAGCAGTTCGGGGTGGATCCGGCCGTGGCGAAGGCCGTGATGCGGGTGGAGTCCGGGGGGTACCCCCACGCCCAGTCGCCGGCCGGCGCGGCCGGGCTCATGCAGCTCATGCCCGAGACGGCCCGGGGCTTGGGCGTCACCGACCCGTTCGACCCCGAGCAGAGCGTCCGGGGCGGGACTGACTACCTCCGCGCGATGCTCGACCGGTTCGGGGACCTGCCCCGGGCGCTGGCGGCTTACAACGCCGGCCCAGGCGCCGTGGAGGAACACGGCGGGATCCCCCCATACCCGGAGACACAGGACTACGTTCGGCGGGTGCTTGCGGAGGCCCGCCGTCTCTCACCCAGAGGTTAGACCATGTTGCAGGGCAAGGGGAAAGGGCAGGAGCGTGCGGCCTCGGGAGGTCGAAGCTCTGAAGCACGGCCCAAGCGCCGCGGGCGTGGGCGGATCGGCTGCGCGCTGGCGGCATGGCTCCTCCTGATGGGCGTCGGGTTCGGGCTCAACGAGCTTGGCGTCATCGACTTGCCCTTCCTGCCTCGCGTGCTGGGCATCGTCAAGAGGCCAGCCGTGCCGGCCGCCGCCGAGGCCGAGGCCGCGACGGCGGACTCCGAGGCGGCGACCCAGGAGGAGGCGGCCCTCGCCGAGGGCACTGGGGGAGCCGAGGAGGCCACGCCTGCGGAGGAGACCGGGGCCGGCCCAGGAGGGCGCGCCGCCGCTGCGGAGGCTTCGCGTGCCCCATCGGCTGCCGAGAGAGTCCCAGAGCAGAAGGCCACGAAGGAGGCCCAGCAGCGTCTCCAGCGGGTCGCGGACATCGTGGGCGAACTATCGCCTGAGTCCGCAGTGGCGACCTTGAGCAAGATGCCAATCGAGGAGCAGGTCAGCATTGTCCGCCTGCTCGATGACAAGGACGTGGGCAAGGTCCTGGAGGCGATGGATGCCGATGCCCGGGTGGAGGTTCTGCGCGGTCTGGCGCAGCCACCGGGAGCGCGGGTTCTGTCGCCGTCGGAGACCGAGGAGGCCCCCGCGAAGGGCGAGACGGCACGACGCTCGCTCTTGTCTCTGCCTGTCCGCACTCCGAGCGGAGCAGAGTGAGGGCTGGGGCGACAGCCCCATCGAAGGGAGGTGAAATCGTATGGATGTACTGCAGATTCTGGGCGCTCTCGCTGAAACCCCCGTGGCCGAGGCGATGGCGGGCTCAGGTCTGGAAGGACAGTCGTCGGCGTTCCTGGAGGCCCTGCGGGCCGCGGTGACGGGCTCGCAGGTGACGACTGCGGCCGAGACGACACCGGCATCCACCGAGGGTGTCGCGGCGGCGGAGGTACCGGCTCTGCTAGCCGTGTCGGAGGGGATCGCAGTGCCGCCGGAGGTCGCGACGCGGCTGGCTCAGCTCGATGCCATCCTGGGGCTCTACTTGGCCGGGTACGTGTTCGGTGGCCAGGGAGCGGAAGGTGCTCCACAGGTGCCGTCGGCAACGGGCGAGGTCCCAGTGGCGGAGGGGGAGTCATCTCCCGGCTCCGAGTCGGACCGTTCCGCGACGCCGTTGCCGCCCCTGCCGCGCGAAGTGCGTCGCGTGGTGCAGCAACTCGTGGCGGCCGGTATCGAGCTGCCACTGAACCTGGGCATGGTGGCCGAGCTGGCTGGGGACGGGATGTGGCAGCGATCGCGGGAAGCCGCTCGGACGGCGAGCACCCCTGGGCGCGTGCCTGCGCTCCACACGCTGGACCGCGCGGTAGAGGCGTTGCTCCGTCAGGGCACGTCGCCGGACGCGTCGGCCGCGAGCGGCGGCATGGATGGGACGACGGAGCGGTTGCGGTTCGGCTGGTTCCTCGGCGAGGTCACGGCGCGAGTCGAGGCCGCGCTGGCGGGCGAGCCCGAGCAGCTCGAGGCGGCGCGGAGTTGGTGCGACAACATGCGTGCCGCCTATGTCGAGGCCCCGCGGGGCCCGACGGCGGGCAGCGCGAGAGGGAGCACTGCTGTGCCCCCGAGCGCCTTGTCCGAGTCGGCTGTCGCGCCGCAGTGGCCGGCGGCTCGGCTGCCGGATGCTGGTGGTGGGTCGCCGCTGGGGGCGCCGTTCCTCGTGGCGGATGCGTCACGCGGAAGCCCCACCGCAGGCGTGGTCGTGGAGTCCCGGGCGATGGCTCAGGGACCCACAGCGATGCCCGAACCACCACCGGAGGCCGGCGTGAGCTCCGCGGCGTTGCTGGCAACCGAGTCGGTGACTCCCGGTCTGCGGGCGGAGGCGCCTTTGGCGCCAAGCTCTCGTCGGGGGTTGCTGGTGGCACCGGAAGGGACACAACGCTGGACACCGGCGGCGACGACGGAGCCCGAAGCGACGGCGTCCCAGACCGAGGCTACGCCGGAGAGCGGCGGGACGTCGGTCACGATGCCCCGACCGGCGGCGAACGGCCGGCTGGCCGAGGCGTTCATGCTGCGCGTGTCGCAGGCTCAGGCCAACGCCGTTCAGCCATCGGCGGCGACACAGGGCGGAGTGAGTCCTCCCACCGTGCCACGCGGCGTGCCGCCAGTGATACGGGTGGGGTCGGCGCAGTTCGTCACCCAGACGGTGAGTCCGGGTGCGGGCGCCGCGGTGGCGGTCCAGCCCGCGTCGAGCCAGTCCTGGCTGGCGGATCAGGTTGCTCTGGTCGCGCAAGCGATTGACAGCAAGGCGGCTCGGGTTCGGATCGTGCCCGCGGCGGCGGATGGGAGCAAGGCTCGGCCGGTGAGCAATCCGGTCGCGGCCATCGACCCAGCACTGGCAGCGCGGCGACTCGGCACACAGGCCGATCCTTCCGTGTATCTGCCCGTGGGCCGGGACCAACCTGCCGACTCGGCAACGATGGCGCAACCGTCGATCGTCGCTGTGGGCCAGTCCGGGCTTGGCGGCGGGCAGTCGGTGTTCGCGCCGCGGGGCGTGCCGCCGGGGGTCGACCGTTCGGCGGTGTTTGACCAGATCGCCGAAGCGCTCAGCCAAGCACGCGGCTCGGGCCGAAAGCAGGAGCTCGTGTTACGGCTCAAGCCGGAGCACCTGGGTGACCTGCGCATCGCCGTGTCGGTGACCGATGGCGTGGTTCGCGCTACGCTCTCGGTGCAGAACATGGCGGCGCGTAACGTACTGGAAAGCGAGATGGGGCAGCTCCGTCAGACGCTGGCCGATGCCGGCCTGTCCGTGGACTCGCTGGAGGTCTCAGTGAGCGGCGACGGCGCCCAGCAGTTCACGCCGCAGCGCGACCGGGAGTTCTACTCCGACGCGTACCGGCGGTTCCAACCGGCGCCGGACACGGACATGGGCCCTCTCATGCCGAGTTCGGAGCTTATCGTTGCGTCGCTGGCCTCCGGAGCCACGGTGAGCCTGCTGGCGTGATGATGTGTCGAAGGGAGGGAAGGTAACGTGTCCTTGATCAACGGTGTCAACACGAGCGCGGTCTTCGCGTCCACGCGGGACATCAGCGGGACGGGTGGTAGCGTGCAAAACGCGCAGAACCTCGGCCGCGATGACTTCTTCAAGCTCCTCATCGCTGAACTGCAGAACCAGGACCCGCTGAATCCGAAGGACGATACGGCGTTCCTGGCGGAGCTGGCTCAGTTCAGCAACCTTGAGGAAACGCGGAATCTGGCCGAAGTCAACAGTAAGCTGCAGGTCTTCCAGGCGACGACGCTTTCCGCGTCGCTGATCGGCCGCAATGTCGAAGCCCAGGTGGAGAACCCGACCACCGGGGAGATGGAGACGTGGACCGGCACGGTGGAGGAGGTGCGGCTCGGCGGCGATCTGCCGACGCTGCTGGTGGATGGTGTGTCGGTGGACTTCGCGAATGTGTCCCGAGTGTTCTGACGAGCGTTCTCGGACCTCTCGGGGCCGCGAAAGCGGCTGAGTAGGTCAGGTGAGTGGTAATGGCAGACGAGATCCGGTTCACTCTACCCAGTGAGATCCGCATCGGCTCGGCGCAGCCGGGACGGCAGCAGCCGACTCCCGCGGAGGCGGGCGCGGAGCCGTCCCGAAGCTTCCGAGAGCTCCTCGAAGAGCAGCTCGCGGCGACAGCTCCGGATGTCCGGTTCTCAGCCCACGCTCAGGCTCGGCTGGAGTCCCGCGGCATCGAGCTGACGGAGTCGGACCTCTCGCGGATCCGCGAGGCGCTGGATCGCGCCGAGGCCAAGGGCGCCAAGGAGTCGCTCGTGGTCATGGACGATCTGGCGCTGGTTGTCAGTGTCCCTCATCGCACGGTCATCACGGCCATCGACGGGCCGAGCCGGCGCGGGAATGTATTCACTAACATCGACAGTGCGGTCATCGTGTAGGACCATCGGAAACAGGACGGGCCGGACCTCTTATGAGGAAGCCCGATCGACCGCAAACCGACGGAAGCGGTCGACTTTGCTCCCGCACGGGGTGTAGCGCGTACCCCGTGCGGAGATGAGCCGTGTGCGGCTCTGCTTCAAGGGAGGTCGCAATGCTACGCGCACTGTTCTCCGGCACATCCGGTCTGCTGGGTCACCAGCTTCGGCTGGATGTCGTCGGCAACAACATAGCCAACGTCAATACGACGGGTTACAAGGGGTCGCGGAGCAGCTTCGAGGAGACCATCCTCCAGACGCTTCGCGGCGCCAGCGCTCCTGTGGCCGACCGAGGGGGCGTCAACCCCCGCCAGGTCGGTCTGGGTGCGCGTACGGCTTCCATAGACTCGAACTTCAACCAGGGCAACATCGAGACCACGGGCCGTCGTGGGGATCTCGGCATCGAGGGGAACGGGCTGTTCGTCGTCGCGAAGGGCGACCGCAACCTGTACACCCGCAACGGCGCGTTCGAGGTTGACGCGGACGGCTACCTGGTGGCGCTGAACAACGGCTACCGCGTCCAGGGCTTCATGGCAGACAGTCTGGGCGCGATCGACCTCGCCCAGCCGCTGACGGACCTGATCATCCCCATCGGTGGGATGACGATCTCGCGGACGACGTCACAGGTCCAGTACCTCGGGAACCTGGACGCCGAGGCCATCGGCTATGCCGAGACCAACCCGGACACAGGTGTGGCTCGGCCCGGCGCGCATCCGGCGTCGACGTTTGACATCCAGGTGGGAGCGGCGGCGCCCGTGTCGGTGGCTGTGCCGGCCACGGTCGCCGGCGGGGCCTACACGAGTGCCGCGGCTGTGTTCGACCCGACGCCGTTCGCGGCGGGAGGCGCTTTCTCTTTCCAGGTGACGGACTCGACAGGGACGGTCACCAGTGCGGACATAACGGCCCTCCCGGTCAACCCGACGGCGGCAGACTTCGTGGCGGCGTGGAACCTCGTGTTTGGCGTGGTTCCGCCCGGCGGCCCGCCGGCGCCAGGTGTCCGGGCCGTGCTCGAGAACCCGACCACGGGGACCATCCGGTTCTACGATGCCCTTCAGGGCGGCGCGGCGAGCCAGTTCATCATCGCCAGTGACGCCGCGGGCGGCAATCCGACGACGAGTGCCCATGTAACGGCGCTCGGCCTTCAGGACGGCATCGCGGTCACCTACGGGGCGTCGCTCACTCCGGACGCCGAGCTCAACGCACTCGTGATGGCCGACGCGGTCAACAACACGGCCGGCCTCACGATCGCGGCGCAGACTAACGGCACGGGCGGGATCCAGCTCATCCAGAGCGCCCCCGGGGCTGCGGGCAACTTCACGTTGGCGGACACGGGCGGATCCACGCTCATTGGTGACTACTTCGGGTCATCGCCTACCGTGGGGCAGGTCGACACGTGGCGCAGCAGCGTGGTGGTCTACGACTCGTTGGGCATCACGCACTCGATCAACGTGGACTTCGCCCGCAACGGCAACACGCGACAGTGGGTCTGGACTGCGAGCGATGAGGCGGGCACGGGCATCGGCACCGGGACACTGACGTTCGACGACAATGGACAGCCACTCACACCATCGGGGGCGGTGGACCTCGTACTCGCCAACGGTGCGGCAACGCCACAGACGATCACGCTGGATTTCACCAATATCCAGCAGTTCGGCGGCAACAGCACGGTGTCGGTGGCGAACCAGGACGGCATCGGTCCGGGCACGTTGGAGACGTTCAGCGTGTCGCAGGATGGGACCATCGTCGGCGAGTTCTCCAACGGGCTGGCCCAGAACCTGGGGATGGTGGCGCTGGCGACGTTCAACAACAACGGCGGCCTGGCGCGCGTGGGGGCGACCCTGTTCCAGCAGACCGTCAACTCAGGTACGGCGCAGATCGGGCCTCCCGATAGCGCTCAACGCGGCACGGTCCTCGGCGGGGCGCTCGAGGCGTCCAATGTGGACCTGGCCGATGAGTTCATCAAGATGATCACAGCGGAGCGCGGCTTCCAGGCCAACTCCAGGATCATCACGACAGCCGATGAGATCCTCCAGGAGCTCGTGAACCTGAAACGTTAGCGCCGGTTGGGGCCGCGGACCCAGGGGTCC
>Ga0315288_10001510_pt1 | contig 30127 bp, 18 predicted proteins | sample YL17G11_20_MG_FD_203454 | JGI IMG/M metagenome (GOLD analysis project Ga0315288, IMG submission 203454) | Sediment microbial communities from Yellowstone Lake, YNP, Wyoming, USA - YL17G11_20 | ecosystem: Environmental > Aquatic > Freshwater > Lake > Sediment | place: USA: Wyoming | collected... | reverse complement strand
CTCGGAAAGGCTAATCGTCATGACCTCCGGTCACCCGCAACGGATGAAAACAGCCATTTTTTTGAACGCGATATATCGGCATATGGCTGTTTTCAAGGTAAACCCTCCATGGTCGCTTCAGCCGATTCCGGATCTTCTCCTTTCTCAACCAACACAAAATGGAAGAGATCCTTAATTCTTTATGTTGTATTTCTTGAGGATTGAGTTAAGAGAAATTCAGCTATCGGATGAAACGACCTTGGAGGAAAGCTCGCGGCAGGGTCGGCCCAAAGGCTCCCATAGCGGAGGGGGGTCCCATCGTTTGCGATGGGGGGAACCGCCGGATCACTCTTGGAAGGAAACCCTTTGAGCGGGTTTCCTTCCAACGGTCGCTTCGCTCCCTGCCTTTCTTCCTAGGAGCATGATCCCGCGAATTAATACGTGGCGACTGGTTCCCAAGGGAGCCGGGGCCGACCCTGCCACGAGCGCAAGGGATCACCGAATCTGCTTGATGATCTCTTCGGCCCGGGCTTTGAATTGGGGGTGCGCGGCCGCCCGAGAGGCCATTTCCAGGGCCTTGGGCTTGTTTCCGGCGTTGGCGAAGCTCGCGGCGGCGTTGATGAAGGCCGTCGCCTTGGTCGCCTGGGTGACCTTGAGCTGCTGCTCTTTCTTGGCCAGGAGCTTCGCTTTACGCTCTTCGGACAGTTTCGAGCTCTTGATCTCGGCGATCTTGGCCGCGATCGCGCCCTCGTTGCGCTCGAAGATGAAGGCGGCCCGCTCAAAATGGGTTGCCGAATCAGCCCACTTCGACCGCTGTCCGTACAACCGGCCCAGGCCGAACAGCGCCTCGGTGTTCGTTCCGTTATGCTTGAGGGCTTCCTTGAATTCCTTTTCGGCCCGGTCGAGCTCCCCTTGATCGAAGGCGATCGTGCCGGCCAGTCCGAAGACCTCGCTGTTGGTCGGGAGGCGGCCTTTGGATTCCTCGATGTTCGCCTGGGCCCTGACGCCGTCTTTCAGCTCGTGGTAGTTCCAGGCGAGCCAATAATGGCTCTCGCCCAACAGATAGAACCCGAGTTCGACGTTTTTATTCAACACCTCGATCGCCTCGTTGGTGCGGGCGAGATAGCTCAGGCTGACCGCCTTCCCGAGCAGGGCATCCCGGTATTGGGGAGACAAGGCCAGGGTTTTATCCCAGTATTCCAGGCTTTTTTCGAACTCCTCCGTGGCCGTGTAAATGCTGGCCAGGTAAATATGGATTTGCGGCGATTCCGAAAGACCGTCCAAGGCTTTCAGGAAATGGCCCTCGGCCTCGAGCAGACTACCCTCCGAGATCGCCACCTCGCCCAGATTGTGGTAGGCCTCGTAGAACTCCGGCTCCTTCTGGAGGAGCGCCTCCAAACGCTCCCGGTTCGAGCGGGGATAGATCGCGTTCTTGTACTTCATGAGGACCGCTTCGGGGTAGCTCTGGAGAAGCTGGACCGCCAGGTCGTCCTTTTTTTCGGAGAAATAACCGTAGCCCGTGTAGAATGCGACATAGAGATAGGCGTAGAAATCATCCGCGGCGGCCTTGGCCGCCAGATCGTCCTTGAGCCGCTGCTGCATCAGGACGTCATCATAGACCTTCTTGACGTCCATAATGCTGATGTCCTGCATGATCCCCCGCGTCCTGGGCGAGAGCGAATCGGCGGCGACGAAAAAGGGCAGGAATTGTTGAAGGGAGGCATTGTCCTTGATGATCTCGACGCCTTTCCGATAATGGGCGTGGTCCAGGATGCCGACCTCGCGCTCGCGGATGGCCTTGAGGAGAAGGGCCTTGAGATAGGGAACGGTGATCTTTTTCCGCATCGCCGGCCGGGCGTACAGGTCCTCGTAGATCCGGATCGCCCGGGTGAAGCCGACGAAACAGCCGCGCCGGACCTGGGCTTCCGCGTCGGCCGCTTGGCTCTCGAGTTCGGCGGGCGGCGGGCCGATCTCGACCTTGGCCGCGGGCGCGCAGGATATAAAAGAGATCGTTCCAGCCAGGACGGCGGTCGCCGCCGCCGCATTCAGCCGCATCGTGTTTTGTCGAAGTCTGGTCCACATGTGCGCCTCACCGTCTCGATCTTCAATTTTACACCGGAGCGGTCCTCATTTCCATCCTCTTTAATGGTACGACAAATAACGAAGGAATGTTTAAGGAGGCTCGGGGCCGAAGCTAGCTCCCCGGCGGAAATCTTAGCGCCTGCATCGTTCGGTTTTTTCGGCGGCGAAGACACAAGCCGACGCGGCGACATGGTGGCCCCCGGCCCCCTGGGAAACCAGTCCCGTCGGTTCCCCCCATCCTAAGCCAAAAGCTTAGGACGGGACCCCCCTCCGCTATGGGGGCCTTAGGGCCAACCCTGCCGTCGCGTCCTTGAATCGTCCGCCGAAAAAACCGAAATGCAGCGGCGAGATTCCCTAATGGTCGCTTCGCCTTCTTCCCCTCGCCTAGGATGATAGAAGAGGTATTAGTTTTATATGCTGCAAGGATCAAATTCGGTGAGTTATCAATATGCAAGCGAAGAAGCGGGCGAAAGCTCAATGTACGGATTGAACCGACCGACAAGATCGGAAAACGGCTGAAGCGACCATGGAGGGTTCAGCCTTTCCGAGCCGTCCTTGGAGGGCAGCCGGCCCGGAAAGGAGGCCGGCCGGCGAAGTATGTTTGACGTCCCGGCGAACTCCCGTAATTAGGAAGCCGGGACGGAGTTCTGAGCCGCCGAGAAGGACGGTGAGGAAACGGCGTTAAGAACCCGAGTCGGGAGTGAGGCCGTTTTCCGATCTTGTCGACAAGACCCGCGACAAGGAGAGCGTTCGCCCGCTTCGAGCGAGTTTCTTTCGCGAGCCCTCCTCTTGAAAAATTCATAAAAAGGTATCAGAATGATTCTTCGATTTGACAAGGAGGTCCCATGAAAAAAACGAACGCATGTCTCATGATCGTCCTGGCGCTCACATTTTTGGTCGCGCCGGTCTTGGCCCAAACCCAGACCCCGGCCGCGCCGGCATCTCCTCGGCCGATCGGGCTCCTCGACATCCTGAGCTGGAAAGCGATCCGGGGGGCCGTCCTCTCCCCCGACGGACAGTGGTTCGCCTATCTCCTCTCGCCCCAGGAAGGCGACGCGGAGTTCATCGTCCGCCAGACCAAAGGGACCAAGGAATATAAATTCCCGGTCGGAGAGGCCCGCTTCGGCAACATGGGTTTCTCCGATGATTCCAAGTTCTGCGCCTTTATGATCTATCCCACGGCCAAGGAGGCCAAAGCCCTCCGGCGCGAGCGGAAAACACCCGAATCCGGCGCCAAGGCCGCCCTGCTCAACCTGACCTCGGGCGACAAGCTCGAGTTCGACAAGATCAAAAGCTTCGCCTTTTCCCGGGAGAATCCCGGCTGGCTGGCCTTTCTCAAGAACGCTCCTGAGGGGCAGGCCCGCGAGAAAGAAAAATGGTCGGGCGCCGACCTTATCCTGCGCGAGCTGGCCACGGCCAAGGACCTAACCTTCGGCAACGTTTCGGAATTCGCCTTCGATAAAAAGGGCCAGTGGCTGGCGATGATCATCGACGCCTACGGCCAGGGCGGGAACGGCGTCGCGGTCCGCAACATGGCCACGGGCGTCGTCTCCTCGCTCGACAGCGACAAGGCCAATTTCAAAAGCCTGGTCTGGACCGAGAAAGGCGAGGCCCTCGCCTGTCTCAAGGGCAAGGAGGAAAAGGGCTTCGAGGACAAGTTTTACAGCGTCGTCGGTTTCACCGGCTTCGTCCCGGCCCCGGCCCAAAAGGGCGCTCCGCAGACTCCCGGCGGGATCCAGAAGGCCGCTTATGACCCCAAGGACGACAAAGCCTTTCCGCAGAGCATGTCCATCAGCCCCAACCGGCCGCCCCAGTGGACCGACGACCTGGATGCCATCCTCTTCGGAATCTATGAACCGAAGAAAAAGGAGGAGGGCGCGAAGGGGCCGGGCGCGGCAGCCGATCAACCCGCGCCTCCGGCCGCCGCTCCCGCGCCCGCCGAATCCGACGAGGACATCCCCGACCTCGTCCTCTGGCACTGGCAGGACAAGCGCCTCCAGTCCCAGCAGCAGGTCGAGGCGAGCCGCGACCAGAGCTTCAGCTATCTCGCCGAATACCGGGTGAAGGACAAGAAATTCATCCGGCTCGCCGACGAGGACGTCCGCCAGGTCAGCGCGGCGCCCAAGCAGCGTTTCGCCGTCGGCCTCGACAACCGGGCCTACGAGCTCGAGGCCAACCTCGACGGCCGCCGCAAGCAGGACGTCTACGTCATCGACATGAAGACCGGAGCCCGGAAGCTCGCCCTCAAAGAGTGCCGCAACTATTACATGCCCTCGACCGACGGCACCCATTTTCTCTACTACGAAGACGGCCACTTCTTCACCTACGACATGACCGCCGGAAAATCCTACAACCTGACCAAGGACGTGCCGGCCTCGTTCGTCAACGAGGACGACGACCACAATGTCGTCAAGCCGCCCGATTTCCCGGTCGGCTGGAACAAGGACGGCCAATTCGTCGTGTTATCCGACGGCTGGGACATGTGGAGCGTCCCCGTCCACGGCGGGACCAAGGGCGTCAACCTGACCGTCAACGGACTCAAGGACCAGATCCGCTACCAGCGCCGGATCCAGATCGACCCCGAGGAAAAAGGGATCGACCTGACAAAACCCATCTACGTCGTGACCTATGGGGAATGGACCAAGAAAGCCGGCTTCTCCTTCATCGAAAAGGGCAAGCCCGCGCCGACCGTCCTGCTCTGGGAAGACGCGGGTTTCGGCGGGATTCAGAAAGCCCGGAAGGCCGAGGTCTATCTTTATACGCGCGACACGTTCAAAGAATACCCGAATTATTACGTGACCGACGCCCTGCTCAAGAGCGGCCAGAAGATCACCGACGCCAATCCCCAGCAGAAGGACTTCCTCTGGACGAGCGGCTCGCTTCTGATCGACTATAAGAGCGCCAAGGGCGACAAGCTTCAAGCCGCGCTGTTCCTGCCGGCCAATTACGAGACGGGAAAACGGTATCCGACCCTCGTCTATTACTATGAAAAGATGTCGCAGCAGCTCAACCGCTACACCCAGCCGTCCTCGAACGGGTTCAACAAATCCGTCTATACGAGCAACGGATACGCGGTCCTGATGCCGGACATCACCTACAAGATCAACGATCCCGGCATGTCGGCCGTCTGGTGCGTCCTTCCCGCCCTCGACGCGGCCGCGGCCTCGGGCGTCGTCGACCGGAGCAAGGTCGGACTCCAAGGCCATTCCTGGGGCGGTTATCAGACCGCTTTCCTGGTGACCCAGGCCGACTTCGCCGCGGCCGTAGCCGGCGCCCCGCTGACCAACCTGATCAGCATGTACAGCTCCATCTATTTCAACACCGGCGGCGCCAACCAGGCCATCTTCGAGAGCAGCCAGGGCCGGTTCAAGGGAGGCTACTGGGACAACCTGGAGGCCTACCAGCGCAACTCGCCGGTGTATTACGCGGCGAAAGTGAAAACGCCGCTCATCATCCTTCACAACGACAAGGACGGGGCGGTGGTCTGGAACCAAGGCATCGAATATTACAACACCCTCCGCCGCTTAAAAAAGCCGGTGATCATGTTCCAATACGTCGGAGAGAACCACGGCCTGGCCAAGGCCGCCAACCAGAAGGACTACACCGTCCGGATGAAGGAGTTCTTCGATCATTATCTCAAGGGCGGGCCCGCGCCGAAATGGCTGACCGAGGGCATCCCCTACCTGAAGATGAAGGACGACCTCAAGGTCCGGGCCAAGGACCTGAAACCGGCGGAGAAGCCGGCTGAGAAGAAAGAAGAAAAAAAATAAGGCTCTCTTCCCTTTTGAATGGGGTCGAAGAGGAGGAGGGAGAAAATCCGGGAACGGCCTCGCTCCCGATCCGGGTTTTTAACGCCGTTTCCTCACCGTCCTTCTCGGCGGCGAAGTCTTTGGTCGACGCGGCGACAGGGTGGCCCCCGGCCCCCTGGGGAACCAGTCCCGTCGGTTCCCCCCCTCGGCCAAGCCGAGGGGACCCCCCTCCGCTATGGGGGCCTTGGGACCAACCCTGCCGTCGCGTCCTTGATCCTCCGCCGAAAAAACCGAATGGCAGCGGCGAGATCTCCTTATGGTCGCTTCGGCCGGTTCCGGATCTTCTCCTATCTGAACCCACCCAAAATGGAAGAGAGCCAAGAAAATTAACTACATCCCGTTTCCTTCAGCAATTTTGTGTCGTTCGAAATAAAAAGGGGACATACACCGAATCAAGCCGAATTCGGTTTATGTCCCCTATTTCTTTTAAGGGAGGCTGGCTGTCGAGGCGCCAAGGTTAGAAAAGGAAAAGGAAGCGGGGCTAAGGAGGATCCTCTCCAGCCAGCATCATCACCTACATATATAATTTAAAAAAAACCAAATGTCAAAGAAAAAATTGCTTTTTTTCATTATTTTTTGCCCTGGATCTCCTGGACCAGTTTCTTGATTTCGGGCTGGTTCGGATTCAATTTGAGGGACGCGTTCAGGGCATTCAGCGCCTCGGTCATCCTCCCCGTCCGGAAATAAGCCATCCCCAGGGCGTTCAGGAGGACGGTATCGCTGTTATAGATCTTGTTGCCTTCGGACAGGTTCTGGATCGCCTCCTGGTATTTCTCCCGGCCGATGAGGGCCCGGCCCTTGGTCAAAAAGTACTGGAAATTGAGCTTCGGATCGCCCTTGATCGTCTCGATGAGGCTCAAGGCCTCGTCGAACTTCTTCACTTTCAACAGGAACGAGGCGTATTCCGGGACCTTCTGCTGGTAGGCCGGGTTGAGGCTGTAGGCTTTTTTATACATCGCTTCGGCCTTCTCATCCTGGTTCACCTGGTCGTATTGATAGGCCAGGGCATAAAAAAAGATGAAGCTGTTGGCGAGCGAGGACGATTTCGAGGCGATGACGGGATGGGACAGCGTCTTCTGCGTCGACATGGCGAAGTTCGTCAGGTTCTCATCCACCGTCTTCCCCTTGGCATCCTTCAAAGTGATGGTCAGGTCGTAATAATCCGGCGGGAACTCGGCCGCCGGCAGGACCTGGATCAATTTCAGGGTCTTGCGGAATCCCTGCGCGTTCAACGGGACGGTCAAAGACTTCTGATGGGGATTGGTGACCCGGTTCCCCTTGAAAAGAATCCCGACGGAGCCCGTCTTCCACAGGTCCTCGGTCAGGCCGGTGATGTCGAAGAACAGGGCGATCTGGTCCGCGCTGGAGTATGTGTATTTGGGATCGACGTTCATCTTCTTTTCCCCGGCCTGGAAGGGAACGTGCACGCCGGCCGGAACATCCGAGACCTTGTAACCCACGACCGGGGCGATGATCCGCGGCCGTCCCGAATCGGAGGGAACATCCAAATCGGCTTCAAGGGTCGTGAACTCTTTGCCGGTCGCGTTCCTTAAAAGCACGGTCAGATGGTATTTCCCCTCGATGACGGGAAAGGAATCGGCGATGCAGATCCCCATGGCCTGGGTCTCGGCGAACTGCCGTTCGGGGATGGTCAGGGGGAAGTCCTTGGAATACTGGAAGACGACCTTGTCCCCGGCCCGGAGGCTGACGTCGACCTGGAAGAGACAGGAATACTCGTTCTTCGGCTCGTAAAGATCGACCGAAAGTTTTTTCGGGGCGATGGCGAAATCGCAGAAGGCCGCTCCCGTCAGGGGGTCCTGGACCACCGCCACGTACGTCTCGCTTTCGATGTAGTTCGTCAAGTACTCCGTGCTGACGACGCCCCGGTAGTTCAGGAAATGGGTGGCGTAGCTTTCGTTCAGCCCTTTCTTCGGCGAGTCCAGGATGTTGGCGATGTAAATCGGCGTTTGGGTCGACGGCTTGAAACCGAACGGGATCTCGCCGGGGATGATCGACAGGCAGATCAGGGCCACGTCGGGCTGCAGATCATAGATCATCTCGTACATCGCCTCATAATCCGACGGATTCATCGTCTGGGAGTTGACGATGAGCCGGCCCGGCCCGTCGGAGACGGGATCGTACAGTTTCATTTCCCCGCTGTTGTGCCACTGATAGAACATGAGCTGGAAGTGGACGGGCAGGCCCTTGTTGACGTCCCCGTAATAGGACCAGATCTCGGCCGGATAGAGCTCGGTGCTGCCCTCATAATACGTCTGGCTCTGGGGCCGGCCGAGGATGATGTAGATCCGGCCCCGGTCCGTCTGCCACCCTTCCCGGGTCGACCCGTAGCGGAATCTCTTGCTCGCCTCCTGAAAGCGCTTGAGGTGCTCGGTCTTGAATTCGTTCTCGGGCGTCCCCGGAGTGGGATCGCGGTGATTCCAAAAAGCCTCGATGAACAGGTCCCTGTCCCGGTCATTCTGCAGCTGGAGAAAGACGTCCTTTTCCTTCGAGGTGATGATGTAGGTCGTCAGCTTCAGCCAATCCTGGTACTTCATGGAGAGGTCCTTGGGATTGGCCTTCTTCGGGGCGGCCTGGGCGGCCGCGAAAAGGGAAGCGCAAAAGAAAAGGAGCGCGCCGATCATGACAGGGCAGACGGATCGGGCGAATTTGGATGACATCAAGGGCTTCATGGCGGAACCTCGGGAACTCGTTCTCTTAAGTATCACTCTTCCATATATAGGCAAAATCCCAAAAAAATTCCACTGAATTTTTCCATTTCTATAACGCGACGGCCAAGAAATTCGATTCAATCTGAGACCGCCCCAAACGAATAAAAAACGGCTCCGATTCAATTTTTTGGATAAAATTCAAGGAATTGGATAAGAGTCGAGGGCGAACAATCTTTAATCTATTGAAAATAAAGTAATTAAGTCCACGAATTCTTGGCATATTTTTTGCTTATAAATAGAGCAATATTGATGATTAGATTCAGAGGAGGTGGTCGGAACAAGGGCGTAAATCCATCCAAAAAGGTCAAATGTGGAGCGAATCCGTTCGCTCCGGGACTTTCATTCAACCCAGCATCTCTCTAGGAGGGGAAATGAGAAAATTCTTCATAGTTCTCTGCTGCGCGCTGATCCCCATCGCGGTGATGGCGCAGGAAAGAGCTGGTAATATCACCGGAACCGTCATCGATAAAGACGGCGTCCCGCTCCCCGGGGTCAACCTGACCCTGACCCAGCAGACCATCCGGGCCATGACGACCCAGACCACCGCTGAGGGGAGGTTCCGTTTCCTGTCTCTCCACCCGGGCCAGGATTACCAGATCAAGGCCGAATTGCAGGGATTCAAGACTAAGATCGAGACCGGCATCATCGTCGGCATCGGCCAGGTCTCCGACATCAAGGTCAAGATGGAACAGGGAACCCTGGAAGAGCAGGTGACGGTCGTCGCCCAGACCCCGATGGTCCAGGCCAAGAAAACGACGATCACGACCACCATCAGCTATGAGGCGCTGCAGGCCATGCCCTCGGCCCGCGACCCGTGGGTCGTCCTCCAGATGACTCCGGCGATCTTCATCGACCGGGAGAACGTCGGCGGCAACGAATCCGGCCAGCAGTCGTCGTTCATGGCCAGGGGCGCCACGACCCAGGAGTGGACCCTGGACGGCGTCCAGATCACGGACCTGTCCTCGGGCGGCACTCCCGGATACTTCGACTTCGACGCCTTCGAGGAAATGCAGGTGACGACGGGCCAGCCCGACGTCGAGCACCGCTCGCCCGGCATCGTCGTCAACCTGGTCACCCGCCGCGGCGGCAACAAGACCAGCCTGGCCGGCCGGTTCTACCTGTCGGACGAGAAGTTCCAGGGCAAGCTGACGGCCGAAGAGGTCGCCAAGCTCGGCGTCCCGGGATACAACCACATCCTGGACAACAAGGACTTCGGCTTCAACGCCGGCGGCGCCTTCCTCAAGGACAAGATCTGGTGGTGGGGTTCCTACGCCATCAACAACATCAAGACGATCGTGGCCACGGGCACCGTCGACGCCACCTACCTGACCAACATGGACTTCAAGCTGAACTTCCAACTCATCCCCCAGAACCGGGCCGAGGTCTTCGTCCAGGCCGGAAAGAAAGAGAAGTTCGGCCGGAGCTCCTCGCTGTCCTATCCTCCCGGCTGGAACCAGTACGGCAAGTACCACTTCGGCAGCCCGACGATCGCCATCCGCGACGAGCATATGTTCGGCGACAACCTGTTCGCCTCCGTGCGCTGGGGCTACACCGACGCCGGCTTCGGCATGTGGCCGGGCAACGACGAGAAGATGGAGAAGGCCACTTGGTGGAACGTCGAAAAGGCCCTCTATGACGGCGGGCCCTTGGCCGGCGGCACCGGCGGCCAGACCTTCTGGTTCTCCGGCCGGCCTCACAAGTTCGGCGTGGCCCAGATCCAGTACTTCAACGACGACATCTTCGGCACGTCCCACGAGATGAAGATCGGGTTCGAGTTCAACAACAACCAAGCCACCTCCGTCGGCTACTTCTACGGCGGCAACCTTCTGATGCAGTACAACCTCAACGGCACGTCCCTCGACTGGAACAAGGACGGCAAGCCGGACATCGTCCGCGACCTCCTGAAGGCCCAGTATCCGACCAACACGCCGGAATTCGGCTATTTCTCGGTCAGCCGGAGCGCGTTGTGGACGACGACGGGAACCGATCGTCTGTCGGGCTACTTCAACGACACGATCACCTTCGGCCGGTTCAACCTCAGCCTCGGCGTCCGGGCCGACCGGAACGCGACTTGGGCGGATCCCCGGGTCACCAATGCCCTTCTGGACAAACCGACGACCTATGATGCCTGGATGCACACGGATTCGATGAACAATTTCTGGACCATCCAGAACACGTTGATCGACATCGAGGCCGTCAAAAAGATCCGGGAATTCCTGCCCGAAAAAACCCTGGCACGCCAGGAGCCAAAGAAATTCTGGACGGTCTTCTCTCCGCGCGTCGGCCTGACCATGGACATCTTCGGCGACGGCAAGACCATCGGCAAGGTCGCTTACTCCCTCTTCCCCGGCAGCGGTTGGGGCTATGGCGCCTGGCAGCCGAGCGGACTGGGGGGCTATATGTCCTTCTACTGGATGGACGAAAGCCGCGACAAGAAGGTCCAATGGAACGAGCTGTACTGGTGGACCCGGTCCTCGCCCTACACGCCTTACAGGGCGTTCAAGGATGACGGCACCCTGGACATATCAAGGCTCGACACCGATAAGGGAGCCGGCTGGGGCGGATTCGACTATTATGTGCCCTGGAAGGACAACACCGGCTACTATCAATGGGACCAGCTCAAGGTCAGCCTGAGCCATGATTTCTCCGTGTCCCTCGAACGGCAGCTCACCCAGGACATGAGCGTTTCCGGGACGTTCTCCTTCAGACGCTACGGCAACTACTCGAGATCCCGCTCCTACTGGCCCGCGGACAAGTTCCCGACCCTGAGCGATCCCGGCCACATCCGGAACGCCAACGACTACGAGACCTTGAGAAAAGTTCCCGACGTCCTCTACGACAACACGGGCAAAGCCTATGACCCCAAGGACGCCAAAGGCCGGCCGTGGTATACCCTGAAGAAAGCCGACTACAACGGCGCGGTGCCCACGGACTATTCCTGGATCGACATGGCCGACCCCGGCGCCTGCGAAAAGTACTTCGGCTGGGACTTCGTCTTCACCAAACGGCTGTCGAACAAGTGGATGGCCAACGCCTCCTTCACCTGGCAGACGGAAAGGACGTACTGGGGCGACAACTACACGGGCGACCCGACCAACGCCTGGGCCTATGACGGCGCCATGTACGGGATCAGCCTCGGCGGCAACAGCGGCAAGACCGGCGTCAACTTCTTCTCCGTCTGGATGGCCAAGGCCATGGCCCTCTACCAGCTGCCCTGGGACACCAACGTCTCCTTCACCGTCTCCGGCCACGAAGGATCCTTTGTCGCCGAAACGTTCGGCGTGACGGACTACGGCCTGCCCAACTCCTACAGCCAGGGCAACTCCCTCCCCACCGTCTCCTACGACCACCGGGAAAAGCTCCCCAACGTCTGGGACGTGAACATGAAAGTCGAAAAGATGATCAAGCTGGGCGAGAGCGCCCGGATGCACATCGCCGCCGACTGGTTCAACGTCATCAACCAGACCTCCGTCCTCCGCAAGTACAACAACAGCTACGGCACGTTCCGCTGGAACGCGGACGGCTCGGCGGGAACCTTCGCCGTTCCGAGCGCCACCAACTACAAGCCCATCGAGATCATGAACCCGTTCACCTTCCGCTTCGGAGTGCGATTCCAGATCTGACGCAGCAGCAGAACAAGCACACAGTTCAAAGCCCCTTCCGCCTTCGGGCGGAAGGGGCTTTTTTTTGGAAAGGGGGACGACGCATCCTGTCCCCATTTTCTCTTTAATCCGGCACAATTCGCCTTTACTTTCTAAGGGACAGGATGCGTCGTCCCCCTTAATTCCCCTTAATTTTCCGGGCGACAGGGCGCCCGGTCGGCGTCACCCCGATTCAATAATTTTTCGCTCTGACGTAGATATGATGGGGAGCTGATGTAAACGCGATAAATATGGTGTCATCACGAGGAGCGATCTAAGCCGGTCAAAAACTCCATTATAATATTGGCTCTCTTCCATTTTGTGTAGGTTCAGATAGGAGAAGATCCGGGACCGGCCGAAGCGACCATAAGGAGACCTCGCCGATGCCGTTCGGTTTTTTCGGCGGAGGATCAAGGACGCGACGGCAGGGTTGGTCCCAAGGCCCCCATAGCGGAGGGGGGTCCCCTCGGCTTGGCCGAGGGGGGAACCGACGGGACTGGTTCCCCAGGGGGCCGGGGGCCACCCTGTCGCCGCGTCGACCACAAACTTCGCCGCCGAGAAGGACGGCGAGGAAACGGCGTGAAAAACCCGAGTCGGGAGCGAGGCCGATTCCGGATCTTCTCAGCCATTTGATTCTTTCGCTACCGAACCATATAATTCGTTTATGAGAAACAGAATTTTCCGCCTGTTCAATATATCGGCCATCGCCGCTATCTGGGCGTTGGCTCTTCTCTCCGCGCCACCTCCCGCAAAGGCCGCGGAGACGAACCTCCTCCTCATCACCATCGATACGCTGCGGCCCGACCGCCTGAGCTGTTACGACAAGAGATTCGTCAAGACGCCGGCCATCGACGCCCTCGCGGCCAAAGGGGTCCTCTTCGAACGGGCCTTCGCCCACAATCCGATCACGCTGGCCTCGCACGCCAACATCCTCCTCGGAACGACCCCTCTTTACCACGGCGTGAGCGAGAACGCCAAGTCCAGGGTCTCGGACGCGTTCCTGACGCTGGCCGAACATCTCAAGAGCGGCGGGTATGCCACGGGCGCTTTCGTCGGCGCCTTCCCCCTGGACCGCCGCTTTGGTCTGAGCCAGGGATTCGACGTCTATGACGACGCCATCACCAGGAAATCGGAGCTCATCGGATCCTACTCGGAGCGCAAGGCCGAACAGGTCGTGACGGCGTCGCTGGCCTGGCTGACCGGGCAAAAGGGCAAATGGTTCTGCTGGATCCATCTCTGGGACCCCCACGCTCCCTACGATCCGCCCGAGCCGTATCTGACCGAGTATCAGAAGGATCCCTATTCGGGCGAAGCCGCTTACGTCGACGCCCAGCTGGCAAGGATATTCGCGGAGCTCAAGACGCGGGGATGGTCCGATCGGACGCTCGTCGTCCTGACGGCCGACCACGGCGAGTCGCTGGGCGAGCACGGCGAACTGACCCACAGCTATTTCGCCTACAACAGCACCCTCCATGTTCCCCTGATCCTGGCCGGGCCGGGGATCCGGGCGAAGCGCGCGGCCGAATACGTCAGCCATGTCGACATCTTCCCGACCGTGTGCGATCTCTTGAACGTCAAGCGGCCGGCGTCCACGCTCCAGGGAGAGTCCCTGATGCCGCTCCTGCAGAGAAACCCCATGGCCCCGCGGCCCATCTATTTCGAATCGCTCGAGCCCTACCTGAACAAGGGCTGCGCCCCGCTCCGGGGTTTCATCGAAGGCGGCCGGAAATTCATGGACACAACGATCCCGGAGGTTTATGACCTGGGCCGGGATTTTGAGGAAAAAACCAACCTCGCCCCACAGACCGATCTGAACCCGCTCAAGAAAACGCTGCGGGACATGGAAGAACGCCTGTCCTCGCCGATGAAGAAGGAAGCCTCTGGGACGCCGGACCGCCGGACAATGGAGCGGCTGCGGAGCCTGGGCTACGTCGCCGCGCCGGTCGCCCAGCTCAAAACCAAATACGGGCCGGAGGACGACCTCAAGAGCTTTCTTCCCTACCAGCAGATGTTGGAACGGGCGATCATCCTCCTCGACCTGGACAAGGCCGCCGAGAGCATCAAGGAAGCGAACATGCTCATCGGCCGGCGGAAGGATTTCTCCCTGGCCTACCTCTTCCTGTCCCAGACGCTGATGAAGCAGGGGCGGGCCCGGGACGCCATCCGGGTCATGGACGAGGCCGTCAAGAACATACCGGGGAATTATTCGCTCCTCTCGGGCTATGGCTTGATCCTCGTCCAGACCGCCCAGCACCAGCGGGCCGCGGATGTGCTGCAGGAGGCTCTTTCCCTGTTCGACTTCGAGCCCGAGGTCTGGGACAATCTGGGCATCGCCACGATGAGGAACGGCGACTTGCTCAAGGCGCTGGAGTATTTCGACAAGGCCATCGCCCTCGACAAGTCGTTCGCCCTGGCCTACGCCAACAAGGGCGCGGCTTATTTCGAAATGAGCGACAAGCCCGAGAATCTGGCCCTGTCCATCGAGAGTTTTCGCCGGGCGGTCGCGCTCGAACCGGCGGGCGGTTTGGCCTGGCGGGGACTGGGTTTTGCCAATAAGAAGGCGGGCAAGCTCGACGAGGCCGTCGCCGCCTGGGAGAAGGCGGTCATCGCCGATCCGGCCGACGAGTTCTCGACCCTCAACCTCGGCCTCGGCTACCTGGAGAAGAACGACAAGTCCCGGGCCCGCCGCTGCTTCCTGAGGTACCTCGAGATCAAGAGCGACAGGATCACCGCGGAAGAACGGGACAGGGTTCAGGCCATGATCGACAAGTGCCGCTAGCGTGGTGTATCAGCAATGACTTTACAATGCTGTTATTCCGGACTTGATCCGGAATCCAGTCTTTTTAATCTGGATTCCCGCTTTCGCGGGAATGACAGTTCCAGGATTATTGTAAAGCCGTAATTGAGACGCAACACTAGAACGGTACATTCGGGGCATTGGCCGACTTGGCCGACCCGCCTTTGTCATCGCAAGGAGCGAAGCGACGTGGCGATCTCCACGGCGGCCGGGGCCCCGGGCTTGCCCGGGGGTCCTTTCCGCAGTACTCGCCCGTGGTTAAAAGCCACGGGCGAGTGGCGAGCCGAAGGCTCGTCCCTTGACAATAAAATTCTTATCTTAGAGGCGGGTTCTGACCGTCGAGCCCTTTTCATCTGGATTTCGGGCATGGGCCGTGTTTCCGCGAAATTTTCGGGCCCTGCTCCAGTAAGTAGCTGATATTATTGTTTTTACGCGTTTTTGCCTCTCGTGCTCGCCATTTTCGCCTCACCGGCCCGGGGAGCGGCTAATTTTTCTGGAAAAAATACCCATATAATTTATTATCTATAAGTTATAAAGATTTCGGAGCCCTTTTCGCCGCCCGGCCCATTGCATCGACGGTCCGTTTCTGCTAGTTTAGTTAGTTTCAAACGCCCATGTCGGAAATGACCGTAGAAAAAGTCGGCTTCATCGCTCCGTCCACGTGTCTTCCCCGCAACGCAAAAAGCACCCTCAACCGGACGGCCGGCCTCATCAGGAAGGGGCTGGGCGCCAAGGAGATCTATTTCAGCCCGTACCTGTTCTCGATGGACGAGCAGATCGACCATGTGACGGCCTCGGCGGACGACCGGTCCGCGGATTTCAAGACGGTCATCCGGGATTACGATCTGATCATTTCCATCGCCGGCGGGACGGGCGCCGAGGACCTGGCCTTTAAGATCGACAAGATCGATTACCGGGTCATCCGGAACCGGCGGCCGATCTTCATCGGCTTCTCCGACTTCACCTTCCTGCTCAGCGAGATCTACCACCACGCCCGCGTGCCCGTGGTCTATTTTCCTACGCTCAAGCTGAGCAAGGGCAACTCCAAGAAGATCTTTCCCCTGATCCAGGGTGAAGAGGTCCAGTACCTGGGCAAGCGCTGGCTGACGCCCCCGCCGCCGCGCCGGATCTCCGGCATCCCCATCGGCGGCAACCTGTCGACCTTCGTCAACTTCCTGAACCGGGAGAAACCGCCCAAGTTCAGCTGGCGCCGGCACATCCTCTTCATCGAGGACATCCAGGTCGACGTCGAGGACCTGCACCGGCTGCTGGCCGCGCTGCGGCGTCACGGCGTCATTCAAAAGATCCGGGGCATCGTCATCGGCTCGATGTATCAATACAGCCGGAACCACAACTATAAGAAGAACCAGCGGGAGGCCTTAAAGTTCATCCTGACGTATCTCGGCGATGTGATCCGGGGACGCCGGAAGCACGGTTTTCCCTTGCCGATCCTGGCCGTCTCCAATTTCGGCCACAACATCACCCGCGACCTCATGGCCGTCCCCATCGGCGGCCGCGTCACGATCTCCAAGTCGAAGAAGATCACCTTCCGCCTGGCGTCCTGACCGGCGTCACTCGACGCCCCCCCCGCGATCGTCGATTACTTCAGAAGCGATCCCGTGTCGCCGACCTTCCACTGTTTGTTCTCGAAGATATAAAGCATGGTCCGCTGGACCTCGTGCTCGGTCTCGGTCTTGTACTTGATGTCCACGATCATCCAATCGTCGAGGCCTTTGAAGAACATGCCGAGAACGGTCGGGTTCGGTTTGGCGAACTGTTTGCCCTTGAACTTGGCCAGGACCTTCGGGTCATGGCCGTAGTTCTTAATATGGACCGGAAGGGCGTTCCGCACTTGGGCGTCGTTCTTGATGAACTCTTCGACGGCATCCTTCGGCGCGTAGGCCGCGTCGACCGTGACCCAATCGTAAGCGGAGAGGTCCCGACCGCTTCCGCTTTTCAAGGCCTTATAGACGAAGTAGCCGCCGACGACGACGATGTCGAAGAGAAGGAAATAGACCAGATATTTGACGGTTTTGTTCATGAGGACCCCCTGTGACTCACGTTTCCGGAAGCGTCTTCTGGACCGATCTGCGCGCCGGCCCGTCCCGGGTGACTTTTCGGGCCGCCTCTCGTTGGAGCAGTTTGAACCGGTCGGACGGAATGAGCCGGCGCCGGGATTTGACCAGCAGCCCGGCCGCCGCTCCGATCGATCCGATCGCTTTGGCCACGGCCCCCGTTTCGCCTTCGCCGCCGCTCGGCTTTCCGCCGCCAGAGACGTTGCCGAAGATCTCCTTTTCCCGGGCTTCGGGATCGAGCTTGGCGTATTCTTCGAGCTGTCCGCGGCCGACCGCCCCCAGCCCTCTCAGCGTCCGGAGCATGGCCAGCGTGCTCACGCCGAAATAGCGCTTCAAATAGATCACCTCATCGAAGCTCAGGCGCTGCGGCGAGGGGACGCGCAGGTCCTTCTCGATGATCTCCCGGACCTTGGCCGGCGGCATCAGAAAGCGCGCGGCGAAGGTCTGGGCGAAGACCTCGCGGGGGTGGTAGAGCGAGACGATCTCGTCGACGAAGACCTCGGGATTGTCGATGACCGGCCCCCCCTGGCGGTCCTTGAGGTAATGGCAGTACTCATGGGCGGCGCTGAAGACCTGGCGGCCGACCGACTGGGCGGAGTTGACCAGGGCGAAGGCGGCCTCCTTCTGTTCGAGATAGATGAAGACGCCGGAGACCTTGGAGTCCTCGGGCATGGGCAGGCGCAGGACGCGGCAGCCGTTGGCCTCGACGAGGGCGAAGACGTCGCGGACGGGCTCGTCGCCGAGGCCGAGGCGGCGGCGCTCCTCGTCGGCCATGCGTTCTGCCGGGATGGCCGGGCCGTAGAGCGGCGCCGGCTCGAGCCGGCGGCCGGTGACGGTCTCCAGGCGGAGGTATTCGTCGCAGTAGCGCCGGAATTTCTGGAGCTCCTCGCGGGCGCGGTCGTCCACGGTCTCGGCCCGGAAAAGAAGGGTGAACGAGTCGGATGGGGCGGCTTTCTCATGGAAGAAATAGGCGATGTCGCGGTTGAGATAGGCGGCGATCTTCTGGAGAGTGGAGAAGGACGGCGTTCGCTTCTCGGCCTCGAGGCGTGAGATGTATTCGGAGGAAAGGTCGACGGCCTGGGCAAAGGCGCCTCGGGACAGGCCGATGGCCTCCCGGGCCTTGCGGAGCCGGCTCCCGATGAATCTGTCCATGCTTGTGCACCCCTTCGACGCTTACGACGGGAGCATAACACTCAGCTAGGGAGAAGTCAATTTAGGGGAAACGCCCCAACTTTTTTGAATGAGCCGATCCCCTTTTCGACATACGCCTTCCAGAAGGCGACGTAGTCCGCGGCGTGCAACGGTTGATGGGCGATCTCCTCCTCGGTCAGCTTGCGGGCGACCTTGGCCGGAGAGCCGAGGATGAGCGATCCCGGGGGATAGGTTTTGCGCGGGGGGACGAGCGATCCGGCCCCGACGATGGAGTCGGGCGGGATGACGGCCCCATCGAGAATAACGGCGCCCATGCCGATGATGCAGTTGTCCCCGATCGTGCAGGCATGGAGGATCGCTCCGTGCCCGACGGTGACGTTCTCCCCCAGCACCGTATTCAAGCCGAAATCGACATGGACGGCGCAATTGTCCTGGATATTGGAGTTGCGGCCGACGACGATGTCGGCCACGTCGGCGCGAAGGACGCTGTTGTACCAGACGCTCACGCCCGCGTCGAGGACGACCCGGCCGACAATGCGGACCCCCTCGGCGATGAAGGTGTCCGGATGGATCTCGGGTCGTTTTTGGCTGAAGTCGTACATGAGCCGCGCTCCTTTCGGCGTCCGGTGACACACACCGGACGGATTCATGGCTCGAAGAGCGTAAGTTATCAAAAAAAAAGGTGTGTGTCACCGGATTCTGGTAAAATGACGGCATGGATCAATGGCAGCGATCAAACATCTTTGGGACAGGCTCTTGAAATCGATGAACGTTCAAGACGAGGATCATTCCGTCATCCTGAGCAGAGCGAAGGATCCCGGGCCTGGAGGGGAATCATGAAAAAGACTGTTTTTGTATTCTGGGCTGTTCTGCTTCTTCTCGTCCCGATCTTCTTGAGTTCGCAGACGAATCCGCCCCCTCCCCAGAAGGAAGCCGATGTCTGGGCGCCGTTCCACTTCTTCGTCGGCAGTTGGCAGGGCCAAGGGGAAGGCAAGAACGGCCTGTCCAAAGGGAAACAGAACTATCAATTCATCCTGCACGGGACATTCCTTCAGGTCAAGAACGAAGCGCGGTTCGATCCTCAGGAGAAGAATCTGAAAGGCGAGTTCCACGAGGACGTCGGCCTGTTCAGCTACGACCGGGCGCGGCAGTGCTACGTCTTCCGCCAATTCCACGTCGAGGGATTCGTCAACCAATACATCTGCAAGAAGATTCTCGACGAGGGTAAAACACTCATCTTCGTCAGCGAGCGGCTCGAGAATCTCCCGCCCGAATACAAGGCCCGTCTGATCTATAAGATATTGAATCCGAACGAGTTTCAGATGACCTTCGATCTCGCCACACCGGGCAAGGATTATGAATGCTACCAGTCGGGCGCCATGAAGCGGGTCAAGTGACCAGGGGCCGTGAATTCGAATCCACGCCTATGACGCGACACCCCATACCGTCAGGCCGATTCATCAGAGGCCGAGGTCCGACCTTGCCAAGACTGCTCATCCCGGCGGTCCTCTTCTTCGGCGGCTTCTCCCCTCTGATCGCCGCCGGGCACAACGCCGGGCTGGACTGCTTCATCTGCCATAGCGCGTTCAAAATCGCCGGGACGGTCTTCAAGGACGCGGCCGGAAGAGACGCTCAAGCCGGAGCGCCCGTCGTTCTCATCGCCTCCGACGGGAGCAGGACCCTCCTCGGGACGGACCCCGAAGGGAACATCGCCTCGGCGATCGTTCCGGACGGCCGATACGTCATCCGCGTGAGCAACGTGACCAGCCGGACCTGGCACGTCCTTCCCGGTCAGGGAAGCTGCAACACCTGCCATATCGTCGGCGGCAACGGCTCCGCCGGGCGGGCGAAGACGCTGCCCGACTACCACACCCAGATCCCGCCGGATAACGACTGCCGGAATTGCCATCACTTCCCGGCCAGCCAGTCCTTCGGCCAATTGAGGACTCCCGGCGTTCTGAGCGCCGCCGCCGTCGATCCGCCCATCCCCGGCTCACGCGTCGATATCCTGGGACGGGTCTTTGACTTCGATCCTTCTCAATATACGATCAAGACGACGCGGCCCGACGTTTTCGCTCCGGGTTATTTCTCGATGTTCGACGTGATTCTTGCCGTCGCCAAGAAGAACGGCATCCGGATGAGCACCCGTTTCGATCTTTCATGCATGACGTATTTCATCCGGACGATCGACGGGCTCGGCGGCGATTACTGGTATCACTTCTCTTATGATACGGGAACGGGCAACTCCACGGAGATCACGTACAGGCGAGCGAATCGTTGGGACGAAGCGTTGTGGCGGCCCGGCGTTTGGATCAAGGTCGTCGAGGGTGAGAATCTCTCCGAGATCAAGGCCGAATACAGGGAGGAGATCGCCCGGGAACGGACCCAGGGGCATGTCATCCCCAATGTGCAGATCTCCATCAATCCTTCGAACTATAAAGGCAATCCGCCCGGCTCGGACCGGATCACCGTATCGCGTCAGTTCGCCAACGTGAAGGTGATCCCCCACGATACGCGCGGCCTGGGAGCCGCCTCGCCGTATCCGAAGCCGTTCCGGCCCGGCGTCGTCACGTCGCTCGATGTCCTCTTGTCCCTCCAGGACCAGGGCGCGTTGGACCTGGTCACGGGCGCTTTTTACACGTATTTCGGGCGGAATTACATCAACAGCTATTACGTGGTCGCGATGGGCTTTCCCGGCATGGGCACGGCCCATTCCTCCGGCCGCCAGGGCTTCATCTATGTCACCGAGAACGGAACGCCCAACAAGTTGCCTAACAACGCTGACGGGAAACTCCACATCACCAGCGACATCAACGTCATCCATGCGCCGGACTTCAGCACGTGGCGGTGGGCCGAGCTCGGCAATCCCTATTACGAAAGCCGGGAGCCCACGGTCCAGGCGCTCTCAGACGAATCCATTCGCGAGGATTTCGAAGCGATCGATCGCGGATTCAACCTCCACACACCAATCATCCGCACGGGGGACACAAGACTGTTTCCCCAGGGTCTCGGTCTCGTGTCTCCCTTGACGCCTCTCTCCATCGACATCAGCTTCAATATCTTCGAGCCCGGCCGGGTCAGGCTTGATGTCCAGGACGCGGCCGGCCGAACGGTCGCCTCCCTCTTCAGCGGCGATGTCAAGAATATCGGGATCCGGAAACTGAGATGGAAACCGGACCGTTTGAGCGGCGGGCCCTACACGCTCGTCCTGACGAACGGAAGGAACACCCAGGTCCGGTCGATCGATCTTGCTCCCGGGCCCAGATCCCGATGATGTTCGCGTCAATGAAAATAGGGAAAAAATTCCTGGCCTGGTTCTGGGTCGGCCTGTGCAGTCTGGCCATCTTTTTCGTCGTCCCGTTCGCCCGGGCCATCCAGAAGTTCACTTCCACCCATTTCGGAGCATCGTTTTTCATCATCCTCCTCCTCGCCGTCGTCGCCATCGCGGCCCTCGCCGTCCTTTATGTTCTCTTCTTCCGGTTGAAGATCAGGCGGATCTCTCAATACGTCTGCCTCGCCCTCTTCGCCGGGCTCTATTTCTATATCGGCCTGGCCAGGATCACCAATCCCTCCGAGGGCGCCCACTATCTCGAATACGGCCTCCTCGGATGTTTGTTATTCCGGGCCTGGCGTTTCTCGATCCCCGACGCGGCCGTCTATCCGGCGGCTTTTTTTTCAGGCGCCCTGGTCGGGATCCTGGACGAGATCGTCCAATGGATCGCGCCCGGCCGCTACTGGGATCTGCCGGACGTGGGGATGAACGCCTTGGCCGTGGGGCTCGTCCTGCTCGCCCTCGGATCGGGCCTGCGGCCGAAGCTCGCTTCGGCCGGTCTGGCGACGCGATCCGTCCGAACCGTCTCGATCCTTTTCGCCGTCGATCTCGTCGTCCTCGGCCTATGTCTGTCCAATACGCCCGCACGAACGGCCGCCCTGGCGAACGGACTGCCCTTTCTCGCGCCCCTCGAACGACAGGAGCCGATGCGCGAAACGATCTTGAAGCATCAGGATCCGGAGATCGGGACGTTTTACTCCAGGTTGACCATCGCCTGGCTCCAAAAAACGGACCGTGAACAAGCTCAACCCTCTGGACAGATCCTGACCGACTGGAAGGACCGCACCTACGACGAATTCCTGGCCTCCCACACCACCTTGGACTTTCCCTTCCTCTACGAGATGCGCGTCCATCTCTTCCGCCGGGACCGGCGCTTCGAGCTCGGCCGGCAAACGGACGACGCGTCTAAAAGGAAGAGTGATTTCTTCATCGCCTATAAAGAGAATCGCATCCTCGAAAAATATTTCGGGGAAACGCTCCGCCGGTCCCCCTATCTTTGGGATGAAAAAAGGACATCGGAGGTGGAAGCGCTGATCGATAAAAGCGCGTCCTATGACAGCCCGGTCAGCAAGAACATCTTTTATTGGCTGAAAGAGGGCCCGATGTGGGCCTCGATCCTGGTCATTTTAGCCTTGTTGGCGGGTTTTAATATTTTCTTGAAGAGGACGCGCCAGCCCGGCGGGGACGATTAAAAGCATCGACCAAGAGAAATCGAACCTCCGACTTACTGATTACGAACGTATCTTAAGATTAGGTCGAAAGCGTTTCTATTTTCTATTTCAGCTTTGTCTTGCCTTCTTCGGGGGCTTCCGTCGCTTTTTGGCTTTTGCCGCCTTCCTGTGCTTTCGGAGGGGCTGCTTTCTTTTCCCCCTTTATCTTTTTTCCCTTGCCCTCTTCGGGGGCTTTCTTAGGCTTCTCGACTTTACCGCCTTCCTGTTCTTTCGGGGGGGCTGCCGCCCTTTCCGCCTTTATCTTCGCCATTTCTTCCGTTCTCTTTTCGTTGTCGGCGATCAGCCTCAGCCTGTATTTCACGGCCCTGATATTTGCCTGCAATTTTCTAACGAGAGGATCTTTATCGATCTTGGGAGCTTCGATCCCCTTCTCAGACAGGAAAGACAGCCGATTTTGCAGTTTTTGTTCAAAATATGCCCTTTGCCGCATTTGCATCTGCTTCCGCTTTAATCCCATTTCTTCCTCCTCTCCGATTCAGTTATTCTTCTCCGGCAGCTCTTAGACTATGCAGAACCATCTCTTCCCTGCCGGGCAGATACCAATCGAGGTTATGTATATCAGGGTTTTCGCCAAAAAGCCATCCTGACCTGCCCCCCGTAAACCGGTCCAGGTATCTGGCGAGATTGTCCGGCGCATGCGAGCAGAGTCGGCGAGGTTCGCTTGGAAGGCTTCTCTTCGACAGTGGGTTCACCAGGAAATCCAAGGTCCGGCGCAAAATCGTCGAAGAGAAATACAAATCCCTCATCGACGCGCTTTATGCGGATTAGCCCGCATTATCCATGAATTGCCGCATGATCTTTCTAATCGCTGAGCTGTTTGCTCTTGAACGATTTGAGATCGTAAGCCACCTTCCCGTCCACGACGACACGGACCAACCAGTTGGGAACATACCAGCAGAGATGGGTCCAGCGGGTGACTTGGCCTCCGTCTTCTGTTTTGGTCGTTATCTTATAGACATCGCACAAAAGCTTCTTGCCCGAGACCTCCACGACGGCTGTTTTTTCTTTCCGGCCGTATTGGGCTAAAGCTTTTTCAAAATCTTCTTTTTTAGTGAAGCGCGGCTGGGTCATCTCCGTTAATTTGGATTCGAATTTGTCGTCGATGATCTTTTTCTTGATGGTCAGGGACTTGTCGTTCGCGGCGATGACTTCCGCGACGGCCGAGTAATTCAGGTTTCCACGAACTGTCGGGACGAGATAGTCATATTCGATCCAATCTCCCACTTCGCCCTCCCCCCAGACGCTGAGGACTTCGCCTTCGGCCGGCGCCCTCTTGGCTTGAGCTGATGTTTCCTCGATTGCAGAGACGCGGAATTCATCAACCAGGATGGTTGCATAGGGAGGAGTGAGGACGCCAGTCAGCGGGCCGAAGAACGGCAGGAAGGACGTCCGGCAGACGAGTTCCTCGTTGAGGAAAAAGGTGAAGACGCCGCCCACCTTCCTCAGGGTCAGCTTGTTGAAATCATTGGTGTTTAAGACGGAAGAACGTGTCCAATCCTTGATGGGCTGCCATCCGTTTTCGTATTTATCGAGGGAATAAGAGCCATTGGCGTTGATCTGGAAAATAAAATAACGGCCTTCCTCCTTGCCCCAAATCAGCCCGAAGCCGGTGGCCGGGTTCCCCCCTTTGACGTATTTGATTTTTGCTTCGATTTCGAAATCCCCGTTTTGATCGATGGCGATTTCTCTCTGGGCGAAGTAAGCCGACTTGTCTTTGCTCTCCCAATAAAGGCAGCCGTTTTCGATCCGGCCGGCCCAGTTCGCGCTATCGGTCAGGAACTTCCAGCCATTGGCGTTGTCTTTGAATTCGTCGAAAAAAATGTTCTTTTTTGCCTGGAGAGGGATGCCGTTGTAGAAATCCGCCATCCATCCGGCGGCTTGCCGGATCCCCAAAGCCAGGACAAAAAAAGATGAAACACCGAAGAGAACGGCCCGCGTTCCGGACGTTTTCATGAATTTTTCTCCACGCCTCCTATTTCACCCGGTAAAGCTGGTATTGGGGCCCGGCTTCAAGAATGAGTCCGATTGTGTCGGCGTTGATCCAGGTCAGCTTGGCGCCGGCAGACCCCTGGGGCATTTTGAGGGTGAGAGTATCTCCCGTCAGCTGATAATTCCCCTGGTCGTTCTGAACTCCGGAGGAGGTCCGATAGGCGCTCGTATAGGTCCCGTCCGCCCTAAAGACAAGTCTGAGCTCGTCTTTCTCTCCCCGAGTGGACCACTGGCCGACCAGGGCGCCTCCCGGATAGACGGCCGCCGGCGTCTGCGCCTTGGCGGGGGCTGTGGTTTCCGGCAGGGGAGCGACGGTCTTTGCCTGGGGAATGACCCCTCTCTTCATGGCCTCTTGAAGCTCGTCCCTCGCAAATGTCAAAAAGAGCGCGGGATTGTCCTCGACCAAATCCAGGGCCGTCTTTCCCTGCAAATTGCTGTTTTTTGGATCGGCGCCGGCCAGCAGCAGGATATGGATGACTTCGGGGTTCTCGGCGAGAGAGGCGGCCTGCATGAGAGGAGTATTGTCGTAATCCGTCTCGGCGTCGACGTCCGCTCCCGCAGCCAGGAGGGCTTTGACGATTTCCAAACATTCGGGATTTTTGTTTTTGTATACCACGGCGAAATTCAGGGCCGTCCATTCCTCATTGTCCTTGGCTTTGACATCTGCGTTAGCCCGGATCAGCAAGTTGACTGCGGCAAAGCTGTTGTATCTGGCGGCCTGCATGAGAGGCGTAGCCCCCTCAGAGTTGCCCAGGTTGATGTTCGCACCGGCCTTCAGAGCCGCGGTGATTTCGGCCACGGACCCATGTTTGCAGAGCTCGACGAAATCCGCCTTCTGAATGGATCCGGCTGCGCTTAGAACCACCGCGAGAGATAAAATCGCCAAACACGTTTTTTTGCCCACGGCCATTCTGTGCCTCCTGAAGAATATATTTTCCGGTCGCTCAGACGGCCTGGTCTTCAGCGACGATGATTGCCCGGCTTAATTCTTAAACACCACTCCTTTGATAAGCTTCGTGATCCAATCCTGGGCTCCTGCATACGCCGGAGCCGGCAGTGTAATGACCATGACCAGCCCCGACGCGCGGTAATAGGCCATGACGGACGCCATCTTGTCGCCAGCGGCGTCATTGAAGGCGTAAAGACCGACCACTACCTGACGGGAGCCCGCCTTCCAGTTCGTTGCGGCGCCGCTGAGCTTCTTGCCGGCCCCGATCTTTGCTGCCATCGCGTCTCCCTGTTTCAAGGAATTGAAGCTTAGGACTTGGATGGTCGTTTTGTCGGCCGCTATCGCATAGGTGGAGGAATTTTCTTCATTTTTCTCCAGGACCGCCCCTTGGGGAAGGTTGACCGTATATCGGCCGGACGGGTCGACATGAGCGGGGACTTCTCCGGTATTGTCCGGAAAATTCGGTAGATCTCCCGCGGCGGCTTTTTGGGGAGGAGTTTTGACGGGAGGGAGCTGGGCCTGGGCCGCCGGAGGAACAACCACCGGCGCGGTCTTCGCCGGTGCCGCGGCGGCCTGGCCCGCAGGCGCCGTCTTGGTCATCCAGTCGGGAAGGACCAAGGTCGTCGCCGCCGGCGCCGCGCCTTGATCGGCCGCCGGGGCGGCAGCGCCTTTAAGGCGAATCGATTGGACGATGCCGTCGAACTGGAGTTTCAGACCCTCGAGCTGTTCCATGACCGTTGTCATAAAGGCCATCTGGTGGACAATGGGAGCATATCTTGTTTTTTCCGTGTCTTCCTTTTCTTTGACGGAGATGAATATCCAGCGGTAAAACCCTTTCCGTGCGCCCTGTACGAAGGTGAAATCGTGGACGAGGGCGTCGAATCTCCCAATTTTCGTTTTAGCCGTGTTCGTCGGAGTGTATTGACCGATGTTTTTATATAAACCCTCTTGATTATCTCTAAGAACGGAATCAAGCGTATTGTCCGGCCCTCCCATCATGGCCGAGAGGCCGCTGAGTTTGTCGGGTTCGAAAATGAAGAGCGAGCCGTACAAGGTTCCTTCAGGGCCGTATAGCCGGTACTTCGCGCCTTGGGCGTCGTTGGACGGAGCCCAACCCGCCGGAAGGTCGAATTGAAGTCCGTTTTCTTCGACCGTGCCCGGTCCGCCGCCTGGGGCGCCCGGGACTGCGTCTTTTCCTCCCGCCGGAACGCCTAAAGCCTGAGGCGCGGGTGCCGGTTTAGGGGCAGGGCGGACCGAGGACATGACCTGGGAGATCGTTGTCTGAAGAGACGGCAAATATTGGCTCAGCGTATTGAAAAAGAAGGTGTAGGCCGTGTTGTTGATCAGCATCGAATAAGTGCGGCCGGACCAACTCGTGCCCGAAAGGTCATAAACGAAATCGTGAACGATCGTATCGATCCCGGCCAGCGAAATGCGCTGCGTTTGCCGAGGCCGGTAATTGGGGATGGTCGGCTTGGCTTTTTCCAAACCCGCTTGAAAAAATTGGTCGAGGCTCTGAGGCGCGGCTAAAAACTCTTTGCTGAAGTACATTTCGCCGTAAGGGCGGCCGCCGCTCATGAGGACGTAGTGCGCCTTGACCTCTGGCCCGCCCTGGACCGGCTGGAGCGACCAACCCGCCGGCATCGTGTAGGTGATGTCGTCCGCTTCCTGACCGGCCGTCAGTTGCGGCCGGGCGAAGCCGTACCCGGCCGGAACGAAGATCGCCGCCAGGCCGGAGAACAATAGAATCCACAGAATCCCCAAAAGCTTTTGCCTCGACATTGATGCTCCCTCCTTTTATCGGGGATCTATCTTTGGGGCCTTAAAAATCCCCTTAAATGATAAGATTATCTAGGCGCCGGGAGAAAGTCAAGCGGATGGGGGGACGGGATATTTCCTTTGACGACAAACGGAAAACGTTCTCTCCATCCTCCTCGACGAGCTGAAAGCGGCTGCTGAATCAAGCCGGCGAAGGGCGATCTCAAACCGTGCCGCAGGGTTGACAATCCGTCCCCCTATGATCTATGATTTTTTTGCGAGGGGCGAGGAGGACCTGTCCGGCGTCCCCAAGCCGGCGCCGTGCTTGGGACGAACGAATAAGGAGAAACCGCGATGTTTCTAAAAACCGCGCGCGTGCTGGCAGTCGGATCCGTTCTTATCCTCACCGCTTTGTTCGCCCTGCCCGTCGGGGCGCAGGAGGGCTTGACGCGTCATATCAAGACGGACGATTTCGAAGGGGTCGTCTTTCAGGCCGGACCGAAGATGGATTGGCTTTTTGGAGGAGACTACGGCCGCTGGACGCCCCTGGATTCGGACATCATCGAAGCGGAGAAAATCTGCCGGGTCTTTCTGAGCCGGACCGATGAACCCAACGCGTATTATCGCCAATGCCTTCCCAAGATCAGCGGTGAGCTGAAGGGTTATAAAAGACAATATTTCGGCCTGCTCGGGAAAAAAGGCGAAAAGATCGTCTGGATCAACTTTTTTTGGGCGGGAGAAGCTCAGGTGTTCCCTCGCTGGGAGCGGGAACCCGTGGTCGTTCTCGACGGCGGACTATCTTTCCTCAACGTCAAGATCGATCTCCAGTCGAAAAAAGGCTTCGATTTGAAGATCAACGGCGAAGCCTTACAACGATGATATTTTATCATCAGCGACGAGAGGTAAAATGTATGTCCCCATTGAATTTCTTATTCCCGTGTTTCGCGCCTCTGCCAATCCTCGATTGGATGTGTGGATAACAGACGTTTTAGGTTTATTATAATTCTTGAGTAGAGTAACCGTATCTTGATCTGTCGAGCCATAAAATCGCCCGGTGGAAAATTTCGACCCTGAAATCTCCAAATAGCCTTTTTTAAAGTCAAAAGACCGGGCCCGAAGCCAAGTTCCACACTCCCGGCAAGATGCCGACCACGGCGTAAGATATCCTCAAGTGGCAAGATATCCCATCTCCCTAGATGCCCATAGAGACGACCTCCAAAGGCGGGATATGGGAAGCCGCTCTAAAAGTAATGCCGAACTATAAGTGACTTGATCTATCAGAAGTCGTCGAATTGACTGTCGACTTTTATGACGTGTTTAGGGCGGAATCGGACGGAAAGCGGCGGAAAAGAAAATTCGGGGATGATTCACGTAAATGCCTGATTTATCAGGCTATTCAGGGTGAAAACTGAGAGAGCCAGCGAGAGGAATCGAACCTCCGACCTACTGATTACGAATCAGTCGCCACGCTTTTATATTCTTAATTAAATGAATCACTTGCGGGCGTTTCTACGAGCGCTGTATCGTCGGCGTATCATCTTTTCGCGCTGAATATCCCATTGAGTTTGTCGACGTAGACCTGCAGCCTTTCGTCCATGCGATTGATATACCGCCGGGTCACCGCCTCGGAACTGTAATCGAAGGCCCGACGATAAAAGTTCAGCGGCAATCAGCGGCGGTCCTGATATTAACAGAGCCGACTAAAATATCGCTGACGTCTTACTATTGGTTTAATTATTTTCTCTCATCGTGCGGAACGAGAACGGTCGTCGACGCTGTTGATTCGTTCCCGGCCATATCTCTTGCCGTAACGGTAATGGTATACAAACGGCCGTCCATATCGTTCCCATTTCTCCAGGCCTCGAGCTGAATAAAGCTGCCAAAGTCGGATAACCTGGGCTCGACCTTGCCATATTCGTCTTTCACTTTGAACGTGAGTGAAGCAATGCCTGAAATGTTATCAATAGCCGATCCTTGGATCTTCACGGCGACCATTTTTTTATTGGCCGGCCAAAGGATACTTGGCGTAGCGGTGATGGAAATAACGGGCGGAGTGAAATCCTCACCCACGATACCGACACTGTGATACCCGCCAGCTGCAATGGCCATAAAGTTCTTGTTAGGCAAAGGCGTATTACATTGACCAAAGACATTATAGCCCCATCCCACGACCGTATGATCAGACTTAAGTCCAAGACCGTGAATATCACCGGCCGCAATGGCGATAAAGTTCTCGTTGGGGAAAGGCACTTTACATTGACCATAGTAATCACTGCCCCATGCTACGACACTGCCGTCAGACTTAAGTCCAAGACTGTTATCAAAGCCGGCCGCAATAGCGATAAAGCCTTGATTGGGCGAAGGCACATTACATTGATTCGAGCCATTCCCGCCCCAGGCTACAATCGTTCCGTTATCTTTAAGCCCAAGACTGTGGTAATGACCGGCCGCAATGGCGATAAATCTTTCATTGGGCGAAGGCACCTTGCATTGGCCTGAGTAATTCAAGCCCCAGGCTACAATCGTTCCGCCATTTTTAAGCCCAAGACTGTGCCGTAACCCTGCCGCAATGGCAATAAAGTTCTCGTTGGGCAAAGGCACGTT
>Ga0315288_10001507_pt1 | contig 30136 bp, 31 predicted proteins | sample YL17G11_20_MG_FD_203454 | JGI IMG/M metagenome (GOLD analysis project Ga0315288, IMG submission 203454) | Sediment microbial communities from Yellowstone Lake, YNP, Wyoming, USA - YL17G11_20 | ecosystem: Environmental > Aquatic > Freshwater > Lake > Sediment | place: USA: Wyoming | collected... | reverse complement strand
GTTCTCTGATTTCGCGTCGTCTGTGACATCATCGGCGGCTGTACCCGTTGGTCAATGGAACCACGTATCTGCCATTGTCGGTAACGGAAGTGCGAGTCTTTACGTCGGCCTACAGAGTGTTGGAACAGTAGCATACACAGGATCATTGCTAGCCATAGCTGGAGGACTAACTGGATCACATCTTGTTGTTGGTGCGGAGCACGTCATGTTTCCCGGACCAAGACCCGACAATGGGTTCCGTGGGTTTCTATATGAGACAAGAATATGGAACTCCGTCAAGAGCAATGTACAACTGTCTTCGAGTGCGGATTCAACGATAGCGTCTGGTTCGTCTGGATTGCTTCATTATGCTAGATTCAATGATGGTCCACTAAGTGTTCGTCATGGGTTCTCGATGGGATCTGGAACTTTTGATCATAGTCAAACAGCGATCCACGGACAGTTCCAGAATATTCGTTCCGTTCTTCCAGCAGCACCAATCTGGCAGCCAAATGACGATAGATATTTCACCACGTTCAAAACGAAGATTACCGATGAACGTAATATGTTCAAAGTGGTCCATGTTCCAAGCATGTTCTATGGCAGACAGATCGCGACAGGAAGCATCGTTCTAACATGCAATGGGTATTCAGGACAGGGGATCGTTCGAACATTACGTGATGACGGTCGCGGTGGCCTTTATGTTTCTGGTTCATTAACGAAAGATATTGCAGGTGAGGACTTCAGAGGAGTTTGTTGGAACAAGGTTGGAAACGTTTTCTATACGGAAGGATTAGTCGTTATAACAGATCCGTCACTTCTGGATTTCGGGGAAGCGGCGATGGATTTCGACACCGCGAAAACAGATCAACTCCAGATCAGCTTCAAAGGATTGAGTAAGACGCATGTCAAGACATTTTCATGCAGAGCAAACTCCTCAGAGCTTAATTGTTCACGCAATCCTAGCTTCTCTAGAGCAGATGACAATGGGACCGCCGACGATACGTCAGATGATCGATATCTGATGCGCGACGAGACGCAGACGACATGGATCACCTCGATCGCCATCTGTAACGAAGAGAACAGAATCGTTGCAATTGCTAAACTTGCACAACCAATTCGCAAGCGCCCAGAAGACAAGATAAACATTCGTCTTCGCATGGACTTTTGAGTTACCATTTAGCAGTATGAGTGAACTTATTGGTTGGGATATCTCGTCAAATCTTGTTGGCGTCTGTGTTCTTGACAAGGAAACTGGATCGACGAAATCAATGGATTTTCTTGATCTTAGAAAGATCGAAAGCGAATACGAACGAATCAATAAGTTTGAAGAATTTGCGTACAACGTCGGTATGGACGGACAGACAATCCATATCGTAGAAGAACGTCTTGCTGGTTTCACTCGTGGATTTACAAGCATGCAAACTCTCATGAAACTTGCTGCAATCAACTTTGCTTGCTCTTGGATACTATCACGAGAAGGTAGCGTGCGGAAGTTACATCCATCAACCATTAAGGCTATAATGAAAAGGGAAGGCTTAGTAATACCCAAGGGCTCTGACAAGAAGAAGTTGACTCTCGATTTTGTCATTGCGAAAGAACCGATGTTTAAGGACATCGTCTCTCGTAATTTGAACAGAAACGACAAACCACAACCCTATTGTTTTGACATGGCTGATTCCTATATCGTCGCCAGAGCTGGATACATGAAGGAAAATGAACAAGCGCGAAAAGTTATCGGCAATTAGAGAGACTCTTGGTACCGAACAGGCCGTCAAAGGTGATGAAGTGATCTTCTTTTGTCCCAAGCACGGCAAGAAAGCCGGTAGAACAAGTGGCCAGCTAAGCGTCAATTTGTTCAAGGATGAATTTCATTGTTGGACATGTCAATGGGGTGGCTTTCGTGTTCGACCAGATGGAACCAGAGGAAGCGGATTGCTTCCGCTGTTCAAGGATGGAGATCCTCGTAAGAGGGACTATCTCAGATTTCTTGAGGAGTTTACTGTAAGAGTTGATAAGCCAAAGGTGTATGATAGACCAATCCTTCCAACCAACTTCAAGAGTCTCTCGAAGCCCACCAGAAGCCCATTTTATACCAGGGCCATAGCATACCTTAACCAAAGGGGAGTGACCCTCGAAGACATTCTGCTCTACAAGCTTGGATATTGCGAGGATGGAGAGTACAAGAACAGGATTATCATTCCGTCATTCGACTCACAGGGCGAACTGAACTTCTTTGTTGGTAGAACTTACTACAATGATCCGCGTAAGTTCAAACATGGAGAGTTTGATAAGGACGTGATCTTCAACGAGTACATGATTGATTGGACAAAGTCCGTCATAATAACGGAAGGTCCATTCGATGCGATAAAAGCAGGAACGAATGCCATCCCGCTCCAGGGAAACAGCATGCAGACAGACTCCACGATGTTTCGAAGAGTCCTATTTGAGGGCAAACCTGTCTATTTTGCTCTTGATTCTGACGTTCCACGACAACAGCTAAGAGTCGTTAACAAGTTTTTGCGTCATGGAGCGGAATGTATGATGGTTAATCTCGCAGGCAAAAAGGATCCAGGCGAGATGTCAAAGGAAGAGTTCAGATCACAGTTCGAGAAAGCAACGAGAGTAAGCTCGACAGATCTTTTAAAGGTAGCCGTACATGCAGGAGTGAAGATCGGGAGCCTTAATTGAAGATTGCTCACATCAGTGATGTACATATTCGCAATTTCAAATATCACGAAGAGTATAGAAGAGTATTTGATGCGCTGTATGATGAACTAGAGATTCTTAAGCCAGACCTGATTGTCAATACGGGCGACACGGCACATACAAAGACACAGATCAGCCCCGAGTTTGTGAGTATGTTGTCAGATCACATGCGTGCTGCGTCTACGATCGCTCCTTACCACCTAATCCTCGGCAACCATGACATGAGCTTGATGAACCTGAGTCGTCAGGATGCCATCACTCCTGTCGTCGAGAGTATTGGAAGCAATCGAATCTTCCTGCACAAGAAGTCTGGTAGATTCGCAGTGCGCCATCGCGGTGACGATCAATGTCAGCTTAACTTTTGGGTATTTTCGCTGGCCGATCAAGAGAATTATCCGAGACCAGTAGATTGGGCAAAATTTCCAGATGATAACAACATCGGATTGTTCCACGGATCTGTGCTCTCATGTGTGACAGACTCTAATTGGCGGATGACGCACGTTGAACACGATCTGTCGATTTTCGACGGTCTTGACTACGTCATGATGGGCGATATCCACAAACAACAATCCTTCAACAACAGCAGAGCTTGGTATCCAGGCTCGTTGATTCAGCAGAATTTCGGAGAAGAACTCGATAAGGGATTCCTGCTCTGGGAATTTGACGATAATGATCCAAAGAAGCAATTCACCGTCAAACCCATTCTTCTTTCTGGTAGCAGAAAGTTCTATACGATTCATCCGAAAGAAGATCTTTCCTTTCCAGAAGATTTGATCATTGAACCAGACGCACATGTAAGGTTGAGCCCGCCATTTCCTCTCACTCTCGTTCAGCAGAAAGAGATCGAGAAGAATGCTCGACTTATGTTCTCACCACACGACGTTATCACTCTATCTGCGACGAACATTAGCGAACAGAAGACGAATGTCGGAAAGAGAAGTGTCGATCACGAGAACCTCCGTGAGATCCCCGTTCAAGAACGTCTGATAAGAAACTATTTCAAAGGAGTCTCGATAACAGACTCTGTCATGTCCAAGGTCCTCGATCTGAATAGGAAATTTCAGATTCACATCGATCAGAATGATGATTCGGGTAGAGATATCTTCTGGAAGATTAACAAGATCGGCTGGTCCAACTTTTTCAATTACGGCAAGGACAATTTCATTGATTTCTCTCAGCTTGGTGGCTTGACTGGGATATTTGCTCCTAATGGCTCTGGCAAGTCTAACATGATTGACATTCTAACCCTCGCTTGCTTCGATAATGTTACCAAGGGAGTCAGCAAGAACATCTTCTTGATCAATGACAACAAGGATTCTGGTACATCGATCGCGGATGTTACCGCGAACGGCCAAGATTACATGATTGAGAGGAACATCGAGAGGATCAAGTACGGCCATAAGAAGTTTTCAGAAGCAAAGGAGTGGGGAAAGACCACCACGTCGTTCTCGATGATCGACGAAGATGGTGGAATCGAAAGGTTGGTTGGTACCCTTAGGCCAGAAACAGAGGCTAATATCCGCCAACGAGTCGGAACATTCGAAGACTTCATGCTCACCGCGCTTGTTGCTCAGTGGAATCAGATGGATCTGATCGCATGCAATGAGACTCGACGTCGTGAGATCTTCTTCAAGTTCTTTGACCTCGATGTTTTTGAGAAAAAGAACCGTCTCGCCAAGGAAGAATTCAAGAAACTCACGATCAAATTGAGCGACGCCGAAGAAAGTGAGCTCGAAAAGAACAAGATTAAACTACTATCTGAAATCGAGGAACTTGATGGAGAGATTTCAAAACTTACCGAAAAGAACACGATCCTTAAGTCTCTTAAAATAACGATCGATAGACAGATAGAGGATGTTTCTCTAGAGAAGATACAGTTAGGAAAGTTTGTCCATATTGATTCTGCTCGAGATAAGTTGACCCTTTTGCAGAGAGAGAACCAGAGTCTTGATGACGACAGGATTCAGACAAGCATTAAGCTCACAAAGATGGATGAGGAATTTTCCTCGATCCCAGTCTCTTCAATCATATATGATGATATTCGTTTATTCGAATTGAAAGCACTAAAGACAAGCGGACAAGAACTTGTCGATAGAACGCGTGATAGTCTTATACAGAAAAAAGCAGAACTTACAGAATGTCAGAAAAGTGCGGCCATTCTCGAGACAGTTCCATGCGGAACACAGTTTCCAGGATGCAGATTCCTTATCAATGGCTTTGAGTCAGCTCATAAGATAGAAAAGCTCGATGACGAGCTGCGGACAATCGAATTTGAACTTGAAAGATACATGATCGACGTTAATGTCTTTTCTGATCATGTCTACGCTCAAGAATCTTCCAAACAATTGATCGATGCGAGAACATCTCTCAACGAAAAGAAAGAAAAGATCAAGTTGGAGTTAGAGAATATTACGCTTAAAATGTCTGCGCTTTATACAGACATTGTTGACACAGAACTCCAGATAGCCAATGCTCTACAGATGCAGGAAGACATCATGAAAAATCTTGCAATCGATGCAAAGATTGCGGCATTTAAGAAAGATAAGATCGAGATAGAGGAAAAACTAGAACAAAACGACAAGAGTCTTGCTGGATATCACAAGTCTTCCGGTAACAAGCAAGCAGCATTTGATATGATCACGAAGGATCTCACAGAGATTGCTGAGACTCGAGATATGTGCAGCGCATATGAACGATATATCGACGCAATGGGAAAGGATGGCATTGCATATCAGATCCTTACACAGAAGCTACCTTTACTAAATGAAGAGATAAACAAGATCTTGTCGGGATGTACAGATTTCGGCGTGATGATCGAAGCCGATCCAGAAGATCAATCGATCAGATTCTTTCTTCAGTACGGAGAATACAAAATGCGCTTGCTCGAACTGGGAGGTGGAGCCGAGAAATTCCTAGCATCTCTTGCGATTCGGACTGCTCTTTTGAACATCTCTAATTTGCCCAAGACGAATGTTCTAATAATCGATGAAGGGTTCGGAAAACTAGATACAAAAAACGTCGAGAATGTTCAGAGGATGTTTGACTACCTAAAGACAGTGTACGACCATGTCTTGATCATTAGCCATCTAGACACGATGAAGGATATGGTTGACAATGTGATTGAGATTACAACAGACGACGAAGGTTATGCACACGTAGAAGTTGGAGCCAAATAATGTCACTCTGGATCAAGAATACCGATGGAAAGGAAGATGCTGTGTTAACGATGGCAGTAATGACGATGATTGTCGTTTTGATGAAAGTGTCCTTAAGTGGCGTTGTTTTCATGGGTTTTAATTTTGGCACGATCGACGCGTCGCTTATCGCGTCTTTACTGACGCCAACATTAAGCGCGTATGTTGCAAGACGATACACAGATAAGAACGTGCCACTAGTTGCAAAGGAGTAAACATGTTTAGTCTACCAAATACGTGGAAACTCGTTGTAGGTTTTGCCAGTGTCCTTCTTTTGATCGCGGCAGGTTTGGCCGGAACATTCACTCTCATCACAAATTCATACAAGAGGCAAATTACCGCGCTCCAAAACGATGTAGCTCTAAGAGATAAGACGATCGAGTTACATGCTGGCGTGTATCAGAAACTATCGATACAAAGTCGCGGTCTACAAGACATGCTCGACAAGCAAGATATTCAATTGGCCGCTCTACATGAACAACTTGCAAAAAATGGAGCAGATCTTTTAACTGCCACAACATTAATCGTCAAGTTGAAGAAGGAACTTCAATCGCATGGCAACGTCGTTGTGGTACCAACAGATCCAACGTATCCAGACATCATCCACGCGACAATAGATTCAAAGGAGGATTTCGCACCGTTTCGTGTCACGGGTGACATTGTTGCTGATTGTAGCATGAGAGAAGAGGTAACGGTGGTTCCTGTTAGAGCATTGTTGAGGATGTCTCAGACAAGACCTTTGCGATTGAGCGTGATCGTCTCGCAAGATAAAGATGGAACGTGGAAAACATCGACAACATCATCCGAGGACAATTTTCAGATCGATATCGGTCTAGCAGCTGTCAATCCATATATGCTCGAGTCAAAGTGGTACGAAAAGATCGGACTTCATGCAGATGTTGGTGTTGGCACTGGCATTCTTGTTGGTCTTGGAGTGTCCTATAAGATCGGTAAGTTCACTGTCGGTCCTACGGTGTGGGGTGCGATGAATTGGGATCTTGCTCCAAATGGATATCTTGGAGCAACACTTGGCTGGAATCCTTTCCAGAGGGACTGATGGTTAGCAAAAAGAAATTGATCTTTCATAATCTTCGTGAAACGTATCACGAGCTTGGGAAGTATGAGTTTAAGATTGTGCTTAATCCAACTTTCTTTAAGACAGCAGACGAGGTTAGTCTACGTCTTATAGACTCTGATGGAAAGTCAATGAGATATGACTTCAATGTCTGGGGCAGAAAAGTTTTCTGTGAGTTTGATATAGATCAGTCTGTCTCTGATGGAGTCTCTTTCATACAGTTCGATGGAAGCGACGCTAATGGTAAGAAATTCTCGGAAAGGATGTCGTTTTGGGTCATAAAACCGTAACGTTTCAAGGAGTTAGATGCCAAACGAGAGCCTGAGAGTACCAACATTTTGTCCGCTTTGTTCGCTTGTGATGAAAGGTACTCGATCAAATTTCACATATTACGATTACGGAGTGTGTGTTCTCTGTAAGATAGAGTTCGTCGAGGGCAGAGAAGATCGTTGGAAGAATGGATGGCGGCCCTCGCAAGAGGAGCTCGAGCGCCACAAGAAGAACATCTGGGGACGAGAGGATTCGAATCCCTGAAGTTCTTTTCGGAGAGTGTTTCTAGTTATATACTAGGAGATCTCCGATCATGGATAAAGCAGAAGGGTTTGAAATTACTGAATATAGTGGAACCGAGGACGCGACCAAGACTTTCTCGGCGCTTGCTCAGATAACCAAGGACTTTCAACGCGAGCGTCCCAATGTCGGGATCCAGCTTGCTTTTAAGCTTGGACAAGTACGTATTTCTTTCCACACGTCCGAGATTGGTTTATCTCGACCTGGAAAGATGTCGTCAATCCGAGAAGATGCTGGTAAGACTCTAAATGAGTTTGTCAAGCACCTCAAGAAGGAGTTCAAGAAGTCAACGAAACATGAACTCAAGCTTAAAGAAGACAAGTCGAAGGAGTTCGAAAACGCACAGAAGACTTCACTAAACGAGAGATATTATTTCGTTCTTTGTAAGTTTTATGAAATTGAGGCGTGATGCAAAAGGAATGCTTTACTTGCATCATTCCTATTGAGACTCCTGCAATTGTTGTGAACTCGCTCTCAAATCTGCGATCATTGTGGGCTTCCGAAAATCTGGCCCAGAGTGATTCTTGGGAGGTTCTATGAGCTCGACTGAGCCAGCGAATCTTCGAGATGAGATCCTACTGTGTGGTCGTGACCCTTGTTACTTCATCGACAAGTATGTCAAGATTCGCCATCCAGTTAGAGGGATCATCCCGTTTAAGCTCTTCGATTATCAGACAGAGCTTATCCACGATTATGTGAATTTTCGCTTCAACGTAACACTCAAAGGTCGCCAAATCGGCATATCTGAGTGTACGTCTGCGTTTGCTGTTTGGTTGATGTTGTTCCATCGTGAGAAGAGTGTTCTTGTTATCGCTTCCAAAGCTGAGACGGCAAAGAACATTGTAAAGAAGGTTGCGACCGCTCTGAAGTACCTTCCAAAATGGCTGTTACTTTCTCCAGTTAAATTTGATAACAAGTTGTCTATTGAGCTAGACAACGGTTCCTGGATCAAGGCTATCGCATCTGCGGGAGATGCTGGTCGTTCTGAAGCCGTGTCGTTTCTTGTCATCGACGAAGCAGCATTCGTTCCAAAGTTTGATGTACTATGGACGGGCCTTCGTCCTACGGTCGCGACAGGTGGTCGCGTGTCAGTTCTCTCCACACCCAATGGAGTTGGTAATAAGTTTCATGAGATCTATTCTGACGCAGAGCAGGGCAAGAATGATTTCAAAGCACATAAGTTCATGTGGTGGAGACACCCTGAGCGAATTTCAGATTTAACAGATGATCCTGATCGTCCGGGATTTAAGACATCAAGCTGGTTCCGTGAGGAAATAAGCTCTGCAAGTATGACAGCTCGTTCCATAGCTCAGGAACTTGAGTGTAATTTTAACTCCTCAGGAGATACCGTTATCCCTCAGGAGAGTATCGATCATCTTCGAGAGACAGCTCATGATGCGATCAGTTTGGAGCATGACGACTCGAACCTCTACGTCTGGTTTCCACCAACTACCGGCCACAGATATCTCTTGTCGGCAGACGTCGCAAGAGGAGATGGAAAAGACTTCTCCACATGTCACGTGTGGGACATCGAAAGGATGACACAATGTGCTGAATATCAAGGCAAGATACCTCCCGATCAGTTTGCAAAGCTTCTTGTAAGTCTTGGTAGAAGATACAACACCGCAACAATGGTCGTCGAGAATAATTCAATCGGACAAGCATGTATCGAACATATTAAGATCCTCGCGTATGAAAATCTCTATTATTCTCGTAAGAACGATATCAAACCTGGTTCTGCAATCAATGCTCAGTGGGGAACTACTCGAGACGATCTGATTCCAGGTTTTACGATGAACTCCAAGAATCGTCCACTCCTTGTCGCAAAATTCGAGGAGTATGTTCGCAATAGAGATCTTGTGATCAGTTCTCATCGTCTGTGTGATGAGTTAAGAACATTCATTTGGAACAACCATAGAGCCGAAGCAGCTCGAGGATACAATGACGACTTAGTTATGGCAGCCGCCATCGGAGTGTGGGTGAGAGATACTTTCTTCGCGTCTTCTGTGGCAACAAACGAGATGAACAAAAAGATGATCAATGGCATATCATTCAGCAAGAATGTACACACTCAGATCCCTGGAGCATCGAAAGATCCGCGCTTCATTCAAGCCCACATGACACCACATGTTAATCATCCGCTTGGGATCATGGGTGGAAGCGACTATACGATCCGCATGCCACGTGGACAGACCATTGATCTAGCTTGGTTGATTGACTACAAGAGGAAAAAATAATGGCCGACGATCTAATCAAGCCTAGTCAAGAGAAAGAAACTGTCTGGAAGAGACTAACGCGTCTCTTTAGATCTGGTCCGGTTGTTCGTCATAAGATCGCCGCTGGCGAGCCAATGACAGAGCCGCGTGGAACTGCACGTGCATATAAGAAGGAATTGTCGTCCCTGTATGTTCACAGTTTGGCAAGCTATGGACAATATGAACGACTGTCGCGCTACTCAGACTATACTGAGATGGAGTTCACTCCTGAAATTAGTTCCGCACTGGACATCTATGCTGATGAAGTAACCGCATTTGGTGATGAGGGCCGTATTCTTAATGTTGTTTCGAAAGACGCTGAGATCAAGAAAGTGCTTGAGACTTTGTTCTTCGATATTTTAAACATTGAGTTTAATGCATGGAGTTGGGTACGCAATCTGGTAAAGTACGGCGACATGGTTCTATTCGTTGACGCCTCCGAACAAAACGGTATCCTAAATCTTCTTCCGATTCCGATCAACGAGATCGAGCGTGAGGAAGGATATGATAAGAATGATCCATTCGCCGTTCGATTTCGTTGGTTAACGCAAGGAAATCAGATTCTCGAGAATTGGCAGATGATCCATTTTCGTCTGCTTGGAAATGATAACTTCCTTCCATACGGTTCTTCTGTCGTTGAGCCAGCCCGTCGTATTTGGAGACAACTGATTCTCATTGAGGACGCGATGCTCGTATATCGTATCGTACGATCTCCAGAGCGCCGCGTGTTCTACATCGACGTCGGAAACATTAATCCAGCCGAGGTTGATCAGTTCATGGAGCAGGTCAAGACTCGTCTTCGTAGAAATCAGGTTATCGACCCGAACACCGGACGTGTCGATCTTAGATACAATCCACTATCGGTTGATGAGGACTATTTTATCCCGACGCGCGGGGACAAGAGCTCCAAAATCGAGACTCTCGCAGGTGGACAATTCACTGGAGATATTGAGGACGTTCAGTATATTCAGAACAAGTTGTTCGCCGCCTTGAAGGTTCCAAAGGCTCATCTTGGATACGAGGCTGAGCTTGGATCGAAGGCGACTCTCGCTCAGATGGACGTCCGATTCGCAAGGACGATCGAGCGCATTCAGAAGATCGTCATTGCAGAGCTCAACAAGATCGCTTTGATTCATCTTTATATGTTGGGTTATGAAGGAGAGGATCTCGTCGACTTTGAGCTTCGTCTTGCCAATCCTTCCACCATCGCAGAACAACAGAAGCTTGAGCTCTGGAGGATGAAGTTCGAGATTGCAGGCTCTGCGACCGAAGGGATCCTCGATCGAGATAGTATTTACCGCAAGATCTTTAATTTCTCTAATGAGGAGATCATGAAGATTAAGGAAGGGAAGAAGTCAGACAAGCTCGAGGACCTGATTCTTGAAGGAATGAAGGCACCGACAGATGAGGCTGCCGAAGATGCAGTGGGAGGGGAAGAAGAGCCGTTGCCAGGTGAGGAAGAGCTCCCGAGTACTCTCGGCGGTGAGACTGGTGGCGGGGAAGGGGAAACTGCTCAGACTGCACCGGAAGCCTCTCCAGAGCCAACGACGACACCCGAGGGGGTCATTCACGAGGATGTCAAGGGCCAACTTGTACCAGGAGCGATCGTGAGGCTCGTCCAGGATCCTGATAGAGTCGGACACATCGTAGACGTTCCACCAAAGATGCACGGGAACCTGAAATTACTTCGAGTGAAGTACGGTCCTCCAGACGAACAATACAGTGGAGTTCCATACACTTCCGACATGCGGGTGTCGGAATGGGTGCCCGAAGATCAGTTAGAGATCGCACCAATGGATGAGAAACGCAACCCAGGCAGCGAGGGACAATCATCCGAGATAGCCGTTGACAAGGGCAAGGATCTCTTTTCTACTGGCGAAGACTCGTACAACCTCGCTTTCGGAACGGAGAAACAGACCGCATCAGATCCAATGGATCAGAGAGCGATGCACAGATTGATCACTCGACCTTTCTCTGAAGAAAAGGATGTTATGGCGAATTACATCGATGAATCTATTGAGCGCAATAAAGAGCTTGATAAGCAGTTCGAAGAAGCCATCAAAGGCGTCTTCAAGCGTGTCAACCGGAACACTTTCCGAAAGATCTGAGCCAAGATTCTACGCCAGAAGTACACAAGAGGACTTTCTTTTCATAGTTACACGCAGGAACTCATACTGGGGGTCATCAAGGAAATATGCCTTCTCTACGCCATAATAAGAAGAGAAACACGGGACTGCTCTTTGAGTTCCTCGTGCGTGAGATGTCATCATGCTTAGTGACAGGTGACAAGGAACGTTACCAAAAATGTATTACCATCGTACGAAAGTACTTCTCTAGGGGACAAGCGCTCTCTAGAGAACGAACAGTTTTTGAGCTCGTCAAAAAGAGTCGAGGCGTGACGGAGACGTCAGCTCAGAAGGTTCTTGGCGAGGCAAAGAGAATCGCTATTTCTCTTGACCATCGAAAGATCGATATAACAAAGAGTAACATCATCAAAGAGATCAATTACACGCTTGGCAAAGGTGTCTTCGACCATAGAATCTCTGATTATCGTCTGCTTGCAACTACGCAATTACTGGTCGATAGCTATAGAAACTCCGCGTTGATGATCGAAGGGTATACATTCGCTCAGCTTGAGGATTCGCTGGTTCGATACATGACCAGCGCAGAGCCTCAACAGTCATTGATTAAGGAAGAGGAGGTTGACTCACTTGTTGCTGAGCTTGTTCTTAAGAAGTTCAATGACAAGTATGGAACTGTTCTCAATGAGAGCCAGCGTTCACTTCTTAGCAAGTACGTGGTATCGACAATGACGGAGAAGTTTGATACATTCACAGGAATCATGGAAAAAGAACGCATCAGGATCGAAGAAAAACTTCTTGCAGCAGAACACATGGAAGAGTTTCGTTCAGATCCAGTGATGCAAACTCGACTTCGTGAATCGATGTCCGAATTACGCAATCTGAAAGATCTTTGCACTGAATCGTCGGTCGAAGACATTCTTCTATTCCAGAAACTCGTCGAGGAGATCGACAGCAAATGAGCGATCCAATGAAGAAATTGAGTCCTGAGCTCAAGAAGATGATGAAACGGGATGCCGCGGCTGCAGGTTCCAAGGCAGCTATTGCTCAATCACAACAACAGCCACCGAAACTTCAGCCAAAGCCAGCAGATCATTATGATCTAAAGACATATAGGAATGAGGCTCCAACACCCCCATTGACAAAGCCGCCCAAATTAAAGGGAAAATCAACACCTGCAGGTCATATTAGTTTAACGGCTCCGGAAGACACTGACAACACTGGTCCACATACGCCAGACAAGACTCCTGTAGATAGACCAAACCAAACGATGATCGCTAAGACACACATTCGACCACCAGCAACAAAGCCAGCAGTTGTTCACAAGTTCGATAAACAACCAGCAACAAAGCCAGCAGTTGTTCACAAGTTCGATAAACAACCAGATCAGATGAGAACGGGTAATCCTCACATCGACGTCAAGAAATTCAACAAACCAGGATCACCAACGTCTATCGCCGCACAACAGTCAACATCGAAACCACCCGCGCCGCCGCCAACAGCAATGAAGCAGGCTGCTCAGGCAGCGAAACCAAAGGCAACCGTCTCTGCGGCTGTTCCATCGTCCATGAAAGCAGGAAACAAGGCAGGAAGCTCACCTGTTCCAGATGAAATTCAGGCACTTTCAGCAAAGGCTCAGATGCTTGATAGACAGAAGAGATTCCCAGAAGCTGATGCGGTCTACAAAGAACTTGATGTTGCGATCGCCAAAGCCGGTCTTTCTTCAAAGAAAGAATCGACGGGCGGCGGAGGTGTCCTGGGATACCAGCTTCCGATTGGTGTTCGTGTTCGCAAACAGCGTATTGAGAATGTGCTCAAAGAGAATCCAGATCTACATGAAGGAGCAATGCTCTCATATCTTGTGTCATTGAATGAGGACGCAATGCAGGATCTGAAGGATAAACTCGACAAGCAAGAGTATACATCCGTGAGTGATGAGGTTCGTGAGTTCATCGCTCGTCATGTCGCGCAGAAGAAAGTGAAGGAAGTTGTCCGTAAGAAGCCAGGCGGCGGCGGCTACATTCTTTATGCTCCGAACAAAGGAAAGAAAGGCCCCGCAAAAGTGACCGGCAATTTCCCGACAAAGATGGGTGCAAAACGCGCAGAACTTGCTCGTTATCCACCGAAAGATCCAGGCAAGCTGGCTCGTCTGCGTAAAGAAGTTGAGCGTCTCATGAAAGATCCAAAGAAAGATGACAAGAAAAAGAAGGACCAGCCGACTCCTGCAAAGAAGGAATCACTTGATTTGCTTCATCGTGGAGTCCTTGCACAAGTGATCAAGGAGTCTCTTCGTGAATATCGTTCGCGAGTTCTGAGTGAAGGTCTGTTCAAGGAAGAGGGCGAGAAAACGGGCAGTGAATGGGACGAGTATATCAAACACCTGTCCAAAAACTCGCTCAGTTCTGATAAGAAGTATAATAGTCTTCAGCGTAACATCGATAAGAAGACTCAAGGCGCGCTGACGACGGCATTCAATGTAATCAAGAAAGCCGTTGGCAAGGAAGTCACGCTTAAGAACTTCGGTGTGAAGAAGTCAGAAGAGCTCGGCAAGGTCTATCTTGGCTTTTCTGCAACGATTGGTAATGTCGCCGTTGAGCCGATCTACATCTACATTGAGAACGGTGTACCTAAGATTGATTTGTCCTCCAACGCGAAGGTCGCGCTCACTAAAGCAGAGCCAAAGGATGCCAAGCTGTTCAGGGCAGAACTTGTTACTGTACAGGAACGCGTGCTCGATGAGATGGATGATATCACAACAGCAATCCAGAGTCGAGACAAGTATCTGAACAAGTCTCAAGACGGCATCGACGACTACGTTAGTAAGCTTACGCCGTTGCAAATTTCAATTCTGAAGCAGCTTTTGATCAAAAAGTACCGTAAACTCTGATAGCTCGAAAGGAGAAACTATGAACTATTGGGAACAACTATCTGAAGCACTGTTAAACCCATCAGACAAATGTGTCAGTGCAAATAATCCCAAAATAAAGAATATTATGCACGGATCTGATTGTTCTAAATTCGAAAGGAAAGATTGGATAGACATGGCATTGTCATCAATCGATCAAGCAAACATTCCGACTGGTGTACAGGATAAAATTGAGAAAATTTTGAGACAATTTATCGACAATGATAAACCACAAGCCGGAGATGCGGGTATCGGACAGTCTGATACATGAACTATTGGGAGTCAGCACAGATCCTACTTGAAGCAAGTGCCGAAGATAAGAAACAGGCATTTGTAGGTGGACCGCATGTCGTGCAGTTAAAAGGGCGGGAGTGGGAAGTATTAGTAAACGTGCTCGAGAGTTGGTTGAAGGATCATCCAAGTTCAAGCGCGCTAGGTAAGTTGATCGAGAATTTGTATTCACAGTTAAACAAGAGCCAATCAGGACGAGCAGGAGAATGGACTTAAATGGCAAAGAAACTTCTTAGAGAGTGGTATGCACTTGATTACAGTGCGGCGTTGATCAAGGAGTCCCGTGAGTCCAACGGTGGAAAGCTTGTGCTTAAGGGCATTCTGCAAAAGGCTAATACCAAGAATCAAAACAAGCGAATCTACCCGATGGAGATTCTCCAACGTGAAGTCGAGAACTACACAAAGGCAGTTCGTGAAGCCCGCGCAGTTGGTGAACTAGACCATCCAGAATCAAGCTCTGTAAGTCTACAGAATGTTTCCCACATCATTCGCGAGATCGGATGGGATGGGAACAACGTCATTGGAAGGGTTGAGGTACTACCAACTCCGAAAGGAAAGATCCTCGAGTCGCTCCTGGAAGCCGGAGTGGTCATCGGAATCAGCAGCCGCGGAGTAGGTTCAACAGAGAAGACAAACGAAGGGCTGGACACTGTGCAACCCGATTATCAGATCATCTGCTTCGATATCGTCTCCGAACCATCCACTCCAGGAGCATATCTATTCGCGGAAGGTAAGACGATTTTTGACGAGGAAGTTCGCACCTCCAAAGCCGATCGAATCTTCAGAGCGCTGAATAATATCAATATCACTCGGAGATAAACAATGAAGGTTGGTGGCAAAGAATTATCAGCGGCAATTCGTTCGATCGTCAGAGAGGAGCTTAAGAGGGCTCTTCCTGGATTGATTCGCGAACATCTAACCGAAAATTACATTCGCAAGATGATGAAGGAAAGCAGAGAAGACGAGTCTGGTCCTCTGCAGTTTGATCAAGGTAGAGATCAGAATGTTCCTTTGCCAAAGAAACGAGATGATGCAGGAATCTATGACGAGCAATATTCAGACGATCTAGACAACGATAAGCTTGCAGCAGAAGCTACGAAGCGTAATGCGATGAACTCTGCTCTTCTATCAAGATCAAATCCATTGTCGTTCATTTATGAAGATGTCAAACAAGTTTCTCAAGTAGAAGAAGGTGTCAGCACGCAGCTTCTAGAGAGTGCTGGACTTGATTTTAAGAAGATGGCTCGTCTTGCTGGTGCGTTGGAGAAGAATGGTCCGATGCCAACAACTGACGATGCGAAGCTTCGTGAACTTGAACGTAGACGAAAGGCTCTTGAAGTTCCGGTGAAGTAAGATGCCAGATCGCGTATACGACCCAGCACAACCAGATGGCTCTGGAATGAGAGGCGGACTTAATCGTCCACTCTCCAAGAGAGCCAAGAAGTACCCATATGACAAGGAAGTCTTTTACGGACAACCTGCGGCATATGACAACAAGTCAGTTTCTGCAGCTCAAGGACATCAGCCTCCAGTGCCCAAAGACACCAAACATACAGCGTGGGAAGAAGCCGATGAAGCTTTCGATGCTGCAATGTCAATTCACAAGTCTGATCCAGGTGGCGGCGCTCCTGTAGTAGGAGCAGCGGGTAGTTGGGCAACTTCTCCAATCAAACCATGGGATCATGGTGAGCATGATGGGGACTACGACGATACCGAAGACGCCTTCCCAGCGTTGAATTACGGCGGTCATGAAGACTTTGAAAATGAAGAAAACGAACAGATTGCTGTAGAATCTCTCCATTTAGAGAGTACAGGAGTTTCCATGACACTAGATGAGATTCGACAGATCGTTGACTTGCAGCTGAGTGAGGCTCGCAAGTCCAAGAAAAAGAAGAAAGAAGAGAAGGAAGACGAGACTCCTGGTTTCACTTACGCTGAGGCGTTTGACTTCTCCAAGCCACTTGGTGATCTTAACCTCTACAAGCAGCAAGGTGGATCCAGTATGGGTCCGAACACTGCGTCTAATTGGCCGGTGCTTGAGTCAATCATCAAGGGAAACAGAGGCTTGCCACAGCCAAAAGGTGTGTGGGAGTCTTTGATGTTCGCGGCGGAAGCTTCCGATGAGAGCAAGAAAAAGAAGGAACCGAAACAAGATCAGAATGATGCTGACGACACGACTCAAGACGCAGAAGACGCAGACGTCGATCCGTTCTCTGAGGTTGATCCAAAGACCGCTCACAAGAAGGGTCAGAAGGATCCAAAGGCTCTTGCAGCGCATATCAAGAAGAAAAAGGCCGGCCCGAAGAAAGAAGTCGATGAAGCTGAAGACGATGATCTTGGTGGACATGGTTCTTCTAGAGACGTCGTCAAAGGAAAGACGACTGCGATTGTCGTCGACGCCCATGGTCGTGTAGTTCAGAGAGGAGTATTCGACCCTCGAGCGTTTGGTAACAAGAAACTATGTGCTCGCCAACCAGCTGAAGCAGGACAAGAAGGACAACCGTGGCCGAAAGGCTATCAACTTCGTGTAACTGGGCCAGACGGTGAAGAGCGTTACGAGCAGTTTTAATGAAACCGTTCAAAGCGTTACAGGTTAATTCAAAGCCATCAGATCACAAAGATGGTTACGACAAACTCATTAAAAAATTCCAAAAATCAGTTCGCGGGTCAGGAGTCCTACAGGAACTATACGATAGAAGGTTTTATATGAAGCCTTCTGCTGAACGCAGGTTTGAAAAGAATAACCAGAAAAAGAAACAAGAGTAATGATTTTTTAGTTTTTGGTATGCATTTTTCGGGGCGTACCATTTAATTTAGATTTTCCGAGCCCCATGTTGTATAGAGGAGTTTCGAATGAAAGATGGAAGAGAGCTAGTAAGGGAAGCAGTCGAGGATGCGAAGTCCCTCCGTAATTCTGCACTAGAAGCGGCGAAGAAAGAGATCATTGAGAATATGGCTCCCGCTATTAAGCTTTTGCTTGAGAAGAACATCAATGGCGTCCTCGGTCGTAGAAATGAGGGGCAGAATCGCATGAGGAGAGTTGCACAAGACTATCCAGGCGAGAGCAAGACAGGCTTCGAGGAAGCCAAAGACCCAGACGCACAAGGAGAGACCAAGATGGATGACATGAGCGCACCAAAGAAGAGCAAGGAACTGGACATGGAGGCGCTTGCCGCTTTCTTCCCTAACATGAGTGAGGAGCCCGATGAAGGTCTTGATGGCATGCCGACCCTCGGCGAAGAGCCAGGCCTTGGTCTAGAGGCGGGTGGTCTCGGTGCGCTTGGTGGCGAAGATGACGAGATGCCCCTCCCGAAGAAGGAAGGCAAGAAGAAGGGTGGCGATGAGGAAGAGGAAGAGGGGAAAGAGCCCGTGGAAGAAGAGATCGAGATTTCAGAGTCAGAGCTTCGCAAAGTGTATGAGGCTGCTCTGCAGACCGAGGTTGAGGTTAAGAAGGGCTTCAGCGACATGACCCCGATGGGCGAGCTTGACGATGTTCAGAAGGACCTTGATAAGGGTCTTGCTGATATCAAGACCAAGAGCGCAACTCCATGGGAAGAGGGTGAGGTTTCTGCAAAGCAGGATTACACCGTCAAGGAGATGATCCAGCGCGGTCTTCGTGAGAACAAGGCCCTCAAGGCCGCTCTCACCAAGTCGGTCGCTCTCAGTGAGCGTCTCGCAAAGCAGTTGCACGAGGTCAACCTGTTCAATTCAAAGGTTCTCCATGTCAATAAGATTCTGAACAAGCACGGTAAGCTGACGATGGAGCAGAAGGGAGTTGTCCTCGAGTCCATCGACAAGGCACGTTCTGTCAGTGAAGTCAAGATGGTCGCGGAAGCCATTCTCAATTCTTTCGCATCAGTCGGTCAGCTGTCTGAGTCAAAGTCTCGGAAGCCAGCCGTCAATGCACAGCGCGTTCGCTCTTCTGGAGCGCCTGATCACAAAGTCCTCAGTGAATCTGTGGATCGTTCGCAAACCAACGAGAGCTTCGCTCGTATGCAGAAGCTTGCCGGTCTCCTGAAGTAAGAGACGGCACCAACAGAGTATACAAGGAGATTAACGAAAATGGCAATGAATGTAGATATCAAGACTCTCACGGATGGTATCCAACGCCCAGACCAGGCAAAGGAAGCTAGCCGCCTCGAGTCAAAGTGGTCGAAGACCGGTCTGCTCGAAGGTCTGAAGGACTACCAGAATAACAAGGCGCGAAGCAACATGGCTCGTCTTCTTGAGAACCAGGCTGCGACGCTCCTAAACGAGTCACTCAGCTCGACTGACATCATCGGGTTCCAGAATGTTGCGTTCCCAATCGTCCGTCGCGTCTTCGCTGGTCTCATCGCCAACGAGCTCGTCTCTGTCCAGCCAATGAGCCTCCCGTCAGGGCTGCTCTTCTATCTTGACTATCGTTGGGATAGCGTCAAGGCTGGTAACCGCGCGAACGACTTCGCTGCTGGTGGTTCGATCTTCGGTGATCGCAACTCCCTCCAGGATGCCGCTGGTACGGGTGGCATGTACAACCTTGGATCGTCTTTCTCGCAGCGTGAGAGAGTCACCACTGGCTCCTTTGCGCTCGGTCTCTCTGTTCCGACCCTTGTGCAGATGGGTCATGACCCCGAGCTCTCTGGTTCCACGACCGTTCGTATGGTCACGGTTTCTGGTGCGCTTACGACTCTGGCTCTTGAACCGGGCGTCGACTCGTCGGCTTCGGCCGTCAAGCAGTGGATCCTGCTCTCTGGTTCTTCAACTGGCCAGTCGGCGTCCACAGACGGTACTCCAGTTCGCTTCCAGACGGGTGCGATCGTTTACCGCCGCCACACCAAGATCAACGGTGGTGATCTCCAGTTCATCGTCGACGGCGTGTCCGCTCTCGAAGCTCTGGTTGCCAAGATGTCCTACGTTCAGGGTTCGACCTTGACCGCTGGTACTTCTGGCTCGCTCACTCTGTCTGAGTGGGAGTCCGATGTCGGTGCAACCCCGATGCCGGTTATCCCCGAGCTCGATCTTCGCATCCAGTCGGTCAGTGTAACGGCCAACTCGCGTAAGCTTCGTGCAAAGTGGACCCCGGAAGTCGCGCAGGACTTGGCGGCCTACCAGAATCTGGACGCTGAAGTCGAGCTCACCCAGGTGCTCTCTGAGGCAATCGCTCTCGAAATCGACCGTGAAATCCTCGGTGACCTTCTGTTCCAGGCAACCGGTGCGAACTTCTTCTGGTCGCGTAAGCCAGGTACCTTCGTCGATAAGACGAGTGGTGTTGTCCAGTCCGGCGCTTCATTCACCGGTACTGTTCGTGAGTGGTATGAAACCCTCATCGAGACTGTTATCGATGCGGCTAACACCATTCACCGCAAGACGCTGCGTGGCGCTGCAAACTGGTGCGTAACTTCACCAGACGTCGGCACCATCTTCGAAGCATCGGTTCTGTACAAGCCGGTTCTCTCGATGGACGCAAAGGAGACCATGTTCTCCGTCGGAACCGAGAAGATCGGTACCTTGAACAATCGTTTCACGATCTACAAGGATCCGTACTTCCCTCGCAACAAGATTCTCCTCGGGTACAAGGGTTCATCCTTCCTCGAGACCGGGTTCGTGTATGCTCCGTATGTCCCACTCATCGTCACCCCGACGATCTACGCTCCTGAGGATTTCACCCCTCGTAAGGGCGTAATGACTCGCTATGCTAAGAAGATGGTGCGCTCAGATTTCTTCGGGACCGTGACCTGCATGGACATGAACGTTATTTGACATAACTTCATAGGTTTGTGAAACTAAGAGAGGGACCCACCAAAAAGTGCGGTCCCTTTTTATTTCGCTTTTGAGTTGCTATTTAGTTTATGCGAATTCTAAGACTTGATCTTCTTACGTCAGGTTGTTCTATTTACATGTAGAGGTGATGAGACATGCCAACACAAGCTGGACAGTGGAGTTATGACGCTGTCAATTACGCAAAGAGCAAATTATCATCCAAACCAACAGACCTCAAAGATGTGCTCGATCGTATTGAGCAGTTTGTTGCCGATGAACCTGGATATGAACAAAATGTTGACAAATGGCAAGATCCGACAGAGTTCGTAGATCAAGAAATTGAAGGACTTCATGAGCGAAAGGATAAATTACATGGTGGTCTCGCTGATAAGAAAGATCCAAGTGAGTTCGATCCAGAACAACTAAAAGCAGGTACCAAGGTCGAACGTGAACATACAGATGATCCACACATCGCCCAAGAGATCGCGATGGATCATCTCAGCGAAGATCCAAACTATTACAAGAAGTTGAAGAAAGTCGAGAAGGAAGGGAAGATTCCGACGATGTTCGAGGTGTTCCTTCACGAAGCTCCTCCTGCACCGCGCAAGTGGTATGGCAAACCAATTAAGGGAGATTTGTTTGGTACCGGCCCAGGCCCAGCTTCTGGTGACCCGATCAAAGCAGGATCTCCAGTAGAACATTTTACTTCAGCTGCTGGTGAGTATTTCATGCACAAAGCTGCCGGCACGGACTATGAAGCTCATTTCATTTCTAAGGATGGTAAGTTTGAGGAACTTCCGGATACTTCATCTCGTAAAGAGATGGTTGATCAAATCCTTACACATCATGATCAAAAGGCGGCGAGGGTATAATGGCTTTAATGACATTTGAAGATTTAGACGCATATGCAGAAGGAATATTTGATGGATCATCTGGAGCAAAGCCGGCAACCGAAGATCAAATCAAGGGTCACTCGAAAGTCAATGATATGGGACCTTGGGAAGCCTTGGCTGCCGATCTTCTTGATAAATCGGATGGTTCGAGGGAGCTCAAGAAGGAAATGGAGGATGATCGATCCATAGCCGATGACGATGGTATTGGTCTTTCTGCAGGAGATGCTCAGTGTTTCACTGATGATGGTGGAACCAATGCCGAGGACGCCAAAGAATGGGAGTCCGTTGACCCAAAACTTGTGGAGATGTTCGTATTCCTTGATAACGTAACAGAGTGCAGAAGTCTCAGCGATATCCTCGATGAGAACATGGACCTGCCATGAGTATGAAAAAAGTGTTCATTCTTGAGGCTCGTAAGTTGACACAGGTCGCTACAGAGTACGATGGTATGATAGATCCAGAAGACATGGGAAAAGTACAAGAGATTATGAAGAATCTCGATCAGAATTTCATCGTAACACCGCAGGATCTTGTTGAGTCGTTTGAGAATTTCATGGCAGCGTGGGCGACCGCATTACATGTTGCAAAGCTCAAGAAATCTAAGTAAAACCACCATAACGCATATTTACTGGAGAGCAACATAGAACTCTAAGGAGAAATAACAATGGCTAATCGTTTCTACAACAGCTTCAAGAATTATTTGCTTGACAACCCGCCAACGACCGCCACAGATGCCGTGGACTTCATCGCCGGTCCGATCAAGGCAGTGCTCCTCGATGAGGGCGCGTACACGTACGCGGCGACGCACACGCACTACAGCGACGCTGTCGTGGGAGCCATTGGTACTCCTCAGACCATCACCACTCCCACCGTGGGCTCCGTGGCGGTTGGCGTGTTCGACGGTGACAACGTGACCTTCACCGCAGTCTCCGGGGCGAGCGTCGAGTCCATCCTGCTCTTCCAGAGCAATGGTGGCGCGAACACCACGTGGCCCCTCATCGGGGTCATCGATCAAGTCGCCTCGGGCCTGCCGGTCACCCCTAACGGCGGCGACATCACCATCACGTGGAACGCTTCGGGCATCCTCAGTATCGCGTAATACCAACGTCCAGGAGGCTTAAGTATGGCAAAATTCGGTGTCACGATGCAGCGCACCGCCAGCGCGACCCTCGCAGTCGGGTCGTTGACGGCTGCCGCTGCTAGCATGCGTCGGGCAAAGGTGTACGACCTCATCTTCGGGTGCGAAGCCACCGCGAACGACTTCGCGTTCCTCTGGCAGGTGCAGCGGTGCACAACGGCGGGGACGGCCTCCGCCGCGACAATGAACAGCTTGGACTCCGCTGACACGTTGGCCACCACCATTGTCGGCGGTCAGGTGCACACCGTTGATCCGACGGGGACCACGGTCCTTCTCTCGGTGGCCGTCAACCAGCGCTCAACATTCCGGTGGGTTGCAGGTCCCTACGGGGAGTTGATCATCCCTGCCACCGCATCAAACGGCATCAAAATCGAAACACCAACGGCCGGCGCGCTTGTCGCGATTACCGCTTGCGCTTGTTTCGAGGAGCAGTAAAAAGGAGATTATTCTATGGCTCGATGGGCAACTACAATTCAACGAACGGCTTCGACGACTCTTGCTGTCGGGTCACTGACCGCTGCCGCTGCCAACATGCGACGGGCGAAGGTGTCCGAGTTCTCTATCGGCTGCGAAGCAGCCACTGCTGACAATGCCTACCTCTGGCAGGTGCAGCGTTGCACCACGGCAGGTACGGCGGGCACCAACCCTACGCCCGTCGCCCTCGACGCGGGTGACACGCTCGCGTGCACCATCGTCATCGGCCAAGCGCACACTGTCGATCCGACGGGGACCACGGTGCTCTTGAGCATTCCGCTCAACCAACGCGCGTCCTTCCGTTGGGTGGCCTACCCCGGTGGCGAGTTGATCATCCCAGCAACGGCGTCCAACGGACTGAAGTGGGAGACGCCGACGGCCGGTGGTCTCCTGACCGTCACGGCGGGCGTCCACTTCGAGGAGCTGTAACCGATGCGTCGTCCGCAAGGCTACGCCCTCGCGGTTGACCCCGGTCAGCAGAAGCCGGTGCTGGAGTGCGACACCTTCACCTGCTGTCACTGCAACAGCATCGTCCTCGTCAAACCCAAAGCGCCCCCCGAGGAGTTGGGGGGCTTTTGCACGCTATGTATGAAGAACGTCTGTCCGAAGTGCGTGGGAAAGAAGTGCATCCCGTTCGAGAAGAGACTCTTGGCCAATGAAGCCAGAGGCAGGTTGCTCCGCGCCGTAGGAATTTGAGATGGAGGTGAGCCATGGCAGATACGAAAATCAGTGCGCTCACCGCTGCCGCCGCTGCGGCGGTCACTAACGAAATCCAGATCAACGAAGCGGGCACGACGAAGAAAATCACCGTAGAGCAGCTTCGCACTCTGCTCGGCGTGCAGAAGGCCTGCATGACGGGCAGCGCGCACTCGAACAGCACGACGACCGGCACTGCCGTCACCGACCTGACCGTCACGCTGCCCTCGACCGGGACATTCGTCTTCACCTACCTGCTCATCGTTCGCTCCAGTGCGACCGGCACCGGGCTCGGCTTTTCCATCAACTGCACGGCTGGCGCGGTGACCAAAATGGTGGTCAACGTCCGCTACGCCTCAACCGGCACCACTGCGTCGAGCGGCGTCGCCGACGACGCCATCAACGCCGTGGGCGGACAACTCTACGAGTCCCAAGCGAGCAAGACGATGGCGACCACGGCCCCGAACATGATCTTCGGAGGCGTAGCAACCTCGGCGAGCGACACGTTCATCGTCGTCGAGGGGGTCGTCGTCACTACGACGAGCGCCGGAACCTTGGAGCTTTGGCACAGCAGCGAGACGGCAGTGGCAACGACGGTTGAGGTTGGAAGCTCCCTGTCTGTAATGAAGATGGCGTGAGGAGCTATGGCCGACAGCGACATTCACAACATGACGGCAGCCTCAGCCGCAGCCGTCGCAAACGAGATCATCATCAACGAGGCTGGGACTTCAAAAAGGTTGTCGTTCGAGCAACTCTGCACGCTGATCGGGGCGTGCCCACGCAAGTGCATCACCGGCTCGCCACACTCGGTCACCGGAACCACCGGAACCGAGGTCACCGACCTGACCATCACCCTCCCAAGCACTGGGACTTTTAGATTTAAGTTCGCGCTGATTTGCCAGTCCGACACGGCGACTAGCGGCATCGGATTTGGGATCAACTGCACGGCGGGGGTCGTCACCAAGATGGTGGCTCACATGCGTTACGCCTCGACGGGCACGGCCGCGTCAACCGGGTCTGTGGACGATGCGGTGAATGCGGTCGGCGGACAGATCTACGAGTCGCAAGCGACAAAGACCCTGAGCACCACTGCGCCGAACATGGTCTGCGGAGGCTTCGTCACCACGACCAGCGACGCGCTGATCATCGTCGAGGGCATCATCGTCACCACGACCTCAGCAGGCGCGCTCGCACTTTGGCATAGCTCGGAAGTCGCGGGGCAGACGTCGCGCGTCGAGGTGGGCAGCAGCGGCTATGTGATGAAGATGGCGTAACGTCATGGCAGCCACCGACCGGATACTCTTAGAAGACGGCACGTCCCTCCTCCTCCAAGAGGACGGGACGAGCAAGGTCCTTCTTGAGGACAGTGGGGACAACGGATTTCCGCGTGGCATCTACCCGGACATCATGCCGGGTCGGACGTTGCCCCGCAGCGTCGCGCTGATACTTACCGCAGTCACATTCTGTCCGTGGGTCGCGCCGCCGCCGGCGGCCCCAGAATTGTCATGGGCAGCGACGTACCCCGATTTCGTTTGCCGTAATGTGCGCAAACCGCACCTAGAGGGCGGCGCGGTCAACGTCCTCACCGTCCCAACGGGCGCTGTCCGGTACGGTGCCACTTCCGGCAATGATGGACTCACCTCGGCGGACACCTCACTGAGACCGGTAGATCCGAATCGACACACGATTACGTTCTGGATGCGCTTCCGCGTCACGAACGTCGGCTCTGGCCGACAGATGTGCGTGTGGTCGATTGAGGATGGCGCTGAGTACAATACCACCGATTCGCTCAACTTCCAGTTGTTCGAGACGACGTTCAACGCGAACACGATGGAGTGTCACGACTCCGTCAACAACGGGTTCCTGTTCACACCCACGATAACGGTTGGCGAGTGGTACTTCTGCGCGGAGGTCAGTTCCCCCGGAAACACAGTGTTGTACGCGCGCAGTTCGCGGCAGAGCGCACTCACAACAGTCGTCGGCAACGACCACCCGCTCACCACGTGGGTCGCTAAGCGCTTCTACCTCGGGACTGACCACGCAAACACCACCGGTAACGCGCAGAACGAGTGGTGGGACGGCGACCTAAGTTCCGTCAAAATTTGGAACGCTGAACTGACAGTTGCTGAGTTGGATGCTGAGTCGCGACAGATACGCCCAGCACGCGTTGCCAACCTTCATGCTTTCTACGATCAACAGACTGCTGCGAACAAGCTGGTCGATTCCTCGGGACACAATCGGCACCTTCAAGCGCTTAACGAGGGCGGGCCGGGGTCGTGGTCCACACGTACCGACGGACCTATCCTCACGCTGGGTGCCCAACTCGCGTTCAACCCAGCCGACTTCCCGTGGACCGCAAACTACCCGGACTTCACTCGGCACGGACCGCTTCGGCTGAACCACCTCGCGCCTGCGTTGACGTTCGTGGCGCCCGTCACGCCGCCGACGCGGGACATCTCCGCGAACCTCGCGAGTGTCACGCTAAGCGCGGCACAGCCCACCGTCGTCAAGGTCGCCTACCCAATCGCTGGGACACTGGCGTCGTTGACGTTGAGTGCTCCGCAGCCCACCGTGACAGTCGGTGCGGTCAACATCGCGTCGAATCTCGCGACGCTGAGTCTCACGGCTCCACAACCCACCGTCCGTGCCACCAACGCCATCGCAGGGACGTTGGCGTCACTGACGCTGGGTGCCGCACAACCCACCGTCGTCAAGGTCGCCTACCCAATCGCTGGAGCACTGGCGTCACTGAGCCTCTCGGCTCCGCAACCCACCGTGACAGTCGGTGTGGTCAACGTCGCGTCGAATCTCGCGACGCTGAGTCTCACGGCTCCACAACCCACCGTCGTCAAGGTCGCCTACCCAATCGCTGGAGCACTGGCTTCAGTCGCGCTGAGCGCGCTCCAGCCGACAGTCGTTAAAGCGGTATATCCGATTGCAGGGACGTTGGCATCGTTGAGCCTCTCGGCTCCACAACCCACCGTCCGTGCCACCAACGCCATCGCAGGGACGTTGGCTTCAGTCGCGCTGAGCGCGCTCCAGCCGACAGTCGTTAAAGCGGTATATCCGATTGCAGGGACGTTGGCATCGTTGAGCCTCTCGGCTCCGCAACCAACGGTTCTTGCCACCAACGCCATTGCGGGGACACTGGCGAGTGTCACGCTAAGCGCGTTCCAACCCACCGTCACGCAGGTCCAATCCATCGGGGCCAATCTCGCGACGCTAAGCCTCTCGGCTCCGCAACCTACGGTCGTCAAGGTTGCGTACCCGATTACAGCGAACAAAGCGTCACTGACGCTAAGCGCGTTCCAGTCAACGGTTCTTGCCACTAACGCTATCACAGCGAACACAGTATCCCTAGTGCTGAGTGCATTCCAGCCCACTGTTGTCAAAGCGGTGTACCCGATTGTTGGCAACCTCGCAACGCTGACATTGAGCGCGCCACAACCCACTGTTGTCAAGGTGGTGTATCCAATTGTGGCAAATCTTGCCACAGTGACGCTTAGTGCATTCCAACCCACAGTCACCCAAGCTCAATCGATTGGTGCGAACCTTGCGACATTGACATTAAGTGCAGCTCAACCAACAGTCATCAAAGTCATTTATACAATCTCGGCAAATCTTGCGACTCTAAGTCTTTCCGCTCCACAGTCAACTGTTTTAAATCAAAATATAATCGTCGCAAATCTTGCATCACTTACGTGTTCTGCAGCGCAACCAACTGTCACACGAACAAACACGGTTGTCGCGAATCGAGCAACATTAACGCTATCGGCTCCGCAACCGACCATCGTCAAGGCCGTCTACCCCATCACGGGAGCGCTAGCAACACTTACACTCTCAGCTTTCCAGCCAACCGTTACACAAGGTTCAAGTATAATAGAGGCAAACCTCGCAGCGTTAAGTCTTACAGTCACGCAATCGACTGTCCTAGCTACCAATGCAATTGTCGGGACGATCACAACACTTAATCTCATCGCTTCACAGCCAACCGTTATTAAGGTTGCGCATTCAATTGCTGGAACGCTTGCAACATTAAATCTCTCTGCCGCACAACCAATCATCACTACTGGCGCCGTTAACGTAGCTGCTAATAAGACAAGTCTTACACTTTCTTCTTCACAACCGATTGTTCATGCTACAAATATTATTTCCGCAAGTAAGGCAAGTCTTACAATTACGACAGCTCAACCAACAGTAGTTAAAGCCACATATCCAATTGTTGGAACTCTCGCAACACTGACACTAACAGCTTTCCAGCCAACCGTTGTGGGTAGTTCTGTTGATATCTCAGCAAACATTGCAACATTATCGTTGTCCGCAAGTCAACCGACTATCCATAGTGTTGTTACGATCAATGCTTCCAAAGCAAATCTTGCATTGTCTGCAGCTCAGGTGACTGTAAGTTCTATTGCTTCTATTGTAGCGAATAAAGTTACACTGAATTTGAATGCGGGAAATGCAACAGTACATGCAAACAACAACATCACCACACTTCAGTCTAATCTAACGCTCACTGCCGCACAGATAACTGTATCAATTCTTAATACTATTAATTCAAACAAGACTACTCTACAATTGGCAGCACTTGTTCCGAATGTCTCCTATCTTCAAAACATATCAACTCTGTTATCGACGTTGTCTCTTACGGCATTAAGTCCATCACTTACTAACATCGTAACCCAGGTAGAGTCCGGGACCATATATACTATGACAGTAAGTGGTCAGGCCGTCTCAAGAATATCACAGCCCATAATTGGTGTTGGTGGTGGTCGAAATGTTCCACCTGTGACAGGTGTTGGCGGAAAGAGGAGAAGTTGATAAATGACGACCGTAAATGAAATTTTCTGGGCTCCAAGTATCGATCCAGATGTGTATTTGTATTCTATACAGACTGGATCCGATAATTCGGGACCATGGGGAGCAATTGCGACAGTTCTTGCCGCACAAACGCCACAGAACTTTCTAAATGGCCGATATTATTACCAAGATGCTGTAAGCGCCGCAGATGTGTGGTATCGAATAATCTCTGCTGACGCTGTCGGTAATTCTAGTATACCATCCGTACCATTTCAAGCGAATGGACTTACAGCTCCGACATTCTTCGTGGGTGCAACTCCATTTGGCTTCTTTGATAATGATCCAGACTTTCAGGTTGATGCAGATAGAGTTGCCGACTATACTAGACGTAAGCTAGGTGATCCTGTCATGGTCGTTCATCTTGACTCAAGTCAGATCTACGCGTCGTTCGAGGAAGCATGTCTTGAATACTCTGCGATTGTAAATTCATATCAAGCAAAGTCAGTTATCTCTCTATTCCTCGGGTCTCCGACAGGATCATTGAGCGGTTCTGAGCAGACATACCCGTCGTGGAACATGGAGTTTCAGAAGAAGATCGGGATGGCATACAACGATGAGGCACATGTAAACAGTGACGCTCCTCTGTACAGTGGATCTGTATCGTTGCACACAGGCGTACAGAAATATGATTTGCAGCAAGCTATCGCGTCTTCCTTGACAGGATCACAGGTAGGAGCAAGAATCCAAGTTCGTGAGGTATACCATTTCAGTCCAATCTCAAACTATCGAATGTTTGGAACGACTAGTACGATCAACTATCTCAATAGCCAGATGAGGTTCGAGTCTTACACTCCTGAGACGATCTTCTACATGCTTCCAATCTGGGAAGACATCCTACGACAGATGCAATTCAAGACATCTAACAAGGTTCGCCGATCAAACTATAGTTACGAGATCCACAACAACGAGCTTACTGTCTATCCAACTCCAGCAGGTGATCTTCCTCTATATTTCACATACTCTCTTCCAAGAGAAGCTGGCGTTGCTGGGTCAGTCAACACTACAAGTGGGTCTGTTGAGAATAAGACGTTCCATGGAGTGTCAAATCTTTCCAATATTCCTTTTGGAAACATCACGTATTCTAATCTAAACTCTCTATCACGAACGTGGATTCGTAGGTTTTCATATGAGCTAGCCAAAGAGACTGAGGGTCAAATTAGAAGCAAGATGAACACTATACCAATTCCCAATGGTGACCTTACTTTGAATGGCTCTGAGTTGATCGCAGATTCTCGAACAGAACAGGAAAGACTGCGTATTGAACTGAAGGCGATGTT
>Ga0315288_10001503_pt1 | contig 30180 bp, 30 predicted proteins | sample YL17G11_20_MG_FD_203454 | JGI IMG/M metagenome (GOLD analysis project Ga0315288, IMG submission 203454) | Sediment microbial communities from Yellowstone Lake, YNP, Wyoming, USA - YL17G11_20 | ecosystem: Environmental > Aquatic > Freshwater > Lake > Sediment | place: USA: Wyoming | collected... | reverse complement strand
GAGGGTCGCCTTGGGCATGTCGATGCCGGTCGCCAGTGCGGTCGGGCTGCGAAACGGGGTCGACGATGGGCACGCGCCGGCGCAGATCCCACAACCTGCGCACAGGTCGGCGTCGACCGAAGCCAACTGCCTGCCGATCTTCTGATTCGGGTGCGGCACCATCGTGATCGCGGCGAACGGGCAATCGGCAAAGCAGCGCCGGCAGCCGTTGCAGTTGGCGGCATCGACCACGGCCACCGGCGCGCGCGTGGGCTGCGGCAGGAACGGCAGCGTGAACAGCGTCAGCAGGCCAGCGCCGACCAAAGCCCAGACCACGGCCGTCGACACGCTGTCGACCAGCGGGTGGACGAACAGCAGTACCCAGTCCAGGCGCAGCGTCTGCGGCACGGTGGCCAGATCGGCCGGTGGATGGCTCGACACCGGCGCCACCACGGCCAGCACCAGCAGGCTGCCCAGCAGACCAACGCTCAGCGGCCGCGGTGGCCACACGGCGGCGCGGGTCAGGCGCTGGATGTGAAACCACAACGCGAACAGCAGCAGCAGCGGTACGCCCAGGTGCACGAAGACAAAGAGCGAGAACAGGCGATCGCTGACTGCGGCGTTGGCCAGGAAGTTGCGCGCCAGCGGCGTGGCCAGCAACGGCAGCGCGTCGAGCCACTCGGCCGTGGCGATCGCCGAGTACTGGCCGAGTTGGTCCCAATGCAGCCAGAAGCCGCCGATCGCGCTGGCAAACACCAGCAGCAGCGTCGGCACCCCCGTCAGCCAGGCGTAGCGTCGTACGCCACGGTAATGCCCGTGCAGCCATTCGCGCAGCAGGTGCAGGGCCGTCAGGATCACGAAGGCATCGGCGGCGTAGCGGTGCAGGCTGCGCAGCAGCCCCCCGAGCCAGGGTTGCTGCTCGGACAGATCCACGATCGAGCGATAACCGCCGGCGGCCGAGGTCTCGAGGAAGGCATACAGGTAGATGCCGCTGGCGGCCAGCAGCCAGAAGCTGAGGAAGCCGAGGGTGCCGAGCTGGCGCAGCGGGTTCAGCGGGGCGCCGAACGCTGCGTCGAAGCCCTGTTCTGCGCGGCGCCACCCGGTCAGGGCCGTTGGCGCCCGTTCATGAGTGCGCTGCATGGAGTCGGGTCGTGCGCCGGCGCCTCAACAGGTCGAGCAGCAGGTACACGCCGACACTGATGAAGAAGGTCAGGCCGCCGGCGATCTCGAAGATCAGCTTGGTGTCGTAGCGGTAGGCGCCGGTGTCGGGATCGTAGACGGTGCACAGGATGCGCACGCGCTCGATCAGGTCTTCCAGGCGAACCTGCCTCGACAGCGGCGCGGCACCCAGCAACTGCCGCAACGGTTCACCGAGTTGTTGGGCGGTCAATCGATCGCCATAGACCTGGCTGTGGATGCGGCCTTCAGCATCGACGATGGTCACCCCCAGCAGGTGATCGAATCCGGCCGGCGTGGCCTGGTAGCGAAAGCCGAAATTGCGCGTGAGGGCGTCGACGGTCGCCGACGGTGGGCTGAGGAAGGCCCAGTTCGGGTCGTCGATGCGCTGCTGCGCGGCGAAGGCACGCATCGCGGTCGGTGAATCGAAGGGTTGATTGAAACCGATGCTCGCAACGTTGAACTGGTGCGTGCCGAAGACGCTGCCCAGGCCCTTCACGGCCTCGTGCAGGGCACGCGTCTGCGTCGGGCAGACCTGGAAGCAGCCGGTGTAGATGAAGCTCACCAGCAGCGGCTTGCCGCGGTAGCTGGACAGCCGCAGTGGCCTGCCGTCACGGTCGAGCAGGGCGTGATCCGCAACGCTGCTGCCGATGACCGCCTGGCTGGCGCGCAGCGCTTCCTTCTCGTCGAGCGCGGACCCTTCGGCGGCGTTGGCGACCGTGCTGAAGATGAGGGCGGCGAGCAGCAGCCCCCGCTCAACGCAGCGCCGCATCGATTGCCACCGCCGCGAGCAGTGCGCTCAACTGCACCATCGAGGCAAAGAACGACGCCATCGCGGTGGCGCGGCTCGGCGCGCGGGCCAGGGCCCAGGTCTTGCGCAAGAAGTAGGCACCGCCCACCACGGCACCGATGCCCACGACCGGACCGGCACCGAAGGCCATCGGCAACAGCGACACCGCCACCAGCACCAGCGCATAGACATGCACGATGCGCGCGGCACGCGGCACGCCTACCACCACCGGCAGCATCGGCACCCCGGCGGCGGCGTAGTCGCCGCGGTAGGCGATGGCCAGGCTCCAGAAGTGCGGCGGCGTCCACAGGAACAGCACCAGCGCCAGCAACCACGGCAGCGGCCCGAGCGTCGGGTCGACGGCTGCTGCGCCGGCCAGCACGGCGAAGCTGCCCGACAGCCCGCCGATCACGATGTTCAGCGGCGTGCGCCGCTTCAGCCACAGCGTGTAGACCACACCATAGAAGAAGGCGCCGAGAAAGATGAACAGCGCCGCCACCGCGTTGACGGCGAGCCAGGTGACCCCGACGGCGGCTGCCAGCAAGGCACCGATCACAGCCAACCAGACGGGCGACGGCGTCAGAACGCCGCTGGCAAAGGCGCGCTGGCGCGTGCGCGCCATCAGCCGATCCGCCTCGGCTTCGACAAACTGGTTGAACGCACCCGCACTGGCTGCTGCCACCAGTACCGACAAGGCCAGCACCAGGCCCGGCCACGCGCCGATGGCCGGGCCCGGCGTGATGGCCAGGCCGGCCAGAGCGCTGATCATGATCAGCACGCCAATGCGCAGCTTGAAGATGCCGAGCACCGTGCGCGCGAGACCCGCCGTCGCGCGCCCTGTCTGCACCGTTGTCGTGTTCATGTCAGTTGCTCCACTGCATTCAGCGCGACACCGCACGCGCAACGCACGATCCGACCATGCGGCCGCCGCGGATCCGGCTTCGCCGGTCCGTCAGCGGCGCCCCCGTGAGGGGGAGCGGCGAAGCCGCCTCGGGGGGAGTGGGTCACGACAGGCCCCACAGCGTCGACAGGTACTTCCAGTTGATGAAGTAGTAGAGAACGAAGGTCAGCAGGAAGACCATCGCCAGCGCGAAAGTGCCGGGTGCGGCAAAACCCATCGAGCCGTAGGTTTGGGCGGCCGTCGTCACCGCCGTGCGTGGAATCGGCGTGAACCGCGGGCTCTCGGCACCGCGGTCGAGCGGCTTGCCCAGCAGCAGCGAGCCGACCGTGACCCCGACGTAGATCGCACCACCGGCGATGGCCGCGATGCCCGCGATGCCCACCAGCGCCATCAGCAAGTAGGCCGCGCCGGGCCACTCGTAGGCCAGCGCGTGGCCGTTGAAGGCCATGTCCCAATGCCGGCGCGAGACGCCCAGCGTGCCGGCGCCCATCATCACCAGGCAGAAGAAGTACATCGAGAAGCCGAACAGATAGGGCTGCCACATCGCCAGTTTGGGCAGGATCATTTCGCGGCGGAACAGCACCGGAATCAGGTAGTAGGTCAGCGCCATGAAGGTCAGCGTGGTGCCGACGACGACCGTGGCGTGGAAGTGCCCCGGCACGTAGATCGTGTTGTGGATGATCATGTTCAGCTGCTCGGTGCCCATCATCACGCCCGAGATGCCGCCGAGGAAACCGAAGCCGATGATCGAGATGAACACGCCCGAGAAGGTCGGGTTGCTCCACGGCGCCTTGCGCAGCCACTCGAACAGGCCCTTGGTGAAACCCTTCTGGCGCTGCGCGACTTCCATCGCACCGGGGATCGTCAGGCCGTGGATCATCGAGGCCAGCACCGCGAAGTACATGAAGTAGCTGGTATTGACGACCTTCCAGCCCGTGGACAGGCCGGGGTCGGCGAGCAGGTGGTGCGCGCTGGCCAGTTGCAGGAACAGGATGTAGAGCAGGAAGGCGGTGCGGCTGACGCGCTCGCTCATCGGCTTGGCGCCGAAGGCAACCGCGGCCACCAGGTACCAGACCGAGATATGCGCGGCCACGTTGATCTGTTGCGACGAATGGCCGAAGGCCCACCAGATCGTGCGGTAGACCAGCGCATCGACCTCCTTGACCCAGCCGATCGACATCAGGAAGGTCGGGATCAGGATGATCGCGCCGGAGGTGATGGTGAACACCGCGATGATCGCCGCGGTGATGGCACCGAAGGTCACCAGTGGCACCGAGCCCTGATAGGTCTTGTCGCGCTTGGCGATCACCAGCGTGCCGAAGAACACGAAGCAGCCGATCAACGCGCCAACGGCAAACAGGATCAGGCCGGCGTAGAACGACGGCGCGGCCATCATCGGCACGTACGACGTCATCATCACGCTCGAGCCGCCCTGGTACACGGCGACGTTGTTCATCACTGCGCCGATCAGCATCAGTGCGAAGGCCGCCCAGGCCAACCCCGGCGTCGCGATGCGGCAGCGCAGCAGCGTCGACGAGCAGAAGTACAGGATGGCGATCTCGAAGAAGATGATCCAGAAGATCAGCATGTCGATGCCATGCGCGGTCAGCACCTGGTAGAAGGTGTCGGCCTCGAGCCAGTGGATCGAGGGCCAGCGCGTCAGCACGACGCCGATGGCCAGGATGCCGCCGATCAGCAGGAACACCACGGCGGTCACCGCGTTGGCGATCATCAGCTTTTCGGCCTGGGACTCGAACTGCAGCCCGGAGCGCGGGCAGGTACGGTAGGTGGTTGCCATGTTGTTGTCCTCCGTCCTACTTCACGTACAGGCGGCCAACCATCGTGTGATGGTTGATGCCGCAGTATTCGTTGCACACCACCGAGTAGGTGCCGGCCTGGTTGGGCGTGACGGTCACCACATGCTCGAAGCCGGGCACGATCTGGATGTTGATGTTGGCCGGCTGCAGCGAAAAGCCGTGGTTGTAGTCCATCGAGGTCAGGTGCAGCTTGTAGGTCTTGCCCTTTTCCAACTCGAGGATCGGCCAGAAGCTCCACAGCCGCGCGATCAGGTAGACGTCGCTGCCGGGCGGCGGCGCGACTACCGGGGTCTTGTCGGCGGTCTCGGTGCGCACGGTGTACTTGTCGACCACCGCCTGCGCCTTGGCCGTGAACTTCTCCGGCGTGGTGCGGTAGGTCTCGGTCGACAAGTTTTGTTTGCCCCAGATGTGCCAGCCGACCATCATGGCGAACATCACCAGGCACCAGACCAGCGCGATCGCGATCCAGGTGCCTTCGACGCGGTCGATCGGATGCCGGTACCAGAGGCGCTCGGCGGGCGGGAGGATGGCGCTCATGTCGCTGCCCTCACTTCGCGGTCGGCAGCGTGAGAATGTCGAACACGCCCCACACCGTGTACAGGACCATCGGCACCATCACGCCGATGAACAGCAGCAGGAAGGGGTTGTCGAGCAACTGCTGCATCCAGGGGATGGGGGCGGTTTCGTCGTCGTGTGGAATGGGGCTCATGGCGTCTCCTTCGCGTCATCTGTGCAAGTTCATTCTGTGGTGCTGCCCGAGGCAGAAAAAATGATCTAGTACAAGGAAGCCAGCGATGGCCCGACGCGCAGTGGTGACCAAGGCCTACGATCCGCGCTGCTGATGCACGCCGCCGATCACCGCCCGAAGTTGCTTCGCCGCCTGGCCCTGGCCTGCCTGCTCTTGCTGGTGGCCGTGACCTGCCTGAGTGCCTTCATGCGCCACAGCGCAGCCGGCCTCGGCTGCGCGACGTGGCCGGCTTGCTTTGGCCAAGGCGAGCGCGCGGCCACCGCGGGCGCGTTGGTCGTCGGTGGCCAGGCACTCACCGTTGCGCGTGCCGCCCACCGCATCACCGCGACACTGTCGTTGCTGCTGATCATCGCGATGGGGGTGGTCTGCTTCACCACTCGACCGCGGCCGCGCCACGACAGCTGGCTGTCACTCACCTTGCTGTTGCTTGCCCTGTCGCTGGCACTTCTGGGGGTCTTCACGCCCGGGTCGCGCTTGCCGGCAGTGGCGATGGGCAACCTGCTCGGTGGCTTTGCGATGCTGGCCGTTGCCGCGCGTCTGGTCGGCGCACCACAGCGCCGCGGGCTCGGGGTGGGGGCGATCGTTGTCGCGGCCTTGCTGCTCGTGCAAGCCGCCAGCGGTGCACTCGTCAGCGCGTCGCAGGCCGGCCTGGCCTGCAGCGACCTCCGGGAGTGCTTCTCTCAGGCGCAGGCGGCGGGCTGGGACTGGCGGGCATTGGACCCGTGGCGCGTGGCGGGCTTCGCGGTCGGCACGCCGCATGTCGAAGGGGCCCTGGCGCAAGTCCTGCATCGGGTCGGCAGCGCCGTCGTCGCAGCGGCCGTTGCCGCGCTCGGCGTGCAAGCCATGCGCCACGGCCGAGCGCGCGAAGGCTGGGCGGTGTTACTGTTGTTGGCGTCCGAGGTGGCGCTGGGCCTGGCGATCGGCAGCACGGGGCTGCCACTGGTGCCGGTGCTGTTGCACAATCTGGGCACGGCCTTGTTGTTGGCGATGGTGCTGCGGCTGGCTTGACGAATGTCAAGCCGCGGCGCGATCGCTGCGCTCGACAATCGGCCCGCTCGTTGCCAGGACACTGCCCCCATGGACACCCGCGTTTTCAACCTGCCACGCTACTTGGCCGTGCTGCCGCTGTTCCAGGAAATGTCCCTGGCCGAGCTGCAGCGCCTGGCCGAAGGCTGCTCGCTGCGACGGCTCGATCGGGGTGACATGGTGTTTCGCTGTGGTGAGCCCTGCGAGGAGTTCCACGTCACGGTCACCGGGCAAGTGAAACTGTTCGCGCTCTCGCCCTCGGGGCAGGAGAAGGTGATCGAACTGGTCGGCCCCGGCAGCAGCTTCGCCGAGGCGCTGATGTTCACCGACAAGCCGTACTTCATCAACGCCCAGGCGCTCACCGACACGCTGCTGCTCACGGTCGGCAAGCGCGCGGTGATCGATGAAATCGCGCGCGACCCGCGTTTCGCGATGCGCATGCTGGCCGGCATCTCGCGCCGCCTGCACGGGCTGGTGCACGATGTTCAGGCCTATGCACTGCACACGGGCATGCAGCGCGTCATTGGCTACCTGCTGCGCGACCAGCTGGCCGAAGACTGCGTCAGCGGCGACGTGATCACCGTCTCGCTGCCGGTCAGCAAGGCGACCATCGCCTCGCGGCTGTCACTGACGCCGGAGTACTTCTCGCGCGTGCTGCACGAGCTGGAAGCGGCCGGGCTGATCGAAGTCGACAAGCGCGACATCCGCATCCTCGACGCGAAACGGCTGGCCACCTACCAGCCGGGTTGAACCGGGCGCAGGGTGCGCCGCGCGCTCAGTGCATGCGGCCGGCCTTGCCGCCGCCGGACTTCGCCTCGAGGCTGCCCAACAGGTCTTTTCCGCTCATGCCGGCGAACAATGCCGCGGCCCGCAGCTTGATCTCGAGCAGTTCGCTGGCACTCACCGAGTACTGGCCGGTGGTCTTGTTGACGTCGATGCGGAACTCGACGTCCTTGCCGTCGTGCGAAAGCGTGCCACTGGTGAACTCATAGTCTTCACTGTCCCAGGGCAGTCCGCGCCCGGCCACGTCGTAGTCGTGGTATTCGATGCGCCCGATCTCGCCGCTGGCCAGGTCGAGCAAGCCCGTTGACGCGATGACCTCGTCGGTCTGCTCATCGGTAATCGCGATCTTCACCTTCAAGTCCACGGCGCGCACCCCGCTGGTCGAAAGCGGGGATTTTTGCATGCGCCATGGCGCGGGCTACCGCGGGCTCGCCACGGGTGCGAGGAGTCGCGCGCGCCGCAGGTCGACCCAGGTCGCCAATCCGCCGTGGCGGTCCGGAACCTGCAGCAGGAGGTCGCCGTCGCGTTGGACGCTTTGCGCCGATGCCAGGTCGGGATCGCCAACGATGTCGAAACGGCCGATCGTGCGGCGAATGTCGAGTTGCACGAGGTGCAGCGGCCTGCGGCCGTCGGCGTCCGCCTTGCCGCGGCCCAGCACATACGCGCCGCTGCCGTCGAGTGCCAGCTCGAGCAGCGGCTGCTCGAGCTGCGTGCGGCGCACGCCCAGGTAGCCGGGCTCGGCCAGTGCCTCGCCCTGGCGGTAATCATGGACCAGGCCATCAAAGACCGGCGCCGCCTGAGGGTCGATCGACAACTCCCAGATTTCGGCCAGTGTTTCGAAGGCAATGACGAAACTGCGCCGCGTGGGGATCGCGCGGATCACGGTCACCTCCGACGGCGAGCTGCGGCCATCGCGAGCCGCCGCGGCGAGGGTCTTCACGCGCACGCCATGCTCGTAGACCGCGACCGTCGGACCCTCGGCCGCCACCCGCCAGCGACCGTCGCCAGAACTCGCCTGTGACGGTCCACCGGCCCAGGCCAAACCCGCAGCCAGCGCTGCCGCGAGACCGCAGACCGCCAGCCAGCGCAGCACCCTGCGCCGCCGCTCAGCTCTTCAAGATCAACTCGATCGCTTCCTTGAGGTCGGCATCGTTGATCTTGTCTGGCGGATTCGGTGCCATGGGCACGGGGCCGAAGACTCCCGAGCCGCCCTTGCGCACCTTGTCCATCAGCTTGGTCACGGCGTCCTGGCCCTTGTACTTGGCGGCGATCTCCTTGAAGGCGGGCCCGACGAGCTTCTTGTCCTTGGTGTGGCAGGCCATGCAGCCGGCCTTGTTCATGGCGTCGTCGACTGGGGCGGCCGAGGCGCCTAAGGGCGTCAGGGCCAAGGCCGCCACGATGGCAAGTGTGATCCTCATGTCGGTGGTCCTCAGTAGACGTCGTGCTGCGTGTTGTACACGTTGAAGTGCCCGGTCGGCGTGATCAGTCGTGGGTCCTTGATCACCGCCTTGAGCTTGAGCGTCTTGTCATCGACGATGACCATCGCGCTCTGCTTGTTCTTGGCGCTCCACACCGAGAACCAGACCTCGTCGCCGGCCTTGTTGAACTCGGGCTGCACGACGCGCTTGGCGCCGTCGTCGGTGAGGCCCGCCCACTCGGCGATCGGCAGCACGGTGTAGCCCTTGTCGAGGTTCTTGATGTCGTACACCGCCACCGACTGCGAGATCTTCGCGTCGGGGTTCAGTGGCGAATCCGAGTAGATGTGCTGGCTCTTCGGGTGGCTCTTGATGAACAGCGCGCCGCCGCCCTGGCCCTTCAATTCAGCCACCTTCTTGAAGGCATATTCCTTGTGGCCCTTCGGGTCGGTGCCGATCACCGAGATCGAATCGTCGCCGAGGTGACCGGTCGACCAGACTGGGCCGAACTTCGGGTGGATGAAGTTGGCGCCGCGGCCCGGGTGCGGGATCTTGCCGACCTCGATCAGCGCGGTCAGCTTGCCTTCCTTGGCGTCGATGACCGAGATCTTGTTGCTCTGGTTTGCGGCGACCATGAAGTAGCGCTTGCTCGAATCCCAGCCGCCGTCATGCAGGAAGGGGGCCGAGCCGATCTCGGTGACCTTCAGCGCGTCGAGGTTCGAGTAGTCGACCATCAGTGTCTTGCCGGTCTCCTTGACGTTGACCACGAACTCGGGCTTGAAGTGACTGGCCACGATCGAGGCTACGCGCGGCTCGGGGTGGTACTCCTGCGTGCCGACCACCATGCCGCGGGTGCCGACGATCTTCAGCGGCTCCAGCGTGTCGCCTTTCATGATCACGTACTGGGGCGGCCAGTAGGCACCGGCGATCGCCAGCTTGTCGGTGAAGTCGCCTTCCTTGCCCTTGTACTTGCTGGTGTCCACCGAGCGTGCCTCGAGGCCGATGCGCACCTCGGCCACGTTGTCGGGCGTGGGCATCCACAGGTCGATCATGTTGATCTTGGCGTCGCGCCCGATCACGAACAGGTAGCGCCCCGACGCCGAGGTGCGCGAGATGTGCACCGCGTAGCCGGTCTTGACGATGTTGATGATCTTCTTGCTGTCGCCGTCGATCAGCGCTACCTCGCCGGTGTCGCGCAGCGTGGTCGAGAAGATGTTCTCGATGTTGTAGCTGTTCATCTTCTTCGTCGGCCGCTGTGCCGGCGGCACGATGACCCTCCAGGTCGCCTTCATCTGCGCCATGCCGAACTCCGGCGGCACTGGCGGGTCGTGCTGGATGTAGCGCGCCATCAGGTCGACGGTCTTCTCGTCCATCTCGCCCGAGGTCATCCAGTTGGGCATGCCGGCGGGCGAGCCGTAGGCGATGAAGATCTTCAGGTAGTCGGTGCCCTTGGCGATGGTCAGGTCGGGTGTCAGCGGCTTGCCGGTGGCGCCCTTGCGCAGCACACCGTGGCAGCCGGCGCAGCGCTCGAAATAGATCTTGCGCGCGGCGTCGAACTCGGCCACCGTCATCGGCGGCGCTTTCGGGTTCGTGCTCTGATACATCGCCTCCCCGGCCAGCGGAGAGCCGCCGGCCTGGTAGTTCATCTCGGCCGGGGTGACGGCCTTCTTGTCCTGCGCCATGCCCGCCAGCGGCAGCGCAGCGAGCAACAGCGTGGCGATCGTGGTCTGGGTCAGCGCTTTCATCACGGCACTCCTCATGCGTCGATAGATTTCGAATGCAGCGATGGTCGACGCAGGCGAGAGGTGCGTCCTTGAACTGAATCAAGGTCGACGCCGGGCGACAACGCTTGACACGCATCAAGGAAATGACGCGCCGCGTGGCCGATGCTCGCGCGCATGCAAATCTCCTCGATGGCGCGGCTTGCAGCGCGCGCCCTGACTGTCCCCCTGTGTGCCATGGCGATGAGCAGCGCACGGGCCACCGACGACCTGCCGCAGACGGTGGTCGTCACGGCCACCCGGCGTGCGATGCCGCTGATCGACGCGCCGGCGTCGATGTCGGTGATCAGCGCCGAGCAGATTGCCGACCACGGCGCCGACAACGTGTTCGAAGCCCTGCTCGGTGAGCCCGGCGTCTCGCTGCAGGGGCGCACGATCGGGGGTCGCAGGGCGCTGTCGCTGCGCGGCATGGAATTCCGCCACACGCTGTTCCTGATCGACGGCAAGCGCATCGGCGGCACCGATGGCGTGGTCGGCCACTCCGACTTCCAGTACGACTGGGTTGCCGCCGAAGACATCGAGCGCATCGAGGTCGTGCGCGGGCCGATGTCGGTGCTCTACGGCTCCGAGGCGCTCGGCGGCGTCGTCAACATCATCACCCGTCGACCGGGTCCCGTCTGGGCTTTCGACGCGATGGCCGAGGGCCGCTGGGGCGACGACAGCCTGGGCGGCGACGGCGCCCGCGTGGCCGCACGCGCCGAAGGTCCGCTCGGCGCCGCGTGGCGCGTTGCGGCGTCAGTGGCTGAAACATGGCGCGAGGCGCTGGCACTGAAGGAAGACCCGCGTCTGACCGAACTCGAAGGCCGGCGCAAGCGCGGCGCGGCGCTGCAGACGTGGTGGGCACCCGAGGCCGGCCACGAGATCGAGTTCGATTACCGCGCGGGCGAGGAAGACCGGTGGGCCAATGCGCGCGAGCGCAGTGGCGCACGCCGCATCTACGAATCATTGACCGCGATCGACCGCAGCCACGGCTCGCTGGCCTGGCGCGCCCAGTGGGCCGGCCCCTGGCAGGCGAGCAGCCTGCTGCGCGCCTACACCTCGCGCGTCGACGTCAGCAACACGCGCAACAACGGAGTCGCCGCGCTGCGGCCAAACAACTTCGCCGACCGCATCGTCGAGGGTCAGTTGACGGCGCAACCGCAGCCGGGCGGCTTCGTCACCGGTGGCTTCGAGGTGCGCAAGGAGCAACTCGAGAACGACGGCCTGCCCGGCGGCCACTCCGACGCCCTGCACCAGGCGCTGTACGCACAGGGCGAGTTCGATCTTGCTCCCGCGCTGGTGCTGACCGCGGGGTTGCGGTACGACCGCAACGAGGGTTTCGGCGATGTGTGGAGCCCGCGCGCCTACCTGGTCTGGCATGCCGCGCCGCAGTGGACCGTCAAGGGCGGCCTCGGCCACGGCTTCAAGGCGCCATCGCTCAAGCAGATTTCGCCCGACTACCGCGAGGACGAAGGCCCGAACACCTACTTCGGCAATGCTTCGCTGCAGCCCGAGGAGAGCGACGCGGCCGAACTCGGCATCGGCTGGGATAGCGCGGAGGTGGGGGCCCAACTGATGGCCTTCTACAGCCGCGTCGACAACCTGATCGTGCCGCGCCTGATTCGCCAGGTGGGCCCGCGCGGCGAGTACCTGTTCGAGAACATCGACCACGCGCACTTCAAGGGCCTCGAGGCTGGGTTGGCCTGGCGCCTGCCCGACGGCTTTTCCGTCAACGCCAACTACACCTACCTCGAAGCCGAGGATGGTCTGGGCCAGCGGCTCGAGAAGAGACCGCGCCACAGCCTTGGCCTGCGGCTGGATTGGCGCAGCGGGCCCTGGCGAACGGGGTTCGATGCGCAGTACCTCGGCGACCAGTTGCTGGCCTCGACCACGCCCGGCCAGCCGCTGCAGCCCGTGCCCGATCTCACGCGCGTTGGGGCGTACGTCGTGCGCGATCTCGGCCACGGCCTCGAACTCACCGCCGGCGTCGACAACCTGACGCAATTGCGCCTGGCCGAAGTGTCACCGTTGTTCACCGGCGCCGAATCGCCGCGCACGTGGCGTGTCGCGCTGCGCGGCCGCTGGTGAGGCGGGCAACGCGATGGGGCTGATCGACGTCTACCCGCAGATCAAGGGGGCGCACATCGTGCTGGTCGCCGCCAGTGGCGCACTGTTCGCCTGCCGCGGCGCGGCCGTGCTGGCGCGGCAGCGCTGGCCGATGACCGCACCACTGCGCGTGGCCAGCGTCGCGATCGACACCCTGCTGCTGGTCGCCGGTGCCACGCTGTGGTCGCTGCTATCGCTGCAGCCGCTGCGCGATGCGTGGCTCGGCGCGAAACTGGCGCTGCTGGTGCTCTATGTCGTGCTCGGCACCCTGGCCTTGAAGCGCTGCCGCGCATCGGCCTATGCCGCGGCGCTGGCCTGCTACCTGTTCATGGTCTCGGTGGCGCTGGCACATCATCCGCTTGGAGTGCTGCACGTTTGGTTGGAACGATGAAGACGCCCACAGGGTCTCGGTCATCGACTCGTCAGCGGGCCGGGCGGCGGGCCTCGATCCGCCTTTCGAGATGCTCGATGCCCCAAGAAGAAGGCCGGTACATGACCGGCCTTCGCGTTGGCAATGGCTGCCTTATCGCAGGCCGGAGAGGTAGTCGGCCACGGCCTTGATCTCGGCGTCGCTCATCTTGGCGGCGATAGCACTCATCTGCGCGCTGTTGGCCCGCACCCCGCCGCGGAACGCCACCAACTGGGCTTCGGCATAGTCGGCATGCTGGCCGCCGATGCGCGGGTATTGGGCCGGGATGCCGGCGCCGTTGGGGCTGTGGCAGCCAGCGCACGCCGGAATGGCCTTGTCGGCAATGCCGGCGCGATAGATCTTTTCGCCCAGCTTGACTCCGTCCTTGTTCTTCGCGAAGCCCGGCTTGGCGCTCTTGCCGGCATAGAAGGCGGCGACGTTCTTCATGTCGTCGTCGGACAGCGTGCCCGCAAAGCCCTTCATCACCGCGCTGTTGCGCTTGCCGGACTTGAACTCCTGCAATTGCTTGACCAAGTACTCGGGGTGTTGACCAGCCAGGATCGGATTGGCGGGGATGCCACGCGAACCGTCGGCCATGTGGCAGGCGCCGCAGACCTGCGTCGATATCGCCTGGCCCTTGGTGGGGTCGGGTTTGACGGCCGCCGCGGCGGGTGTGTTGGCCAATGCCGGCGCGGCGAGCAGGGCGGCCAGGGTCAGGGCGGTGAGAGCCTTCATCATGGGTGTGCGGGCCTGGGTGTATGGAGGTTGCGGCAAGCGCAAAACCCGCGAATTTTACAATGCCGCATGAACACCTCCCCCGAGGCCAAGGCCGCGCTGGCCTGGACGCACACCGCGCGCTTCCTCACGACGGCCAGCCAGCTCGACCAGTTGCCCGTGCACGAGCTGCCGGAAATCGCCTTCGTCGGCCGCAGCAACGCCGGCAAGTCAACGGCGATCAACACGCTGGCGCAGCAAAGGCGGCTGGCGTTCGCCTCAAAGACGCCGGGGCGCACCCAGCACATCAACCTGTTCGCACTCGGGCCGAAAGACGCGCCCGACGCGTACTTCGCCGACCTGCCCGGCTACGGGTATGCAGCCGTCGAGCGCGCCGCCAAACTGCGCTGGCAACGGGTGATGGCCGATTACCTGGCGGTGCGCCGCAGCCTGTCGGGCGTGGTGCTGATGGTCGACCCGCGATTGGGCTTGACCGATCTCGACCGCCAGTTGCTGGCGTGGGTGGCGCCGCGGGTGGGCACCGGCGAGGTCAGGCTGCTGGTGCTGCTGACCAAGGCCGACAAGCTGTCGCGCAAGGAAGCGGATGCGGCGGTGCGGGCAGCCACCGAGGCGCTGGCCGAACTGTCCACCGACGAAGCTGACATCGGCGTCTCGCTGTTCTCGGCCTTGAGCAAGACCGGTGTCGACGATGCGGCGACCACGCTGCGTGGCTGGGTGCGAAAGTGACCGTCGCGCACTTCGACCAGGCCCTGCCGCACGGCATCACCCTGTCATGTCGCGCCAGCGGCGTGTCCGGTTCCCCGTTGCGCGTGATGCTGTTGCATGGATTTCCAGAGGGTGCGTTCATCTGGGACGACGTCATGCAAGGGCTGGCAGAGCTGGCCTACTGCGTGGCGCCGAATTTGCGTGGTTACGAACGCTCGAGTGCGCCGAGCGGCGTCGAGGCCTACCGCGCCAGGCACCTGGTCACGGACATCGCCTCGATGATCGACGCCCTGGGCGCGCCGATGGACCTGTTGGTGGCGCATGACTGGGGCGGTGCGGTGGCTTGGAACCTCGCGGCGCAGCGGCCGCGACTGATCAGGCAGCTGTTGATCATCAACTCGCCGCACCCGGCGACCTTTTTGCGCGAACTGCGAGACAACCCGGCGCAACAGGCGGCCAGCGCCTACATGAACTTCCTCTGCCGAGCCGACGCAGCGGCGTTGCTGGCCGAGAACGATTTCGAGCGGTTGTGGCCGTTCTTCACCAACACAGGTGGCGCCGCGTGGTTGACCGACGGATTGCGGGCTCAATACCGCGCGCTGTGGCGGCAGGGGCTGGAAGGGCCGCTCAACTACTACCGCGCTTCACCGCTCAGGCCACCGCTGACGGCAAGCGATGCGATTCACAAAGTGGTCTTTCCGCCCGAGCTGGTGGGCGTGAAACTGCCAACGACGGTGTTGTGGGGCGATGCCGACATTGCGTTGCCGGCGTCGTTGCTCGAGGGGTTGGAAACATTCGTCCATCCGCTCGATGTGCAACGCGTGGCCGGGGCCAGCCACTGGATCGTGCACGAGCAGCCAGAGCTGGTCGCCAGCACCATTGCCAGGCTGTTGCTCAGACCACCACGTACTGGCCCTTGAAGTGACGCAGTGCCGACTGTAGGTGCTCGCGCAATTGGGGGAACAGGTCGGACGACGATTCGCTGGCGTAGATGCGGCGCTCACGCTCGCTGGATTCGTAGCCGACGTTGACCAGACAGGCTGCCTGGCCGTGGCTGTACTCGAGCAAGTCCGGCGCGACGAAGCGCACGGCCCAGCCGTCGCTGCAGGACACAACACCATCGGCGCGGGTTTGAAGCGGTGAACTCATGGCAGGGATCTCCAGGCGGGACGCAAGGATGCGTTCGGTTGCAGTCTATGGTCTTGGTTTCGAACGCGTCGCCCCGCGCCTGAGGGGATGCAAGTTGCGTGCGCAGCCCAGCCCGTGAAGATTTCACGGGCGATGGGGCCAATCGCGTCATTCAGCGTCGACCGAGGAACAGCCGTGCGCCGGCCTGGCGGCGGCGGCGATTTCGAAATCGCTCGCACCGATTGTCAGGTGAGCCAAAAGACAAAAGGCCCGCGGCTTGCGCTGCGGGCCTCTTTGCTATGACGCGTGAGCGTGGACTACATGTCCATACCGCCCATGCCGCCCATGCCGCCCATGCCACCCATGCCGCCGGGCATGCCGCCCGCGCCGGACTCTTCCTTCGGCGCTTCGGCGACCATCGCTTCGGTGGTCAGCATCAGTGCGGCCACTGACGCCGCGTTCTGCAGCGCCATGCGGGTGACCTTGGTCGGGTCCAGGATGCCCATCTCGATCATGTCGCCGTAGGTGTCGTTGGCCGCATTGAAGCCGTAGTTGCCCTTGCCGGCCAGCACGGCATTGACCACCACGCTCGGCTCGCCACCGGCGTTGGCGACGATGATGCGCATCGGCTCTTCGATCGCGCGCAGCACGATCTTGATGCCGGCTTCCTGGTCGGGGTTGTCACCCTTGATCTTGCCCACGCCCTGCCGCGCGCGTAGCAGCGCGACGCCACCGCCGGCCACGATGCCTTCTTCGACGGCGGCACGCGTGGCGTGCAGCGCGTCCTCGACACGGGCCTTCTTTTCCTTCATCTCGACTTCGGTGGCAGCGCCGACCTTGATCAGCGCCACGCCGCCAGCCAGCTTGGCCACGCGCTCTTGCAGCTTCTCGCGGTCGTAGTCACTGGTGGCTTCCTCGATCTGCACGCGGACTTGCTTGACGCGGGCTTCGATGTCGGCAGCGGCACCCATGCCGTCGATGATGGTGGTGTTTTCCTTGCCCACTTCGACGCGCTTGGCCTGGCCCAGATCGGCCAGGGTGACCTTCTCCAGCGTCAGGCCGACCTCTTCGGCGATGACCTTGCCACCGGTCAGGATGGCGATGTCTTCGAGCATCGCCTTGCGGCGGTCACCGAAACCAGGGGCCTTGACGGCCACAACCTTCAGGATGCCGCGAAGGGTGTTGACCACCAGCGTGGCGAGTGCCTCGCCTTCGACCTCTTCGGCCACGATCAAGAGCGGGCGACCGGCCTTGGCCACGGCTTCCAGCGTCGGCAACAGGTCGCGGATGTTGCTGATCTTCTTGTCGAACAGCAACACGTACGGGTTGTCGAGCAGCGCCGATTGTTTCTCGGGGCTGTTGATGAAGTAGGGGCTCAGGTAGCCGCGGTCGAACTGCATGCCCTCGACGACTTCGAGTTCGTTGTCGAGCGACTTGCCGTCTTCGACGGTGATCACGCCTTCCTTGCCGACCTTGTCCATCGCGTCGGCGATGATCTTGCCGATCGATTCGTCGGCGTTGGCCGAGATCGAACCGACCTGGGCGATTTCCTTGCTGGTCGTGGTGGCCTTGCTGGCCTTCTTGAGTTCGGCAACCAGCGCGGTGACCGTCTTGTCGATGCCGCGCTTCAGATCCATCGGGTTCATGCCTGCGGCCACGTACTTCATGCCTTCGCGCACGATGGCCTGGGCCAGCACGGTCGCGGTGGTCGTGCCGTCACCGGCGTTGTCGCTGGTCTTGGAAGCAACTTCCTTGACCATCTGAGCGCCCATGTTCTGGAGCCTGTCCTTGAGCTCGATCTCCTTGGCCACGGACACGCCGTCCTTGGTCACGGTAGGGGCGCCGAAGCTGCGCTCGAGCACCACGTTGCGACCCTTCGGGCCCAGCGTGACCTTGACCGCATTGGCCAGGATGTTCACGCCTTCAACCATGCGATGACGCGCGTCACCACCGAAAACTACGTCTTTTGCTGCCATTTTCAATTCTCCGGAATGAGACTGTGATTACTTCTTCTCGACGACGGCGAAGAGATCCTCTTCGCGCATCACCAGCAACTCGTCGCCATCGACCTTGACGGTCTGGCCGCTGTACTTGCCGAACAGCACGCGGTCACCGACCTTGATGTTCAGGGCGATGAAGTCGCCAGTCTTCTCATTGCGCTTGCCGGGGCCCACCGCCAGCACTTCGCCCTGATCGGGCTTTTCGGCAGCGTTGTCGGGGATCACGATGCCCGAAGCGGTCTTGGTTTCCTGCTCGAGGCGCTTGACGATCACGCGATCGTGCAACGGACGAAGTTTCATACTTTCATCTCCAGTGGTCTCAGATTGAAATTTGGGAACGTACACAAGGAAAGTATGTGCACGCTCGCATCGAATGGCGTGGAATTACCAACACCGTTAGCACTCGCGGATGGCGAGTGCTAGCAATTCCATTATAGGGCTCGTGTCCGCCCTTTCAAGGGCGGCATGTCGTCAGTGGCGTGGCTCAGGGGTGTCGTCGTCCGCCAGGTCGGCGGAGGGCGGCGGTGCAGCCACGCGGTAGCCCTCGCTGGCCCAGGCGCCCAGATCGACCCCGGCGCAGCGTGGGCTGCAAAACGGCCGCCAGCGGTTGGCGGGCGCAAACAGACTGGGTTCGGCGCAGCACGGGCAGGGCACGTGGCGCGGCGCGCGGCTGGCTGCGCTCACGAACACAAGGTCAGTTCGAGCGCGTGGTCCTCGGGAACCAGGCGCATGCGGCTCTCGGCATCAGCGCGCATCAGGCGGACAGACACCATCAGTCGGTGGCCCGAGATCTCGGGCACGATGCCAAGGGCGCCATCCAGGCGCAACCGCAGCAGGTTGTAGGTCTTGCCTTGTGGAAGGCTTTGCTGAAACTGTCCGCCCAGAGCGACCACGCGTTGCGGCGCACCCGCATCGCGCAGCAGGCCGAGCAGCACATTGAGCGCCTCGGCCAGCGGCGTCAACGTGGCGATCCACTGCAGCAAGTCGCCACGGCGACGAGCCGCATCCTGCTGTTGCCAAGCGTAATAGGCTGGCAGATCGAATTCGCATGTGCCGCCCGGGATGTTGATGCGGCTGCGAATGCTCATCAGGAACTCATTGCCGCTCAAGACACTGCCGGCCTTGCCGGGCAGCGCGTTGAGGCCGCTGAACGCGCGGTCGATCTTGGTCAACACGACATCGAGCGCGGATTCCGAGATCGCCGGATTGCCACGGTAGGTCTGAAACTGTGCCTTGTGGCGCTCCAGGTCCTTGAGCAGGTCGCTCTTCAGGTCGGCGCGCGAAGCGACGTCAACGATCTCGAAGATCGTGGTCAAGGCAAAGTGGTGGTCGAGCGGTGCATCGCGCGGCATCAACTGCCCGAGGCGGTCGAACAGTTGTTCGAGTCGCAACATGGTGCGAATGCTCTCGTTGAACGGATACTCGTAGCGAACCAAGGCAGACTTTCGCGGCGCAGCTGCGGGCGCCGCGGCAATCATTGTTCCACAGGGTCTTGCGCCGGTGGTTGCCAGAGGCTCCACAGGCCAGAGACGGTGGCCTCGAGTGTGGCCAGGTCGATGCCGTCGTTGAAGATCACCGCGTCGGCGATCGTTCGCCGGGCGGCGCGGCTGGCCTGGCTGGCGATGACGCGCTCGGCTGCGTCATGCGTCCAACCGGCGCGCTGGGCAACACGTTCTATCTGCGTGGCGTGCCTGCAATCGACCACCAGAATGCGATTGACCCGTGCGCGCCAATGAGGCGACTCGGCGAGCAGTGGCACGTCGAAGACCAGGACGCGGCTCGTCGACACCGCCGCTTCGCGCAGTGCTTCAGCGCCGATCAGCGGATGAAGCAGCGCCTCGAGGCGCTGCTTCGCGGAGGGATCAGAGAACGCCCGTGCCCTCATGGCCTCACGGTCGAGCGCTCCGTCTGCGCCGATGATGGCGTCTCCGAAAGCCTGCCGCACAGCCGGCATCGCCGCGCCGCCGGCTGCCGTCAGACGGCGCCCGATGGCATCGGTGTCAACGATGGCTGCGCCGCATCGCGCGAGCATCGCAGACACGGTGCTCTTGCCGCTGCCGATACCGCCGGTCAGGCCGATGCGCATCGGCGGTTTCCGATCAGGCCCAGCCGATCCAGTCGAGGACCGCGGGCGCACCCGCGAACATGACGACCAGCCCGGCACCGGCCAGGAACGGCCCGAACGGTACGTATCGGCCTTCGCGCAGCGTGGCAGCGAACTTCATCGCAAGACCCACTGCAGCGCCGATCACCGAGGCCAGCAGCAGCATCGGCACGATCATCTGCCAGCCCAGCCAGGCACCCAGGGCGGCGAGCAGCTTGAAGTCGCCATAGCCCATGCCCTCCTTGCCGGTGGTCAGCTTGAACAGCCAGTAGACCGACCACAGCGACAGGTAGCCCGCAACAGTACCCCACAACGCGGCCGGCAGCGCAATGGTCCAGCCCAGCACCGCCGCGATCAGCCCGGCCCACAACAGCGGCAGCGTCAGTGCATCAGGCAGCACGGTAGTGTCCCAGTCGATCAAGGCCAGCGCCAACAACGCGGCAGCGAATGCACACCACAGCAGCGTGACCGGCTGCGCGCCGAAGCGCCAGGCAATCGCTGCAAACACCATCGCGGTCGTCAGCTCGACTGCGGGGTAGCGCGCCGAAATGCGAACGCCGCAGGCCGAGCAGCGGCCCTTCAGCCGCAACCAGCCGGCGATCGGGAGGTTTTCATGCCAAGCCAGTTGGTGGCCGCAGGCCGGGCAACGTGAGCGCGGGCGGGCGATGGTCAACGGCGTGAGTGCCGCCACGGTCTGGCCCAGAGCCGTGGCAGTTCGTTGCTGTTCGACGGCCGGCGCGGCCTTGGCGTCCTGGGCCGCGAATACGCGGCGCCAGGAATCGCTGTCGCCGAGTTGGTGCGCAACGTCGGTCCACCACTGCCGCTCGAGCATCAGCGGCAGGCGGTGGATCACCACATTGAGAAAACTGCCAACGCACAGCCCCAGGACGGCCAGCGCGAAGGGGGATAGCAGCAGGTCGAGCGGCGGCAACAGATCCCTCATCGGCGCCGCGTCAGACCACCGCACCGAGCTTGAAGATCGGCAGGTACATCGAGACCACGATGCCTCCGATCAGCACGCCCAGGATGACGATGATGAATGGTTCCATGAGGCTTGACAGGCCCTTGACCATTTCGTCGACCTCATCTTCGTAGAACTCCGCGGCCTTGCCCAGCATGTGGTCCAGCGAGCCCGACTCCTCACCGATGGAGGTCATCTGCAGCACCATGGTCGGGAATACGCCGGTGTTCTGCATCGCCATCGTCAGAGACGTGCCGGTGGAGACTTCCTTCTGGATCTGCTCGGTCGCGATGGCATAGACCGCGTTGCCGGAAGCACCGCCAACCGAGTCGAGCGCTTCCACCAGGGGTACGCCGGCACCGAACATCGTCGACAGCGTGCGTGTCCAGCGAGCCAGCACGGCCTTACGGATCAGCTCACCGAAAACCGGCGCGCGCAACAGCAGACGGTCCATCGCCATCTGCATCTTCTCGGAGCGCCGCCACGACTGGATGAAGAAATAGCCTCCGCCGATCATCACGCCAAAGAGCAGCCACCAGTACCGGACAAACTGGTCGGATATCCACATCACCGCCAGTGTTGGTGCCGGGAGGTCGGCGCCGAAGGAGGTAAACACTTCCTTGAACGCCGGGATCACGAAGATCATGATCACTGCCAGCACAACGAAGGCCACGACCATCACCGCCGTCGGGTACATCAATGCCGACTTGATCTTGCTCTTCAGCGCCAGCGTCTTTTCTTCGTAGACCGCCAGACGGTCCAGGATCTGCTCGAGGATACCGGCGGCCTCGCCGGCCTCGACCAGGTTGCAGTACAGCGCATTGAACTGCATCGGGTGCTTGCGAAAGGCCACCGACAGGCTGGTGCCGGTCTCCACGTCGGTGCGGATGTCGGTCAACAGCTTGGTCATGCGTGGGTTGGTGCTGCCGCGTGCCACGATGTCGAAAGCCTGCAGCAGGGGCACGCCGGCCTTCATCATCGTCGCCAGCTGGCGAGTGAAGATGGCGACGTCCTTCTGTTTGATCGACGAGCCGCCACGCATGCGGCGCTTCTTGACCTTGGTAACGAGGATGCCCTGTCGACGCAGACCCGCGCTGACGGCGGCCTCGCCAGCCGAGCGCACCTCGCCCCGAACAATCTTGCCGTTCTTGTCCTTGCCTTCCCACTCGAAGACGAATTCCTTGATGTCTCTCGCGGCTACCGCAGTCGCCATAAAGCCTCCAAGGGCTGGTTAGCTGGTGATTGGTGCAGGGATGAAGAAGCCATCACTCGTTGGTCACGGTGATGACTTCTTCGAGGGTCGTCACGCCGGCACGCACTTTGGCCAGGCCCGACTGGCGCAGGTCGCGTACGCCGTCTTTCTGGGCCTCGTGCTGAATGTCCATTGCCGAACCCTCGGCCAGAATGATGCGTTGCATGTCTTCGGTGATCGGCATCACCTGGTAGATGCCCACGCGGCCCTTGTAGCCATTACTGCAGGCTGAGCAACCGACAGCCTTGTAGGGCTTCCATGAACCATCGAGGTCGCTGTCGGCGAAACCGGCGCGCTTGAGTGCCTCGCGTGGATACTCGACTGTGGTCTTGCAGGTCTCGCACAGCCGGCGCGCCAGGCGCTGCGCTGTCACCAGCAGCACGCTCGAGGCAATGTTGAATGGTGCCACGCCCATGTTCAGCAGGCGGGTCAGGGTCCCGGGCGCGTCGTTGGTGTGCAGCGTTGACAGCACCAGGTGGCCGGTCTGGGCAGCCTTGATTGCAATGTCGGCAGTCTCCAGATCGCGGATTTCACCGACCATGATGATGTCGGGGTCTTGCCGCAGGAAGGCCTTCAGAGCCACAGCGAATGTGGTTCCCGCCTTGTCATTGACGTTGACCTGATTGACCCCCGGCAAGTTGATTTCCGCGGGGTCCTCGACAGTGGAAATGTTCACGCCCGGCTGGTTCAGGATGTTCAGGCAGGTGTAGAGCGACACCGTCTTGCCAGAGCCCGTAGGGCCCGTGACCAGGACCATCCCGTACGGACGCTGGATCGCCTGCATCAGGCGATCCTTCTCGATCTTCTCGTAGCCCAGTGCATCAATGCCCAACTTGGCCGACGATGGATCAAGGATCCGGATGACGATCTTCTCGCCGAACAGTGTCGGCAAGGTGCTGACCCGAAAGTCGATTGCCCGGTTTCCGAACTTGAGCTTCATGCGACCGTCTTGCGGCACGCGCTTCTCGGCGATGTCCAGCCGGCTGATGACCTTGATGCGTGACGCGAGCTTGTCCTTGATCGCGATGGGCGGTTGCGTGATCTCGCGCAACTCGCCGTCGACGCGAAAACGCACGCGGTAGTGGTATTCGTAGGGCTCGAAGTGCAAATCTGATGCGCGGGCATTGATCGCGTCGATCAGCATCTTTTGCAGAAACCGCACAACAGGCGCGTCCTCGACCTCGGCCTGACTGTCATTGCTTTCCTGCTCGGCTGCGGCGTCGTCGGTAACGTCGAAGTCGAAATCGCCGACAGTCAGCGACTCGATCGCGTCGCTGATGCTAGCGCCGCTGGCCGCAACCAATTTGGCGAGTTTGTCGTATTCGACGACCACCCACTCGGGCGACAGCTGGGTCGCGAACTTGATGCGCTCGACGGCTTCCTGGTCGGTCGGGTCAGCGCCGCCGATGAACAGGCGGTTGCCACGCTTACCCAGGACCACAACGTTGTACTGATTGACGAGCTTGCTGTCGATCACATTGCGCGGCAAGCGCTCGGCGTCTATGGCGGCCAGGTCGAGCACGGGCAGCGCCAAGGCGTTGGCCAGCGTGTGGGCCAGGTCGGCCGCCGAGACCGAACCCGCCGCGATCAGTGCTGCGACGAAACTCGTCTTGCGATCGGTGGCTGACTTGACCAGCGCCTCGGCTGCCTTCGCGCCAAGCTTGCCAGCGTGCACGAGCACCCGGGCAACGCCGGACAGCGAGGAATGGGGAGCTTCAGCCAGCGTATCCACGTGGGAAGGCGTCAATTCACGATGCAAAAATGAGCTGAGCGATCATCGCTGATCGCCTTGGCACTGTAAATCGGCGCGCTCCCGCATGTCGGCAACAGTTCACGCTCCGTGTACCTCATGCACATTGGCACTGCCGACGCCGCGTCCGCACAGATACCTGGTCGGGGTGAGAGGATTCGAACCTCCGGCCTCTACGTCCCGAACGTAGCGCTCTACCAGGCTAAGCTACACCCCGATGGATGGCGGGACAGGGGCGTCGCGCCGAATCGTTCGCGATCAGCGGCGCTCATGAAGAGCGATCGACCGACCGGACGCATAAGTCTAGCAGAGCGTCGCGCTGCGGCGATGGCGGCAAATGCCGCAGGCACTCACGGGCCTTCGTTGCTTCACCGCGAGCGACTTCTCTTGCGGCATCCAGCGCGCCGGTCCGGCGTACCACGGTCACGATCTCACCGAGCCGCGTTACCTCGCCGTGCTCGATGGCATGGCGCACGAGGTCGCGCTCGGCCGGTCCACCGCGGGCCATGGCGACCAGCAGCGGCAGCGTCGGCTTGCCCTCTCGCAAGTCGTCGCCAACATTCTTGCCAAGCTCATGCGTCTCACCGTCGTAGTCGAGCAGGTCGTCAACCAACTGGAAGGCTGTGCCGAGAGATCGGCCATAGTCGGCGCAGACCTCCTCAACGGCTGAATCGGCCCCTGCCAACAGCGCGCCCAGGCGAGCGCTGGCCTCGAACAGCTTGGCGGTCTTGAAGCGGATGACGCGCAGGTACTCGTCGATCGAGAGGTCGGCGTCGTGCATGTTCATCAGCTGCAGCACCTCGCCCTCGGCGATGACATTGGTGGCGTCTGCCAGGACGTCGAGCACGCGCGGGTTGCTCACCGCCACCATCATCTGGAACGCGCGCGAATAGAGAAAGTCGCCGACCAGGACGCTGGCGGCATTGCCAAACAGCGCGTTGGCCGTCTGGCGTCCACGGCGTAGCGATGACTCATCAACGACGTCGTCATGCAACAGCGTCGCCGTGTGGATGAACTCCACGGTGGCTGCCAGCGTGAATCGCTCGGGCCCCGCGAAACCCAACGCGCCGGCGAACAACAGCACCAGGCGTGGACGGATGCGCTTGCCGCCCGCGCTCACGATGTAGTGCGCGATCTGGTTGATCAGGGCGACATCCGAGCGCAGGCGATCGGCGATGACCGCATCGACCTGTGCCATTTCCGCCGCCATCGGGTCGGCTGCGCGGTTGGCGATGTGCCGGCTGGTGGCAGCGGAGGGCATGAGTGGATGGCGCACAGGCACGGTAAGAACGGCAGATTATAGGAATGGGCGGGTTCTGCAGATCGGCCGGCTTGTCGAGCCCCTGCCACGAGGGGCTGCTGTGTTAAACTTCGCGGTTACGTTCTGGGGTCCTCCGGTTCCCGGAAGTGGCGGTAGGTCGCGCATATGCATGCGCAGGCAGCCAACCGTCAATTGTTGCCCCGCCCAGCGCGGGGGGGTTTGTCGAAAGGGCTCACATGTACGCGGTCATAAAAACCGGTGGCAAGCAATACAAAGTTGCGGCCGGCGAAAAGATCAAGGTGGAACAGATAGCTGCAGACGTCGGCCAGGAAATCGTGATCGATCAGGTACTGGCCGTGGGTAGCGGTGCAGATCTGACGGTCGGGTCGCCCCTGGTTGCCGGCGCAAGTGTGAACGCCACCATCGTGGCACAGGGCAAGCACGACAAGATGCACATCTTCAAGATGCGCCGTCGCAAGCACTATCGCAAGTCGCAGGGTCATCGCCAGACCTACACCGAATTGCAAATCACTGCCGTGACTGCCTGAGTCGCTGCCGCAATCGAAAGAGGTAATTCACCATGGCACAGAAAAAAGGCGGCGGCTCCACGCGCAATGGCCGCGACTCCCAACCCAAGATGCTCGGCGTCAAGGCCTTCGGCGGCCAAGCCGTCTCTGCAGGCTCGATCATTGTCCGCCAGCGCGGCACCAGGTTTCACGCCGGCACCAATGTCGGCATGGGCAAAGACCACACCCTGTTCGCGCTGGTTGATGGCGAGGTGGAGTTCGCAACCAAGGGCGCATTGAACCGCCAGACCGTCAGCATTAGCCCGGCCTGAGGCGCAACGCCCCGGCCCGTGAAGCCCCGGCCCGCCGGGGCTTCTTTGCTTGCACCATCCGCCATTCATGAAGTTCGTCGATGAAGTCACGATCGACGTTGCCGCGGGCAACGGTGGTGCAGGCTGCGCGAGTTTCCGACGCGAGAAGTTCATCCCATTTGGTGGCCCCAACGGTGGTGACGGCGGGCGGGGCGGCAGCATCTATGCGGTTGCCGACCTCAACCTCAACACATTGATCGACTACCGTTATGCGCGCCGGCATGAGGCGCGCAACGGCGAGGCTGGCCGTGGCTCTGACCAGTTCGGCGCCGCCGGCGATGACATCATCTTGCGCATGCCGGCTGGGACGATCCTCACCGATGTCGCGACGGGGCAGGCTGTTGCTGAGTTGCTGGTGCCCGGCGAAAGGGTGCTGCTCTGCAGGGGCGGCGACGGGGGGTTCGGCAACCTGCACTTCAAGACCAGCACCAATCGCGCGCCGCGGCAGAAGACGCCCGGGTGGCCCGGCGAGCAGAAGAAGCTCAAGCTCGAGCTGCGCGTACTGGCCGACGTGGGCCTGCTCGGCATGCCCAACGCTGGCAAGAGCACGCTGATCGCTGCGATCTCGAATGCGCGTCCGAAGATCGCCGACTATCCGTTCACCACGCTGCACCCGAACCTCGGTGTCGTGCGCGTCGGCCCCGAGCAGAGCTTCGTGGTCGCCGACATTCCCGGACTGATTGAAGGCGCGGCCGAGGGCGCCGGGCTCGGCCACCAGTTCCTGCGTCACTTGCAGCGTACGCGCTTGCTGCTGCATCTGGTCGACATGGCACCGTTCGACGAAAGCGTCGACCCGGTGGCGCAGGCCAAGGCGATCGTCAAGGAGCTGAAGAAGTACGACCCGGCGCTGCACGCCAAGCCGCGTTGGCTGGTGCTCAACAAGATGGACATGGTGCCCGCCGACGAACGCGCAGCGCGGGTCAATGATTTCGTCAAACGAATGCGCACGAAAGCGCCCGTGTTCGAGGTCTCGGCGCTGGCGCGCCAGGGCCTGCAGCCGCTGCTCAAGGCGGTCTACAAGCATGTCGCGGCGAGCAAGAACGCCGTGCCGGCGCCGGTCGATCCGCGTTTCGATGACCTGGCCGAAGGCAAGGTGTCCGCGGAGAAAGCCCGTGGCTGAGACGCCGCGCGCGCTGCTGCGCGACGCACGCCGCATCGTCGTCAAGGTCGGTTCGAGCCTGGTGACCAACGAAGGCCGCGGTGTGGACGCGCAGGCCATCGGCAATTGGTGCCGCCAGCTGGCGGCACTGGCGGCGCAGGGGCGCGAGCTGGTGATGGTTTCCAGCGGTGCGATCGCCGAGGGCATGAAGCGTCTGGGTTGGGCCTCGCGCCCGCGCGAGCTGCCCGAACTGCAGGCTGCGGCCGCCGTCGGCCAGATGGGTCTGGTGCAGATGTACGAAAGCCAGCTGTCGCAGCGCGGCCTGCGCAGTGCGCAGGTGCTGCTCACACACGCTGATCTGGCCGACCGTGAGCGCTACCTCAATGCGCGATCGACCCTGCTGACGCTGATGGCGATGAAGGTCATTCCGGTGATCAACGAGAACGACACGGTGGTCAACGACGAGATCAAGTTCGGCGACAACGACACGCTCGGCGCGCTGGTCGCCAACCTGATCGAGGCCGACGTGCTGGTCATCCTCACTGACCAGCGTGGGCTGTACGACGCCGACCCGCGCCACGATCCTGCTGCGCGCTTCATCGACGCGGCGCCCGCGGGTGACCCCGACCTCGAACGCATGGCCGGTGGCATTGGCTCGTCGATCGGCCGCGGCGGCATGATTACCAAGGTGTTGGCCGCCAAGCGCGCGGCCGGCAGTGGCGCCAGCACCGTGATCGCCTGGGGCCGCGAGCCCGACGTGCTGCTTCGCTTGGCCGACGGTGAGTCAATCGGCACGGCGCTGTGGGCCGCAACGCCGAAGCTCGCTGCACGCAAGCAGTGGATGGCCGATCACCTGCAACTGCGCGGCGCAGTCACGATCGACGCTGGCGCGGTGCAAAAGCTTCGCGCTGAAGGCAAGAGCCTGTTGCCGATCGGTGTGGTCGACACCGAAGGTGAATTCGCGCGGGGTGATGTGATCGCCGTTCGATCACAGGATGGTGTTGAGGTCGCCCGTGGCCTGGCCAACTACTCGGCGCCCGAGACCCGTCGCATCGCGCGCAAGCCTTCGTCGCAGATCGAAGCCGCCTTGGGTTACGCGGGTGAGCCTGAACTGATCCACCGCGACAACCTGGTGCTGTCAGGCTGACGCTATTCGGCGGCCGGTTCGACGCTGCCGGTGACGTTGTCAGGCGGTACGGCGTCGTCGCGCCAATGACCGCGCATGCCGGAGCGCAGGTAGCGGTTGTGGTGTGCCGATCGTGGCAGGAAGCGCGCCAGTTCGGTCAATGCCATCTGGTACACGTCGCGCTTGAACTCAATCACCACGTCCAGCGGCACCCAGTAATCGTTCCAGCGCCAGGCGTCGAATTCGGGGTGGTCGGTGGCGCGCAGATTCATGTCGCTGTCGCGGCCCACAAGGCGCAGCAGGAACCAGATCTGCTTCTGTCCCTTGTAATGGCCACGCGCGTCGCGCCGGATGTAATGGTCGGGCACCTCATAGCGCAGCCAGTCGCGCGTGCGGGCGAGAATCTGCACGTGCTCGGGTAGCAGGCCGACTTCCTCGTGCAATTCGCGGAACATGGCCTGCTCGGGCGACTCGCCATACTTGATGCCACCCTGCGGAAATTGCCAGGAGTGCGTGCGCAGCCGCTTGCCCCAGAACACCTGATTGCGCGTGTTGAGCAGGACGATGCCGACGTTCGGCCTGAAGCCTTCACGGTCGAGCATAATCAGACCTCGATCTATTGACTGATTTGATTATTGCACCGGCCCGGTGCGGCGCGCGAACCCTCGGTTTCCCGCATCCGATGCAAGTGTCGGTGCAGCGCTGCGCTGCGGCCCGAGCGAACCTACGCACGAGCTCCATGAAAGCTTCGCAGTTCTTCATCGCAACGCTCAAGGAAGCACCCGCCGACGCCGAAGTCGTGAGCCATCAGTTGATGCTGCGTGCCGGCCTCATCAAGCGCGTGGCCGCCGGCATCTACAGCTACATGCCGATGGGCCTGCGCGTGATCCGAAAGGTCGAGACCATCATCCGCGAGGAGATGAATCGTGCCGGTGCCGTCGAGTTGCTGATGCCGGTGGTGCAGCCGGCAGAGCTGTGGCATGAGAGCGGTCGCTTCCAACAGTATGGCCCCGAGCTGCTGCGGGTGAAGGACCGCCATGAGCGCGACTTCGTGATCCAGCCCACCAGCGAAGAGGTCATCACCGACATCGCGCGCCAGGAGCTGCGCAGCTACAAGCAGCTGCCCAGGAACTTCTATCACATCCAGACCAAGTTCCGCGACGAACGGCGGCCCCGCTTTGGTCTGATGCGCGGGCGCGAATTCACGATGAAGGATGCGTATTCCTTCGACCGTGATCCTGCCGCGGCGGCCAAGAGCTACGAGGTAATGGTCAAGGCCTACAGCGCGATCTTCGATCGATTCGGCCTGACGTACCGCGCCGTGGCTGCCGATAGCGGTGCGATCGGCGGCGACCTGTCGCAGGAGTTCCAGGTCATCGCCGACACCGGCGAGGACGCCATCGTGTACTGCCCGACATCAGGCTACGCGGCGAACATCGAACTCGCCGAAGCCGTCGCGCCGAGCGTGCCACGTGCCTGCGCCACGCAGGCGATGCGCAAGACGCCCACGCCGGGCAAGAGCACTTGCGAAGAGGTGGCTGCATTGCTCGGCGTCGCGCTGGCAACGACCGTCAAGTCGCTCGTGCTGGCTACCGACGAACGCGACGAGGCCGGCGATCAGGTCAAGACCACGGTATGGCTATTGCTGGTGCGCGGCGACCATGCGCTCAATGAAGTCAAGGCGAGCAAGGTGCCGGGCCTGAAGGCGGGGTTCCGCTTCGCCACGGTCGGTGAAATCGAAGACCACTTCGGCTGCAAACCCGGCTACCTTGGGGCCATCGGGACCCTCAAGCCGGTGAAGGTGGTCGCCGACCGGACGGTGGCGCAGATGAGCGACTTCATCTGCGGTGCGAACCAAACCGACTTTCACCACTGCGGCGTCAACTGGGGCCGCGACCTGCCCGAGCCCGACCTGGTGGCCGACATCCGCAACGTCGTCGCTGGTGACCTATCGCCCGACGGTAAAGGCGTGCTGGCGATCCAGCGCGGCATCGAGGTCGGCCATGTCTTCTACCTCGGCACCAAGTACAGCGCTGCGATGAACGCCACCTACCTCGACGAGACCGGCAAGCCGCGGCTGTTCGAGATGGGTTGCTATGGCATCGGCGTCACGCGCATCCTCGGCGCCGCGATCGAGCAGAACCACGACGCGCGCGGCATCGTCTGGCCCGACGCGATGGCGCCCTTCACCGTGGTCATCTGTCCGATCGGCTACGACCGTAGCGAGGCAGTTCGCGCGCAGGCCGAAGCCTTGCACGACCAGCTCACTCAG
>Ga0315288_10001501_pt1 | contig 30195 bp, 26 predicted proteins | sample YL17G11_20_MG_FD_203454 | JGI IMG/M metagenome (GOLD analysis project Ga0315288, IMG submission 203454) | Sediment microbial communities from Yellowstone Lake, YNP, Wyoming, USA - YL17G11_20 | ecosystem: Environmental > Aquatic > Freshwater > Lake > Sediment | place: USA: Wyoming | collected... | reverse complement strand
GAAATCGTCCACTCTTTACACCCTCCTCGATGTTCTTATTCGTGGCCACCAATATCCGCACATCCACCCGCACATCCTTCTTGCCCCCTAACCTGGAAAACTCACGGTCCTGCAAAACCTGGAGAAGCTTAGCCTGAAGAGATGAACTAATTTCGGCAATCTCATCCAAGAAAATGGTCCCTCCATTGGCCAATTCAAATTTCCCGGGTTTCTGCCGGTAAGCCCCCGTAAAGGCTCCCTTTTCATACCCAAAAAGCTCACTCTCCAGCAATTCTTCGGGTAGAGCGGCGCAATTCACTTTCACAAAAGGTTTATCCCGGCGATTTGAATTCTGATGGATGGAGCGAGCAACTACTTCCTTCCCAACTCCGCTTTCCCCCTGGATTAAGATCGTTACATCTGCATTTGCGACTTGATCGATGATCTCCTTAATCCGATGCATCTTTTCACTGGCATAGATGAAAATCCCCTGTTCACGGGGCATCATCTCCCCAACCTCTATGAAGGTGGAAGAAGAAACAGAAGAGTTCGGATGGGTCTTGTCTTTGGAAAGGATCCCCCCGGGACCTTTCATCAGACGTTGCATGTCATGAATTTTCATGAAGAAACGGGCTGAAGTTAAAGCCGCCCCTAGCTGGGTGGAAATATACGCCAGGGCCAATTTATCCCCTTCGTTGAAAGCCCCGATCTTTGAATGGCTCAGGTTAAATACACCCACAACTTGATCTTTTTCCCGGATCGGGAAACAGATCAAAGACCTCATACTATTATTCAACCCATCCACTTTTACAAACCGGGGTTCATCCTTTACATCATTGACCATCACGGCCTGGCCTTCTCTTAAGACCCAACCGGCAATCCCTTCCTCGAGCTTAACCCGCTTCCCCGTGGCAGAATGATTTGGATAATAGATACTTTTCCTATCATTCTTTCCTCGGGAAGCCAATATAGATAACTCTCCCGAGATTGGGTCTTTGATCATAATAGAACAGTTTTCGGCATCGATCTCATCAATAACGGCATCCAAAATATTTTGGCATGTTTCTACAAGATCGGGGACATAACGCATCGCCCCCTGGACCCTGCGAAAAAGGATGAATTCTCTGTTTTTTTCATTACTGGAAGGTGTGCTGCTGGATAAAATATTGTTATTTTCTAGAAGGCTCTTTGCTGGTAAGCTATTTACCTCCATCGGCTTTCCTCCTTACCTTGCTTTTTGAATGACCAATCCTTCATCTGCCATAAAACTTATTGGTTTAAAGACCTGCCTGGTTTCTCCTCCGATTTTCTCTACTTCCGCTGCTTCATCCAGGATATCTTTTCCTGGGCGAATTTCGATTCAACTCATCCGCTAACCTCCTTTTTTGGAGTAAGTTTTGACGTTGCTTTAACCCCTTCCGGAGATGGAGAAGAATTTTCTTAATAGGCAAAGGTTTTAGGAAAAAATCGTCAGTGCCAGCATTGATGATTTCTTCATATTCGTCTTCCTTCATTTCACCATTTGTAAGAATCATCACGTAGGCTTCGGGAAACACTTTTTTAAAACCACGGATGGTTTCAAGGGTAGAAGAATCATTGATCCAGTATTCTGTGATTAGGCCGGATACCTCATATTCGGAGAAATTCTTTAAAGCCTTTTCAATCGTATCGACAGGGATGACATTGTACTCTTCGCTTTCCAGCAAGGTCTTCAAGGCCCATTGCGTATGCGATTCTTGGTCTAAAATGATAATTGTTTCTTTGGGCATTGGTACAAAAATCTCGGAATTTTTATAATAAATTGGAGCTAAGGTTCTTTCGCTCTCTCTTTGCCGCCGTGCCCATCGGATGATGGAACATCGAAATAAACGGACCGGAAAAGATAATTTTAGAAAAAGAAATGATCAGCAATTTCCATACCCATTCGACAGCTCTCGAAATCTTTCTTATGAACTCCTTGCCTTTAAAAGACTTTTTTGATGAAAGAAGGCTTTCGGTAGTTAGTCTCTGAATATAAGAATTGACCTTTTGGCACAAACCCTGAGCCAAAAAGTTTAACTAGGGGAAGAACTTGAATTATTTCAAGCGATTTTGTCTTTACCTAAAAGGATCTGGCTAGCGATGAGGGGTTTCTCGATCGATGTCCTGGAACACTAAACTCAAAGATTGAGGAACATCCAACATCTCAGGGTAGGTAAAGGCCTGCAAGGAAAGGTTTGGGAGAAAAGGCTTCAAGGCATCATCGGATTGAAAAGGAGGATGTCTCTGAATCAAATTGGATAGCCTTTGAAGGAGCGCGTTTGATCCTACTTGGTCTGTTTCTGGAAGGAGGATTTCAAAGCTTCCATTCTCTCGGCCAACGATATCTTCTTCTCTTATGTAGGTCCTTAAAATTTTAGCCATTTCGTTACAAAATTTTTCAATTGGATCTTTGATTTTTTCCTCCGAGGGAACTCTTACCACCACAAGGGAAAGGGGGTGCCCATGTCGTTTTGCCCGCTTCAGCTCCTGCCTAAGACATCTTTTGAAATACATATGGTTGAAAATAAACTTTTGGACTCTCAGGGTTGCGAGATCAAAAACATTCTCTCTTTCTAACTCCTGTTTCCCTAAAATGAGTTCCCTTTGTCTCAAACCCTTTCGAATGTGGACGAGAATTTTTTCCGGCGAATAGGGTTTTAAAATCAGATCATCCAACCCCATGGCAAAAAGTTTTTCATAGACTTTTTCATCAATGGTAGCATTCGTGACCATCATAATATTTATTTCCGGTCTCTTCTGTTTCATCCATCGGATGATCTGGCTTGTATCTTCATGGGGAGGAAAGTATTCCATAATGATGGTAGAATAATTTCCGGTAGAAAATTGATGAGTGGCCTCTTTTAAATCGTTTGCCGTTTCCACCCCATAATTCTCTGCTTCCAAGATCATTCGGTAGGCATTGATGAGGTTTTTAAATGGGTCAATCAATAGAATCCAATTCGGGGGAATCATTGAATCTTAATCTCCTCTCCCGGGTATTCCATTTTTTCAGGAGAATGCCGAATCAAGGGAATTTATCCATTGACAAATTTTGATGAAATCGCAAAAAGTCCGTAAATTGGTTTTTCTGTCATCCCCGTGAAAACGGGAATCCAGTCTTTTCAATGAGTTTTGTGGACGCTGGATTCCCGCCTATGCAGAGATTTTAAGGGCACAGTTTATTTTACGTTTGGGTAATTTTTTTCATTTTGGCTAAGAATCTCTCCTGGATAGCGTCAAATTAATGATGGCAGTTTCCCTACAAATTTCCTTTCCAAGGAAGTTCTTGCTAAACTCTCGAAAACAGGGGGAGTTGTCATTCCGGGCAAGCGAAGCGCGACCCGGAATCCAGGATTTTCAAAGAATTCTGGATTCCGGCTTTCGCCGGAATGACGGAGTAAGCGACTTTTGCAAGAGCCTCCAAGTAGTCTTATTTCTTTGCTCTATGGCATTCTGGAAAAAAACATCGACCCAAAATTTCCGCCATATTTTATTTTACATAAAATGTCGCTAGTCGATCCGGTATCCAAATATATTTGATGCTTCACACGAAAAATGTAAAATCATCTGCTCCTTTAAAATCTCTGCCTATGCGGGAATGACGACTTTCTACGAGGTCATCACTTTTAGGTCAAAAAATAGAGAAAAGGTATTAATATATTCCCACTTTTTTTAACACTAAGGATATGGTTCTTCTCCCAAATTTTTTCTTTTGGGGGAAAATGACCCAAGTGGTGCATGAGAACTTCTCCTGCCAATGGTATGGTTAGCTCGCATATGATCTAATTTATTATATTTTCTAAATCTTTTCAATGTCTTTGCCAATCTAGATGTATCTGAGGATTACCGGATGCCATTTATCAACCTCCCGAAAATGGACATTATCTTGTATATAAAAATTATTAACCACTATATATAGTGGTTGTCAAGAGAAAAAATAGGCTTTCAAATAAATTTTATTGCAAGACCACTCAATGTTTAACTGTCAAAAAATTGACTCCAAAAAGGATATTGAAATTTACCCTTTTCTAAGTATATCCTTTTTTCAGGAGAATGCCGAATCAGAGATATTTATCCTTTGAAACATTTTAGTCCTGGAAAAGTCTATTTTTAGGTTTTTCAATATGATACTTTTTTATCCGGTTCATCAGCATCTTTCGAGTGATTCCGAGAAGTTTCGCCGCCTTTTCCTGATTCCAACCGCCCTCTTTTAACTTTTCGAGAATCCATTTCTTTTCCAAATCCGATACCATCTTCGTCAATGGGACCTTCCCCCCGGTTTCTTCTTGATCACTCATCGGATTGAAATGCAGGTGGGGAGGGAGGTCATTGACGGCGAGGGAATGTCCATTGCAGAAAAGCATCATCTGTTGAACCACACTGCTCAACTCTCTTATGTTTCCATGCCATGGGTAGGTTTTCAGAAGTTCTAAAACTGCCGGCTGGATCCGGATGGGATCTTTGCCTTCCCTAAATTTCTTGAGAAAATGGTTGACCAGAAGCGGAATATCGGAGACGCGCTCCCTTAAAGGAGGAATCGTGAGGGAGACGATACTTAATCGATAGTAGAGGTCTTCCCGAAAATTCCCCTTTTTTATTTCATCCTTGAGCTTTCGATTGGTTGTAGCAAGGATTCGAACGTCCACTTTAATGGGTCGGCTATCCCCTACCCTTTCGAATTCTTTTTCCTCGATGACTCTTAAAAGAGTCCTTTGAAGATTGAGAGGGACTTCGCCGATTTCATCCAAGACTAAGGTTCCTCGATCGGCCGCTTGGAAACGCCCGATTGTTTCTTTGATTGCCCCGGTAAAGGCCCCTTTGGTATGGCCAAAAAGTTCACTCGTCAGTAAAGTATCCGTTAAAGCTCCACAAGGGACTGTAATCAAGGGTTGTTCTTTTCTCTGGCTGTTATAATGGATAGTTTTGGCGATGAGATCTTTCCCGGTCCCGCTTTCCCCCTGGATCAAAACTGTTTTACCAGTTCTGGCTACCCGCCCGATGATCTCAAAAATCTCGAGCATCCTCGGGTGATTCCCGAGGATGTTGGGGAAGGAATATTTTTCGCTGACTGCTTTTCGAAGATGATCCAGCTCTCTCTCCATCTCTTTAGTCTTGAGAGCCTGATGGATGATGGTGAGGAATCTTTCCAAATTATTGAATATGGGTTTTTCGAAGAAATAGAAAGCCCCCTGTTTTAGAGCTTCGACGGCCATTGAAACGGAGCCATAGGCTGTGATGAGAATAACTGGAATTTCCCCACTGATTCTCTTGATTTCGGAGAGCAGTTCCATTCCGCTCATGTCGGGCATTTTCTCATCGGTAATAAGGATATCGATGGAATTGGTTTGGAGGGTTTCTAAGGCTTCTCTCCCGTTTTGGGCTGGAATCACCCGATATCCTTCATCGGTCAATATTTCACATATTCCAAAAAGGGAATTGGGCTCGTCGTCTACGACCAGAATGCATGGGCCGGTCATATCGATTCATCTCCTGAGGATTCCTGGGGGGGACCAATGGGTAATTCAATTCTGACAGTCGTTCCTTTCCCTTGCTCGCTCTCAATTTGAATCTTTCCACTGTGCCGTTCAACGATGATTTTACCACAGATGGCCAATCCCAATCCGGTTCCCCTGAGCTTGGTTGTGAAGAAGGGGGTTAAGAGATGTTTGGAATTTTCCTTTTTGATACCCACTCCGTTATCAGTAAAAAGGATCTCGATGGCCCCAGGATATGGTTCAGGTCTGAAGCCAGTCTTGATGGTGATTTCTCCCCCGTCCTCCAAAGCTTCAAAACTATTTTTTAGGATATTTAAAAAGGCCCTCTTGATCTCTTCATAATTAGCATAGACTTTGGGAAGGCGGGAGTCTGTGTCCCTAGAAATCTTTATTTTTTGAGATAGTTCCTCGAACATATGACAGATGATATTGATCACGACAGAGATAACTTCATTGATTTCAACCTCGATAAATCGACTCTTGGTCGGAGGTCGGACAAAATCCAGGCATTCTTGGACGAATTCATTGAGGTGTTGCACTTCTTCTTGGATGATATTTATGGACCGGATAAGGATTTCATCTGTTAAATTGGACCTTCTCTGAATGATGGCCAGAGCCCCTCCGATCGCGTGCAGAGGATTTCGGATTTCGTGCGCGAGAAACGGAAAAAACTTCTCTAAGGAAGGAAAACGACCGCTCTTCTTGTCCTCAATCTGGGCATCGCGAATTTTAAAAACTTCTTGCAGCGATTTTAGAAGGGCTGCCTTCTCGAAAGGCTTAGCAAGGTAATCATCAGCTCCGCCTTTCATTAGATCTACTGCAACTTCTTCGCCTCCATATCCTGTCATCATGATAACGGCAGTATCATTGTTAATTTCTTTAATTTTTTTTAAAACTTCTTTCCCCGGGATGTCCGGGAGAATGAGGTCCAGGAGAACTATTTCGGGTGATTCCGACATTACTTTTTCAATGGCCATTTGCCCGTTTAAGGCAGTAGAGACCTGGAATCCTTGATGTTCCAAGAAGCGTCCGACCAGCTCAGTGAGTTCGGGACTATCATCCACGATCAAAATTTTTTTACTTGCGCTTTCCATATCCCAGTTGAGTTCTCTTATAGAACCATGGTCCAGGCCTGAATAATTTAAAATCCCCGGAAAAAGATTCCTTGCTTTACTTCAGAGCCTAACAGGGTCACTTTACCACTTCTGGTACTCCCCCAGGCCAGATGGAAAGTCTTCCAGGACATGTCAAGCCCTGGTAGATTTTTCATCTTTCCGAACCCCCTCATTTAATTTATTTTTCACGGAATATTTTTCCCTTTCCACCTAGAATGCTCTGTTTTGTCTGCTTAATAGAATCTAGTAGGTCGGAGAAAATAAAACAAAAAGGAACTGATAAAACAGTTTATTAGCCATTGTTAAATGGAAGAAAAACAATTAACCATCTGTCTACTTTTTAGTCTTTTTGAACATATACCACATTTTTATCCAAAGGGAAATAATAGAACTTTAGGGCTCCTAGCATATATTTGGCCAGCACAATTATTTTCGGCTGCCTAAGATCAGGCCTTTACAGATGAATTTACTCTTTAAGAATTAAGGCTGTAAAAGAGATGTATTTCCCCAAAATGGGGAAAAAGATTAAAACTCTTTCCAACTTTTGGCAATAGATTTGGGAAAAATTTTCACAAACCAAATAAAATTCATTGGTTATGTTCATCAGAGATGGGGTATCGAAACAATTGAAGAAAAAGGGGGGAAATGCAATATCCATGATCAAAATTTATGTTAGGAATTTTGAGAATTTCACAGAAATCCATTGTGGTTCAGGAATGGCTGAGACGAAAACCGATTTGGATGCCCGCCAGGTAGAAAACCCCTCTTCCATCCATCTTGAGCGGTTTTATCTTCACCTTCGACCCAGTTTTCTGGAAGAAGAACCCAAGCCAAAACTTAGACCGCTTAAGAATAAAAATTATGATTCTGGGCCTGCCCCAATTAGGGGTATAATCCTATCCACTCGAAAATATACCAGATATTCTTTACCTTTCAAGTTTGGGTATGCTTTTCTACGCATTGATTCCAGCAGTGGACTGTCTTTTTCTTCCCGAATCTTGGTCAGATAAAGTCTTTTCCCCTTGAATTTTTTTCCTTCTTCTTCCATAAAGAGATAAGCCGCATGGGGGTTTGACTGAAGGTTTTGATGGGTTAGCCGATCTGTCATAATAAAGGCAATTGTATCTTCATCCATGACGTGGGGTATCGCGTAAACTGCGATGTCCACCCGACCGGTCGAATCTGCTGTCGCCAATACCCCGGTTCCCTTGACTGTTTTAAAATATTCGGTGATTTTCATCGCAATACCTCCCTTGGAGCGACGCTCCTATTTTCTGCAATTTGATCGTTTTCCCTGCTTCTTGAAGCCGATCGCTCAGATTTCTGAAAATTCTGGAACGATGAACGGTTCAATTTTTTCAATTACATTTTACTCCTCATCCCTAAACATTGCATCTCCAATGTTTTTGAATTTTACTGCCGGCTTCCAATCAAGGGATTCCGGATGAAAATGATTGAAGCGTCTCGGCCGTGGATTGCTTCAGCCTGAGCGATGGCTGATTCCACCGTATCCTTAGGCTCGAAGCCAAGATGGCTGGCCAGAGATGGCTCCAGGGCACCAGCGACAAAAATTCGGGCAGCATGTTTAAGTCTCTTCAGAGGATAAGTAGCCATGAGTCCGTGGATGGGGTGAAACCCATAGCAGAAGCGATACTTGTAAATGTATTCGGGCCGGTGGGCGAAATCTTCCTCAAAAAGGTCCTGGATTTCATGGGGATCTCTGGAACGGTTCAAAACTTGATTCCAGACCTCCCGGTAGGAAGGATGATGAACATCGTCCCACTGATCCGGGCAGGGCGTGGCTAGGATGACGGAGCATCCCGGCTTCCCTACGGCCTCGATCACACCACCCAGATAGCCCAAACCGGTCGAGACGAGGGTGAGAAGGGGATTCATCGCCGAAAAGGAAGCATAGGGGCTCCAGTTTGGAATTCCATAGACTACAATGTCGGCTTTTTCCTTAACTAAATCGCGACGGGCTGGAAGCTGTCCTTTCAAGACTTCCAGCGCTGCGCGACGTGTCTCCCACACGCTTCCGGCCCAAACTTTGGCGACCTGGAGGGGGTTGGTCAGGATGGTCTCGATCTTGAATATGCGCTTTTTACCGATCTTCTCCTCGATCAACCCCCCCATCTCATTGAGCATCTCATGCATCGGATTACGCTCTATGGACATGGACATTCCTTCCGGAGTGTGATGCCATCGGATAGAGCGGTAGGTGGAGAGCCCTACACAGATCGACTTCCATCCTCCGTTGAAACCCCTCCATACAACCGTGTTGATGTAAATAGTCAGGTCTGAATCCGTGACCAATCGATTGATTTCCACATCATACCCCGAAGCGCTACAGCCAAGGTAGGTCAGGTTCTCCGGGTCCTCGGCATCGTGGCAGAGCAGCCGGTAACCGAATTCTTCTACCAGCCCTTTACCGATTACCTTGGTTAACTCCCCTCGAGTAAATTTTCGATGAAGGGCGTTGGCACATAGGAGAAATGTATCCCTCTTTTTGACTCCGGCGCGATCCAGCTCTTCGAGAACAAGCCGGATGGCCACCTCCCAGACTGGAGCAAAGCAGGGAACCGTGGGGTCGTCGAAAGCGATGGTAACCTTCCAACCGGGTTTGGCCAATTCTCGCAGAGGTGGAAAATCGAGCGGAGTTTTCAAGGCCCCTTCAATCGCCACCTTAAGGTTTTCTACAGGGGGAAGGGAAATGGAAAGCCCAGGGGGTACAACCATTGTTCTTTCCGGAAATCTAACAGCGATCATCCGATCTCCAAACACAATCTGTTCATCCATCGTGAACCTCCATTTCTTATTCGGCGACGCAGATTTCTACCCATACCCACAGGACTATTAATAATTATTGAAAAGCGAAAGAGCGGTCATTGCGAAGAGAGGGGCAAAAGGGCCATTTGGGGAAATTGCTTCATTCCCCCCATGCAAGATTTATAACGACAATTCAAAATTTGGCAGATTAATCAAATTATTTACTATAGAATCTCAAAAGTCCGCGCATTCATCTGCCGCAAAAAAAATTTCTTATTCTTTCAAAAATAAGCCCACTTCGGCATGCTATTTCTGGGGCGGCGGCAAGAGAAGCCCCAAATCAGGAAAATCTCCCTTTCCCTTGCCGGGGAATGGGAAATCCCCTTGGAAGGATCCTTTAAGGTCTTTTCCAGAGACTTCCAGCCGTTTTACTCGCAGGACTCCTTCCTTAAGCTGAATATCCGCGCGGATCTTGTCAAACAGAGCTAGGGGTAAGGGTAGTTGGGTAACTTCCACTCCCCCCATCTGTCCCCGCTCCAGCAGAGCCCAGGCTTGGCCATTCCCCTTTTCATAATCCTCTCCCACCCACTTCAGCGTTGCCTCACCGCTCAACTTCAACTGGAAAGAAAAATCTTCCCGAGTGGACGTTTTGATTACCAGATTATTGAGCCAGATTTTCATCCTGCCCTGTTTCTCTTTCTTCGCAGGCTGGAATTCCCCTCGCAGGCGCTGGGAGTCTCTCAAGTCTTCCAATTTGAAACCCATCTCACCCCAGAAAAAACTCAAGAGGTTCGGATGGAGGCGCATGTCAGGAATCTGGAAAAGAAGGGATCCCGAATCAATTCGAATGTTCTCAATGAGAAGGTTGGCAGGAAAAGAAGGACCGACCCTACCGATGGAGAGCTTGAGGGGGATAGCTTCTTCGAATCCCTGAACGATTGTCTCTTTGATCTGGAAGTAGGGAAACTGCCATAAAAAGAAGGAATAGAGAAGCAATAAACTGACGATCAAGTAGCCCAAGATTTGCATGCGCTCTTTAGTGGCTCCAGCTTCATCCCTGGTAAAAAACCATCTGGAAGGTTACGTCCAGATACCGGGGGGTGGTATATCGAGGTTTTATGGCCATTCGAGCGATGCGAAAGCCGCCGGGGGAAGATTGGACTTCGTAAAGGAAGCGGGTCAATTGAGGAAGGTCAGCCTTCTCCATCAGCACCTCTACCGTCATTCCTTCCGCGCCGGTCCCCGTGGAAGGAGAAGGTTTGATGGACCGGATATTCTGGCGGAGGCCGGATCGCTCGATCAATCCATCAAGCTTGGAGAGCGGTGCAAGGGCCCTTTCGCCCACCGGGATCTTCTGAACTAAAACAGTTCGCATCTCCTTCAGAGAATCGAATTCTTTCCGAAGCAGGCGGAGTTCTCGCAGGTCCCTTTCTTTCTGGGGAATGAAGCGTTCTAGTTCACGGATCCGTTTGAAGGCGGGGTAGAAAGCCAGCTGAAAAACCAATAGGGCTCCGAGAAAGCAACCCCCCCCGATAAGAAAGATTCTTTCTCTTCCCATGATTTTCATCGCTCAAATCGCTCGTTTCATCTGAAACTTGAATTCGATCACGTTTTCCAGGCTGCTGGCCCGGGCTGTTTTCAACTGCACCTCCTTGTAAAGGGTGGAGTGATCCAACTTCGATTTTAACCGATTGACCGTGTCGAATGAATCAGCCTCGCCGTTCACCTCCACCGCGTCAGGCTCTATGAGCAGGTCTGTAACCCTAAGCTTCCAGGCAGGCTCAATCATTGCGCTAAGATCTCGGAGAATTTCCAAAGGAGAATTGGCATTCAACAACCCACCCAAAGCATCCACCCGGGCTTTTTCTTCACGCACTAAATTCTTCATCTGCAGGATTTCGTTGACGACCTTCTTCACTCCCGGCTGGGCCTGTAAAAATTCTTTGCGGATTTCGGCTTTCAAATCTTGGTATCTCTTCTCTTTCAGATAGAAATTCGTGGAAAAAGCCCCGATTCCCAGGATGCTCAGGATGGCTACGTAAAAGAGGAGAAGGGTTACCCGGGTCTTCACCTTCTTGGCTTTCTGGGGGGAAGCGAATTCTTCCCGTCGAAAATTAATTCGCTCCGCTTCCCTAACCGATCCTCCAAAAGCCGCACCCAAGGCCACCGTGAGGACGTTATGGTATATCTTCGGGACATCCCGCAAGATAGAGGGAGCGCTCCTATCAACGTCCAGGATATCCACAGACCTCTTGAGAAATTCACTGAGAATTTTCTCGACCTCAGGCAGGGCCGCAGAACCGCCCGTGAGGAAAATATTTTTCACAGGTTGCGCTTCTGGACCAGACTCGTAAGTCATTAGCGTACGCTGGACTTCATCGGCCATTCGGCTCAGGACAGCGGCTACGGCTTCCTGCCCTGCAGTAGGTAATCTCCCCATTTCCTTCAAATTCCTTGACTCTAGGGGGTCTATCTTTAACACCTGTTCCAGGGCTCGAGACACTGCTGCACCGGCTATGGGAATAGATCGAACCTGGGCTAATGTCTCCTCTCTCCAGATGATCATCGTGCTCTTCTCATGTCCCACATCCAAGAGCGCGCCGGTAGAAGAGCTTTGCCCCAGGTGTTTCACCGCCCAGAAAAGGGCAATCACTTCAGGGACTATGCTCTCCGGGTCCAGACCCGCATCCTGCATCAGGGAAAGCTGTTCATGCAGTTCCTCTTTGCGAATGGCAAAGACCATTGCGGCGTTGTTGTTATCACCTACTTCTGGAGTGTAAAAATCCAGCACTACCTGATCGATCGGAAAAGGGAGTAACGGTTCTGTCTCAAATTTGATCACCTGCTGGTTCTTTTTGCGATCCCGGAAAGGAAGGGACACCCGGTGGACCATCATCCGATGAGAGGCGATGGGAATGATTATATTTCCTTTTTCCTTTCTTCCTTCAGGGAAAATTTTTCGTAATCCTTGAAGCCTTTTTCCCCGGAATCCTTCCTTATCTTCGTTGTTGATCGGCAGCAAACCGTAGTTCGTCACCCGATAGCCCTGCCAGGTACGGGAAAGCTCCACGGCTTTGATCCCGGTCGAACCGATGTCCAATCCCCAGACCCTTTCCCCCATAAATTACCCAGCCCTCCAGAAGAGTATGCGGGTCCGCTTTCCATCCCGTTTGATCACCGTCTGCACCATGGCCCGGGCCTCGTGATAATTCCCCTGAACTTCCAGAGAAAAATGATTGCTCTGGACAGTGATCTCGCTGCTGATCTGCGGATAAATCGACTCCCAACCTGGGATGGACCGCAGGTCTTCTGTCTTTCGAAAAGGCTTTTGCCCGCGATATTCCAGCACAGCCTGAGCCATGGTCTGACTTGCATTGGGGGAAAGACTCATGAGGATGGGTATGCTGGCAGTATTGATGTTGATCTTTCCTGCGGAATATATCGTCAAGTAGTTCCGCAGACCTTCCCGTTCCTCCGTTCCATAAAATGCGGAAGAATCAATGCCTTTGATCAGAAGCATTTCTCCAAGAGAATCGAGCGGCCCGTTCTTCGGGGCATAGGGCCGCTTCAGGGCCATATAGTATTCTCTTTCTGCTCCCAGGGGCCTCTTCAGGTCGTCGGGGTCAAGCCAATCCAAGACTGCATCGATCACCTCCGGATTGTAACGCAATAGGGTGAGCAGACGCTGCAGCTGATTTCTCTTCTTTTCATCCACATTGCCATACGGGTCGATCAGGGCGTTGACGTTGAACTTAGCGCTTTCATCACTGATATGGCCTGTAAAATGCCCATCTGGAAAAAGAAATTGTGAGAGGTAGGCCATAATTTCGAACTGAGCCCACTTTTCATCCAGGGCATCATAGGATGGCTCATCTTCCTGGATCAGGGCCCTGGCGATCTCTACTCCCGATTGGGCAATACAGGAGGCCTGGGTAAGGTCCCTAAAATTGCCGGCCAAGGTCGCCTCCACCCGCACGGCCCGATTGAGCTCCAAACCCGTGACCACAAGGAGGGTGAGAATGAGAAGAGTCAGTACTAGGGCAACCCCTCTTTGATCATTAAGTACATTTCCCACTCGCTTCACCCTTTCTCCCCGGCCATGGCTAAATAGACCTGGGTGCGAAAGACATGGATCTGACCGCGAGAATCTTCCAACTTCAGTTGGATCTCAATCCTGCTGGGAAGTTGATTGCGGCGGTCCCCCTCCAGAGAGTTCCATTCTTTTTGCTTCCCTCCTTGACGGTCGAAGAATAGAAAACTCAGGCTGCGCACCCGATCGCAGACCGCCAAGGAACGCCCACCCTGGCGAAGATCTCCGTCCACTGCTCCGTCCTGGCGGCGAAAAAGGGTCAGCCCTTTTCCGCCGGGTTCATGATCCAGAAAATAACCCAATTCGCAGATGTCCCCTATGCTTTCCGGGGAATTCGATTGAGGATTGGCGAAGGTTGTAAAGTCCAGGCGGTCCATAAAATTATTCCCTTCTATGGTGGACTGTCCCACCAATCCGTAACGAAAGACCTTGGAACGATTCTCTTCGGTAGGGATGAAACTCCCCTTCAATTCATCCGCCATTCGCTCGAGGATCAACCGACCTTGCTGAATAACCTCCGCTCGATCTTCTGAATGTGCCATTACCCTCATCGACTGATGAAAGGTCATGTAAAGAAGGGAGAAAACCACGGCGAGGATGGCCAGAGTCATCAGGACTTCGAACAGGGTGTAACCGTTTCTTCTCATCACCTTCCCTGACAGCTCTTAAAAAAGCCCACCCGCTGGGTTAGGCTCCATTCTGCGTCATTTCGGCGTACTTTGATGGTCGCTTCTTTCCTTGTGATCCGCGCGCCTTGCACCTGAAACTTTTTATTTAGCCGTTCTTTTTATGACTATTATGTAAGCTCTCCTCTTCACCGTTTCGCAAAGTAGGTCGTCAGCTCCAAGCTACGCTCTTGGCTTCCTTCCGTCCAAAGAACGCGTACCACCGCCTTACGAAGGTTCAGGATTTCGGTTGCGGAGATGAGCTGCTCCCAGCGGAATAGAGGAAATGCCTCCCTCCCCGGACCGGAGTTCTCCCCAAGTTCAGGGAAACCGGCGCTTTCCAGTTCAGCCATTTTCTCCTTAGCCAAAAGGGTGGCCATTGAAATCTGGCTTGATTCATCAACCAACCGGACGCTGCTGGCTTGAGCCCTTAGGAAGGCCACCGCTACGAGAGAAAGAATCGCCAGGGCGATCATCACTTCCAGCAGGGTGAAGCCGGTTGATTCTCGACCGAAATGTCTGCCTGGGCTCATCCTTTCAACCTTTCTGAATATCCAGCAACCACTTCCACTTTTCCACCCAGGGGATGCACGAAAAACGTGAAGATCTCTTCTTCGCTCCTCTGAAGATGAATCGTGCATTCGTCAGCCCAGCCCGTGGGAGAGAATTCCACGTAGGCCGCCCCCTCTCGAACCTTGCCCCTTTCGGGATGGTAGACGTCCAGAAAAACTACCCCAGCAGGCAGGTGGGTGGGCTGCCCGTGGGAAGAGGAGTCCCGGACGAATTTTCCCTTTTCTTCCTCTACGGTGATCCAAAAAGCGTTTTCCTTCACATCCATGTTCAGCCGGTACCTATGCTTTGTGGTCGCAGCCTGGCTCTGAGCATAACGAAGGGTCCCAACGAATCCCAGGATCGCCCTCTTCATATTTCTCGGGGGAAAGAACTCTCGAAAGTTTGGGAAGGTCAAAAGGAGCATGAATCCCAGGAGGAGAAAAACGAACATTAGCTCGAAAAAAGTAAACCCCTTGGCGCAGGCATCCCAATCACCTTTCGATGTCCGCATTTTCCCCTTCTCCGCCCTCTTCTCCATCACCGCCCAGAGATTTGAGGTCGAAGTCCTTGTTTTTCACTCCCGGAGACAGATAAACATAAGGCCTCCCCCAAGGGTCCAAAGGAATCTGCCCTTTTTCCAAGTAACCCCCTTCCCGCCAATTTTTCGGGATGACCCCAGTAGTAGGTTTCTGTACCAGAGCCTCCAGGCTTTGATCGGTAGTGGGGTAGCTCCCATTGTCTAATTTATAGAGCTTTAATGCCGATTCCAAGTTCTCGATCTGAAGCCTGGCCTTCGTTCTTTTTGCTTCCTCCGTTCTCCCCATAAATCGTGGAAGGACCAGCCCGGCCAGAATACCCAGGATGATGATGACCACCATCAGTTCAATGAGAGTGAAGCCCCTTGTTCCAGGAAGATGAATCCTCCTCTCTAAGGGGCGAATTCCAGCGTCTTCCAGCTCTTGGGTTTCGATCAAGGAAATCATTTCCCACCTCAATTTTTTTCCGTCAGCGGACAATCTGGCTCATTTCCAAGATGGGAAGGAGAACGGATAGGGCAATGAATCCGACTCCTACTCCCATAATCAGGATCATCACCGGCTCCAAGAGGGACACCAAACTTTGCAGGTCGGCTTCGGCCTCATTTTCCAAAGTCAAGGCCACTTTCTCCAGCATCTTCCCCAGTTCGCCGCTTTTTTCTCCCACAGAGACCATCTCCAGTACGATAGAAGGGAAGAGTGTACTCTGCTTTAGGGAAAGCGCCATCTCTTCCCCTCCCCGGATGCTTTCCCGAGCTTCGGCCAGGGCCTGGGACAGAAGGCGATTTTCAACTACCCCCTGGGAAATTTCCAAAGCCTGAAGGAGAGGTAGGCCTCCGCCCAGCAACGTCCCCAGAGTCCGAGACCAGCGGGATATCGCCATCTTTCGATGGAGATTGCCAGCCAAGGGTATTTTCAGCTTCAGACGATCCCAGACCAGAGACCCCGCTTCGCTCCGCAGGATTCTTCTTAGCCAGAGAGCCATGGCGATGAAGCCGCCCACCAAAACCCACCAGAAACGACTCATGAAATTGCTTACAGAGATTAGAATCATGGTGGGCAACGGAAGGGCTTGACCAAGGTCCGAAAAAATCTTCGTTACCGTGGGAACCACGAAAGTCATCAGGAAGAAGAGAACGCCGAGGCCAATAACGAACATGAAGACCGGGTAGGTTAAGGCGGCTCGGATTCTCTGACGCAGGGCCACTTGATGCTCGTTGAAATCTGCCCATCTGCCGAGGGTAAGGACCAACGTCCCGCTCACTTCCCCGGCCCGGACCATTCCGATGAAAAGGTTAGAAAACACCTGAGGATGGAGAGCGAGAGCGTCGGCGAAGCTGCTTCCCTCCCGGACCCGTTCCCGGATTTGGGTTATAATTTTTCTGAGCACGGGATTCCCTAACTGTTCGATCAATGCCGAAAGGGAAGAAATCAGCGGAATCCCCGCCTCCATAAGTGTAGCTAACTGCCGGGAAACGAGGGCTAGATCTTTAGCCCTCACTCGCCCGAAGGGATTGAAGGAGGGAACCCTTTGGGCAGTGGCCACGTCCTCTTCCCGGATTTCGGTCGGGTAAACTCCCTGGCCCCTGAGTTTTGCCCGGGCGGTCCGGGCGCTGTCGGCATCGATGATCCCCCTAATCGCTTTTCCAGCGCGATCTAACGCCTGATATTCAAAGATAGGCAACAGAATCCATCCTTACTGAAAAACCGTCCACCCTAGAGCACGCCAAAAAGGCTAAGAACCTGCGATTTTTTAATGATGCCGAATTCCTGTATTTTGTTTCTTGGTTTCCATTTTTATCTCATCTCGCCGATCTCTGTCACATTGAAAAAATATTTTATTCCCGGGTAACTCGCACAACTTCTTCCAGGGTCGTAACGCCAGCCACCACCTTTCGGGCGCCATCTTCCCTAAGAGTTTTCATTCCTTCCTCGATCGCCTTCCGGCAGATGCTAGCCGAGTCTGCTTTCTTCATGATCAGGTGGCGGATGGCTTCGGAGACAAACAGCATCTCGTAGATACCGGTCCGTCCCCGGTACCCCGTCTCAGAACAGGCCGGGCAACCTTTCCCTTGATAAACCATCTTTCTTTCCAACTGGGAAGGGACGATTCCTATTTCTCGCAAAACCTCGGCTTCAGGAATGTATCCTTCTTTGCATTCCGGGCAGATGACCCGGATCAAACGTTGAGCCAAAATGGCCCGGATCACGGAAGCGACCAGAAACGGTTCAATTCCCATATCCACAAGGCGGGTTACGGCGCTGGCGGCATCATTTGTGTGCAGCGTGCTGAATACCAAATGACCGGTCAAGGATGACTGTATGGCGATCTCAGCGGTCTCGGCATCCCGAATCTCACCGACCAGGATCACATCGGGATCATGACGCAGGACCGAGCGCAGCCCGCGGGCAAAGGTGAGGCCAATCTTCGGGTTGACCTGAATCTGGCCGATCCCCCAAAGCTGATACTCCACGGGGTCCTCGATGGTAATGATGTTCTTGTCCGGTGTATTGATCCGGCTTAGAGATGCATAGAGGGTAGTCGTCTTGCCGCTGCCTGTGGGGCCCGTGACTAACAGCATCCCATTGGGCCGGTTGATCAAATCTTTCAGGTTCTGGAGCATGTCCCGGGAGAGCCCAATCTCCTCCACCCCGAAATGGGCACTGCTTTTATCCAGCAGGCGGAGAACCACCCTTTCTCCGAAAGTCGTCGGAACAATGGAGACCCTGATGTCGATGTCTTTGTCGGCGATCTTGATGGGAATTCGTCCATCCTGGGGCAGGCGCTTTTCGGCGATATCCAGTTTCGCCATGATTTTCAGGCGGGAAATGATGGCAGATTGGTATCTTTTGGGAGGATTGAGCCGCTGATACAGGATGCCATCGATGCGATAGCGCACTTTCAGTTCCTTCTGGAAGGGCTCAATATGGATGTCGCTGGCCCTCTCTTTCACCGCCTGAAAAAGAATGAGATTGACCAGCTTGATCACCGGGGCCTCATCACTCACGTCCAGAAGGTCCTGGGTCTCTTCCAATTCCTGGAGGAGACGGTCACTGACCTCTGTGTCTAAGGACTGAATCATTTCTTCGGGAGTGTCCGCGCTTTGCTCGTAAAAACGGTTGATCGCCTGCAGGACCTCCCGCTCTCTGCTCAGGACTACCCGAACTTCCCGGCATCCAAGGATTAACCTCAGATCATCCAGGGGCTCATAATTCAAGGGGTCTAGCGTGGCTACGGTTAATACCCCGTCTTCCATCTTCACGGGTACCACCTTATGTTTTTTGGAAAAAGCAATGGGCAACTTTGAGATCAGCGAAGGGTCTAATCCTTCTGCCTCTAGATTCTTGATGTATGGTATACGGAGTTTGGCAGCCAGAGCCTTCAGGAGATCTTCTTCCTCCATCACCTCCTTCTGAATCAAAAAGCTCGCTAAGGATTTCCCCTTCTCCGCCTGCCCCTGCAAAAGCTCGGCCATGGCTTCGGGAGAAAATCCCCTTTTCTCTTGAATGATCTCAGCGATGATTTTATCCAACATTGGGTGAGAAAGCAGGAAATACTCACTTCAGCAGCATCTCGTAAGTATCCCCGACCTCTTTTTCCCTTTCCTTTTGCAGTTTCTTTAAATTCTCATCCGCCTCTTGCTTTTTCTTCGCTGTGGCTTTCTGCAAGTCTTCTGGGCTGCGGACGATGTGCGGGGTAATGAAGATCAAAAGATTGGTCTTATTCTTCGACCCGGAGTATGACTTGAACAGCCAGCCTAAAAAGGGTATATTACCCACGCAAGGGACCTTTTTGGTTTCGTCGGAACGATCATCCCGGATTAACCCCCCGATGACGACCATCTGGCCGTCTTCCACGGCCACGGTTGTGTTCGCCTGCCGCTTACGGGTGGTGACGAAACCCGGGTTGGTCGGGTCGATCGAGGTGATGTTGCTCACTTCCGTGGCAATCTCCAAGCGGACCATTGAAGCAGTGCTGATGTGGGGAGTAATCTCCAGCGTAATGCCGATGTCTTTATACTCAAAAGTCCTGGAGACAGCGATGTTCGAAACATTGCCTGTAGAAACCCCCAGAGGAGTGGTCAAGTCTGTCTTCAAAATGGGAACATTATCAGCCACTATGATCTTGGCTTTCTCATTATCCATGGTCAGGAGATGGGGCGTGGATAAAACGTTTACATCCGTATCTCTCTGAAAGGCTCTGACCAAAGCTCCCAGGTTTGGAACCTGCACCCCCCCTACAGTAATAAATCCTTTTGCCAGTCCTAAGACAAGGCCTGCGCTTTGCAGGGTTCCTGTCTGCACCCCGGTGATCAGGCCGAAATCTGTGCCGCCATACCCCCGGACACTTCCTTCCACCGGTTGATCCATTATGCGCCATTCCACCCCAATCTGCAGGGCCTTTTCCAAGCTTACTTCTGCTATCAGGGCCTCAACCAGGACCTGGGACCGGACTCCATCCAGCTTCTGGATGATTTCTTCCAGCTCTTTGAATTCCTGCGGCGAAGCAGTGATGACCAAAGAATTTGTTGCCTTGTCCGCCGTAACCGAGGTCTCTTCCACAGCTCCAGGTTGCGGGGGTTGAGTCCGCTGAGGAGCTTTGGCTCTGGCGGTTACAATGGTGGTCAAAACTTTCGCCAGTTCTTCTGCCCGGGCGTGCTGCAGATAGCGAACATGGAGTTGACTCTTTCCCTTAGGGGCTTCCCGATCCAAACTGGAAATGAGCTGGCGGACTTCCAGGGTATCCTGGTCATTGGCCAGAACTACCAGGCTGTTCGTTCGCTCATCCGGGATGACCTTAAAAATCCTTTGAAAGGTGGGAGCGGCGGGTCCCCTTGCTGGAGTTGGCTGACGCTGGTCCGGGGAGATAAGCTGGGTTAATTTCTCGGCCATAGATTTGGCTGAAGCAAATTCCAACGACAAAACAGAGATTTTTTCTTCAACGATCCGGACGTCGATCTGCTCGACAATCTTCAGCAGGCGATGAATATTCGAGGCCCTCTCGGTGATAATCAGGTGGTTAGTGGGTTTGTAAGAAACAATCAGCCCGTCCTTGGAGATCAAGGGGGTAAAGAGGTTACGCACCTCATCACTGGAAGAATATTCTAAGGGGATGATCTGGGTGATCATTGTGTCTTCGGGCTTGACGGCACTGGCCTCTTTCCCTTCATGGATTTCCAAGCCAGACTGGCGGGCAACGCCCGAAGGGATGATTTTGATGGAGTCCACTCCCGGGACTGCTGAGAAGCCACTCATCTCCAGCACCGACTCAAAGACCTTGTAGGCTTCCCCTACGGTGATTTTCTTGGGGGAGATGATAGTCACCTTGCCGCGCACTTGGTCGCTGACCAGGAGGTTTTTTCCTGTCAGTTCCCCCATGAACTTAATGACCACGTTCAGGTCCACATCCTGAAAATCCATAGTAATCAAAGCATCGTCCGCCAGAGGCTTCCGGGGCATTTGGACCTGGGCCTGTTTCTTTTCTTCTGCTCCCCCAATTCGAACCCAGGAAAGGGTCATCGTCATCCCGCCCAGCAAAAAGAGAAGGATGAGAGATAGACGTTTGATCAATTCCGCCATGAGGGCTTTCTCCCTGCGTTAAGGTTCACGGGATTTTTACGTGAACGTTTTATTCCTGGCTTCAGAATCTTAATGTCCAAGACCCCCTCCCCTTAATCTTCTTCCCCTCTGCTGGCGAGGACGGTAATGAGGGAGGAAGCAGCCCCATTTGGAATCAGCGGATCTCATACCGGAAAACCTCTGAACGATTCCCTCGTTCTACCTCCACTTCGATATTCGAGTCTCTTTGGAGTTGCGAGTAAGCCTTAAATACTTCTTCGGGGCTGGTAACCAGCTGACCGTTAACTTTTTTGATCACGTCGTTATTTTGCAAGCCAATCTTCTCCATCAGGCTGCCGGGCTGGATTTCGGAAACAGAAAAACCGCCGGGGCGGCCCATCACAAAATGGGGCCTGAACCGGGCCTGGGTCATAAATTGATTTACGTTTCCAACTGCCGCCGTCACATCTTCGCGGTTCACCAGAAAACGATTGGCCGATAATTTCTGGACCACTTCACCCTTGGGGGCTGGAGAGCTGGCCGCAGCCCGGGGGCGAACCTCTTCCTCCGAGAAGAATATAGCTTCTTCCTTTCCTTGGCGCTGGATAAGAATGCGTTTCCTGGAAATCTGGACAATCTTCGCATCATCGATATTGCCATGAAAGCGAACGATCCGTTGCTTTCGGTCTGTTCCCTCCTGGAGGATGGCCCAGGAATAGGTTCCGGGGCCGGTGACCGTGCCGACTAATTGGTAGCCCCCGGAAGGTATGGATTTCCCGCTTTCTGAACCTCCTCTGGCTCCCATGGCAGCCATTTTCTTCTCTTCCAAGGGGAGCAGTTTTAGCCCCTTCTCTCCGGGGTTGAAAATATTCCGCTCTGTAATGGGGGCATAATGGTCGTAGGGTTCCGATTTTTCCGCAGACGTCGACCCAGCACCCTTTGTGGAACTGGGCCTCGGGTAAGTAGTCAGCCGATCCTGGATGACCACAGAAAAAACGTTGGACACAAGCCAAGCAGCGGCGGCAATAAAAATAAGGTTGATCACCCAGAAATGCTTTGTAATAAACCTAACCATCAGACTTCCTGTTTCCCTGATAAAATACCCTTCCCCGGGTTTGGTGTCAACCCCTCCTCCTTCTCCGGATTAGGACCAAACCAAAGAGCAATGAGGAGCTAAGGATTAAAAGACCAGTATTTCGTGGAGCTTTGATCACTGCATAGCTCATCTTTACTGCGGGGTAAAGGGTGATACGCGTCAATATTTTCAAGCTATCGTGCTTGGAAATTAAGTTAACTACCAAGGGACAGCAAGCGTAGTAGAGCGACACAAAAGATCGTCCCGGCAGATTCGTCAGAAGATAACGGTCTCGGAATTCCCGCAGGATGTAAACTTCTTCCGCCAGCGGTGAACCGTAGGCTGTCGTAGCGATGAAACACCCGCCACCGCCGCCGCTGCTACTTCCCCCGCTTGTATTATTAATGGTGTTGCTTGCCGATAAGGTGGCAATTACGACTGGGGGTGGGCTGGATGATGCTTCTTGAATCCCGGACATGCCCATTTGGTCATTGATACCGCTCAGGTTGAGAATAAAAGACCCCAACATCCCAGTGTAGGAATAAGAGTGCGCGTTGCTCTCGCTCAAATTGTAGGGGGCTAAAATGAAAGTGTCATAGGTCCCCCCGAGGTTGGTAAATTTGATGTAATTTGCCGCATATTGGTTTACGGGCCCGCCCCCCGAAGCAGGGTAGGTGCTGTGGGAGTTAGTGGTTTGAAAGTTTCCCGGTGCGCTGGGAATACCCGCGAAGCTATCGGTGTATCCGTAAATTCCGCCCGAGATCGATGAATTGTTCAAATAATTGGCAATCACCCAATTTTTAAAAATGTCGTTGACCGTAATGCCGAATCCTCGTTGAAGGAGGGCGTTGTTTATGCCGGTGATTCCAATCCCAGTATTGGCAACAATGGCTCTAGTTGTGTCAGCCCCTCCATAATGTTCGGCTAAGTAAAGCATGAATAAATAAGTCGCTCCATAATGTTCAAGATTATCCCCCCAGAAAATCAAGCTTGTATTCGGGGCCTCAGCAAAAGCAATAACGTGGCTTCTTGGGTGACCGTACCCGCAAACAAAGCGGGCCAAGCCTGAAAGACCTTCATCGACCCAGTGGTCTTCCCGAGGGTCCTTGCTAGAGTGGATAAAGTGCTGGAACTCATGGGCTAGAGTTCCATAGGACGTTGTGGTTCCCGGTACCCCAGGATTGCAATCCATATAAATCATATGGCGGCCATTACTATGATAACCAGGATTGTTAGGATCGCTGCTCTTTGGATATTCATTTGTATAATCATAGTACCCAGCGATAAAAGTTGAATTACCATTAGCCGGGTTGTAATCATCTTTAATGTCGAGGATGAGAATCGTAAAATCTTCATTTGGGGGGCTGCCAAAATAGGTTGTTTCCTTGAGAAGAATCGTGTTGATAAATTCGTTTTGAATGGCCATAATCGTATTATCCGAAATACTCTGGCTCTGGGTATTTTCGACATAAATATTTAAGTTATATCCCGTACCATTGCCGAGACCCGTCACGCTGCGGCAAGTTGCGGCAAGTTGATAGTACTGTTGAGTCACAAAATTATAAGCCAAAAAAGGTTCCGGTTGGCCCACGGAATCGGCAAGGATTTCCCCCAAAGTCTTATCCAGCCTGATTAACCTCCCCGGGCCAAATTCCCGATAAAGTTGGAGTTTTTGACGGTGAAGCAACGGCGTGCCGCTGATGGGAGCAGGATCGGAATTTGCAAATAAATCATCCGCGGATCCCCAAAAAAACAGGATTCCTGCAAATAGCATTAACGCAGTTCTTTTGATTCCTGCTTTTTTTCTCTTCATTTTTTCCCCATAACCTGGAAAGACTCCACTTCTATGGCATCTACTCCCCTGGTTGTCTTTCCCCTTAATTTGCCCCTTACAGCCAGACGTTTCCCTTGGAGACCGCGGAGTTGCTTATCATATTCTCCAATCAACGCATAAACTGTGCCATCATCCAACTCAATCCCCACCTGCGTGAAAGGTTCGTTGCCCATCACGTAGATTCTTCCGGTTACCTGAATCTCATCTTTCCCCACCTTCATGCTCCCCGCCCCGAAAGTTCCCAACAAAACGAAAAACAACACTCCCAGAAAAAAAACTCCCGGAACCTCCTTTAATTTATTAGAAAAATTCGTAAACATGGAGAGCGCACCTTCTTTACAGGATAGAAATTTATACCAGAAAAGGTCTAAAAATAAAAGCTCTTTGGCGCAAATGGGAGGTGACAACAAAAGTAGATTAAAGTCAGAGCCAATGAGTCGTCCTCGAATGCTGGAGCCTGAAATTAAAAAGCTTAACTATGATGATCTCGTAAAAAGTCAGGAAAGCCGTCACTCCTGCGAAAGCAGGAGTCCAGAACTACCTGAATTAACTGGATTCCCGCTTTCGCGGGAATGACGAAAACGGGACCAAAAGGACTTTTTACGAATCCATCAACTATGAAGAGTCAATTTTTCGTGGCGTCAGTCCAGTTTTTGACAGGAATTTTTCCGGCTGTTTTTATCCTGTTCACCTCCCTTTGAAAAGCATCCAGGGCCGCAGGAAAAGGGGAGAGCACCCTCTTGATTACCCCCTGGGAGAACGAAATACACAGGCCATAATTCGTAATGGGAACTTTCTCTTCTCTTGCTTTTTGGATCCTCGCTAACATCTCTCTCCTCGTAAGCATACACCCGCCGCAATGCACAATGAGCTTGTACTCTTTCAAATTATCCGGGTAATCCCTGCCGGAATACACATCAATTTGAAGGTCACCCCCCACATACTGCCTCAACCATCTGGGTATCTTTACCCTCCCGATGTCATCTTCAATCGCGTGGTGGCTGCAGGCTTCAGCGATCAGGACTTTATCGTTCGTCCTTAAAGTCTCGATGACCGCAGCCCCTCTGGTCATCTCGATCAAATCTCCTTTGTTTCTGGAGAAGAGAATCGAAAAAGTTGTGCATTTAACCGGTTCAGGAGTATCCGCGACCATCTTCAGCACGACCTGAGAATCACAAACCACTATGTCCGGGAGAGTTTTCAGGTTATGCAGGGAATGGGCATACTCTCTTTCTTTGACCACGAAAACAGAGGCATCGTGATCCAGAGCTTCCCGGATTGTTTGCACCTGGGGAAGAATTAGCCTCCCCTTGGGGGCCTGTAAATCGATAGGAACGATGAGGACCGCCAAGCCTCCAGCGAGGACCAAATCCCCGATTAAGGGAGGAGGTTTCAAAAATTCCTCAGGGCAGACCTCGATTAAATATTTCTTGAATACGTTCACATATTGGTCTCGATGATCAGAATCTATACTCGAACAAAGAAGCACTCTCTCCGACTTCTTTCTGATCTCTTCGATACATTTTTCTGTCGGGCCTTCCAGATCGATCTTATTTACAACCAGGATCGGAGGGATCTCCCTTTTTTTGGCTTCTTCTAAAATCCGGTCCTCATAGTTGGTCCACACGTTTGGTTCCACCAGAAGGATGATGACATCCGAACGGTCGAAGATCTTAACTGTTTTTTTCAGCCTATATTCCGCGAGAAGTGAGGTATCATCCAAGCCGGCCGTGTCCAAAAATACCACCGGCCCCAAAGGCAAAAGTTCCATCGATTTTTCCACTACATCGGTTGTAGTCCCAGCGATGGGTGAGGTAATGGCCACATCCTGGCCCGCGACCAGGTTGAGGAAACTGGATTTTCCAACATTCGTCCGGCCAAACAGGCCGATCTGCAAGCGCAAAGATTTAGGTGTCTTTCTCATCGTCCCGGTAGCCCAAAGAAGTCAGCTGAGAAGGGGAAAGAATTTTTTCCACCAGGTCTTTCCCCAGTTTCTCGGATAAAAATTCTCTTAAATTATTTCTTCCGCAAGTAAAGAATTCCTGGAGAAGAGTATTGGCCTTGTCATATCCGATATGGGGTAGAAAAGCCGTGATGAGCATTGGACTATGATCGAAAAACTCCCGGCATTTTCCCTCGTTGGCTTTTATGCCCCCCATGTGGTCCGACAGAATTGAATTGATTTTGATCAGGACGTCCAGCGATTCCAAAATGGAATGAGCCAGGAGAGGTAAAAACTCATTGATCTGAAAAGTGCTTCGTGAACATGCCTCCGTGATAATGAAATCATTGGCCAGCACTTTGATGCCTGCCTGAATCGTCGCCTCCAACATGACCGGGTTCACTTTCCCAGGCATAATGGAAGAACCGGGCTGAAGTTTGGGGAGTTCGATTTCACCCAAAAAATGAAGCAGCCGTAGATCATTGGAGGTCTTGATCAAATTACTGGCGTGGGCCTTCAAAATTCCGGAAACTTCGACAAAAGGATCTGTGTTCGCGGTGGCGTCCAAAAGGTTTTCACCCCGGGATAGACCAAGGCCTGTGAGGTTCCTCAATTTTTCTATCACCAGAAAAATAAAACTCCGCGGGGAGCTCAAACCCGTCCCCACGGCCGTTCCTCCGATATTCACGACCCTTAACCGCTCTTCGCACTTAAAGGTTCTCCACCGGTCTCTGGCCAAAGCCTCACCAAAAGCAGAAAACTCCGCCCCCAAAGTAATGGGAACGGCCTCCTGGAGTTCTGTCCGGCCCATCTTGACAATCTTGGCAAATTCCTTTTCTTTTTTCTGAAACGCGCCCTGAACGTTGGCAATGGCCTGGCTCAAATCCCGCAAAAGGAGGATAGAAGCAATTTTCACTGCCGTTGGGTAAACGTCATTCGTAGATTGATGCAAGTTTACGTCTTCAACCGGATGGACAAGGCTGGCATCCCCCTTTTTCCCTCCCAGTAATTCGACCGCGCGGTTGGCGATTACTTCGTTGATATTCATGTTGCTGGAGGTTCCCGCACCTCCCTGCAAGGCATCCACGGGAAACTGGTCGGATAACTTCCCCTCCATAATTTCTTCGCAGGCCTTGAGGATGGCCTTGGTTTTCCTTTCGTCTAAATACCCTACCTCAAGATTGGCCTGAGCACAGGCTTTCTTCACGACCGCCAAAGCTTTAATAAGAGAAGGATTCACCTTGTACCCGCTGATGGGGAAGTTCTCCCGAGCTCTCTCGGTATGGATGCCCCAATAAACCTCCTGGGGAATTTTTTTCTCTCCTAGAAAGTCTTTTTCAATCCGGTAGGACATTATTCCTCACCGAGATTGCTTCGTCGCCTTCGCTCCTCGCCATGACAGAGATATGGGTATATTATCCAGTTTGTCATCGTGAGCCAAGCGAAGCAATCTCTTACCTAGAGACCATAGAATCATCAATATATGTGTCCCCACTGATGACAGGTTTTTGACCTCTCAGCTTCTTGATCAGCTCTTCCTCATCCAGCGCGTAAAGGGGGCTGATTTCCACCTGGGCTTCCGGCGCGAGCTCTGCCCCCGCTTCTTTGAGCCAACTGCGGTGAAGATTGTTCATGGCTGCTCTGGCCGTTTCCGGGGAGTCACTTCCTTTCGGATTTTTAACCGGGGCAAATTCTTCCTCCCGTATCACCTCTAAACAACAGGTTTTTCGGGCGAATGGAATGGAATCAAAGACGAAGGTCTCAAATTTCCAGCCTGTCATTTTTTTCCCTTTTCCATCCGGTAACAGGGCTTCAACATCTTTAACCGCCCGGTGATACGGTAAAGCAAACCCGCGCAAATTCAAGCGCTGTACGAACGAAAGGGATATCATGTGCACAGCAATATTCCCGGCCCAGTGAAGAATATTTCCTTTCCCGTTCAAAGCCCGATAATCTTCAGGGCGAAAATCACTGTATTCTACTACTGCCGGCTTGCCGTCCACCAACCCGTAAATGCCTACTTTTTCCTCCAGATCCCGGCGACGGACCACCTTGGTTGAAAATTCAGACCCTTCCATCCTGTGGTATCCTATAAAAACCGGGTCTGCGATTTTAACTAAGGGGTTGTCAACCTGACAGAAAAAAAGCTCTGAATAACCTTTCCGCGTTAGGCTTTCCAGAAGACCCGATTCGTGGAGAGCTTTTAGAGATCCTCCGTGGCCATCCGGATTGACCAACAGATGAGTGTCGTCCCTTAGGATCAAATGCCCCTCGGGAGTTAGGGTGGGCAACATTTCCTGTTCAAAAAAATATACGTTTTCCCCACCCAGGCCAAAAAAATTGTTGAACTCAAAAAACTGTCGAGTCTCCTCCCCATTTTCCTCGCTGGTCATAATAAGGAGAGGAATTGTTGCCCGGTATCGGAACGAAAGGGATTTTACGGATTCGGCAAAAAGCTGAAATAAAGACTTTTTCTTGACGGGGGATACAGGAAATTTCCCCTTGGGACCGGCGATGCCTAGACGAGAACCCTGACCTCCGGCGACAATCAGGACTGCCACTTGGTTTTTTCGGATCAGGGATTCGCCCAGGAGTCGCGCTTCTTCGCGCCAGGTTTTCTCCTGGGGCGTTCCAGGGAGGGTAATGATGGGAGCCACGTCTATGTTATCAAAAGAAAGGGTAGAATTTTTATCTTTAGAAAATTTATCGTGCAATGTAAAAACAAGTGGCAAGTTCAGCTTTTGCAATTCTTTTAAAAAATCGTTCTTTTTTTCCGAATTTAAATGCTGATAATGTTCCCGGATGTAATACTGCCTGTGTTTTTCCAAGAGATGGAAAATTGTTTCCCTGCCCATTTCCCCTCTTTCTGGATGATCTAATTGTTCTGCCCTTATGTAATTATAGATTCGAAGCCAAAGAAGGTCGAGAAAAATCTTGAGGATGAAGGCCTGGAGTTTAAGTGAGGGGAAGGGTCAAGATTTCTTGAATGGTCTGGGTATCACAAAAAAGCATGATTAAGCGATCCACTCCCAAAGCAATTCCGGCAGCGGGGGGCATCTGGGCAAGAGCCTGGAGGAATTCCTCATCGATGGGGTAAACTGGCTTCCCGAGTCTGTCCCGAAGCTTTTGTTCTTCCTCAAATCTTTTCCTTTGCTCGGTGGGATCGTTTAGTTCTGAGAAAGCGTTGGCCAACTCCAGGCCCGCGATGTAAAGCTCGAAGCGTTCGGCCCAAAGGGGGTTGCCGGGTTTTAGCCGAGCCAGTGCGGCCATGCTTGCGGGATATTCGTAAAGGATAGTGGGTTTGGGAAAGCCTAAGCAAGGTTCTACAGCTTCTAAAAATACCTTGAAAAAAACATCATCAAAAGAATAGGTTTCAGCCTGGTCGAATCGATATCCTCTGAGCCGTGCTTCTTCGAGCAAGGAGACACCGTCACGGTTCTTTTCGACATCTATTTTCCCATAGAGCCTCATCGCCCGGGCCACGCTCAGCCGTTCAAACGGAGGTGTAAGGTTAATCGTCTTCCCTTGATAATTCAATTCCTGAACTCCTAAAACTTTCTCAGAAAGGTAGCCGAGCAACCCCTGGCAGTCTTCCATAATCTTTTGGTAAGCGGCGTTGGCTCGGTACCATTCGAGCATGGTAAACTCAATCTGGTGCGTATCGCTGACCTCGCCGTCCCGGAAGACCCGGCATACCTGGAAGATTTTTTCCCAACCTTGGGCTAAAAGCTTCTTCATGCAATATTCTGGCGATGTGTGCAGATACTTCTTGCTCCTCTCCCCGTTCGGATGGGTGCAATAAAGTTCCAGGGCCGAGAGGTGCGGCTCCATTCCGGGAGAAGGGACTAGGTAAGGGGTCTCTACTTCCACAAACCCCTGCTCAAAAAAATACTGGCGGACCCCCTGGATGACTTTCCACCGCCGAATAAGATTATTTTTGCGCTTCTCTTCCATGCTATCCCATTGGCCTAATCTCTGGTATGCCTTGCTGCCCTGATTGGCAAAAAAGATTTCGCCAAGATTGTATTATATTTTTTCTGTCCAGGAAGTCCATAAATTTTGTGAGAAAGGTTTTAGCCCATTCACCCAGGTTGTATCGAGCGTTGGGGGCGCCGACGAAATTTACCCTTTCTTTCTTCTGTGAAAAAGACGGACTCTATGGTAATTTTCTAAAAACGAATGAAATTGGAGAAAAGGAAGGAATGCCCGCCCTCCTGAAAATTACGCTTATTTTAGCCGCGATTCTCATCTTGATACGTTTCAAAGTGGCCTTGAGCATCACCCTTCTCAGCAGCGCCTTGGCTCTCGGGTTCCTGTTCAACCTGAGTCTCCCCAAAATTGGGTTGAGTTTTTTCAAGGGAGCGATGGACCCTGAGACCCTGCTGTTGACCGCCAGTCTGCTTCTGATCCTATTCTTCAGCGCCATCATGAAGGAAACAGGAAACATGACCCGAGCGATTGCTGCCCTCCAGGAGATCTTTCGCGATGCCCGGGCTACAGTGGCCATCATTCCGGCAATCATTGGCATCCTACCGATCATGGGCGGAGCGATGCTTTCCGCCCCGT
>Ga0315288_10001499_pt1 | contig 30219 bp, 27 predicted proteins | sample YL17G11_20_MG_FD_203454 | JGI IMG/M metagenome (GOLD analysis project Ga0315288, IMG submission 203454) | Sediment microbial communities from Yellowstone Lake, YNP, Wyoming, USA - YL17G11_20 | ecosystem: Environmental > Aquatic > Freshwater > Lake > Sediment | place: USA: Wyoming | collected... | reverse complement strand
CACGCCGAGGTTGTAAAGGCTCATGCCGGCTTTTTTCGCCGCTATCGCCGACCAGTAATCGTTGCGCGGGATTGGCGACTGCCCGACGAACGAGTCGCCCGTTACCACGATGTCGCAAGACTGCGGAACGTCGTCGTTGCAGAAGCCTTCCGCGTCTGTGCGCAGTTCCGTCTCCATCGTCTCTTCGCCAGTGGGTGCGGGATTTACAATCTGGCCGTCCATAATCAGGTTTCCCGTGCGCCACGGCTCAAAGCGATTTTTCTTGTCGAGATTCGGCTTGAGCCTGTAACCGAGTTCCCTGTCCATTACCTGCAGTTCACTGCCGGGGAGGAAAATCGATTTATCGAAAAATGATGACTGCAGCGCTGAAAAGATTGAAAGGATGATGTCGAGTAGAATAATGCACGCGGCGGAACTCACGACCACCGTGAGAAATTTTCTGAGACGCCGCCGCATCGCTTCACGGGTCCCGGAGACGCTTATCAGAGCGAGCAAAAGCGCGCAGAGGACAAAGGCCGCCGCCGGGAAAAACATCACGACCGTGTATCCCAATATCAGCGGGTTCCACGGCGGCACGTCCTGCGGCTTCAGCGGGTGATGCAGGAGAAACCCGGCGAGAAGGAGAAGGATCGCTGCGGCGATGATGATTCCCGTTCGCAGTAGTCCCGGCGAGGCGGGCGGGGATTTCTCATTACTCTCGTCAGGTTGTTTCATGGGAAGCGGACGGCAAAAACATTTTTCTCTTCATTTTTGTATTGTCACGGCTTTCGGAGTTCCAAGAGCCGTTGCCAGTATAACATTTTTGCGTAAAAAATTTGAACTTTCTTCTTCCTTTCGCGGGATTTTTTTGTTGCATGAGGGGCGGCGGTGTCATATCATAACTCCCTTTCATGCGCATAATGCGCATTCCGGTTTTCGTTTACTTGTCGGCGGCCGCCGCGCCTGCGACGGTTGCAAAGTTTGGCCATCTAACTTCAGAGAAGCGAGGAGAGGAGATGTTTACACCACAAAAGATTTTCCTTACAAAGGGCGTCGGCTTTCACAAGGAGAAACTCAGCAGTTTCGAGGAGGCTCTCCGCAACGCCGGCATCGCGCGCTTCAACCTCGTGACGGTGTCTTCGATCTACCCGCCGCACTGCAAGGTCGTCACCAAGGAGAAAGGACTGAAGGAACTTGGCAGCGGGCAGGTTACATACGTGGTGATGAGCCGCAACGAGACCGACGAGGCGCGCAGACTTATCGCGGCATCGGTGGGCCTTGCCATGCCCAGGGAGCCTGAATTCTACGGCTATCTTTCCGAGCACCACTCATTCGGCCAGACCGAGCGCGCCGCCGGCGACTACGCCGAAGACCTCGCCGCGTCCATGCTGGCGACGATTCTGGGCGTGCGTTTCGACCCGGACGCCAGTTGGGACGAAAAGCGCGAAATCTGGAAGATCAGCGGCAAGATAGTGAACACCCGCAACGTCACGCAGTCCGCATACGGCAAGAGGAACGGTTACTGGACGACCGTCGTCGCCGCGGCGGTGCTCTTGCCGTGATCGGGCGATGTTTCATCTGAAAGGTGTCCCGCGGATATCCTTGCGGGGTGCGCCTGTTGCAGAAAAATTTTCAGGGCTTCGCCGCCCTGATGCCGTGATTGATGTGGGAGGCATGAATGCCAAGCAATCCGTTTCTTCGCGAACCGGTAGTCCCCTTCGAGGTGAAGAAGGGCAGGACCGTCGGCGAGACGTTGAAGGTTATGTCCGACATTTCCTTCCAGGGCCGAGCGCTCGGAAGGGCGCTTGAAGTCTGGGAAGGCGCTTTGCGCGACGACGCCACGATATTCTTCGGCCTTGCCGGGGCGATGGTCCCCGCGGGCATGCGGAGCATTATCGTCTGGCTCATCGAGAACCGCCTCATCGACGTCCTGGTCTCCACCGGCGCGAACCTTTTCCACGACCTTCACGAGACGCTCGGCCGCAAGCACTACAAGGGCAGCACTGAGGTCAACGACGAGGAACTGCGCGAGAAAAAGGTTGACCGCATCTACGACACCTTCGCAAGCGAGAACGAATTCCGCGTGTTGGACGGCAACATAGGCCACTGGGCGCAAAAACTCGGCAAGCACACGCTCTCGACGCGGCAGTTCCTTCAAATCGCCGGAAAGCACTTTGCCGCCGTGTCCAAGGAAAAGGGCATCCTGGTCGCCGCGGCGGAGCACGGCGTTCCGGTCTATTGCCCGGCGCTGGCGGATTCTTCCATCGCGATTGGAATGGTTACGGACGTTGAGGGGGACAACCAGATAATCTTCGATATCATGCGCGATGTGCGCGAGAGCGCGGAACTCGTGGTGAATTCAAAATGCACGGCGGTGATTTACATCGGCGGCGGCACGCCCAAGAACTTCATCCAGCAGACCGAGGTCACCGCGCAGGCCCTGCCGGAAGCGCGCGGCAAGGGCCTGCAGGGCCACCGCTACGCGTTGCAGATTACGCAGGACATGCCGTACTGGGGCGGGCTGAGCGGGTGCACGTTCGAGGAGGCAATCAGTTGGGGCAAGATAGAGGTCGGCGCGCGGATGCAGACGGTGCACTGCGACGCGACCATCGCGCTGCCGCTGCTCGCGCAGGCGCTTGCGGACAGCGACGCCGCGAAACTCAGGAAGAAAATCCCGAAGTTCAACCTGCCGACGCCGGAGATTCCGAATCCCATGACCGGCGGCAAGCCGCTTCCGCCGCTCAGGCAGAGCGCTAGGCCTGACGAGGGCCACTCAGGCCGCGGCTGCGGAAAGAGCAGTTGATAGTATGATTCAAATGCCGCCGTTCGTCGCATCAACGGCGGCATTGTTGTTTTCATGATTCCCGAAAGACGAGGAAGGCAGACCCATGACGGTACAGGTTCCGGACAACTTCGGCGGGCTTCCGCCCGAGCACAGCGGGTTTGAAGGTTCGCGCGTCGCGATCCTGCCTATTCCTTACGAAGGCACGACGACTTACTGCAAGGGCACGGCCAAAGGCCCGCGCGCCGTCATCGAGGCGTCGCGGAACATGGAACTGTTCGACGAGGAATTGTGGCGCGACACGTCGGCCATCGGGATATTCACCTGCGAGCCTGTGAGGATTCACGAGTCGGAGGAGGCCGTGCACGCGGAGATTCAGCGCGCGTGCTCGGAACTCATCCGCAAGGGGAAATTCGTGGTGGGCATCGGGGGCGAGCATTCGATAACGGTGGGGCTTGTGCGCGCGCACGCCGAAAAATACAAGGCCCTTACGGTCCTTCAACTGGACGCGCACTCGGACCTTCGCGATTCGTATGACGGAACCAGGTACAGCCACGCATGCGCCATGGCGCGCGCGCTGGAGGTCTGTCCGGTGACGCAGGTCGGTATCCGAAGCGTTTCCGAGGAAGAGGTGACGAAGATCAACACGGGCGATGTCCGGACGTTTCTCGCGCACGAAATGCGCGCGATGCCGGAGTGGATTGAGCGCGTGATTGATACGCTGCATCAGAACGTGTACGTCACCATCGACGTTGACGTCTTCGATCCGGCCTATATTCCCGGCACGGGCACGCCGGAGCCGGGCGGGCTGGGCTGGTACGAGGTGACGGGCTTAATCAGGCGGGTGGCGGAGAGCCGCAGGATCGTGGGCTTCGACGTGAACGAGGTGATGCCGCTCGCGGGGAATCGCATTACGGAATTCACATCCGCAAAACTCATCTACCGAACGCTCGGCTATGTTTTCAGGCGAAGCAAGCCGTAGCCGCATTTCCGCGCTTCTCGCGGTTGCTCACGAATTATTCTCCCTGCCAACCAGCCTTGTTTGTTCCGCGATTGGATTTGAGGGGATTGGCGGTCTTGCGGCTCCCGCGTCAGTATTGCTTGCGCTGGCGCGAGGATGCGATGCGCAACGTGCGGCGGTACTTTGTGACGGTGCGGCGGGCGACGCTGAACCCCGCGGTCTTCAGTTGGTCCGCAATCTCGTCGTCGCTGAGGGGGGTGGACTTGTTTTCCCTGTCCACGATGTCCTGAACGCGCTGTTTCAGGCTCATGCGCGACTCCACGTTTCCGTCGTCAGCGACGGCGCCGCCGGTGAAGAAGAATTTCAGCGGGAAGATCCCGCGAGGCGTCTGGATGTACTTGTTCGAGATCGCGCGGCTCACGGTCGAGTTGTGAACGCCGATGCCTTCAGCGACTTCCTGCATTTTGAGCGGCTTGAGATGCGTGATGCCTTTGTCGAGAAACGCATGCTGGATTTCGACGATCTTCTTCGCGATTTTGTAGAGCGTGTTCCGCCTCTGTTCGATTGCGTCGATTAGCCAGCGGGCGGAGTCGAGTTTTTTGCGGATGAAGTCGGAGATCTTCGGGTTGTCCTTCTGTTCCTTGAGCAGTTCGCGGTAAGAGGGGTTTATGTAGATGCGGGGGAGGTAGTCGTCCTCGAGGCGCACCTCGTACTCCCCGTCGACGAACGTTACCATGACGTCGGGGACCACGTAAGGCGCGGCGCTGCCGGCATAGAAGCTGCCTGGGCGCGGGTTGAGGGTGCTTATCAGGTGGACGGCCTCCTTGATTTCCTCGATGCTGCGGCCGGTTTCCTTTGCGATTTTCGGGAAGCGGTTGAGTTCGATGTCTTTGAGATGGTTCTCGATGAGTTCGCGTTCGAAGGACGCGGCGTGCCCGTTTTCCTTCATTTGGAGCAGCAGGCATTCCTTCAGTTCGCGCGCTCCGATGCCGAGGGGCTCCAGGCTTTGCACGGCGCGGAGGGCGTCCCCGCCTTTCATGTACAGGACCGGCATGTCCATTGATTCGAGTATGTCCTCGAGGCTGAATTGGAGGTAGCCGTCGTCGTTGATGTTGTAAATCAGGTATTCGCCGATCTCTCTGATGTCCGGGGGCAATTCGAGGAGATTGAACTGCTCGAAGAGAATGTCCTGGAGCGATGGCGGGCGGCTCTCGGTGTTCTTCATCGCCTCCATTTTGCCGTAGGCGTCATCGTCGCCTGAGGGCCTGCGGGCCGGGCGGTAGTAAGTATCTTCGAGGAGGGACTCTTCCATTGCCTCGACTGCGCCGAACTCAGGCTGGTCGCGGCGGCGGTCCAGTTCCGCGTCGGAGGGCGCAACAGCGGTATTCTCCTCCGGGTTCTCCTCGACTTGTTCGATTTCGAGAACCGGGTTTTCCTCCAGTTCGCGCGCGATGAGTTCCTGCAGGTCAAGCGCCGGGAGTTGGAGGATTTCGATGGATTGTATGATTTGCGGAGCGAGTTTGAGTTTTTGCTCAAGTCGCTGCCGCAATATGATTTCCATCTTCATAGTTTGGTGCGTCCCTCCAGCGCGTCCGACAAAATGCTTTTTCCTACGAGCCTGACGCTCCCGCCCGTGGGGATGCCGCGGGCGAGACGCGTGATTTTGACGTTTGACTTTGCGAGTTCCTGCGCCAGAAACATCGCGGTACCATCGCCCTCCATGTTCGGATTTGTCGCCAGAATTATTTCACGGACCTTGTCGTTTTTCACCCGTTCGAGGAGGCGCGGGATTGTGAGTTGTTCCGGGCCTTTTCCTTCGAGGGGGGCCAGATGCCCGCGAAGCACGTGGTATAGGCCGCGGTATGCGCCGGTTCGCTCTATCGCGGTAACGTCCTGATAGGTTTCGACCACGCAGATGGTCGATTCGTCGCGGGACTTGTCGCGACAGATTCTGCATACCTCTTTCCCGGTCATATTATAGCAGTATTTGCACTCTTTTGCATCTCTTTTCAAGTCGCGTATGGCGCGCGCAAATTCGATGGCCTCTTCCTGGGGCGCTTCGAGGATGTGGTATGCGAGCCTTTCCGCGCTGCGCTCGCCCACCCCCGGCAGGCGCGTGAATGCGTTTATCAATCGCTGCACGATGTCAGGATGCTCGGCCATGCGACCTATTCAAAATCCAGTCCGGTGACGTGCCTGTACGTGTACTCCGGCACGTAGTACGCCTTCATATCGTTGCTGTCGGGATGCCAGACCAACTTGATGTACTGGTTGGTGTAGAAGGGGACCAGTCCGTCGGGCGTCTGCCCGTCCAGTCCCAGTTTCTGGAGTTTCAGATATACGACGACCTTCGTCTTGTTGCGGAAGAACCCCCGAGGCAGCCTGAAGTCCCTCAGGTGCGTATTGGGCGCTTCGTCGTTGGGCGATGAGTGGCTGTACCACTGCTGGTTGTCCGACCACAACACCGCGTCCTTGTTGTCCGCTTCCGTGCTCAGCACTTGTATCAGGTCAACGCGCACGGACGTCAGGTGGTCGTCAACTCCGGGGATGAACAGCGTCTTGCCGACGTTCTCCTTCACTACGTCGCACACAGTGCTGAAGATGGTGGGAACCTCGTCGCCTTTTTCAGGCTCGTCTTCCGCGGTGTTCTTGAGTTTCCACAGTCTGCTTCCTACGCGCCAGGCATACGTGCCCCATTTCTTCCAGCCCGTGGACTTCGGTTCGGAGACGGAGGAGAATTTTCCCGACACGCCGTGCGCCTCGTACGCCAGCCCCTGCACGCCCACGTAAAGCGAAATCAACTCGTTTCTCTTCGGGTTGTAATCCGCCGTCACGCCCGTCGCGAAAAGCCCGTACCACGCGTACGCGTTGAGTTCCGGGTAAGTCAGGTAGCCGGGGAAATTCGCCGAGGCCGTCCACGGGACGTAAGCCTGGATGACGCCGATTTTCTTCGGAGCGACCGCGGGGTCGCACAAATAAATCTCGCAGTACTCCTCGTATCCCGTCCGCCCTGAGAAGGCATCCACATGCCCCGGAGTCTTTGGCGCGGTCGTCGTAACCGTCCACCTGACAGCGCCCTTCATCTTGTCTCCGCGAACGATGCGCGTCTTTACGTTCCCGTCGGCGTCCGTGTAATCCTCGGTCTTCTTCTCGTAGCCTGTCAGTTCGATCGTGAAATTCCCCGTCTCGTCCGCCTGCACCGTGTAGCGCGGGCAATCGGCATTCTTATCATCCCAGCCATCCTGCACGAAAGTGACACTTGCCCCGCCGATAGGATCGCCGTATTCATCGCATACGGAGCCGTGCACCAGCGCCGATGTCGCCTCCTCAAGCGTGGGCGAAAGCGACGTTGTCTGCCCGAGGTTCACCTCAATGTTTTCCTGCGTGTACCGCAGGAATCCGGGCGCATTTATCTGAACCTTGTACGCGCCCACCGGCACGTCGGCCACGTACTTGCCGCCCACCTTTTCCGTGTCGATGTTATCGTACTTGTCACTCGAAAACAGAACCTCGCAATTCCCCGCCGCCTTGTCCGGCGCGACTGTAACCTCGATTGTGCCGTGGTTGTTCAACTTGTCCCGATATGTGACAACCGGGAACTGCTTCCTCAGCACCCGGTCCGCCTCGACGGTATTGTAATTCTCCCTCTGGATTTTGATGTGACAGTTGCCGAAAGGCACGCGGTCAAATTCGTAGTAACCTATCTTGTCCGTCGTCGCCTCCGCCGTGAAGCCCGGCGCGGTAATCGTCACCTTCGCTCCCTGCAGCGGGAACCAGTCGATGGCTCCAAGCGACCCGTCGCAGAGGTATCCGCGGATGATTCCCTTGTCCCACACCGGCAGGGTCAGCGTCACGGTGTTGTTGTCCAGTGTGTATTCGGTCGTGCCGGCGCCCGGTTCAACCTTTATTTGCACGTCAATGTTGTCCTGTTGCAGGTTGTCGGGCACGGTCCACTTCAACTGCACCACGCGCGCCCGCCCGTGCGGGATCGGGTTTGTGATGCTCTGCGTGGCCACCTTGTTCCCCTCATAATACAGCGACACCGTGCATCTTCCAGCCTTCCATCCGATGTTGTTCACTGGAACGACTATCACCTGTTCCGCGCCCATGATTCCCTTGGGCGGCCATGCCTGCACTGTCGCCGCATCGACGAAAAGGTCCGGCGCCCTCGGGAAGCCGCCCTTGAGAATTGTCCCCGACGAGACTTTCATCGCCGCGTCCATCTTGTAGAGCACCGCGCTGCCGTGGGTGATGTTCGCCACAAGCCCAAGGCCGTTATCATACGGGAATATATAAGGAAGCGTCACGGAACCGGTGCGCGTCGGATCGCCCTGCACAGGCATCTTGCCGTAAACCTGCTCAGCGCCCAGCAACTTGAGATCCTTGTCCATCTTCAGGAGCCCCACGCACATCGTCCACCACGGAATACCCGTCTTGCGGATATTCGCTAGTTGGTCTATCGCGACATAATAATTATTGTTCAGGAACGTGACGGACGGGACCATGGACATGACTTTGTCGTTCCCCCGGAGAGTCTTCGTATTATCGTACACGGAAACCGCCGCGCCCTTGCTCTTCCACTGCTCGTCGTACAACTGCACGTACCCCTTGCCCTCCAGTTCCAGCGACTTGTCCGGAACGACGTACGCGACGCAGAATTCCTTCCGCGTCGGATTGTACGCCACCGCCGAATACGTCGGACCGGGATTGCTCAACGGGCCGTCGGTCTCCAGCATCGTCTTCTCGGATTTCCTGACGAAGAGGACCTTCTTCCCGTCTATGTTGTGCTCGGCCTCGATCACGGTCATCGCGAACAGGCGCCGCGTCTTCTGGTTGTTTATCTTCACCGACTGCACATACAGAACCTGCACCTTGCCGTCAGCGACCACAATCGAGGGACACCAGCCGACATCGATGAAGTGCGAGTAAACCAGATTGAAGTCCTTGTCATACTTCGTCAGGACGATGGTATTGGGGCTTTTAACGTTGCACTGAACCGCGACATAATAAAAATCTCCGGATTTGACTACATCAAATGCGGAGATTTTGGAAGTCGTTATACCCAGCAGCCGCAGGCCCAGCGTCGGCGCGGTTACGAAATTCAAATCCGCGTCGTACTGCTCCACATATATGGATCCCCCGTCGCTGACCAGCGAATTGACGAAAAGATATATGCCGCCGTCAGGCGCTGGAACCGCCTTGTAGAGGCCATACTCCTCAAGCGAAATCCTTCTGAAATCCAGCGCATCCTGGTCCCAGTGCGTGAAAACAGGCAGGGACGGAAACTCCTGCCAGCCCGGCGCGATTACATCCGCCTCAGGCGGCGGAGGGGGTGTCTGGCCTCCTGCCGTAAGATGGGCCGCGGGCGGCTGTGTTGTTGACAGGGTGGGAGTAAGGGCTTGCAGCATCGAGCAGTCGCACAGCGCAACAGCCCCGACCAGCACGATGACAACCCCGACGATGCGCGTCATAGTCATGCCGTCTCTCATGGCGCTTCCTCCAAAAGGCTCCGATGGATGGCCCTAAAACATTCCCGGGAGGTTCATCCCTCCCGTGATTTTCGCCATTTCCTTGTCGGCCATCTCCTTTGCCTTGCGCATGCCCTCGCGGACCGCCGCGACGACGAGGTCCTCAAGCATCTCGACATCGTCCGGGTTCACGACGCTCCTGTCGATCTTCACCGCAAGCAGTTCCTGCGCGCCGTTGACGTTCACCGTCACCATGCCGCCGCCCGCCTTCCCTTCAACCACGCGGTTCTTCAGGTCCTCCTGAATCTTCGCCATGTCCTTCTGCATCTTCTGGGCCTGCTTCATTATGTCGCCCAGGTTTCCCAGGTTTCCGAGTCCGCCGAATCCTTTGGGCATGATGTTTCTCCTCACGCGCCTATTACGAAATGACCCTTACTATATTCATCAATCATTATAAGAATAACCGGGGAAAGAGCAATGCCGGGATGACTGACCGTTTGGTGTGACTGTTTGATTGACCGTGATTAGTCCGTCAGTTCGCCCTTGAACATTTCCATCGCTTTCTTCACGATGGGCGGGACGCCGCTTTTGTGCGACGGCCTTTCCGCCGGTGCGCGCCTTGATGGCTCCTCCTCCGGAGCGGGTTCGACCTCCTTGAATCTGAGGGAAATCTTTCTGCCGATGATCTCGCCCAGGTTTGATTCCGCCTCCCGCCGTTTCGCGGGGTCCTGCAACTGCTCCATGAAAAAGCGCGCATCCGGCAGGAACCCCAGCAGCACGTTCTCGCCGTCGAACGAGATTAGTTGCCCGTGCGCCAGCGCCGCCGCCAGAAGCCCGCGCCTGTTGTACATCTGGTCTATGGCCTTGCTCCACGTCTCCACCGGAGAGGTCTCGGCAAAAGCGAACTTGGGGTCGTCGTCGGCTGTCGATGCTTCCGCCTGAGACAGTTCTTCGGCTGAAGGTTCACGTTCCGAGATGGCCGTGCCGGCTTCCGCGCGGGCGGCGGGCGGATTGCTTGAGTCTGCGCCGCCGTGATTATCGGGGGTGGAGGGCTTTGCGTCGGAGGCGCGTACATGGTTTGCGCCGTGGGAATCCCCGCTGCGATGGCTGGGTGAAGGATTACCTTGCTCTTTCAGCCCCGCCGCTACGCCGCCGGACGTGGCCAGACGGCTGAGGATTTCGTCGAACGATTCGAATTCCGCCCACCGCGCCAGCCGCACCATCGCCACTTCCAGCAGGACCTGCTGGTTCTCGATGAATCTCAGTTTGCTTCGCGTTTCACCCAAAATCTGCAGCATGTAGAGCAGCGCATCCGCCGGGAACCGCGCGACCTGGCCGCGCATCGTCTCGTCCGGCTCCGCGGTCGTAATGAGAAGGCCGCTGTCCCCCTCGCAGGTCTTGAGAACCATGAGGTCCCTCAGATAATTCGACAGCGCGTCAAGCACTTCACCGGGGTCCTTGCCGGCGTTGAAGAGCGCGTCGATGGTCTTTAGCGCGGACGGCGTATCCGCCTCGGCGAAATACGAGGCCATCTCGCGCAGGGTTTCCTCCGGCACGGAACCCATTATGCGATAGACCGCTTCGTCCTCGACCGCCTCGCCGCAGTACGCGATGACCTGGTCGAGGATGGAAAGCGCGTCGCGCAGGCCTCCGCGGACGTTTCGCGCGATGTAGCCCAGGATTTTGTCGGAGGCCTTGATTTTCTCGTTCGCGCAGATGCGCTTCAGCGTCTCCGTGATGTCGCGCGCGGAGATGCGCGGGAAGTCAAAACGCTGGCAGCGCGACTGGATCGTCTCAAGGACTTTCTGCGGCTCGGTCGTTGCGAACAGGAATTTCACGTGCTCCGGCGGCTCCTCCAGCGTCTTGAGGAGCGCGTTGAACGCGGGCTTGCTGAGCATGTGGACTTCGTCGATGGCGTATATCTTGTAGCGCGAACGCGCCGGGGAATAGATTGCGTTTGAGCGGAGTTCGCGGATGTTGTCCACTCCGGTGTGGGAGGCGCCGTCGATTTCGATTACGTCGATGTCGTCGCCGCGGTGTATGCGCGTGCAGGAGTCGCACTTGCCGCAAGGCTCCTCCGCCGGGCCTTTCTCGCAGTTGAGCGCCATGGCGAAGACGCGCACCATGCTGGTCTTGCCGATGCCGCGCGGTCCGCAGAAAAGGTACGCGTGGCCGACGCGCCCCTGCCTGATGGCGTTCTGCAGCGTGCGCGTTACGTGCTCCAGGCCGACGAAGTCCCTGAAGAAGCGCGGCCTGTATCGTCGCGCAAGCGCCTGATATGAACCTGACGGATTTGCCGGAGAATTCATTTTGGCATGTCCGAAGAAAGCAATAAGTCAAAAAAATGCTGTGCGCGCAGATTTCGATCCGCCAATCTGAGTTCGCCACCGGTAGCCGGCTCCAGCCAGGCAACCCCACAACACACAGGTACGAATGCTTATGGCTGCTGGATCTCTCCTCTGACCAGGTTCACACCGCCCTGTTGTATGGGACCCAACCTTCAACACCGCTTGCCGATCTTGAAGCACAGCAGGCAAGACCTCTATCCGCAGTCGACCCCGTTGTAGCGGATTACGGGTCACAAGGCACCGCTAGCGCCCCGTCCAAGCACAGCATTATTCTCAGCGCGTCGCGAAACCTTTCATTTTCACGGCTTCGGAGCGGTCTCATCCGAAGGCGCCGCTTTATCTCCCGCGCCGGTTTCCGCCGGCTCGATTTCCTTGTCGCTTAAGACATCAGCGAAGTTGTCTATCGGTTTTACCTTCCGTTGCTCCGCAAGCGCATCGTTGCCGAGCAGTTCCAGTTTCTTCGCGTTGACGGGCGTGCCTTGCTTTAGCATCGTTATGCTTACTATGCTGTCGCTCAGGCCGAGTTTGTCCAGCACCTCGTAGCCCTCGATGACCTGCCCGATGGGGAAATGCGTCCCGCGCAGGGGCGCGAGTTCCTGCCCGCCGATGTTGCGCCTTATTTTGCGGACGATCATGAACCTGCGCTTGTCCGCGAAAATGCCCGGTCTGTTGCCGCTGTCGAGGCGCATGATGCACAGCGTTCCCCGCACCGGCTGTATGTCGCGCGGCAGCGCTTCAAGCGTGTAGTCTTTGCCCGCAGCGTTGGAAAAGATCGCATATTCGCCGAAGATGTCCTTCTGGGAGGTGAAGGCGGCATTGTTGTAGTAGCCTTCCTCAACGCCCTTGAGAAACTCGATGTATTGTTTCTCGCGCGGCTCTTCGTACAGTTTCCCGTCAATCAGGACAAATACCGGGAAAAGCACGACCTTCATGTCGCCCTTCGTCGTGCTGATGATGATGGTGGGCCGCATCAGCGTCGTGGCGGCGCTTTCGTCGCCGACGGGGTTTGTTGTCTTGCAGCCGGCCCCGGCAATCGCGCACAAAATCGTCAGAAACAAGAGTCTTTTCATCGCGGTTCCCGTTTCAAAAATACGCAGGCTACTAGGCCACTCGACTGCCAGGCTATTAGGCCGTTCGACCGCTCGCCTGTCAGACAGCCGAATAGTCTAGCAGTCTAATAGTCTAATAGCCTAACGTAATTTCATCGCCAAGTCAATAACCTGTCCGAGCCGTTCCGCAAGTTCGCGTAAAAACAATCACCTGCAGTCAAATTTGATGAGAATTCCGGCGTGGGAATCAAAAAGTGATGAAATTGTTACCCCGGTAGAACATGGTTATGTTCAGATGAACATAACAGATATTATGTAAAGTGTCGGCGCAGGATTCTCTTGGCGCTCAAGGCATTGCGGCGGCTTCTGGACATAATATTTCGCTTTACATAAACATCACGGCTGGGAATGGCCCGAATTTTTGGCTTGACAATAACCGAAAAAGTTCCATAATGTAGGTTGTTATGAATAATAAGCGACAAAATGGAACGGCAAAAAATATGACTCTCGAACAGGGCATACTTACTATGGCTCGAGAGAAGGGGATTCTCCGCACGCGGGACCTGATTGCGGCAGAAATCCCGCGAGTCGTTCTTACCCGTCTGTGTCGCACCGGACTTCTTAATCGCCTCGGCCGTGGGCTCTATTCCCTTCCCGGTGCGGAGATCACTGAGAATCACTCCCTGGCCGAGGTCGCCAAGAGAATTCCACATGCTATTGTTTGCCTGCTTTCGGCTCTGCGTTTCCATGGGCTGACGACACAGGCTCCCTTTCAGATATGGATCGGTATCGACCTCAAGGCACGCAAGCCACAGGCAGCGGATATGCCGCTGAGAGTAGTTCGTTTCTCCGGCAAATCTCTAACTCACGGCGTGGAGGAACATCTAATCGAAAATGTTACCGTACGCGTGACCTCGGCTGCCAAGACAGTGGCGGATTGTTTCAAGTATCGCAACAAAATTGGCTTGGATGTCGCGATGGAAGCGTTGAAGGATTATCGTCGCGCCCGCAAGTCCAGGGATGATCTGTGGCAAGCCGCAAAAGTCTGTCACGTGGCAACCGTGATGCGGCCTTACATGGAGGCGATAGATTGAACCCGCGACCAATCCGAGATATGGCCGCATCCGCTAAGCAGCGGCTCTTGAACTTGGCAAAAAAACAGGGCGAGGATTTCAATTTTTTGCTGGGCCGGTTTACTGCGGAGCGTTTTCTGTTTCGGTTGAGCCGGTCAAGTTACAGAGAAGACTTCGTGTTGAAAGGCGCTATGCTCTTCCATCTTCGCTCAACTCAAATACCGCATCGTCCCACCCGCGACCTGGACCTGTTGAGCATTGGGACACCAGATATTGCCCGGATAGAAACGGTTTTCCGAAAGGTATGCCGAACAGATGTACCCGATGACGGCCTTGTATTCCTTGAAGACCGCGTGAAAGGTGAGCGCATCAAGAATGACGATGAGTACTTGGGCATCCGGTTGCATCTGGAAGCAAGGATGGGTGCCGCTCGCATTCCGCTCCAGGTCGACGTGGGATTTGGGGACGCGGTCATACCATCCCCGACACAAGAGCAACTTGTGACATTGCTGGACTTTCCCGCACCATCAATCCTGGTCTATCCCTGGGAGACCGTGATCGCCGAGAAGTTTCAGGCAATCGTGGAACTTGGGATGGACAACAGCCGCATGAAAGACTACTTCGACTTGAATAATCTTGCGACAACGCGGTCATTTGACGGCCCTTTGCTGGCAAAGGCGATACAGGCGGCCTTCGCCCGCAGAAAAACGCCGCTACCAGAGGCTTTGCCGGTCGGGCTTCTGCCAGAGTTTGGAGAAGACGCGATCAAGCAAACGCAGTGGCGCGCGTTTGTCCGCAAATTCAAGATGGAAGAAAACGCGCATTCTCTGAATAAGATCATCAAATGTCTCCGGTCCTTCCTGATCCCTCCCGTAGAAACCCTTCTTCAGAAAAAAGCGTTCAGGAAATCGTGGATGCCTGGCGGACCCTGGCAAGAGAAATAGCACATGAGGACTTTTTCTCGAAATCCTTTTTATCGGAAAAGATCGTACGAACTAACCGTGATCCGTCGGCAATGCGCACAGAAAGAGCCGCGCGAAAATGGATAAATTTACCTCCACTTGTAAATAAGTGACGGTAATCTTGTCCATCACGTATGCCTATTTCTCATATGTTGTTACCCGACGCCCGCAATGCCTGCATTCTCGGCGACGAAGAATTCGGCCGCCAACAGTGGCACGGGTGTAGAGAACGTAGAAGTGTTTGCAGCCACATTTACGGCATTCGAGACCGCGCGGGCCGATGTTCTGAAGGTCGGATAGCCTTGTTCGTTTGTCAGGGTCGGTCATCGGTTCCTCCCGCCTTGCAGGTCTGAAAGGCGAAGTTTTGCCTTCTTCGTCGCGCTCTTTTCGCCTGTACCCGGCAGTAGAGCGCCTTGAATCGAGGCGGCGACGGCGCAGCCGACGAGGCAATCGAGCCAGTGATTGTCTAAGGACTCTGGACGCGGTTTCCACTCGTCAACGACCCGGCCACGGCCCTCGGTCTTCACGCGATATTCGGCAGTGAGATGCTCGGCGATAAGTCGATGCGTTTGCGGGTCGCGGCCGAAGAGCGACAGACATCCTCGGTCGCCCATGGGAACCGCCAATCGCGCGTGGCAAAAACTCTTCCAGTAGTTGGAGTCGAAGATTGCGTGGCGAATGGCACGCTTACCTTGCACGTTTGGAATGCGCCAGTTGTGACCGACACGGTCGCCACGCTTGCGCTTGTATTCCTGGAACGGCACGCTTGCCGCGCCGACGAAGCGTCCGTGGCTGGGAAGCAGCGTTGCCGCGAACTCGCTCTGCCTGCAGAACTGATAAACGATGTCGGTTGACGTGCCCCAGTTCGCGTCGATGAGGCAACGCTCAATGCGCATCAACGCACCATCGTCTCGCCGCCATTCACGTCTGAGGGATTCTTTGGTGAGCGACTCCAGTCCGGCAAATATAGAGCCTTCCAGACCGGTCCCCGTGGCAACGGACTGCAAGGTCTTCTGTGAGTCTCGGAGCGTGAAATATGCGCGCCGCTGGTCTGGATACGCGCCGTAGTTGATGACGTACCCAGTGAAGTCGTCCTCGAACGCGGCGACGAGCCAGAAGAGGAGTTTGCCCTGCACGTCGATGAACATCGTCAGATGGTTCGCGCCCACAGGGACTTCACCGCGTTTCATACCATTCAACTTCGTGGCGATCTCATCCGCCGTGAGTAGTCCCTCGTCCTCCACGCCTTTTTCAGGAAGCGGCTCGTTCTGATATTCAGCGAAGAACGCGGCCTCGTCCTGCAACTTGAGGTTCATCGCATGCTGGACTGCAGACGCCTCATCGTGGTTGAAACGCTCCGGCCACGCGATGACAGCGCCCTCATCAAGTGCCTCGCGGTTCGCTTCGTAGAACGCTGTCGCATCACGCATATCGCCATACATGCGCAGAGACTCCGCGCGGACTTCCGCGTACTTCGACCAGAGTTTCTCGTTGGTGGGGAACTCGTACATCATCCGCGTGCGCTCACCATTCCATTCTGGATGCTTGTCGCGGTCGAGGATCACGTCGGCCATGTCGCCGGGGCGTATGACCGTGCACGGCATAATCCCGCTTATCTTCTTGCCCGGCCCGGAAAGTCCAAGCACCGCGCCAGCGAGGATGCGTTCACGCGTTGCACACTGTGAAAGCGACCGCGCGGATTCATCCGTTTGGGGGTCGTCCAGGACGACGAGTGATGGCCGCACGGTCTGGCCGTCTGCGCGCTTGTACTTCATTCCGCGAATGCGGCCGGTAATGCCGGTTACCTTGATGATAGCGCCACTGGCCTTCGATTCGGGAATCGTCGGCAGAATAACCTCGTTCGCCGTCCAGCCGATGTGCGTCCGCTCGTTCTTGTAGATTTGCCCCGAACACCGATTGGCGATACCGTCAATGCGGTGAATCGGAAAGACGACCTCGGGGAAGTCGGCTTCCAGGAAGTCGTTCGCCTCCAGTTCCATCTTGATGCTGTCAAGCATCTCGACCGCGTGGACCTCCGACGCGCCGATGAGGCAGACGAACTCACTGTGGCCGTAAAGCACTGCCCAGAGACACGCGCATTCCGCAATGCTGGTCTTGCCGCTTCCTCGTGGCATAGCAAGGGAGAACAAGCCCCCGTGCAGAACCGCCTGCTCCACCTTGTGAATGATTTTCAGATGGTCCGGCGACCAAGAGAGATGGAACGTCAGCGGAAAGTACGCTTCGCAAAAATACTGGAAGTTGTTTTCCGCCCGCGCCTTTCGCTCCGGGTCAAGAACCGCAGGCAGTTCTCCGATATCGCGTCCAGCCTCTGATTTAGCGCGATTGCGAGCGGCTTGGCGCGCTTTCAGTTTCTCGTAGTCTATGACCGCGTCAACGACCTTCTTGGGCGCGTTCCGTTGCTCGATGAGCCACGCCACATAGCGCAGCAAATCCACGTGCTTCCCATCGCCGATGCGGAATCCCGCCCGCATGCGATGACGGTATAGTTGCCTCTCGTCGATGACCGTGCCGAGCGGCGTTGAATTGAGAAGCCGCGCGAGGTCTGACGGTTTAAGATTTCTTGGATCAAACGCCATTGCCAAATTCCCTCACAAGCCACGCCGCGTAATGCACTATGCTGATGGTCCCGTCCGCGTTCAGCGGCGCGCCCGCGTCGATGTCCTTTTGCAACATCTCCACAGTGACGAGTCTGCCGCCAATCTTTGAAAGCAACTTTGCCGCGTCCGAAAGCGACAATGCGTTTGGTCTCGCGCTCGCGCTAGGCATGTTTTCGGACATATCTCTCTCCTGCAATGTCGGGGTTTCCAGAAATCTTTCGACCATCATCTGCTGTCGCGCAAGGTGCGCCACATGTCCGCATGTTTACGCTAGTTACGACACTGCGACAATCTGCATAATTCTCGCGCACATGCCTTCCCTTTCCGCCAAAGCATCGTATGATCCGATCAACGTAAGTGATGAAGCGACAACCATATACGACGGAGGACAAAATGAAGAAAACGACGAAGAAAACGATGAAACGCGGGCAACACGCCACCTACGAGTGGATGATTCAGACGGTAAAACGCAACGTCGCCGGACGCTGGGTTTGGGTGCCGCGCATAAAGCGACTCAGTTGGAAACGCCTCGCGGAAATCTACTTCGACGACCGGACGACGAACGACGTCAAGGAAATGATTGAACGCGAGGCGCGTAGGTGCGGATACAACCCGAAAACGATTCTTTCCCTGAACGCATGAGGAGGCGACGATGACAAACGAAATGAAAAAGCACACGCATACGATGGACCGCGAAACATACGAGTACACCATAGAGTTCGAGGCAATCGAATTCACGAACATCAACGAGGCAATCGCGCACGCCGAAGCATCCGACCTCGAAGCCATCCACCTCAACGGAAAGTACTTTGTGCTCGACCCGCTCGAAGCAGACCGCCTCGACGAGGCCGGGGCAACATTCGCATTCGTGTACGACCTCGACGGCAAGATCGTGACGATACCAGTCAACTGAATAGGAGAACGACGATGAACATGAGACCATTTATCGAACCCGATTGGCACGCGTTTGCCGGTGCGGACGGTTGGGGAGAAAACGAGTCCATCGCACCGCTGATCGGAGAGGGCGTATTCAAGAACGGCGTGGACTTCACGCTCATCTTGGCGCACAACGGAGGGACGCTTATCGCGGATGATGAGACGTCCGCTTACGGCGGGTATGTGCTGCCGCGCTATTTCCAGACGCCCGACGAAGCGCATGCTTTCGCGGAACGTCTTGGCGAACCGGAAACGATTGATGAGTTTCTTGCGGCGGGATTCCAGAGCCAAGCATTTTGAACCGCGCCGGGAGCCTAACACATTGCCTAACACAGTATTAGAAAATAACTTACATGATTTCTGGAATGTGCCTTGGCTTTCACACCCCGCATCGTATGATCCATGCGACGTGTTGAACATACGATTCGAAAACATACGGAGAACAGAGATGACCGAGAAAAAGAAGGACACCGGACGCAAGACGTACCCGACGCTTTTGAGCGCGAGATTTCCGAGCGCGGACAAAGAAGCGCGGAAGAAAATCGAAACCGAGCGCATCAAAGAACAATTGAAGCGCACCGCCGCCGAGCAGTACACGGTGCTCAACAACGACTGCGCGATTATCCTCGACCTCATCGGGCAGGAACTCGCCGCACATGCCACACGCGCCGCGAAGGAGCCGAAACATTGGGGGTGGGTAGGAGACGTGGCCAGCGTAAGAGAAACGCTGGAAAACGTATTAGCGCAATTCATGGTGGGACGATTCGGCAGCGAAACCGAAGCGCACCGCGCAATCGCCGACCACCTCGACGAGATGAGAAAATAACGTACCTTTTTCCTTTTTTCCAAACACAGGAGGATGTCATGAAGAAGAGCACGAAAACCGCGAAGAAAGAAACCAAGAAGTCCGCGAAGACGAACGAGACGCTGGAGAAGAACTACATGTCCACCGTCAAGCGCGTCGCGCTCGACGAGAAAGCGCCGTCCAAGAAATCCATGCGCCTGCCGCGAACCAAGACGCAGAAGGCCACGGACGCCGCCGCGAAGAAGGACGATGGCGTGGCGCGTACCGCCGAAGACCTTGTCATCATAGACAAGGACGAGAAGAAGGACGGCAAGATGAGCGGTCTGGACGCCGCCGCCAAGGTTCTCATGGATGCTGGCGAACCGCTCAACACCAAGACGATGGTCGAACGCGCCATCGAGAAGGGTTACTGGACGACGAACGGCAAGACACCTGCCGCGACGATCTACGCCGCAATCATCCGCGAGATCGCGGTGAAAGGCAGCGCGTCGCGGTTCGCCAAGGCCGACAGAGGCATGTTTACAATCAAGAAGTAACATCGCACGCGCCTCCCGAATTGACCACCCCGGCACCTGCTGGGGTTTGGTCAGTGATCGAGCCCCTTACCCGACCGTCCGGTTCTACAAATACAACCCGCTTTCCAAGCGCCACCGCCATCGCAATCTCCGCCTGCACGCCCGCTGACGTTTTCCATCCGTCCAACATGAGCACCCACAACTCATCGCACATCGCCAGGAATTTCAGGTCGTAATCGCGCCAGAACGCCCAGTCGCCCGGCACGCCGTATTCCACGAGGGGGTGCGAGTGGCAAACAGGGGAGAATGCCTGAATGCCGCACCGCAGCATCTCCGCCACTTGGCGGCACACGGCGAGATACCGTGCTTCGCGCACAGCGGGATCAGAGGACGAATACGGACTCGCTACATAAATCATCACAGCCTGCCTTTTTCTGCTTTTTGCTAGTAAAGAATCCTTGACTATCCCAAATCACTAGTTAAGATATCTTTACTAGCGAAAACCACTAGTAAAGGAGAGCTTACCAGCATGAAACGAATCACCGGAACATACAGAATCACCGTTGTCGGAAAGGAAAAGGTCAAGGCCTTTATCCCGCATCCGCTTCCCCCTAAGAATCCGTCGCTCGTCCTTGACGCCAAACTGAGCGCGCTCCACAATAAGGCGCTCGCGGCAATCGATGGCCTCGCGGTGGCCGGGGACATGGTGCCTAGCGCAGATTGGTTCCTCTATGGGTATGTGCGCAAGGAGGCATTGATTTCCTCGCAGATCGAAGGCACGCAGGCCACGCTCTTGGACGTACTGACATACGAAGCCACGAGTCAAGCAGAGCGTCCCGCCGACGCCGAAGAGGTCTGCAACTACATTGAGGCCCTCGCATATGCTCGCGCCGAGATTGCCAAGCCAAAAGGCTTGCCTTTGTGCGTGCGTTTGCTTTGCGAGGCTCACAGGCGGCTGTTGCAGGGTGCGCGGGGATCTGAAAAGCAACCAGGAGTTGTCCGTACAACCCAGAACTGGATAGGGGGCGCGCGCCCCGGAACTGCCCGCTTCGTACCGCCGCCACCTGATGCTGTGCCGGACGCGCTCTCCGCGCTGGAACGCTGGATTCACGCGAAGGAGCCGCTTCCGCCGCTTGTTCGCACGGGGCTTGCGCATGTACAGTTCGAGACAATACACCCGTTCCTCGACGGGAATGGTCGCATTGGGCGACTTCTTGTTGCGCTCCTCATAGAGCACTGGGGACTTCTTAAAACGCCGCTCCTGTATCTGAGTCTTGCATTCAAGCGGCACCGCGATGAGTATTACCGCAGGCTGCTTGACGTGCGCAACAAAGGTGACTGGGAGGGCTGGACGGCCTTTTACCTGCGATGCGTATGTGAGGCTGCCGAGGACGGCGTCAGCGCGGCCAAACGCATTTTCAGCCTCATCGAGAAGGACCGGCGCATTGTCACTGGCCACAAAGCGACGACGATTCCGGCGGTCAGGCTGTTCGATCTTCTGCCGGAGCATCCCACCGTCACGGTGTCCAGCGCGATGAAATTGACCAAGACCAGCAAACCTACTTCGATGAAAGCCATCGACGCGCTTCAAAAGATCGGTGTTCTCAAAGAGACCACTGGCAAGCGGCGCGACCGCATGTATGCTTACGCTGCATACCTGAAAGTTCTGGCTGAAGATACCGCACAATGAAAGGAGATGCATATGCATGTGAAACATCTTGGCGATGCACTGGATTTCTGGAAAGGCGGCTTTTTCAAACTGCTTGGCAATGCATTGAATAACTTTCATGTATTGCCGATGTTCACAGACGTCAACGCTAGCGATGTCTGGATGGGCAATTGCATGCATGCTTATGTAACCTTGTTGGGCGTCCACAAAGAGCGAATTCTTCGCAGTGCGGATCAATTCAAAAAAGAAGACGCAGGCCGGATTGAATACTTTGAGGAAATCAATCTCGATTGTGATGCCGATCTTTTTGTTGACCCTGATACGGGAATTGAGCCTCCTGGTGGCGGTGACCATCGACACATTCGTGTGAAGGGAATTAATGTGCTCCTGCCCAATGATTCGAAACGAGTTCTCCTCATCTACCAGCATCGCACTCATGAGTCCGATTGGGTTGAGAATTGCCTTAAGAAAGTTAGCAATCATGAAAACCTCAAAGCCTTTGCATATGACGCTGGCGGCGCAGCAATGATATTTGTTGCACGTCGTGAGAACCAACGTTTGAACGCAATGCGCAAGTATCTTCATGATAACATCACGCATTTATTTTCTGAGGAAGTAGACCGTTTGACTGACATTTATCCAACAGTGCCTTCTGGCCCGTGAACTCTTCCCAGCGGCGAACGATGACGTCGCAGTAGAGCGAGTCGAGTTCCATGAGAAATGCCTTGCGTCCGGTTTTCTCGGCGGCGATGAGCGTTGAGCCGCTGCCGCCGAAGAGGTCGAGGACGTTCTCGCCGGGTTTGCTGCTGTACGTCAGGGCGCGCACCGCAAGTTCGACCGGCTTCTCCGTGAGGTGGACCATCGACTGCGGGTTGATTTTTTTCACGCTCCAGACGTCCGTGGCGTTCTTGATTTCCGGATTGAAGTAGTGTGCCGCGCCTTCGCGCCAGCCGTAAAAGCACCACTCGTGGTTGCCCATGAAATCCTTCCGCGTGAGAACCGGATGCTCTTTCACCCAGATAATCATCTGCGAGAAATAGAGTTCGCAGTCCTTCAGCGCGTTCGGATAGTTCCAGATGTTGGAGTACCCGCCCCAGATATAGTATGCGCGCCCGGGATCCAGCACGCGCTGAACGTTCCCGAACCAAGCGCGGAGAAGTCGCGCGAATTCTTCGTCGGAAACAAAGTCGTTTGCGAGGGCGCGATCCCTCGGACGCAGTTTTACCTGAGTGGTTTCGCTGGCTTTTGCCACGCCTTCGACGCCGACGTCGAGTCCTTGAGACCCCACGAACTTGCCACCTGCGCGTGCAACCGCGACCGCGGCATTACTCCGTGGAGCAACCTGAACATTGTACGGTGGGTCAGTGTTTACGAGTTGGATGCGTGCTCCGTCTAGGAGGCGGTCTACGTCCTCCGACTTACTGGAGTCGCCACAGAGCAGACGATGGTTTCCGAGAATCCAGAGGTCGCCCGGGCGTGTGGTTGCCTCGTCCGGCGGCGCGGGCACAGCGTCAGGGTCTGTGAGTCCTTCCGTGCCCGTTGCGCCAAGTATCTTCTCCAGTTCCTCGCTGGAGAAGCCCAGCAACGCCAGGTCAACATCCATGCCACGCAACTCCGACAACTCGATGGGCAACAACTCCATGTCCCACGTGGCGAGTTCGGCGACCTTGTTGTCGGCTATCCTGTATGCCTTAATCTGCTCAGGCGTCATGTCGGTGGCCACATGAACGGGCACTTCAATCATGCCGAGTTTCTGCGCAGCCTTCAGCCTGGTATGGCCGACGATGATTACGCCGCCTTTGTCCACGACAATCGGTTGCCGGAAACCGTACTCGCGTATCGAGTGGGCCACGGCATCGACCGCCGCATCATTGTCGCGCGGGTTCTTGTCGTACGGTTTGATGTCTGTCGTCTTGCGCATTTCAATTTTCATGGTGTTCCCCTCCAAAAAGAAATCGTTGTTGTTCAACGTTTGATTTCAATGGAGCGGGGTGACGGAACCGCCCCGTCCCCTCCAGCCGGGGTGGCTGGCAGCTCTCTCTTGAGCCTTCCCCCGCATCAACCCACCAGCGGCAGTCCGCTGTCTTGGGATATACTTGCGCCCAGCGAACGGACGACTCGCGCAGGAGTCGTTTGCGTTCAGCATGGCCGCAAAGGAATTTCACATACCGAAACTGGTAGCCTTTCCACTTCGAGAAACCTTGCCGCATCCATTCGGCGCGACTGCGCGTGCCGAGGCGCGTAATCATCAAGCGCGGATGAACCGGTCCGCCGTGCTCGTCCACGTAGAGGTCTGTCTTGATGAATCCGCCGTAGAGCCAGGACGATGCTTGGTACACGTACCCCGGTTTTCCACGAAGACCATCAGCCCACGTGAAGAGCAACTTCACGGTGGGGGAGTTGTCCCGAATCCACTCAGCGCAAAGCGAGATGAAGTGCGACTCCGAATTGCGCGGCTCGTCGTCACGCAGGCAAAGGCGATTGAGTTCGAGGTAATCGTTGACGCCGAGACTTGGGAATAGGCGCTGGATCGTATGGCGCGGTCTGACACCCCAACCCCACATCGCGACGGCGGTCAGTTCTCCGGCGGCGTTCCGCAGACCAAGGTTCACGAGACAGTGGGGCGGGAATATCTTCGAATAGTGCCAGTGCAGGACAAAGCGTTTCGCTTCCTGAAGCGAGATGCGCTCCACTTTGCCGATGCTGGAACCCTTGCGAAACTCCGCGTTCATGCCAACCCCTCTCTCGAAACTCGCCTAATTACCGCGAACCCTTCGCGCCACGTTCCGATAAGGCGCGTCCTGTGCGCCAAGTCGTAGAACTACGCGGCCTTGCGGAAAAACCGGACAAGCAAAACAAACTGTCATTAGTAGCGTGGCTGTTCCCGCGCGCGTAACCTTTCGATTCTGCCCGGAAGGAACCGTGAAACGCCCAAGATGCTCGTATCCTTCCTGCCCCTCAGATATAGAGACTCTTCATATACCCATTACCAAGATGCTCTAAATGCCTCCCGCCATAACCCCTTTAATTAAGGGAAGGGTCTCTATATTATTGGAAGAATATCTATATTATTGGGGCAGGGGTGCTTGATACTCTTCGTGAGACTCTTCGACATCGACCCCTTTGTGCGCGTCTTCAGGCAACGCCCAAACCCATCCACCCGCATACCCTTGTTTCATGGACGTGACTCCAAGCGCTGCTTTAGCACGCATCAAAGTTACTCTTGCGAACCCGTCCTTGCGTGCTTCGCTTAGAATCTCAGCAGCAGGCCTGCTTCCATTCTTGAGAGCATCCAGCAACCATTCCTCTGCCTCTTGCCGATCATCTGGCGGACGCCCGACTGGATTCTTGTTGTCCAGCAGCGCGTCGTCCGCTGAGACATTCACTGGCAGCGCTTCCCACTTGACGTAAGGCACAGGCGAACCAGTCAGTTGATATGCGAGGCCCGTGTCGTCCACGCCGAGGTTATTCTTCGCAGGCAGGAACAATCTGCGCGATGGGTTGTTCTGGTCCTTGGTGATGACGTACGCGGCACGAGCCGCTGCGACAAACGCCAGAGAACCCATGACGCGATTGATGGCGTCACCAGTGCCTTTGTTCAGGTGCGATACGACCACGACTGCGACCTTATGACGCGCAGCAAGTTCGGATAGGGGAGCGAGCAGTCCGCGCACCTCCGAGTTGTTGTGCGAGTCGGTCGAGCCGAGATACGCGCTTATCGGGTCGATGATTACGAGTACGCAGTTGCCGACTAAGCGAATCGCGGTTTCCAGCCTCGCCAAGTCGTCGGAGAGGGTAAACTGCCGATAGACCCAGCGGTTCTGCGCCTTGTCGAACTGCTTGATGGTGTTCATCGCCACGATGCGGGTCGGGTCTGCTCCGGCAGTGTCCAAGCGTGGGCGAATAGTGTCCGCAAGGTCGTCTTCGGCGGAAAGCAAGACAACGCCGCCCGGCGCGGCCGCGCTCAAAGGGCTGAGCGGAAAGCCATCGCCACGTGAAACGCGAGCGGCCAAGTCCAACGTGATGAACGACTTGCCCAGACCGGGATTGCCAGCGATGACCGTCAACTTTCCACGTGCTATTCTGAGCGGCCACAGCCACGTAATCGGCTGAGGCGTGACGTCGGACAGGCGGATGACGATGTCGTCGTCTTGCGCCTCCGTGTGCTCAGGTGCGATGTTGAATTGCGAAAGGTCTACGCCTTGCGATGGATCGCAGTTCCTGAGCCAACCTCTTGATTTGTTATGTGACTTCGTCGCCGCGTCCTGGACCTTGTGACGAAGTTCCTTCTCGGTCCACGGCGGTTCACAACGCGGGTTGTAGTGCGCGAGGAGCATCTCCAATGCTTGATCCTGCGGAATCTCAAAGCCGTGCACCAGCATAGTTGCCGCCGAGTAGGTGACATTGTGCCCGCCTTGACCGCTTATCGCTGGAGGCATGGCGTCCAGATAGGCAAGCGCCCGCTTTTCCACATCGCTGGATGGAGATAGGGGGGTGGAGCATGTTGGCGCCTGCAGATTGCCACGAATCCCGTCCAGAATCTCCACAAGCCATGCAGGCGGCTCCGGCAATTCGACCGCGGGCATGCTCAATTCCATTCCCGGTGCCCAGCGATACGGCTTGCCGTTCACGATAGACGACGGCGCGACGATGTAACCGCCGTTCGCGCGCGTATCGACTTTAGGTGCAATCCTGCTCGCCGTGTTTCGCCAGTTGCGACCTTCCGGCTGCCGGAAGATATGATGGCGTCCACCGCTCGGCGTCAAAGACACCACTTGGGCGAGGTCGGTTTGCTTATCAACGTCGTCTGCCAGCCACGAATTGTCCGCGCCGTCGATGTCTATGACGATAAGCCCGGTTGTGGCAATGCCGATATTTGCGTTAGAATACTGTGTCCACCATGCTTCAATCTGGCCCGCGTCCGTCGTCGCGTCGAGCAGCCCGCGCGAAGTCAGCGGCTTCTTTTCTCCGGGCACACATGGGAAAACCATGTAACCCCGGTCGGCGTAGTCTAATGCTGTGGTCAAGAAATCCTGCATGGGCCTTATTCCGTTTTGTCCTTTAATTCATGCATGGGGCGATCTTGTTGCGGTCGATGGGGCGTTGGGCCACGTCGAGGGCATGCTCCATCAACGCGGTAGCCTGGAGCGCCAACTTTGTTGCATGGATAACCTGCGCTTCGAGTTCGACTTCGCGGTCATGGGCTCGCTTGGCTTCGTCGAATGCGAGACGGAAGAATCTGTGAAGTTGCTGGACTGCGACCTCGACGTTTTGGGTCAACAGAGTGTCTGCGTTATAGATTGCCTGAAGTGCATCCCAGTCGGATTTGTTGAGAGGGTTTGTCATGGTTCCTTCCTCACTACAAATGGAATGCGAGAGAGGATTCTATGGCGGGTCTTCTTGGAGATTTCCGGGCAGTTCTCTATGACCGTGACGACATCTTGTAGCGAAAACAAGTGAGCTAAATCTGCACGCTGTTCGCGGAAAATAGCGTCCTTTTTGTGTTTCGGAAGTGTCCCGGATTTGTCTTTTGTGGATTTTGAAATCTGCCCGGAAGTCGCGCCCGGTGCGGGAAGTGGGGCGGATGTGTCCGTGGAGTGTCCAGGTATAGAATGGCGGAGAGGGGGGGATTCGAACCCCCGAGACAGTTACCCGCCTACACGCTTTCCAAGCGTGCTCCTTCGGCCTCTCGGACACCTCTCCGCGCCGGAATAGCGAAGTCTAACAGGCCCTCACTTTTCTTTCAAGCGAAATGTCCCGAAAGCGGGCAAAGGACCCGGGGGTTGCGCGAAATTCATGGACGATTAGCGGACTGCCGCTCGGACAGCGCGGAATAGACGACATACCATGAATAAAAAGCGGAGCCGGCCCACGTTGTAAAGGCGAAGACCATCAGAAAAACCTGCCAGTATGTTGGAGCGCCCCATAGCCATTTGGCGAGAAATGACGCGCCGGTGGACAGAATCGCGATGCCCAACCACCCGCCAGCGTAGCCGTGCCGTGCGAGGTATTGCCGCGTTTTGGCCAATCTGTTGCGGGTGTCGGCGAGTTTCCCGGCAAACACAGCCGTAAGAAAAATCCCCGCGCTGCCGCTCACGACCAGCAAAACGGCCCCTCCCGCAAGGCAACTCAGCATCTGGCCGTATTGCGAAAGGAACGCCCCGGCGAAGTAGGCAAACACCAGGGTCAGGCTGATCGCGCACACGAGTCCGGCTATGTACCCTGCGATGCGCGGCGCGGTCATTTGGATAGGCCGCTCGCGCGTGCCGGTAAGCCCGCTCTCGCGCAGTTCAGACAGCGTCCCGCGCAATTCCTTCTCCACCGCTTTTTCGTCAGCACCGTAAATCATCGCCAGCCTGAGGTTCCTCTCCGCATCGGATGTGCGTCCCAGCACCCTTTGTATGCGGCCCAGCGTGAGGTACACATTGGGGTTTTCCTGGTCGATTAGCGCCACGAACTGGCAGAACTCGTGCGCGTGGGGGAACTCGCGGCGGCTCACGAGGTAGTCCACGCATTCAGCCGCGAATTTCAGCAATTCCTCCGAATCGCCGTGGAGGAGCCTGTACTGCTTCATCTCCTCAAGCGTCTTGTCGAAAAACCGCTCCTCGAAACTCAACTTCGCCACGCGCAGGTCCGCCACCTTGCGCTCTGTCACCTTGATTCTCTCAGGGCGGGTTCCATGCGCCGGGGCGGTCTGAGACGGGCGCGTGCCGCTTTTCAGTTGTGACGACCGGCGGGCGCTCTCGGGCGAATACGCGCCGGCGCTCTTCCCTTCAAGCGCGTCCTCGAGCGCCTGGGCGAGTTCCGTGGCGTTTTGCCAGCGGTTGCGTGGGTCCTTGGCCAAGCACTTTCGAACCGCATCGCTCAGTGCTTCATCCACGCCCGGCACCGGCGGCGGGTCTTTCTCAACTATTTGGTAAGTAATGCTGTGCAGGGGGCCGTCAAACGGCACTGTGCCGGAGAGCAGTTCATACACCGTCGTGCCAAGCGCGTAGATGTCCGTCCGGTGGTCGGTCTTGCCGCCTTGCAGTTGTTCGGGCGCCATATAGACCGGGGAGCCGATGATGGCCGTGCCCGTAAGGCGCGTCATGGTCTGGCGCAACTGCTGCGCGATGCCGAAGTCGCACAGTTTCACTTTTACCTTGAGCGCGTCTTCGTACCCGAACCGCGAAAAATCGGGTTTTGATACATTCTGTGGGGTTGGCGTGGCGGAAGGGGCGGGGGCATTCGGGTCGATCGTGATCGTTACCGTCGCGGCACGGGGCGACACGTCCGCGCTTTTTGATTTGCCGGTGCGGAAAGGCGAATCTTCCGGCAATGCAAGCATGATGTTCGCGGGCTTTATGTCACGGTGCACGACGCCTTTCTCGTGCGCGTATTGCAGGGCCTCGCAGACCGGCCGCATGAAAAGCGCAACTTCCGCCGGCGTGAGTTTCCCCCGACCCAGCAGGAGATCGTCGAGCGTGGGGCCGTTGACATATTCCATCACGAGAAAACTCTGGCCCCGGTACTGGTCGAAGGAAAAGAGCCGCATGATGTTGTCGTGCGACAGTCCCATCGCGGTGAGCGCTTCGCGCTTGAGGCGCTTTTCCGCGTTGAGGTCCGGCGGAATCTGGCGGGGGAGTATCTTGATGGCCATGCGCAGGTTGTCCAGGTACGTGTCCTCGGCGAGATATACAATCCCCATGCCTCCGCGGCCGATTTCATGGACTATGCGGTATCTTTCGGCGAGCGTCGAACCCGGCGCAAGACCGGGCATCAGCGCATTATCGGCGCCGGTAAACGTGGCGGATTCCGGTGCGCTTTCTTTATGGGATGCGTTGGATAGGGGGGAAACGGCCGAGGTTTCACTCTGCGGCGAGCCGGGCAATGTGTCTGGAATCGCCGCTCCGCAGGCGCGGCACTCTTGCGCCCCCGCGGGATTTTGCGCCCAGCACGCCGGACAGATTATCTCTTTCTCGTCAGCCACAGGATATCTCCACCCATTCTCAACTTTGCAACGCACACAGTTTACTTTCCGTTTTCCCTTGCGTCAATAGGGCACTTTGCGTTGGCAGCAAGAGATTAGAAAAAATGATCTTTTATTGCCTTGATTCGGCGATTTTATGTGATATACTTTATATGGCAGTGTAAGGATGTTCATGGGGAAGGTAGATGGCCGAATCCGCGTCGAATCAGTGGCTTGGTAAGGAAGCAGCGTTCCGTCCGCTCATCACAAGTGCATGCCGGCGGTTCCTTCTGCTACGCATTGCGTATCAATTTCTTCACGGCAGCCCCGTTTTCGTAACCATCGGGGGGGGGGGCAATTGGTTGCGCGATAGCGTCCATGGCCCGCCCCTCGCTTCACCCGCCGTAGCATTCTCCTTCTTGCGTAATTGTACGTGCCATTAAGAATGGGGTGGTCAACTTAGCAAGGAGAATGTCATGAAATCGATACTGATACTCGGGATGTTGTTGATTGGATTGCTGCTTGTTAATATGTCGGCGTGGGCCGTCAACTTTTTTACCGTGGATAGCGACGCCATCGGGCTGGCACCGCCGCCGCCTAACGGCGTGAATCAAATAGCCACAGGGCCGGGGGCGAACCTGCTCGCGTGGCAGTTGTTCTGGAACGATCAAGCAATTCCCATACCCGGTAAAGTGGGGGGACCCAACACCGGCAACGTGTGGTGTGACTTCGCAGCAATGCAAATGCACCCCTTGCCTTATCAACCGGGTGACGCGGTGGACGCTATCGATGTACTCGGTGATATTGAAATCGGATCGGGACGTTTCTTTTTCTCAGTTGCGGAGGGTTCGGTCGGCTTGCCGTGGACAGCTGTCTGGCTTTCTCATCGTATTCAGGGGGCGGAGGCGGGAAGCATTTTCGAGAGCAGCATTGGCAGTGGGACCAATAGTGGGTGCGTGTTTGCTGGGGAGATCGGCCTTCGCGCTTTTCCTGGGTTACAGGATGAACTCACGGGCTACGATTGGTGTACCACGCCAGTGCCGCAAATGTTAGTCTTGTATATTAACAAAGAGTAGAAAATATGCTTCTATAGGGACAGCCCTTGG